>Ga0179591_1341415_pt1 | contig 22600 bp, 16 predicted proteins | sample CZOMad2_1_08_16f_FD_182891 | JGI IMG/M metagenome (GOLD analysis project Ga0179591, IMG submission 182891) | Vadose zone soil fungal communities from Angelo Coast Range Reserve, California, USA - CZOMad2_1_08_16fungal (PacBio error correction) | ecosystem: Environmental > Terrestrial > Soil >... | reverse complement strand
ACGACTTTCTTTCGACAACCTACTTTTGCGCGAGCAAAGTGATTTCTTTCCTTTTGAGACCCCCCCCCGCATTAACCTTTGCTGGGAGTCTAAGTCCAAATAGTATGTTAGTATCGAGTCCCTTCCATAGGAACCCAGCTTTTATGTCTTTTCTTTCCGAGCTACAGGTGGGTATTAAAGCCTTTGCCCCGTATTCCTTTTCCTCGGTTGAGCTTGCCCCGAGAGGAGGGCTAGTGCCCTCCCTTCTAGGTTCTATCGACGTCTTGACTCTTTATTGCGAAAACAATGGTCCTAGTTTTTCTTCCCAGACTCTTTCTCTAACTGGGTCTGATGCCAATTACTAGGGGGAACTGAGTTGGTTCCTGCTCGGTTCCCCCGTTCGCTTCGGTCGATATGCTTGAAGTATTAGCTTTATCCGTAGAAGCAATGCTGAGTCAGCCTCGAATAGACCTCTTCCTTTTCTCGACTATATTACTCCCTGCACGCCGGCTGTCAGGTTCCTCCCTTGAAGATTCGGCCTGGACCAAAGGTACTTCTTCTCTCTGTACTCCACTGATGGGAAGGTACGGCCTTCTTGTGAGACCTTGGACTTCCTTCCCCCCGACTTCTTCCGAACGAACCGTGGCGTTTTTCTAGACGCAGGTAACCTTCCTTCTTTACTCCACGTAGAGGTTAAGTCCCGAGTAGTGAGTCCCTTTTTTTCAAATGACTCCAGCATCCCCCCATTCCGGGTTCTCCCCTGGGCTCCGGGCCGACGACCATTCTCCTTTTCCTTTTTTCTTCCTCCCGTGAGGCACCACAACTTGGATAGGGCGCACGAAGGACACGTCTTTTAAAGTTAATCTTCCCCCGGCCGCTGGTTTGGGTAAACCGTTCCTCGCGAAGAAGACCGATAGACACCCTTACTTCGCTCTTTTCCCATTCCTTTTGCATTGAGAGCTCCGCCCTTCTCCGAGCGCTGGAGGGTGCTTACGGTGGCGATGGCGAGCCTAGGATAACTGCCTGCCCTTCTTCCCGGTATAGGAAAAGATTCCCTAGATTTTCCCTCCCATCTCCTGGTGAAGCGGATCTGGGAGGGTACCCAACGTGGCCCGTTACGCAGGAAGGACGAAACCACCGACCTGACGAAGGATTTCGAGATAAGATCTTCCATCATTTCTTTATCGTAGGGTCCCCCAAAAATTCGGTCTTTGTCTTTCAGCGAGTATCAAGGGCCAGGTTAAGTAGGCAAGACCAACCCCTTCCTTTTTTCCCTTTCCTTTCTTGTACCTATTCCTATGAGCGAAGGGACGTATTTCCATGATTTTTTTAAGGCTTCTTCTTCTTGCGGATTCGAGTCGCATAAGAACTCTTTGCTACTCTCCCTTGTTTTCTTTCTGATCTCTATGTTCCCCCTCGGCGACCATTACTGATCGCTGAACCGTAAATCGCTCAGAGAGCTTAATAATAGGAATATCTCCCCCCTTCCCTCTTTCCAGAGGAGGGTCGCGTATTTGAAGGAATTGAATCTTGCCCTTGGGCCTTTTTCCTTTTTCCCCTCTCATCCTTCTCTTAACATAAAGCTTCATCGAAGTGATGCCCTTTTTTTGGGTAAGTTCCCCTCCTGTCTGATAATCAGTCACGCGGTACGCCCCAGTACGCTGCTTCCCTCTCTGACTTCTGTCGATTGGATAGGTTCCTACTGCCCTGAAGGATCCTAAGTTTATGGCCCTCCCCCACCGCTTCACTTTTGCTCGGGAGGGTGCTGATACTCTTCCCCTTCCTTTCCACCTTCTTCTATGGAAGAAGTTACTAGACTGATTTTCACCCCTTCCCCCCCTCGCCTGTAATGTTTCGGTTCCGCGGGCCGAGGGTTCTAGGTTGGCGACGTCTGCAAAGAGGGTTCCTTCCCCGGTCATAATGGACCACTAATGTTCCAATAAGAAGTACCCTGTCGGGGTTATGTTTGACCCTTCTGGGTTCGGTTTTTCTCCTCCGCGTTGAGACTCGGTCATTCCCCTTCAATCTTCCCCCCTCCAAGCTCAGGGGTGGCGCCGCTGGACTGTCTTCAGTCTGACGCCAAGCAGAGGTGAAGTTAGTTTTTCCGTTTTTTCCTACTTTCCATGCGTTCCTTAATGCTAGTTCTCGTAGTCGCGCCGCGACCAGTACCTGTATGACCAGATTTCTTTTCCCTTTTGACTCTTTCTTCCTTGTCTGACCTGGTTCCTTAGTTCGCGCAAGTAGACTGCTCTTCAGCGATGTTCACTATTTCGCTTAATTGGCCCCGGTCTAACCAGAATTGTCTACTTATCCACCCTCATCACCTCCGCAGGAAACAATCTTCTTTCCTTTTTTTTTTTTTCCCCACGGTTCCCCTCCTCCTCTTCCTGTCCTAATTTGCTTCGAGCTATTTCGCAGCCCGCCCGTTTATTGATTTTTCCTCTCCGGACTCTGGACCCATTCCGTGGGTGGACAGTCCTCGTTTAAAGTCAACTCTCTCCTCGATGGGCAAAAACTTCGTACCGACCGTTCGGTCGAGGGATTTCCTCCCCTGATGAGAGAGAGTCCTCCCTTCTCTTTTGGTCACTGAATGTCTAAGAATTTCTCCCCAATTTAGGTTACCCTTCTCCCTTGCCAGGACCCTCCCCGGCGTGGCATACCTTTCGGCACAATTCTTGTCCCCGCCTGGGTCTCGTGAGAACCATTTTTCTACAACAAGATTCCGTGGCGTGCCCCCAGCCTGTTTCTCCATCTGAGGCATCTTTTTGCCGTCCTAGAAAAAGGATTCTTTTCCTACCTTTCACCCTCTCCATACCTTGCAGGGAAGATGCAGGGCCTCTGCCCCTCTTCAGTCTTCCCCGGGAGGAACATGCTCCGCTCCTAGCTACTGCGTCTCACTCCGATAAGGTTCATTGATGCCTGAAGGGACCTCCCCCCTTTCCCTGTGTTTCTTTCTTTGGCGACCACGTCATACACTGAGCTTCCTTTTCCGGAGCTTAATTCTATAACCTAGTGACTTTCGGTTTCCCTGTTCTTTTTTTTTCCCTTTCCTTCTCGAGATAATTGTTTTTTTTTTTTCCTTTTTCTTTTTTTTTTTTTTTTTTTCTTTTCCTTCCTTTTCTTTTTTTTTTTTTTTTTTCTTTTTTTCTTTTTTCCTCCCCTTTTTTTTTTTTTTTTTTTTTTTTTTTTTCTTTTGCGTAAGTGATGAATCCCCGCTGTTCCCCCTCCTCAATTGCCCTGCATTGAGAGGAAACAATCCAACTATACAACTGTTCTGAAATACTCTACCCCCTTCCCCCCCTCCCAGGGCTTCACGCTTCGGCCCCTAGGGGTAGCAAGTACTCCTTTTTCCCTCCGTTCTCTTAGCCAGGAGACAAGGTTAGGTGTTGACACCCCTTCACACCCCTGTGAGGTCGGATGGTCCCCTCTTCTCCCCCTCCCTTTCCCGTGATACGACCGCTCCCCCGCACATCCACTCATTTCCTCACCTCCTATTTCTGGCGAAATGCGGTCCAGCGATTTCCCTCTCCATCGTCGATCTCTACCTCCTCCTCGTGATCCCGAGATCTTTTTGTTCTTCTTCGCCCCCCATTTGAGAAGGCCCAGAAGGTTCTACGGTCGTGTCCGGTGGCTTGAGGGGTCAGGCGTTTTCTTTCACGGTGAGGCTGTCGCAGAGGTACATCGATTTAAATTGCAATCCCCCTCGCCCTTCTTGCGCGGCCCCCCCTTCTTCGCGCGCACAGAACGGGCTTGGTCTTCCTCGTCACCTCTTAAGGATACCTCCCTTGAGCACCTGTTTGCGAGGAAGCGTTTGATGGTCGTTAGGTGCCCTTTCTTGAACTGTGTTTTATTTTCCTCTGCGCTGCAATGGCACTGGTCGGGATGGGCATCTTTCCATCCTCTTTTCCTGATAGATCCTCTGCCTTTGACTGACCTATGTTGACCTTTTTTTAAACTTCCTTCCCCACAGTTCTATGCTGGCAGCGCCAGGTTCGAAGTAGTTTGTCGTCCACCTCATTTTCATCGCAAAAAGGAAGGTGCCCCCCCCGATTTCCCAGAGTATTTCCTCCCCCGTCGAGTTGTAAAATGATGAGTGCTTTCACTGGTCCTCGCTCAAGTTCTGCCTCTGTAATAATCTTTTGTAATTTTTTTCGCCCCTTCAGATAGTTCATGGTTGAGTTTCCCTCCTTTGACGGAAGGGGCGAGGAGGTCTATTCCTTCTTACGCGGTCGGCCCCCAGGGCTTCCATGGGGTCCCCTTCTTCCCCCCTCTAGGGGTATCACACGACCGGTGGACGGTCGATTTTTGACGACGGTGAACCTCTTCCCGCCGGGTCTGTTCCAAGTGTCGAAGTCCAGAGTTCCCTCTCTTTCTTTCCCCCATCTCTCTGCAAGATAGTCTCAGTCTCCGGTATTTCTATTTTATCCGCTTCTCCCCCACTCCCCCTCCTCCTGATTACCAAAGGCCCGCGTTTCATGACGCGGCTGTAGTTTTCCCCCCCCTCACTCTAGGTACACTCCCCCTCTCATGTACGCTGGACTAATTTTTTGGATTTTTCTCCCCCTCCCTCCGATATTCAAGTGTTTTAGATCTGTCTGAAATTTTTTTTCATTCCCTGAAGATATGGGTCTTCGCCCTCTCGTGCGGTAGACTGGATAATTCGTTTCGAAGTTTAGCCCCCTTCACTCGGACTTGTGACCCATCGCGAGTAGAGATTATGCTCCTTTCTAAGAATTCTTCCGGCTAATCTTCCCAAGTCGGCGCGAGGCATACATCCAGCGTAATTCTGAGTTTCCCCTTCTTACTCGAAGCTTTGTACACAATGGAGTCCAAAAGTCCGGCCTTCAGAACGAAACCTTCAACCGAGTGAGTAGCCGTCCAGGTCCCGAACGGGTTTAAAGTATCTTTGGAATATGTCGCGGCAGGTAGTCACAAGTCCCCCCCCAGCCAAGTCAAAAAATTCTTCTTCCCCACCTATTCTGTCCGGTTAGAACAGGACGGCGTCGGTGTGCTCTTGTTTAAGCTGACCAGTTCTTCCCCTTTTCCTTGAGATCTTCTGCACTAATGGAAAGGGAGGTACCTTCTCGTAGGCCCCTTCAGACTTTCAGGCTTCTTGTTATTTTTTCAACAAACGTGGAGAAGTCTCTTTGCTCCTTTCTTACATATCCGACGTAATGTGGTAGGCCTTGGTCGATTCCACTCCATCCCTTTTTGGATTGGGAAAGGGTTTTTCTGTCTTCACTTCTTATTACTTGAATGAGAGTCGTCAACGCCTTTAGACAGAACGAAGATCTTTCCTCTCTTATCATTTTATGGTAACTTTCGCACGGTTTAACCAGAGGATAGAATGAACGGACCAGACGCCCTTTTTCTTTCTCTTTCGGATTCTCCTCGCGTCTTTATGTCAGAGGATGATGCACCGCCAATTCAAATTTTAGTTCCTCGTCGAGAACGCCGGCCTGTCCCGCTCCTAAACGGTACTGAAGTTTCTCCTCTTTTTATTTGACCCTTGGTTTTTCCCCCCTCATCGGCGGTCGCGCCCCCGGGTCAAGGCCGATCAGGCATGTTTGTCTGGATCTTTCTTTTTCCCCATAGATTCTCTCCCCCCCGTTGTGGGCTTGATATCGAGCCTGCTGCCAATCCGGATAATGATAGGCCTTTCTCTCTTTAAGATCTTCCTCCCCTGGCCTCACATACTTTCCTCGGGCCGGTGCACGTGAGCTAAAGGTTCTGCCTCTCTTTTGTCGTACTCAATCCATCCTTACACCATGCAGAGATCGGCGTTGGACGACGAAATACCACTCTCCAGATTCTTCCTCAGAGTCCCTGTGATGTTTGGCGGGGAGTGTAGTGCCTCATTTATCTCTCATTCCCCTTTCCCCGGAAGAAGGTTTCCCGATTATCCAATGTCTCCCGAGCTGTGAGATACAGGGCATTTTCAAGCATTTTCTTCTTGCTGGATCGAAGTGGAACCCTCACAGGTTCCCTCTCAGGGAATTTGGAGTCAATGGGCAAGACCCGTACCACCTTCTCTATGACTCATATTAGTCTCGCTGCTCCGGGTGGATGCCCCGACCTCTGGCTGGCCTCTTTTTAAGAGTCCGCAGAGGGAGAGATCTCCTCCTCTCTGTATTTCTTTCCACGACCAAGAGGTCACCGTATTTCGTTCTCTTCCCTTCCCCTCATGAGTTTTCAACGTGCTTATTGATGTGATAGCGTTGTTCAGCGGGACTCGGTAAGCCTTTCCTCCCCTCCGGTTGATTTGGAAAATTTTTCTTCGTGGCTGCGCTCGTACAAAAGTAGTTTCCTTTTCGGAAGGAAGTTTTACGATTCCAAGTTCGTGTCTTTAATGTGGCTCGAAGGACCTGCCGCAGCTCGTACCTCTTTTCCAACTTTCCCTCTCGTAAGTGTGACTTTCCTGTTAAGGGGCTTTCTCGCGCCAGACGTATAGTTCGTCTTTTTGCGACTCTTTCCCGAGGCTCCTTTAAGGTCTTCGGCGGCTACGGACACTTTTCACTTTAAGTCCCCTCTCTCACCCTCCGGAGGAAAGGTAACCCTGCTTTTTCTTCTCTTACCACCCCCAATTTCAATGATTGCCCTCTTGCGAGCCACATGTCGACGAGAGGTCGGAAGCCCCCCCCCTGGTTTTTTCTCTTGCCAGAAGAGGCAAGTCAGTTCTTCTTCCTCTAGTAATCGATTTCTGGAACTAAGAGCAAGCTAGAGGGCCCCCCGATCGCCCTTCCAGGTGGTCAACAGCTTCGCGGTGAAACGTTCTTAGTCTATCCTGCAACTCCTCCCTGAATTATTCCTCCCTATGACGAGAAGAACAGGGCCATGGACGAGAACTCCTTCCCGTTCTTGTATTCGATGTCTCTGCAAAGATAGGCAGGTAATTAGCAGAAAATTTGTTTGACAAAAGATTTTTTGGCCGTGCCCCCCCCTTCACTCCCTTGGTTTCAGACACAGAAGGTTAGAACCTCTACAATGACCCTCCTTAGTCCTTACAAAGACCGCTTTCCACGGTTTAACGTGGCGGAATGCTACCCTCGGCATTTCACGGGATTCCCCTACAGCAGCAGCGTAGCTGATGTTTCAATATCGTTTGACATCGAGGTGAGTCTTCCTTCCTTGGTTAGTAGAAAAGAAGTGTTGGAGCGAGTTGTGTCCCATTTTTCCAATATCTCTCTTCCCTTTAAAAGGATGACCTCGTCTTTTGGCAGAATGGTCGGTACATTCCTTCAACTTCTTTGATGTTTTTTTTTCCTTCTTTATCTCCCCCCCCTCTAGAAAGTGATTTCAAGCTCTTTCTTTCCAGACGACCCTCCCCGCTTCGACGGCCAATTAAACCACCTCTCCCGATGTTTCCCTGTTCCCACAGGCAAGACGAGGAGCAGGGCTTCACGAGTTCCTCCCTCTTGTCCATCCTTCTTCTAGGAACAAATCTCCTCCGGATCCGGCGAAGGGAACGGCCAATGTTCTGCCCTTATCGTCGAGTCCATGCTAACGGCCTCAATTACCTTTTTTCTACTCACCCCTTTCAGAACGCATTTCTTATGCAATGGAATAGAGATGCCGCATCATTTCATACTTCCCCCTCTTTCTTTTTTATAGACCCCGCCTGAGGCGAAGGGAGAATTCTTTCTTCCAACCTTTGTTAGTAATGTTTGAAATTGAGGAAACCTTCGGAGGGTATCCTCTCTGACCTCTGAAGTACTGCTCCACCAGACCTTTTGGCCGGTCAAACTTTCTCCTTCTCATTTTTCACTTATTTCCCCTTCCCTTCTTTGTAACACCCTAATTTTCCTGAAACCGGAAGGGCGGACTGTGAGCGAGGCTCCTCTTTCTTTTCTTGGTAACCGGTTTCTTTGGGCATCGGTGAGAGAAGTTGGTTTTTCTTCTTTACTCTCTTGCGGACCTTTTCCCTTTTTTTCTTGGATGTAATGTGTCCACTTTCGGCAGCTCAGTTTGGCAAGAGTCTCCCCTCACCTTTGAGTGAAGATTCTTTCTATGTACTGACAATGCGGGCCAGAATTCTCCTTCTCCGTCTCCCTTTTAGACCTTCCCAGTTTATACATTATCTTCTTGTTAGACCAAATAGAACCTTGAATTTTCTAGAAGCCCCCCCTTTTCTTCTCACTGATCTAAAGAACGAGTTCCCACTCTCTTGTATTCCCCCCCTCCCCGGTACGAGCTACCTCTGACCGCATTATGGACATTCCTGCTTCCTTCCTCGATTCCTCCTTCCCTGGTCCATTCTGGCTTGTTCGCCGTAGATGTTGAAGGATTTCTGCTTGAGTTACTTTCGCGCCCTCTTCTCTCGTACAACCATCGCTTTTCCTTGGTTTCCCGATCTGGGTCGAACCTCGTGTTTTTGTCTTACAAGGTTTTTACCTTCCGCTTGACTTGGAGCAGGAGAAGGCAATTTTCTTTTTAAGTCCTTTCCCCTCTAAATAACTTGCCCGGGCTGTTCTTCGATGCATAGACAGCCAATTCTTCTTTTCTTCTTACCTTTTCTCATTTTTCCTCAACCAGACCCGAGCTGTCGACACCGGTCCGGTGAGTTTTTTGATTTCCCGATAGTCCATTCTAGTTTTCCTCCTCTCAGGACGAGTATTTTTTTCTCTCTTGGTATTAGGTCTTACACACTCATCCCAGGTATGGAGAATTAGATCCCCCTTTTTCGCTAAATTACTTATTCGGGCCCTTGGTGGTCCCTCAGACTGGTTGAACTTTTTTCCCCCTTTCGGATATATTTCTTTACCACGTAGCATCCTTCCCCACTCCCTTCTTCGTTCCGTCGACCTCAGGCCGATGTACACGACTTCCCTAACTTTCCCCTTCCATTTTCACTTCCTTCACCCTCTTCCCTTTCTTCAGCGAGTTCGCGCGAGGAGAGAGGGCCTTCCCCTTCGTTCAGGTCCTCCCACGCCAGCCCAGCGTCCTACACTCTCCACCTTTTATTCTGAGTAGAAGATCGCAATGTAAATCTCTGAGGGCAGTAGCGTGCGGCCGCCCTTCCTCGGCGCTTGAGCCAACCGAGGAACCCTATCTTCATTCCCCGAACGTTGAACCCCCGAGTGACAGCAGGGCTTTGGGACTCATCAACCTTCTTCTTCTCTTCTAGTCCCGTGTTAGTGAGGACCCAGATTAGTCTTTCCCCCCACTGACTTTCCATCAATCCTGCGTCCCGTACAGGAAGTCTCTTTGGCCATTCCTCTAGGTCTCTTTCACCCGCTAGCCGGTTTCCATAAAGAAAGAGTCCTCCCTTCTCTAACTCCATTGAGTGTCCGAGGTCTCCTCCTCCTCCTATCTTCGTGCCCGATTTTTTTTCTTTCTTCTCCCGTAGGGATCTTCCGGTTTCCCTTCATTCGGGAGCCGACGCCAGCATCGGTGAATTACTGTTTCATGCTTTACCGAAAGTGCAAGCGGACTCTTCCAGTTTCTTCTCATTTGAACTTGAAAACTCCAACTTTACTCCAGGCCGTTGGATGATCATCGGCATCCTGGTAGGTCGATGTTGTCTACCCCTTCCTCCTCCTTCGGGTAGGGTCAGCCCATGAGAGCATCCTCTACCATTTACTCGGACAATTCCCCTTCCTCTGCGATTCTGCCCCGTTTGCTGAGATGAGGTTCGCGATCTGACGGCTAATTTGAGGAATTCTTTCTTTTTCTTTTCGGTCAGCAATATCTCTCTTTATAATACTTTTTTATCTTCCTGATGTCCCTTCCTTTTTTACTCAAAGTACCTTATAGTTCCGCCCCGCCTCTCAGAGTACTGCGGGCCGCCGTTGAGCAAGTCCCTTTTTTTTCTCCTATCAACTGTTTAGCTTCGGACTGCTCTGTGCTAGTTTTTTATTCTCTTTTCTCAATAAAGAACTAGGAGGTCTCTCGGAGATAGAGCGCAAGTGGACTTTCGTGTGAAACCTCCTCCCTCTCTCATCCCTCCTTTACAGAGGATGCTTTAGATCTTCCCTTCTGGACCCGCATGGGAACTATTTCTCCCCCTCATTCCATGATCCGAAGTACGGCCATCAGGGCAGCCCCGCTCGGTTTCATCTTAGGTCACCCCCTTCTTCCAAAACAAAGTTTGGAATTCTCTCTTGTTTTCCTTCTCTTTTGATGACTCCTTTCCGGCCTCTTCCTTTTCCTCGGAGAAGGGGGAGTGTGGGGAGACGATTTTTCTGAATATTTTTTCCCCCTTTCCCGTGCTCTAAGTGAAAGCCGGTCAAACTGGACGGTATCTTTGCGTAAATACTAGTGGTTGTAACAGTTGACTTTTTGCGGAGTTTCAGCGTGTCCTTCAGTGCACTAGGACTCCTCTACGGACATAGCCTCCGGACGGGGCTTGTTAGCTGGACTTGTTCTTTCTTCCAATCCTAGTTTTTGATACTGAAGGAGTTTTCCTACTTCCCGGGCGTGCATTCCTGATCTTGAAGCACCTTTTTTCTCGGACAGAGACTTATTTCTCCCCCTCCTCAGTCCTTTTTTGACTCGGCGGCCGTTCTAGCCCGTGCACTACTCTTTTTTTTTTATTCCAGCCATTTCCAGTTCGGGATGTCCCTGCACGGACGCGTGAGTTTGTTATCGGCCTATTTTGTTCCACCTCCTTCAATCAGACTCTTTTTCGATCCGCAGAGGCCTCCACTTTTCTTCCTCATTTACACACCCAAAAGCTTTTTCGACTAACTTCTCTCTAAAATGTTGAGTATGAGCGACCCGATAGTCAAGTCTAGTGTTTTTGTCAGACGCTTCCCAGTAGGTCGCCTCATAATCTTAGGAACTCCCTCGACTCCCTCTTTCACTTCAAACTGGGGAAAGGAAGTTGCCAAAGTTCTATTTCTTACTCCCCCCCTCTAGAGCGCCCGCACGAGAACCGAATTCAAGATATGATTGCCTTAGAACTCTTGACCCTCCTGGTGCACAGGTTGGAAGTAGCCAATACGCCCCATGAAAATGGTCGCTTTCCTAGACTCTTCCAAGGTACGGAGTCACTTCCTCGCCTTCACAGTATTTTGCACCATCCATTGGTGACGCAAGTCCACAATTTTTGGTAGGCAGTCTATTGAACCCCTAACATAGAGGAATTCTTCCCGCGCCCCCCCCTCCTAAGCCCAGTAACTTGCCACGGTGAACAGACGGAATTCCCTACCATAAGCTCCATATCCCCGGGGCACGCTGCCCTTCAAGCGTCTACTTTCCCCGTGCTGGAAAGCTTTAACCTGCCTATGACTTCTTCCTAGTCAGCCGGGTTCGGTCACCGTAACCTTTTTAGCCCCTTCTTTAGAGTTCGATTGCCCTTTCCTGTTCCCCCTCGTAAGCTTTTCTCTGAGGGCGCCGTTTACCTTTGAAATTAGGCCATTTGCCCCAAGCTTGCTGGTTATCCTTCGTCAGTCGAGAGCCGCGTCATGTGCAATCTTTTCTTTTCCCATCCGAAAATTGCACTTTGACCGCGCGCTTTACCCCTTTTCCCCCCCTTCTCCCCTGTCCCCAAAAGAGTGAGTCAGCACCCCCTTTCCCCTCACGAAGAGTCCGGCACTCAAGTTAGTTAAGCCCAAACTCCCCTCTGTGTTGACAAAGAGCGTTTTGCAGGTCGGCCGGCTGAAAGGGTTTTTTCACCCCTTAAACACTTGAGCTTGTGTGTGTGTTTCTGCCGGTCTCACAGCTGCGACAGTTTAAAGACACCTGGACCCCCCTCCCCCTCTCCTTTCCCCCTTTGACTGAACAGCATGGCCTAGCATGTACCAATCGCGGCCTTCTTCTTGAGATAGACTTTTTTTATCCTTTCATTTGGTGTTGTGATAAGCTATATTTAGTCCCCTTCTCCTTCCCCCCAATGGATTAGTTCGTTGGATGTGGACGTCGGATGGGGAATGCTTTGGAGAACCGTGCTTCTAGAATTGGTACCTCCTATACACGGCAACATTTATTTTTTCTTTTCTTTTCCCTTTTTTTTTCCACAATACCTTTCGCGTTCCTGCGAAAAGTTCGCGGCATTAGGAACCTTTTGCTCCTTTCCCCTGTTCTCTCGTGATCCTTTCATCGTCCGAGTAGTGCTTGCTTCGAGTGACTTCTTCGTCATTGTGGACTGTGTTCGAGGATTCCAGTCTGAAAATTCTGTTTTAAGCACAAGTGACGAAATTTATGTTATGTTAGAGCCTTCTTATTATAACCACTCACATTGGCCTGAACGATGTAAAGGGGTAAAGTCTTCCCCAGCTCTCTTCCGTCTTCGAATCTGTTAAATGGTAGCTATTCAAGGGTGGTCTCACCCCTCCTTCACCCAACCCAGCTGATGCAGTCTGACGAGTTCCCTTCCAACGAGATTCAAAGGATACTTATTTATCCGCCTCTTCGAGACAGTAGTGGACTACTCTTTCACCCCATTCATCCTTTTCTCCCTGACCCCTCTTCAGGGAAACCGCGCCTCGTATTTCGTCATCTGTCTGAAGAAGCCCCTCAAGTTTCCTCCCTTCCCACTCTTCCTAGGCCTCCCACCATTTAGTGAAGGTGGGCAGTAGACACTCTTCCTTCCCCCCCTACGGTGGCTTTGAAAATTGACATTTAGTCTTCTCTCTATTCCAACTGCAGCGGGAAGAGTCCCCTTACTCTCCTTTCCAGAATTGAAAGGTTGTCAGATCGATTTTCCCTGAGACTTATTTCTTCCCTCCCGATATATCCGTGTCGGACCGAGACCTGTGACAAAGGTGGCCGACTCTTTTTCTTTACCTTCTTTCGTCTCTCCCCCTGGTGAAAGAACCCCTCGAAGTTCCTCCTACTTGTCAGCGTCTTAGGCCGGTGGTCTGATAGAGAAATCTCTCCTTGCCCCCTTTTCTTCTCTCCCCATCCCTTCTTTTGCAATGGTAAATACGATATGTTTTAAATTGAATAGTTGATTGTATAGCTATAGAGGGACGTAACTTCTCTCCATTGAACTCTCACCTTCACTTCAGTCATTACCGCCGGAAGGTCATCGCCCTCTTGCCCGAAGGAATCTTCCCCTTCTAAGTCCCTTCCCCTTTCCACTTAGGCACTTTCATTCAAGGTAAGTCGCAGCTAAAAAAGGATTTCCCCGCAGGCGATTTTTGAAGAACGCCGATCCTTTTTCCCCCTTCCCCCTGAAGTTCAGTCTGCCCCAGCTCTTCTTCTCGAGAGAGAGGTAACGAGACGGGCTTCCTTTCTTCTCCCTATTTCTTGATCAGGCTCCTCCGCAAATACGAATACCTCCCCCTTTGTTTCACCCCCCTATTCTTTCTTTCCTCGATTGAGTTCTTCCATTTGGGAAGTCAGGTTTTTCTCTTCCTTTAGTTCCCATTCTTTCATTCTGGCGCCCGAAGCGAAAGCCCCTCGTACTCAGTCCCCCCCTTCCTCTTACATGTCTAAGAGGGTCTAGTTTTTTCATCCAAACCCCCCCAGTCGTAGCCTTACCTTCTTCTCCCTCCGCGGGTTCTTTGTGAAAGGAGTTCCTTTCCCCCCCTCCCTCGAGGAGTTCCAGTTTTTTCTATTCGAGATAGGATTAATCTTGGCTTTTTCTTCCATTCTCTCCTCCCAACGATGCCTATTCGAACGACCCGGGAAGCAGACTTTCGGCTTACTCCCCCGTGGACTCGGATCTTCACTGCTCACTACGAACCCGCCAAAAGGCTCCAGGCCGATGGGTAGCTTACTGCATTATTCATCTTACGACCTCTTCTCCCCACGAAGAAAGCTGTAAGTTCCTCTTCCTCCCTTACCCGGCACGCAAGCAGCGCGGCATTGTCCCTCCGGCAAGCTCTTTCTCCTCGGAGGACAAGGTGGTCTTCAATGTACTTTCTCTCGCAAGCTTTCAGGCGTCTAAGGTCCTGGGCCCGGTAGGCCAAGACTTTCTCTCTTCCCCATTTTCCTTTAATCCACATGTTTTTTGAAGATAGCTATTGTGCCCTTAAGCCCAGGAGTCTTCCCCCACTTTTTCAGCATATACGACTCCGATTCCAATTGGGCAGCTAGCTTATGAACGGTCCTTTATCTTTTGACCCTTGTCGATTCTCGGCCACTTACTTCCCCTCTTCTACCCATGAGCGCTTAGGACTTTTCTATCCTCCCAAGAGACACTCATGGCACTTCCGATCGTTTTTCTGCTCCAGAAACTCGCGGATGACCGTGTTTCCTGCAACTATTTTTTCATGTTTTGTATCCGTGGACAGTAAGTCCGTTCCCAGTCAGGATAATGTCTTTTAACTGACATGATGGGGCTAAGGCTAGTGGCCTCCCTCCTTGCCGAACCGCAGAAGACTTTTTTTTATAGGTCCCACTCTTACCCCCCCTTGGAAGACTCTTCGGAGAGGGGTTGGATTCTGGACACCCTTCCCCCCTCTCTACAACACGGGCTCGTGGACGACATACAATACTTTTTCTCTCTCTGGTTTATGACAGGTCCTGTCCATATTCACTTTTTTGGTTGACGCGGAAGCAGGGCACTTTCATTAGTTAGTCTACAATATCTCAAGTGAAGAATAGTCCCAATAGGGTTTTCCACACTCCCGTTTCAATACTCGGCACCGGACCTCTCTTGTTGTGCAACAACTTCTTGGGATTTTATCAAGTTGATTCGGAATAAGGCCCCTTCTTATCATTCCCATCCTCTTGCGGCAGAGGGGTTTGACCCTTTCCCATCTTGTAACCATTTTTCCGACGTCCATCAATCATTTCGGGTTCGGTTTCTTCTTAAGTTGAAGCCTCCATGGGTCTTGTCAACTAGAAATGGAAGACGAGTTTGTCGTACCCTTCTAGTTAACTTAGTTACTTTTCTCCAGTCCTTCCCATCCTTCCTCTTTAGGCCTTATCTTTCTTCGGTACCGCAGCGTAGGTGACTTCCTCCTGGTCATCCAGTTTAATCCCTTTTCCCTTTTCTCGGAGTATACACTGATAATTTTCTCTCTCCCTCTAGAGGACCATTCACCCACTTTTTTTCTAATTTCCCCAAACCCTCTCGAGGACCCCTTCATTTCAGCTACCCTTTTTTTTTAAGCCTCCCCCCCCAGAGCACCATACAGGCTATTTCGAGCGTCCCTCAGTCCCCTTAATATCGGGAGTTTACCTCACCTACCTGAGCCGCGCGGGCCATCAAAAGTGAAGGTCAACCTCTTCCCCTGGAGAGTCTAGTTTCCTTCCCCACCCTTATAGCGATCGCCACCAATCCTTAGATTCCTCCCCCTCCTCCCCTATCCCCAACCTGAGAAGAACTCCCGGCACAGTTCTGGATTTACGACCTGGTTCAGGACAGGCGTGCTCCTTTTTTCTTCTTTCCCCTCTTAGTGAAGGTAAACCTTTTGCTGAGTTTGCCCCCTTTCGTTGTCGAAGACGGTTTGACACCTTCCCCCCGTTAAAGGCGCTCGTAGCCGCAGGAATATCCCTCCCCTCTCTCCCCCCTTACTTACTACTTTCTCAAGTAACGCACCAGTTCCACAGTGTCGTGAACTAGGAGGAAAGGCGACCCAGCCCAAGTTGCGCCCGGCTGCCCCTCCCCCCTCCTCGACTCTCTCAGTGCATTCGTATTCACTAAGATGTTAACTAGAACTTCTGCGGTCTTCGATTTTTAGTTTGTTTCCCTTCTCCACCGGTCAAGTTTATTCGTTGTCCCCACTACGTAGATACTGTCCTCCTCCCCCCTTTGGGAAAATTCTCCCTGGCCCGATCTAGGGAACATGAGGGTTGTATTTTTGACCTCGTACCCTTCCCCCCCTATTTCGGGGTTATAATTTCGAAGCTACGTAGCGAAAGTGTCACGACTTTTCCTCCCGCCCCTGTAAAGATTTCCCCTGAGGCTGAACACCTGAAAATGACACCGATGCCCTATTGAAACCTTTTCCCCCTACAAGTACAGCAGGCCACCTGCCCCCCCTTTTCCTCCCTTGAATAATATTTTAGACAATAGTTCCTCGGAAAGAACTGGATGTGCCCTTTTCGAAAGGTTTTTTTCTGGTTTTTCCCCCCCCACCAGGACAGTGTAGTCGTTCGAGTCCGGTAGATCCTACGGTACTCTCTGGTACCTCCAACTTTCCCATCCCTTAACAGATTCGCCGGCACACCCCTTACAAAATATTACGACCCAGACCTTCATCTCATAAAGCGCGGCCGAAGGATTTTCCCCCCCCCTCTTTTTATTTTTCTTCTTACGATGAGTCCTCACTGTCTGCAGTGTCTCTGCCAATTAGGTACATTGGTGTTCCCAGTCTTTTTCTGATGTTCCCCTGTTTTGTTTCTTCCGGGAGGTCTGCTTTTCGACTCTCTTCCCCCCCGTCCTAAAATCAGACTTGGATGAAGTTGTTTCACCCATTCCAACTTTCGAGGAGAGAGACACTTTTTTGTTCCTGATATTTTTACCCAGGAGCGAAGACGTGATCATTTCTCTTCTTCTTAAAGCAGTATGTATTGGTTTTAAACTTTTCTGGCTAGGGCTGATTTTCATTTCTCTCTTTCTGTCTACGGCTCTCTGCGAATTCCCTTGAATGTCCTCCCCTAGAATTGCCCACTTTTCGCTCGAGCCTAGGAATGACGGGAGGAAACTCTCCCACCCCCCCCCTTCTCCAATATTGTTGCTCACTCTCAAAAAGGTTCGAGACTTCCCTCCGCGGTGACTTGGATAGTCACATGGGAGCCTTTTCTCTCTTTTTCCACGAACCCCATATACACGCCGGTCCATCCTTGTTTTAACCCTTCTACCGAGTTTCCAGGCACACTTCAGAGCTCACCAAGGACTTTTCTTTCGACCCCAGCCCTTTCGCGCAGGAATTTGCAGCATAGCTTTGGTCTCCCCCCTGTGAAATGTAATGCTTTTTAGCCCCTCTGGGCACCATTCTTTTCCCTCGTCCTTTCTTCAGCGGAGCAGGCCGGTTATTCTTCGATCGTCTACGGAGAGCTAGACTTTCTTCCCCCCAGTTTTGTGAAGCTTTGGGACCTGGGAACCATATGGTAGACCCGACCTTTTTTTAGCCTCCTTCCCAAGGGTGAAGAATTTCGCTTCTTTAATACGAGGCCCCCCCTTTGACCTTTTCCTTAAGTCGACGTCCACCCTGTGGAAATGTTCGCATTCTTAGGTGTCTTCCTTATTCTTTCTTTTGAATATGTGTATTCCACTCGCTCAGTTTTAAAAAACTTCCTTTCCCCTCCCCCTTTCTTCTTCCTCCAGTAGGCTGGACCATAGGTGCAAAAAATACTATTTTCTTCTTTCCTCTGACCTTCCCGAGCTGGCCCAAAATGTATTGCGGCTAGCGAATCCGACTCTTCTTTACCCCTTTTTCTCTCCCATTAATCTTCTCTTTGGTTTTTTTCCCCTCGAAGACTGGTTCCCTTGGGATTCGGTTTCCTTTAGCGGAAGATTTGTAAGTAGCCTCCGATCCATGAAACTGAGTACTTTTTTTTCCCTAATCGATCACCTTCGCGACGTTGTGTCTGTTTTTTTATGAAACTGAACCCTGTTCCCTTGATTGAGTTCTCCGGTAATTCGTTTAGTTTTAATCCCCATTTTCTTCCCTTCTTCCCGTTCAGAATTAAGGACAGCCGGAATATCAAGGCTTCAACTCTCTGATGGTTCTTCCCTTTCCGCAGGTAAAGGGCTGCATGGCAAGCCCCGTCTGAGTGGTAGCCCTTACCTCCTCTTCTTCCCACAGAGGACCTTTTCAGATCCGATAACAAGTAGGGTTTCCCACCCGAGTCCCTGGGTATTGACATAAGCCCGAACTTCCTCACACCCCCCCTTAACCCTCCCCCCTAACCCCCCTTACCCTCTCCACCCTCCCCCGCCTCAGTTTAAAACGTACGTCATTTTATATAGATTGCTTCCCCCTCTTACGACTAGACCAAGGAAAGCCTTTAGTGTCTCTTCCCTGACTAATTACCTTCCCTGGTTAGATTTCCCTCACGTACGCGGCGGGAAAGTGAGGCCCTTCCCTTTTTTTTCCCACTTTTTTTTCCCCAACGAGAGGAAGCAAGAACCTCCTCATTCAGTCCTTGTCTGTTTCTCTGACCTTTCTTACAGGACTGACCGGCCTGTAGGCCCCTTCTCCTTTTCTGCCCCCTTCTACCTTTCTGGAAGAAGATTCTCCCATGATTTAAGGCGTTTGTACCCTTCTTTCCAGCGTCATTTCCCTCCTTCCAAAGAAGGTTTTTAAGACTGTTGAGAGATCTCTAGGACCTGCATTCCGGATTATTTTCCTCCCCAAACCTCTCCGAGATAAGGTTTTTTCTCCTTGTGTTTAGGCCGCGGCCTCTTTTCGGCCCTCCCTCCCACTTTTGGGAACGTGCCAGGTATCTAAAATTCATTCCCAGTGGTTCCTCTTCTGATTTTTCTCTGCCACTGGGTCAGGCAGATCAGGTATGGCGTAGATGAATCTCCTCCTCTAAGAAGTTTGTTGTCTGATATGAAAATCTCCTCCCATTTACCTTAGTCCCATTCACATCTCTTCTACCGAAGAGAGATCCCCCACAGGTCAGAGCAAGAGGCTGAAAGAAACTTGACTGGGAGCTTGCTCGTTTTCCTGTCCTGCTCCGTGAAAAGTTAGGCGGGGCTAGTTTAAATACTCTCCTCCCTACCTTTCAATAGGAGGATCTAGTCGTCCCCGATGACTTTTTATTGTTCGACCTTGTGACCAGTATCTTTTAAGTTAGGCACCCTCGGATAGATGCTTCCCGAGCGCTCGATTTTTTCAGGTCCTTTCTTCCCTATGAATTTCTACACGCAGGAAGGATGGTAACTCCACCCTTTGCCCTTGATAGTTTTATGGTTTCGCCTATAGGGACCAATGTCAAAAAGGCGGCTTGCCTACTGAATAGGTTAGAGTTCTTCTTTTCTTCTTCAACTAACCTATGTTCCCCTGGTTAGAGGCAGGATCTGGGTTCTTTCCCTTCGTTTTTTAGTTCGTTTCTCCCTCCTTAATTCCCTTTTCTCTACTCTACCCTAAGCGTCATGACGACTTCCTCGTCGGGAAAGAACGTGAACCCTTTTCCCATTGGTATGTCTTCTTTTACGATTCCTAAGGCCTCTCCTTTCTACTTTGGCCCCCTCCCCTCAGTCCCTTTTTTGCGCCTCACTCTTGAATGGAGATCGGCACCAATTTCGGTACACTTTTTCCCCCCTTTTACGACCTCAAAAGCTCTCTCATGATAGACTAAAAAGCGAGTAAGTAGGACCGTTAAATTCCTCCTCTCCCTAATAATTTTTACGAGTTAAGTATCATACGTGAGGCGGAAGTTCCGATCTTCGCTTTCCGTTTTCCTTTCCTTATGCCGGACGGACCTCCGGCTGTGATCTTCTTCTTTTCTACAGGATACCCAGACTGAATCCAGCTAGGGCCGAACCTAGATCCCCCTTAACCTCAGTTCCGGCAACCAGGTCGCGCCAGTAATTGCTCTAACCCTCTCTATCCTCTCTTCCCCCTCTAACCAACTGAATTTGTGTTAGACGAATTCAAGAGCAAATTGAGCCCAATTTTTACCTTTCTTGGTTAAAACCGAGCATCCTTTTACAGTGACCCATCTCCCCACAGGTGGCACCCGGCAGGTTGTCCCCCATTGGTTTTTTTTAAGAGGTGTATCAGAGATTTTCTCCGAAGACCCCCCGCATTCGCGACTCGCGACATCAGACACATAGGTTCCCCTATTTTCTTCCGTCGACTTTCCAATGTAACGTCCTTTTGACCTCTTACTCTGAGACCTACCCTTCAGGTCAACCTTGGCATCGATAAAAGAGTAGTTTCGCCCACGACGGGTGAGTCACCGTCACTCCAGTCTTGATACTCTTCTCTTCTTCCCTAGTGCTCTCTAAGACCCTTGATTCTCTCCGCATGTAAGACGGCCCTTTTTCCCTTTTCACCCTCTTCACGGAAGTAGGGAACCCAGAAGGAATCTAAACTTGGCGTACATCAACTCGCTCCTCGTTAGTCCCATTTATCAGAGTCCAGGGTGTCTCCTTTGCGGAAAGTCTCTCAAATCTTCGCCACTCATTTTTTCTCTTTTCTTGTCACCCTCCTCCCGGAATAGTTCTTTCATTGCGTTCTATTTTCCTGTTCGGTGACAATAGCTAATAGGCTAGTTTTTATTTTCTACTATTCTCCGAGCTCTCAAATTTCTTCAGAGTTTCTACTACGAAAAGTTCGCATGGACGCGCAGAGATTTTTTTTCACCCCCTTAACCCCTCCAACCTCTTCTTAGAAGAAAAAGCGCAAGCCCTCGTCTAGTCCAGTGGTCCTTTCCCAAGTTAGAGCCTCTTCTGGGTTACCTCGTTCTTCAAGGTTATCTTTCTCGCCTATCTTTTTCACTCGGAGGGTGAAACCCAAAGTTCACAACGGGATTCGGTGCCTTCCCTCTTTCTTGCTTCGACTAAAGCTTCAAATCTCCCATTGTCAAGAAATCAAAAGCCTTTTCCCACCTCCCTACAGCCCCTGTCATGGGCCGGCAAGGATCCCTTTCTCCGGCCTGACTCTTTCTATGAGGAAATCCGTTTTTTATATAGTATACCGCTCTGGTTTCTCCCCCTTGAAGTGACCCTTCTGCCTCTCTTGAGGTTTACCGTTCTGGAGGTGAGTTTTCTTTTATTTTCTCCTTCGGATGTCGCAGATTAACTCGACGATCCGTTTTTCCCTACATTTTTCGTGTTCACCTCCCCCACGCCGGAATGAGCAACCTTATTTTCTAGGACCCTTAAACCTATTCCAGAGTTCTCGACGTGCGCCCGCTTGATGTCTCGTCTTCTTGTACTTGAGGTAGGTTTTCCTCTTTTTGACTGACTTGGATTTTCGTTACGGGTACTCTCGCCCTTACCCTTTCCCCCCTTCTTTCTGGTCCTTCGCGCTGCCTTTACGATCTCTTTGCCCGCCGCTTTAACCTCCCTAATTCGAGGCCGATGTCCAAGAAAAGGATGACCTCCTTCATTTATTCCGCGGTGCGATGCAACTTTTACCCTCTTTTTCTGGTACTACCCCCAGGATCTGCAAAACTTCTTTACTTTACCTAAACCACAAGGCCTCGAGACGACGACGTATATTTTAATGATAGTATTCTCCCTGCAGCAGAATCTCAGAATTGTAGTGAAGCCCCTGCCCTTCCCCTTTAGCACTTACTTCACCTTTTTTCCCGGGAAGGGATGCCATTTTTTCCTCCTCCCCCTCGGCCAGAGCGTTCGGCTCTCCTCTGTTCACTTTTCGCACCAGTTGATTGAGTTGAACGGCGTCACCAGATGGGTACTACAAGCACCTTTTTCTGCTCATTATGCCCAGGTTGATCTCTTTAGAGTCTCCTCTCTTCCACTTTTTTTTTGCCTTTCTTCCAGTAGCCTTTCGACCTTTCAAGGCTGTTCTGGATGGATAGAGAGTATTCTTCCTCTTTCTTTTTCTCCGAGTCCTCATTCACAAGATGCTCTGTTTTCCCCCCCGACTGGTGCCTCCTTTTGTCTGACCAGAGTCGCTGTCTTTAGGTGACGCCAATCTTACCTCCCCCTCCGATGCGTGCCTCATTCTTTTCCCCCCACTCAGGTATTTTCTTCCCCTCGAATCTCTTCTATTCTAAAAGTTTTTAGAGCATTACTAGGCGGTTCCAAGTTTTCACCCTCAGATATTCCCTTGAATCGCCTTTATAGTTCTTTTTTTTTCAGTACCCTTCTTTTCTCCCTTCTTATCAGCTCGACCTAAACGGCGACGTCGTGAAACTAGAAAGAAGTCAACAGCCTCCTTTTCCCTCTACTGCCGCGTAATGTTTAAACTTAAGCCTCCCGTAGAGAGCGTCCAACTTTCACTTTCGAGCGCCTACCTCCAAGAGAGGACATTTCTTCTAGGTCCGCCCTGGAATTGTTTTGCCACTCTCAACCTGAGTCTTAAGAAATGAGTTTTTTCAACGCTGCTCGTAGAGAATCTCAATTAAGAGAGAATGGTTGACTCAAAAGTGTTCCTTCCGCCGATCATGAGGCGGACGGCAGGTCTTCCCCCCCCTCGGTCAACCCTTCTGCAATACAACGTCTTTTAAAACGAGGAGGCCCGGATCTTTAATGTAACGTTTTCCGTTCCTGTTTTCGTTCGAGAAATTGGCCCATATTGCGCTATTTTTTAATAATGAACATCCCTCTTTCTTCCCTTCCTGAATTAATGCATGACATTCTTCTTGTTCTGTCACTCACCTTCTCCTCACGTCCTCCCTAAAGTGAGACCCTCGAAAGACGTGTTGAGTAACCTCCCGTGTTTTGAACTGTCTTCCTTCTACTCCCTTCCCCCTGAGAGGCGTTGCAAGTGGTGGGACTATGGCCTTGATTTTCAGGCAGTTTGACTTTCCCTTCATTATTTCCCTCTCCAGAGAGCACGCTAGGGAGCCTTTCTCCCCTTGTCCTTCTTTTACTACGTTGGACAGAAGGAGGATATATGCGGATTTAAGTCTCCCCCGCACACCCGGACGCTGGAATATCTGCTTCCTCCTTCTTCTTGAGTCTTCTCTCCACTTAAGAAGCGCTAAGGGTAGGGCGATCTCTTCAAATTTTTCGCTCACTCTCAGCTCCCCCGCACAAGTTCGGGACTTGAAGGGTCTCATTTCGGCGGAGTTTTTCCCTCTTCCTTGGTAGATCTGACTTGCAGGAGATCTTTCTGTTTACTTTTCAGGAGAGTTT
>Ga0179591_1367683_pt1 | contig 22603 bp, 23 predicted proteins | sample CZOMad2_1_08_16f_FD_182891 | JGI IMG/M metagenome (GOLD analysis project Ga0179591, IMG submission 182891) | Vadose zone soil fungal communities from Angelo Coast Range Reserve, California, USA - CZOMad2_1_08_16fungal (PacBio error correction) | ecosystem: Environmental > Terrestrial > Soil >... | reverse complement strand
TCTTCTTTCCTTCTACCATACGTTGGAACGAAAAACGTGCCCTCCATGAAAATGCCCATTCAATTTGCCACCACAGGACGGCAATGCCGCCGGCCGACTGGTTATCTTGCTTCTTCCAGTCAGTCAGTCTTTGTTTTTAATCGACCCAGTAAGTTTTTTTTTTCGTCTTTTTTTTTAGTCTACACCCTCCTTAATGTCCCCGAGTGAGTCGGGACTTTCCCTTTTGCGGTGTTGACTCGACAGGAGGCGTTTCATGGGCCCGTCACCCCATTCGTAAAACTCGTCCATTTATCTTCTCCCGAGATCCGGAATCCGTACCGTCGTCACATGACGGCGCGGGTTCTGCCCACCATTTGGGATTACGTAATTTTTGTCGACATTTCTTCCTTCTTTTTGAGACCCGCGAACCGCTGTGGACGTCAGATCGTCAATGACCGCATTCCTGCCACCTTTCGACCGCTTTACAACCCCCCCAAGTGATAAATGTAATCCCGACTCGAGGTAGGGTGTGCGGGTTACACTGTTTGCAACTCTTATAACTTCTCTTCTTAGCAAGCTCCCGCCCGATTCCCTCCCTCCTTTTCTTCCTCTGGGTTATCACCTCTCAGACTGATGGAAACCCTTTTCTAAGGCGACGACCTCGAGAGATCACGCTTGGTTACTGTGTCGTTAGAAGCTGAGATAGCCACGACTGTTCTTCTTTTCTTTTTTAACGTTCTGATACTCCTCTTTCCCTTGGCCTCTTTTAACAGATGGCCTTATTACACGGTTGTCGGGTTGTCCGTCCATTTTCCCTTTTTATTTTTCAGACACTCTTTCCCCCTTACTACCCTTTTCCCGCAACCTGCCGGGCATACGGAGCACTCAAGCACCCTTATGCCCTCATCAGTCTCAGTCGATCAAGCGCGCAACGCGGTATAGGGACGGGCGTTGACATAAACCTCCCTATGTTTCGCTTTTCTCCCCGTGTATCGATCGGGATAGGCCTTCCTCAGACATACACGGTCGCTCGCCTGACGGGGTTGATGACCCCTAATGTTCCTTCGCACAACATGGAATCACAGTCGAGATGGCGAGTCGACCGTTCGATTGTTCAATCTCTGGCTTCGAATCTCCTCTCCCAGTTTGAGCTGTTGCGATGCTCTTCCCGCATATCCGGACCCCCCCGGATTAGTACCCTCCTCTGGCAAAAAAGACCCTTTTCCCGACGATCTGTTCTTCTGTTTGGTCCATCTTTTGAACTGAACTATCACGGTTGCCCTCCCGCATATTTCTGTTCCTCATCCTACTGTTGGTGAGTCTTTGCGTCTTTGCAAACTTCTTGGGGTCTTTCCTTGATCCGAAATGACGGCCTCCTGCGGGGCGGTTCTGTTCCTAGTCTTTTAGGACTATGGACTTTAGGATGACGCGGTATTTGGAAACCCCCTCCCGCCCTCCTAACAGACGGAGGCGCTTGAGCGGGCACTGCTCGTCAATAGACACTCCCTTTCCTCCACTTTTTTCTTCAAGTAACCCGTTACTTAGTTTTCTGGAAGGTCTTGACATCATATCAGTTCCACCCGTAATTTCCTCGCGCTTTTATGGATTCCTCCCTTGCTTTAATCCCTCTGCCCGCCCAGGCTTCTTCAAAAAAAAGTACACTCGACTGGTTCGACTTTACCTCCTCCCACAGTTAAGGACTTACTTTGGAGTCTTTGGCCCAGCTCCGTCATGAAAGCTGGCGTTCACTTACGGTACCCTCTCTCTACAGAGGACCCATCCGTGGTCTTTCCTGGAACCGAAGTCTAAAAGTTAACATCACTCCCTCTTCTCCCTGGTGACCTCCATCCTAGTTCGTGAGTTTTCCCCTCCTAGTACTTCTGTAGACCCGTTCGGATAAGACCCGTAACCAATGCACTGGCGTTCCCCTTGTGGGCAATTCATGTGGCGTTGAAACCCGGCTGACCTAGTGTTCACGGCCGTCGCGTTCGTCCCCCCTCTATTTGAGCAAAGCCTATCTCTTCTCTTGCGTGTCTCAAAACCCCCTGGACATTTAGACGTTTCGTTTCCCCCTTCCACCTTTTTTTTCCCCAGAAGAATAGCCCCGCTTTTAGGTGAAAGAATTTCGCTCCTTTCACAAGCGGCTTGTAGCTTTACTCCTGCGACACAGAACCTTCCTTCCACCCATTTTTGACTCCCTCTCTAAGGTAGCTGTGACCCGACGTTAGGAAAGTTGCCTTTCGACGCCGACAGCACGTAGGATTCCTCTCTCTTTAGTCGTTCTATGATACCGCATTCACCGGCCCTCCCCCAGCGCGGAACCTGCCCCCCTTAGGGATGTTCCCCCGCGAGATGCGGGAAAGCCGGTCTTCCTAAGTCAGGCGAAACATCTCCCTTGCTTCCAAGTCGGGCAATTCCTCTTTGGACTTCAGTCCCAGGCGCATGAATGCATTTCGTTGCGCTGATTTTTCTACTTTCCCTTCACTCATGTCGCGATCATGTGCTACGATGGAGTTGAGCAACCATACTCCATTGCACATATAGTGCCCTCTCGTAAATCCTTCTCCGATCTCTTCGTTTTCCCTCCATGACAGGATAAGGCGCGGTTTCACTTTTTTCCCTCTCCATTCCCGTGTGACCGAAAGTCTCCCCTGACCGATCTTTCTCCCATCAATGTCCCCCTTTTCCAATATTCCGACACCTTTCTTGTCTGATGGTAGGCGACGACATCCCTTTGAATAAAGACCTCGATGTAGTAGTTTTTTTTTTCAAAAACCAAGCGTTCCCCCCCTTTTATTTTTCCCTTTCCTTTTCCTTTTTCCCAGATGGCCGCCGCCCCCCGGTCCGAGCAGCGATACGGGATGTCCCTGCTGTTTGGTCATAGACAGTTCCCTTGGTGAACTGATGCTGCCGGATCATTCTGTCCCCCCTTCCCAGCAGCTTCTTTCCTCCCTCCCTACCTCATAAGTTTTTTTTTTTTCTCTGATAAGATGGTTGCTGTGGTAGGATACGAGTGGGAGATCAGTTCCCCCCTTGGACCCCCTTGTCTCCCGATACAAGACGCCGGAACAGCATGCTCATGATCTCTGCTCGAGGAAGTGCTGATCCCTTTTTATGACTGCGGATGGGACGCTGTGTCGTTCCCTCCCCCTTTTTTTTCCCGCAAACCCTCCCTCCTGGGAATATCCTTTCTCTTGGATGAATGGAGGGCTTCTCGGGTTTTGTCAATTCAAGACTGCTAGGTGGGCTTTTCAGAAGCCGAATGGATGCTCCTCTTCGCGCCCGAATGGTATTTCCCCTCTCTCTTTTTCCCCTCCTGAATGGCTCCTCCCCAGACGACGGACGTTCGTGTTTTCAGTATGTACTCAGCAGCAGGGGCGGACTCTTGCGGTTGCCCTCTTTTTGCAGTCCCGGCCGACCGGTGACTCGCTCTTTTTTCACCCTTTTCTCCCAGGATTTAGCGAAATAAGTTGTTTTGAATCCGAAACCTCATCAGCACCAATGACGACGGCATGGCGTCGTCGATCTTCTTGCCCGCGATTGTCCCCGATCGGGTGCGAGAACTCTCTCTTCCTTCTTTTTCCGTCTTTCTTTCCGAATCATTCTTGAGTGAAGTAGGTCCATTCGGCGTCAATCCGACACTGCGTGATCTGCGCAGCTCACCCCCGGCGGCCCTATGACCGAACCTTCTTTTAAGCGTCAATCTTTCCGTGAACGCCTCTCATTCACCATTATGCGGCTCACCCCTTTGGGATTTCGTCAGCTTCTTCGCCTTTCCTCTTCTTCCGCAGAAATCCTTCGACGGCGGTCCTCCCTTTTCCTCCTATCCCTTCTCCCCCCATGTCCTTGAAGAAACAATTGATCATCTCTTTTTAAACCCCGCACGAGGTGGTTTTCTTGACACGGATGCCCTGCGCCAACCTATTTCTCTCCCCCCTCCCGGAACTGCCCACTGCAATCAAGATTTCTGGTCGTGTTTGCGCGCAATGATTAAACGCCGGGGGACCGCCCCCCTTTCTCCTCGCTCCCTCTATTTAGTGTAGGTGTTTCGATTGTCGAACTCACAGGAGCGTTTTCACAACGCGAAGAAGATGAAAAGGCGTTCCTGCCAGAGTTTTGAATTTTTCTCTTCTCACTCCCTCTTGAGGTTTTTTTCTTCCTCCCAGCCCCACATCCTTCCGCCGCAGTCCGACGGATGCCCGGCCCCGGCAGGGCTTCGTTCGAAGCAAACCCCCCCAATCCTCTTTTTCTGGACCTTTCCTATTTTAGTCAGATCAGGAGCCAGGCCTTAGCTGGGGGTTTTTGGCAGCTGGTGGTCTTTTCCATCCTCCATCACGGAAGTATCCCCCCTTAGCGTCGCAATCGATGGTCCCCTGCTAGTTGAGACTGTTAAATTCCCCTTTCTTTCTTGCATTCCTCCTTTGGCAGCGAAGTCCTTTTCTAGTCTTTCTCCTCTTAGCGATTTACTTGGGCGATTGGTTTCCGGAGCTTTTTCCTGCATCTTCTCCCCGCGACACATTTTTTACTGTCTTCCCCCTAGTCCCCCCAGACAAAGCCAGTCCGCGGAATCGAATTCCCCAGAATCTAAAATCAACGTCACTATCCTCCCCTACCCATCTTTTTCTCTTCTTTTCTTTTTGCCCCTGCTTCTTGTCCGGGCGACCTCTGTAAAGAACTCTCCAATGCGGGGGTTCTGTTGCCTCGTACGGAGGTCCCATCCGTTGATGTTCAGCTTTTGTAAGAGCTTCGTTTTCCCCCTCGGCCGAAAAGGGGTAGCTCGGGCGGAAGCGATCAAGATCGTCAATCGTGGCCCTCCTCGATTCCTCCCCCCGACGTAACTTTCTTTCCATGTGAGTTTTCTCCCTTTTTCTCCCCTATCAAGGGGCTCGACCCAAAATTCACCTCGACCGGTTAGCCGCTCGAAGGAATGCCAGGACTACCACGACCAGGAGATTTTTCCCCAACCCACACTTACCCCTCTTTCTCCGACCATGGCCGTTCTGAATCAGCCTGTTCTCGGATTATTTTCGCTGTGGTTTCTACCTTCATGACTGAAAGGTTTAAGTTTCATTTCGTAACTCCCCCTCCTGAACCCTGTGTCTACCCTCCCGGCCCCATTAACCGAAGTCATACACTTCCACGAGGAGTCACCCCTCCCGCTTCTCCGTTTTCCTCCTTTTTAGAAACTCCTTTCTCTTTGCCCTGCGAGTTAGTTTAATAGGCGGTCAACCAACCCTTTCGAGGTCGGCCATTTTCGGTAAAGGCGCTTCCCATCCCGCCGGGTACCCGATACAGTTTTTAATCTTTCTCCTTCAGGCGTAGCGGCGCGATCTTTTTATTTCCTCTCTGGCGATTTTCCCTGATCCCCCCCCTCCCCCCCCTAGTTTTCTCGGACAAAATTGACATGTCACTTTCTCAGGCCATCATAAAAAGGTTAAGTTCTTTGGCCTATTTCGTCCTCCCCTTTTTCCTCCAACAGCATCTCTCGTCTCTTACCCTTCGGAAACTCGGATGCTGGTGCAATCAAAAAATGGTGCTTCGCCGTCCCCTTCAGATGGTGCCTTCTAGGACGTCCTCTTCCCTTCTTTTGACTCCTTCGTTGACGCAGGATTTAAGGGGGGGCATATTGTAGGGAGTATTTTGTTAAACGCAAATGACCACCGATTTTCGTTGTGCGCGTCACTCTGTTGACCCCTTTTCCCCAGAAGTCGAAGGGATAGTTTTCGTAATCGAACGCGGAATCGAGTTCCGGCGCACCAAGGTTCTTCTTAAGCGGGCAATCTCCTCGATCTTAAGGACAGTTTATGCAGGATTCATTAGTCTCTTTCTCCTTCCAGAGCCCTTCTCTTCCAAGGATGTAGCGATGCCGGCTGCGCTTTTGCTGTTGTTTGCCACCCCTTACTAGATTCCTTGTAGTGCCTCATAGTTTCAAACCATAGTTCCCCCTCCCTATCCGAGCCTCCCCCCCTTTTTTTATTCTTCTCCTTACATCGAGCAGAAGAGAGTTGAATTTGGGCGTGCCGGGCAGTCAGATTGTGAAGAGGTCTTTCTTTGACAGTTCCTTTGCATAAAGAGGAGTTCCCCCCTAGCCCGCAAACTCTCCTTTCTTCCAGACTATCTTTCCCTTGATGCCGAGAAATGACTGCATTTTCCCCCTCCGTGTATCTTTTGAGCGGAAAACTCTTCCAGCGTCATAAAGGTATGCCTTCCCTCTTTAGCAGGCACTCTTACTTCTCCCTTCCTCTGCCTATCTCCCTGATGGTTTACCCCAGGAGTAGTTTCAGAGTTTCAAACCCATTATCCTGAGTATCCTACCTCAAAAACGCAGACTCCTCCGTCCTCCGTGTTGTTTGTGCTGAGGCGATAGCCCTTGCTGGTAAGTATCAAGGCAGAATTTAAGTTCCCTTTTTCTTCATTTCTGACAAGAACTCCTTCCCCCAGTTTACTAGCTCCGCGTGTCGGTTGGACCTTGCTGAGAAATTATTGCCCATTTCCTGGCTTGTGTGCCGGCAGACGGGGTTTTTCCGAGACAGAACCTCCTACGTATGGATGACATCTTTCTAGGAGGTCCTGCCATATTAGCTGATAGTTTCGTCTTCCTTACCTCCTTTATCGCGCCTTAGCGCTTTGACGATTTCTGCCACAAGGAATTCTCAGGAACCGTTCGTCCGCGTGTGGAAGGATCATCCCCGTGAAGGGGCGGCTCTCCCCTCCTTTCCCGCACCCTTTTTCCTCTTCTAGGGTGGACTAATTTAGTTAACAGGCTGCGATGAAGTGAATCACATCTTGGACCCCCTCCTCCTCTGCCCTCACCTTTTCTCTCCTCTGAAAAAACCTCTTACGGCCTAAGGTCCGTAGAGGATATGCCCGCATTGAACGTTTCTTTTTAGACGGACCTATCTAGTTATCCCTCCCTTCCTGCCCCCCTACTCTCCCCGTAATACGGGCGTGAATTTGTTTGGTTGTGCACTCATCGACTGCGTGATCTTGCGCCCGTACCCCCCGTTTAAAAAGATGCAAGCAATATTTTGTCCTTAGAGAGGGACAGCCCCCCTTTCTTCTCCTTTTTTTAGTCTCAACACCGCGGAGAGTCGGAGACTTCGCCGTCATTTGAGTTGTAGCAGGAATGATGTATACCCCCTAAGAAGCTGTGGGCAGACGGAGATGTCAATCTTTTTCCCCCTCCATAGCAAGGGTTCCCCCTGCTGCTGCCCACAACAGTTCAATGTCCACCTGAGTGACCTTCCAGGGTGTGAGGGGGACCCCGGCGGGCAAAGACAATCTAGCTTTCTCTCCCGCCACCTCTCCCTGTGTCCCGTCGGGACCCAATTATGTTCTCCTTTGTCTAATGTGGAAAGAAGGGCCTGGACCTCGCCGCTCTTCTTGCAGCTGGTGCCTTTTTCCCCTCTGCTTCCTCCATACCTCCCTCTCCTCAGGTCTTTTTCGAAACGTTCTAACGCTGAATAGGGCGGGGCCCGGCTACTTTGGAAGTGATTTCAGGTTATGCTCCGGGTCTTTCCAGTCCCCTTCAATTGTGGTTCGCCGAGTTTTGTTTTTTGGGTACAGAGACGTGGATGAAATGGAACATACGTGGATTCGCTATAACAAATCTCAAAGAGGGCTTCCCTCATCTATAAAGAGATGACTGTCGGAGATTTTATGTTTTTTTGAGGCCGGGCGACTTCGCTAATGTCATTCCGTCTCAATCCCGGTAGCCGAACGAGTTCAGTGTGGAGCTTACTGATAAGGTCGGCTCGATCCTCCCCAATGGACTTTCCTTTTCGTAGTAATGGCGCTTCGCCGGTCGCTTTTTCGGACCTATCGACGCATCTAGGCCCCCCTTCCTTATAGCCTCTTCCGTCTCTCTTCTCCTATCCGCTCCCCATCATACGAGTACCTCGAGGAAAACAGAACACTCCCCAGTTCTCTTTTCTTGCGAATCCCCCTTGTGACCCTCATCACGTTTTTTCCCCACCCCCTTCTATATTTTTTTTTTCCCCCCTCCCCTCCTTTGTTTTTGGCGAGAGCAGATGCGGCCAACCATCTTGATTATAAGGTACCTCGATCCCAGACCACCCCAGCGCGTCTTTTCTTTTCTATTCCTTGGATTCCGGTTTTGTTAGCCGTCCCTGGACATTGCCCGGACTACCGCATCTGGAGAGTGAGCTCTCTTCCTACCATCCGTCCAATCTCACTAAATCGACAGACTTCACCCAACTAGACGTAACTTTTCCCCGTCCTCTCCTCGACTAACTTTACGTGAGCCAACCTTTCCCCTTAATACTTCGACAACTGTGAGGGCCTCTCTCCCGCTTACTACATAGTTTCCGCGCTTCAAACATGAACGGTTGTCCCTGTCTTTTTTTCTAAAGCTGTTCGTACCCCGCTTTTTTTCCGATGTGGGCTCTGCTCCCTTCATGCCCAAGTTGCCTTCCCCTTTTTTTTTTTACCTCGGACGAGAAACCCCCCCCCCCCTTTCGTGGATGTGGGACAAGCACCCATCCCCTAAGTTTTGCTTCTAGCCCGCTCCCACCAGTCTTAAGAGTCTTCGTCTCGCCCCGCCCACCCTCTCCTTCAATTTGTTCACTCGCTTGTCTTTTTTTTCACTAACCAGAGCGAGAGATCTCCTTCCGTTCTCCTTTTTCCATAATGCGGCTCGTTCCAACCCGATACCATCTTCCCCAGCGGAAGTTCTTGTCTCCTGCTCTGAGCAGCCCCTCCTTTTGATTTTCCTTTAACTTGAAGGATCCGCCACACCCCATGACCGTAGTTTTTGCCGCCGGAACAGTGAAATTTTTCACTTGTTTTTACTGCCCCCCCAGCCCTTTTGGCAGGACCGTTTTATCAGCGCCGTATCCAAACGGTCCTAGGTCTTCCTGATACCATTGCAGGCTCACCTGCACCTTCGATAACCCTTCTTGGTGCCTTCGAGAGAGACTTTGTATTATACCTCGTTGATTAGGCCCCGTGCGGACCCTTTCCTCCTTACCCAGCAAATGTCTTCCCCTGTTCGTCATGATTCGACCCATATGCACGCTTCTTCGGAGGTCCCGGCCCCTCCAACTTTTGCGGCCCGACAAGAATTATCTTGATTGTCTCCCCCCCTCTAATTCAAACCCTGAATGAGATTTTGCTCCGTGACGGCCCACCCCCCCAACCGTAGGCTGACAACTGGCAATTCTTTCTCCTACGACCTTAAGCACTCTCCTGACCTTAGAGTTGTATTATTTCTTCTTCTTCTCGCTTTATGTCGCGATGCAAAGGCATAGACTCTGCTCTGTGCCAACCCTCCTATACCTTCCCCCGGCGCAAACTTTCTGAACCTCTTTAAGAGATCGTCCCTTCCCCCCTGGAAGCGATCAGCGCGAGGACCTACTTTTTTGCCTTCTTAGAGTTTCTACTGAGGCTCTTCTGGACCTCTCTTCCGCTCACTCTTTTTACCTTTTCAATACGAAGACCCGATTTCCAGTATCGAAGAAATAGCCATGACCTTTCCCCCCCTATTGCGTCCCGTTTGAAACACCCCTCCTTCCCTCTTCATCCTGAAGAGTCCGGATGGCGAATCTTTTCCGCGCATGCGCTCGTGTTCGTCCATGCTGGCGGTCGGTCGTGTAGACACCTCCACGTGGGAAATGATGATGACTTCTCCGCGCCCAATTTGACTCAGCGATCTCTTCTTTTCCTCTCCTCTTGTTTCTCTTCCTTCTTTAGTATTTTATAACCGCAGGCATGCGGCCAGCCATGTTCCCCCAGGTTAACGGTTGTCTCGTACAAAGGACGAGGAACCCAGACTTCTCCCTGAATATAGACTTGCCTCCTCTTCATTCTCCACTACTTCCCTTCCTTCCTGGTTTTACAAAAAGATGTTTTTTCTTCCATGTTTTTTTGAAAAGACACGACATCGAGGTATTGATGCTCCCTAGCTTTTGCCCCTTTCCCGATGTCTTTTGTTTTTCTGCCTAAGGCCTCGTCTTCTTGAGAGATTAGAGGTAACTCAAGAATGCACACGATGTTATGGGGCTACGCAAATCCGCGTGTCCCCCGTGTTTGACTCTTTAGTGAGCACATCCGCAATGGCGGACCCTCTCCTCCCGATGTTTTTCCCTCTATGTCGGAATAATTCTCTTTCCAGCGTGAGAATGGCTTGCCATCCGAATCCTTTATGACCGCCGAACTTCGCTTTCTAAATGCCCCTGCCTCCCCCCCCCCAAATGTTCCTTCATTAATGAGATTTGTGAGGCTTCCCGCTAATTTCAGACGACGTCTGGGTGTGGCGTAGAACTCCGCTTCCCTTGTCGATTAAGATGTCTCACTATCCAACAGTCCCTCTCTTTACTTCGAGACCCTTTTTTCCCCTCTAGGGAAATACAGTCCCTGCGCGTTTCGCACGTCATCCAGGAGAAAAGATTCCCCCTAGTTCTTCGTCGCCGAGGCGACCAAGTTGAACCCGTTTCCTTTTCTGCACATCGCATGCTCTACTTACACCTTTTTATTCCCGTAATTTTTGAGTTGTCGCCTGACCATGATGGAGACCCCTCGAAACCTGATTATTTGCCCCCGGTAACATCCCATGCCTTTTGCTACTCTGTAGTTTCCGAAAACACTTTGCCTTTCCGGGCGTGCACCGACGAGGTCGGTTTTGCGTTTCACGGGGTTCCAAAGCCTTATCAATCCCTCTCCCCTTTTTCCCCCCTCAGCGTCCCCTTCCCTCTTTTGGAATGTTTTTAGAACGCCCTCATGTACAAGGGACGAAGGGGAACCTCATTCCTCGCTGCAGTACGTGTCAGGTGCACCCTCTTCCCTTGCTCCCTCCTGTCCGTAGGTGTTAGTGACAGCCCGACGCTGCAATAGGCGTGCGATGATAACCTTGCAGTTCTGATCTACGGTCCTGGTCTCTTGGCCCGCCAGCCAAGTACTTTCCTCCTGAGTCTTGGGATGCCCGGCACATTGGTCCGGTCTGAAGTTAGACGCCAACCAAACCCCCCCCGCAGTCTTCCTTCCTAGGTGGAGTCGATTAGCCAGGTTCGAGGAAGGGTTTTTTAGCTACCTTTCCTTTGTTCCTTCTTCCTATTAGGACGGACTATAACTCTCGAGGGGCGGTTGGTCCCCATAACCGTCGGAAATCCCCTTGCAGTTGGACGTTGACTTTTTCCAGACTTCCGCGATTATTACCTTTGCCTCTACGCTCCGAGACGATTCCTCGACTCCGCGTCGCGGTAGACCGAGCTTCAGCATCCCTGACCTTCGATCATGACTAGTCATCGTCGGGAAAACAGACGAACCTCCTTCTCTTGTACTTTTGCACTTTTCCATTCACCCTAATAAGGTTGCAATAATTCCTCCCTCTTTTTGTTGTGTTGGAGAGATGAGTTCTTGCCCACTATGGCGTGAAGGCCGGATTTCCTGGCTTCCGGAAAGGACCTTTCTTTTTTTCTTCCTTCGTCTCGAGGTAGCTATGATGGTCGCGTTAGAGGATGGCTACCGCAAGTCCCCGCGACTCTACCCCTGAATCCGGAGTCAGGCGACCTCTCCGAGACCCAGCTAGTTAATCGTTACTTCTGCACTTCACATCTTCCTACTTAAAAGTAACCGGCAAGGGATTTAGACCTTTACCACCTGGCTCATTCTAGCCCCCTCAACTTCATCTCCTCGACCGGTGTTAGAATTTGCCCCTACACCCTACGACAGACAGGAGACCCAAACCTTCCAGCTTCAAATTTCCCGCTTTGCTCTCCCCCCTACAGAAGACCTATTAGTTTTTTCCACTTTTTTCCCTTTACCGGCCTGGGCCGGGCATCCATCTTTCATCGGTGTCGACCGACTTTGTCCGGGCCCCTCCCTCTGGACCCTTTCTTCATACACCTTACCCCCTGATTTTAGGAGCGGCCGACATATTTCAGCGTCTCACCCCAGTCCTTGCGGTAAGTTCGTTCTTTCTAGAACGTCCCCACCGGACGAGAGACTTTCGGGTATTCCCTTCGGAAACGCTTTACCCGCGTCGGGTTCCCGTCCATTCCGAACCTTCTTCCTCCCTCCGCGTCTCTTTCCTCTATTTTAAGAAGAGATTGTTCTTCCCGTTGGGGTCACTCACCCCCCTGAAACCTCTTTTTTTGAAAGCCGTGTTCCTGATACCCTTTTTTTTTTCCCAGGCCTTAAGATACCCCCGGTGAGGATTGGTTCTTCTACCGTCTCCACAAGCGGCTTTCTCCATCTTCATTTCTACAAACATCACCCGACGGACTCCCCCCCTTGGTTTCTTTCTAGCTCCTTTTTTTCCCTTCTAGAATGACGTCTAGGAACTGTGCCCTTTTCCCGCAGGACGAAGATGAGGGTCTATCTTGCAGGAGGTGGACTTGTTCCCCCCCTGATCCGCCTTCGGTCCTTCTCCCCCTGAAAATCCAAATGTCGCAGCCCCCGCTTTCCCGCAGTCGGATCGTAAGCGAAACCCTACCCTCAAGGTCCTTGGATCGCATTCCGCCTCCCCCCCCCTCTTTTAGTTCCAATTCTTGGACAATCTCCTAGATCCCCCTACCGTTTTCTTTTCTTTCCGTCGTTTCATTTATTGGCCTAGGATTTCTCCTTTCCTCGTTGTTAAAAGGACTTCCTGCCCTTCCCCTTTCTGTTCCCCCCCTGAACCCTCTTAAACATGATTCCCGCCACCCGTCTGACAAAAACCCGCCCTTTCTAGATCCTCCCCCCCCTGATGCGTAGGTCCCCTTTCCCAGCTTCAGGTCCTCTGGTGGAGGCATCTTAAGTTTTCCCTCATTGGGTCTTTCCGTCAGCGGGAACCGCTATATGCTCGAACTTCCGCGTTCATGTCATAGAAGATCAGTTGACCAGCCGGCGCCGCACCCCCCGCCCTGACTTTTATTTAAGCCCCCCTAGATGTCGTATCTTTTGCGCGGAAAAAAAACATCTCCCTACCCCAGCTCCCCCCCACGTTCTTGAATTAGAATGCACCCTCCTCCGGCTATCCTCTCTTGACGCCACCGCGGTTTCCGGACTTGTTTGACCCGTTTCCACCCTTGTGCAACTGGATGCTGAAGGATTGGCTTTCCCCGCAGAGCCAGTATCCCTCTTTTTTTCCCCCTTCTGTTGTTGTTTCTCTGCTCTCCTCTAGGATGGTAATTTCCCCGCGTCTTTATTGTATTTTAGTCTCCACTGTGGACTGGTCTCTCACGACGCCGGAAACAGGGTAGAGTACTCAACTTTGCTGCCGCTCTTGAAGTGATGCTCCCCGCCCCCTGAATTATCAGGTGGATTTACGCGTTGCCCTCCATTTTACCCCTCCCAACGAACTAAGGACCGTGTTGGCATGCCATTTTCCTTTGCGAGGGCCGCCATACGGGACTCAGCGCTCTGGTCTCTTTTCCTTCTTGCATTGGGATGCCTCCCCTTTCGCGCTAAGGGTCACACAGCAGAATCCTCCGCTTTCTCCGTTCAAGCACTCTTTTTTCTCGTTATCGTATGTCATGGAGAAATCATCTAGTCTCCCCCCTCTAGCGGTCTGACCTCTTTGGTATCCTATCCTTCACCGCTTCTCGAGTAGGTTTGCTCAGACAGCCTGGGTCATCATCGCGAAATCCTGAACCCGAAACCCCCCCCCTTTGACTTCCCCTCTTTCCTTCCCCTTGAAGATTTCTTCATGCGCCGGGCCCTGAATCCCGTGATGGAGACGTGCGCATTGATGGACCGACGTCTGTGGTGGGCCGTGAATCCGGCTTGTGTCGCTTCGCTGTCCCTCTGCGATACCTAAGAGCTTCCTTCTTCTTGCCTCCCCACTTGACTACTGCGTGAATGTGTTTCCCTCCCGGCGACAAGAGCACCCTGTTCAGGCGTAACGAGGCCGAACTTTCTTGTCCTTCTATCCCGGCACCCTTAACGCCCATGCACCATTTTGGGCTTGCCCGTCATTCGTGGAGCAGGATCCTTTTTCATACCCCTCCCTGCACTCTTTTGGGAGCCCGCGCGAAATTCCTTTTTCAACGTGATCGATGCGGGCGTTGCCCCAACCCCGTGATAAAATGTCAATTTTCCTTCCCATTCCTTTGAGGTCAGGGTTTTTTGTTTTCAACCGTCTGGAAAATCTTTTTTCTTTTCAAAGACAGGACTGCGGCCCCGGGTCGCCATCCCGATCCCGGTGGTGAAACCTCCTCCCTCCCATCCTTCGACATGACCGACCCTGCCGCTCTGCAAGCTGGTTACGGGTCGGTGAGCAGATGTCCGCGTCCCTCAATGAATTGAGAGTTTTTTTTGTACGAAATCCTTCCCTAGGAGGTTTTTTCTCCCTAGGGGACGGTCCCTTCGGTTTCTGACGCATTGGTCCAGCAATCTTGAGGCTCCTTACGTTCCGACTCCGTCACAGGGAATGGTCAATACTTCTCTCGAAGACAAGCGAAAAAAACCCTCTGCCCTCTTGGAGTCTACCGCTCCAGTTTTTCTATCTAGGTTTTTTTCTGGTAGGGAGTCCCCCCCGGTATTACCCTTGTTTCTTGCGCCAAACCGGTCGCCGTATTCATTTGGCTTATTTGGTCGCTCCCATTTTCGGGGTTTACGTCCAGTGAATTCCCTTCGGAAGTTGACGGGAGATGATCCTTTAGTTAGATTGAAGATGCTGATACGCTTTCGCCTCCCCCTGCTGGAAGACTGCGCATGACGGTTTCTCATTCTTTTCAGCTATCCGCGGACAACCTCCTCCATATTTCTCCTCCTTATCCCCAATGAACAGCAAGTCGGGAGAGTTGACATTAATGTTCTCATCAAGTTGGCAAATGAATCTCTCTCTTCCTGTGGTTTGTTTGAGAGAGATGAGTTATTTGCCCCCCAATTGGACGGTAAATTCTCCTCCCCCTTCAATTCGGGGAGGGTCTGTTTTGTCTTCTTCCTGATGCATGGTCGGGATATGGGAAGAGCTCGGTTGAATAGCTCATCTTATCTCAGAGAGAAGCATAAAGCGATTGCTCCCTTCCGACACTCGGGCAATTCTAGCCAACTCCACGGCACTTGATTGCCGTTTGAGAATTTCATCGGTCGACCCGCCCCTCCTTTCTCGCCCTTTTATTCTAGTCCCTACTGCCGTAGGAACCTCCTGCCTTTCTCTTCAACCCCTAAAGACGCCTGTGTTTTTTTAGTGATCCCCACGATGTTGACCCTCCTCTTTGGTTGCTTCTTCTTCCGTCTGCCCGGACCTCTGCCGGGACCGGTACCCGGCTATGGACCGAGTGTCGTGTCCGGGAGCTTGCCATAAAGTAATTCTTACACCCCCCCCCACACCACCCCCCCCCCCCGCCACACTCTCGACGGATATTTCCCTTATCTTCCGTAAACGCATCGTAAGTCGGTCGAGTGGCGTCCCACGGACACGTAACAGCGGAGTCGTCACTATAGGCGGTTTTCCCTACCCCGTCCGGTTTTCCCATCCTCTGCGCGTTCGAACATCCACGAACTTTTTTGACCGCCGTCGGCGGAGAAATCTTCTATAGAAGCCTTATATTCTCTCTTCCCCCCTGCACCTCCCATCACCCCATGCATAGTAGGGTTTCGCCTTTTTCCGACATTTGTCTCACTGTTTTTAGGAAGCCCGCATTTCGATCACCCGTGCATTGACTGTTCTGTATCCGTATACCACACAGGCGGATTTTTCCGGTTCAATCCGCCCCCCCCCCCCCGAACCTACAAACAAAAATTTCTTCCTCCCCGCGCCCCCCCCTTCTGTTTGATAATAGCCGACGTCGTAGTGTGCAACTCTGGTTGATGCCGGACAGACGTAATTCCTTTTCCCGCCTTTCTGACGTGCCTCCCCCTTCTTTTCCCCCTATTGACTTCCCCACAGCAACCATTGCGCCAGGGCTAAGGGATACGCTTCGCGAAAGTCGCGCTGCCCCGGGACTGATCGATTTTTTTTTTTCCCCCGGACGGTTTTCTTCGCTTGGAAATTTTTCCCCCCCCTTCCTTAAGTTGACTGATTCCTCCTTTTTTGGTGAGTATTTCCTGTCATGCCTTCGTCGACTGATTCTGAGTCAAACGGCTGTAGATCTACCATTGCGTTGTGGCTGTAGCAACCCCTCCCCTCTCCCCTTCTGGTTCCCCTAGGGTGCAACAATATTGTCCCTACGCTTGCAACTTTGGGACTGCTGATCCCGACACTTCTCCGCGAGGTCCTAGGGTGCACTTGCCCTTTAGCGTGTGCCACCCCTCCTCTCCCCCCTTGAAGTAGTTCACAGCTGGCATCTTCGAATCTCTACTCAGTTACACCGCGCAGATTGAGATCTTAAATCCGCGCCCTTTGCAGACCTCGATCGTCATTTTTTTTCTCCACCCCCTTCTTAACGAGTCATCAACAGGTTCCGGATAACTTGGCGGGCAGGAGAGATGAGATCGGTCCATTCTGGTTTCCTCTTCTCTCGTGATCGAGTCCAAAGTGAACCTTGTTTGATGAAGTTAACTGCGCGGGTATCTTACATCCCATCAGCTATAGATTTTCCCTCCTTGCGTGTTGTGAGTAGACGAGTTTTTCCTTTTCTCACTGCCTTATAAGGAAGGCATCAGTTCACCCGGTTTTTACAACGACGATCCCCAATTTTCCTCGCATGATGAGATCCTTTCCGATTCTTCCGTCTCCCTCTCCCTCCTTCCTTCCAGGACAGTTGGAGGGACGCATGTGTTCCGTTCTTTGGGCCCTGCACAACATACGACATCGAGGTATCTCGAGGGCCCGCCCTAACGGGAAATCTTTTCCTCCTCTTGGGCGGGCGACTTCCCTCCTCTGCGCTTTAACGACCGCAAGCCCGCCCGTTCTTGAAACATTGTGCCCAGCCGTCGGGCCGCGGCATCCTGCTTTTCAGACCCTCTTTCAGCAGGGCGTCGCCAGCGGTTGTCCTCCGTGGCGGACTTCAGAAATATAGAGTAGGGTTGACGCAACCGCTCCTCCCTGCCTTCCGCTCCTCCGTTGTGGATCGGACCGGTCACTGTGCCACATTTAAATGCGAATCCTCTGCACCATACTTTTTCATGCGCGCTTCTGAAGTTTCTTGGCTCCCCTACTTTACTCCGCTAGGGGTGGTGGTCCTTATCTTTCAGTGTCGCATTCCGCGTCTTCTTACGATCCCTACTTTTCAGGGACGAGCCCTTTCTCGGCACCTCCGACCAAGTCCGATTCCCTTTTTTCGAACGTATCCTATGGAGGATCTAATTCCTGAGTTCGCAAAGTGGCCGAAGACGTTTTCTACACCCCTCGGGGCCTATTGAAGCCCATCTGTGATTTTGCCGTCTTTTGAGTGTTTTTCCCATCTGTCCGCGACCTCTCGTCTTCTGAATTCTGTCCCCCGAAAGCCTGCCCTTGGGAGCTGCTTCGATGCAGAAACCTTTGGTCCCAATCTAACTTTTTTAAGTTCCCCCAGTGAAAACCCCCACTTTTTTTTTTTTCGTTGAAAGAAGGGTGGCATTTCCCTCCCCCGTAAGCACGTTAGCGTGCCGCTTCCATCGTTTCTTTTCTAGCCCCTAGCCCGGCCCTTCCTGAAGGGTGAAAGAAACTCCGTCGCTGTTTACTGGTAGTGACTTGATTGACCTCCTGACTCCCCTCTACTGCTTCTTTTTTTCCCCCCCAGCTGCCCTAAGACGATTGAATCGAGTTGTGGACGTTTACTTTAGTTGGCGGGGGCTTCCGGCAATCCCCTCTTTTCTCGTAGCGGTACTTACTCCTTTGGTTCCGGCACCTTTCCTTCCATGACTTGCAGCACTTCTAAACCCATAAGCGTCGTCCTTCAGGTGTAGTACCCCCCCTCGAGACCAGTTTACAGATTGACTTTTTTTCCGCCCTTTGGTACTCCGGTCCTCTTTCAGGCCTTAAAGAGACTAAACCTTTTCGAAGCTTTGCTTGTTGCGATCCCTTCTTTCCCAAATTCCTCCTAACTTGAGTTGCCTCGAGTGGCGAAGGAAGTCGGTCTTAGGCGCGCTGATCCCTCTTCAATCTCGACTTTCAGGCCGTCGACTTTCTCTCGCATTCCTTTTACAGACTCATCATCTAATGGATCAAACCTCGTTCCCAAAAAAGACCGCTCGGGCGACCGTCTTCCTAATATTGACCTTCCCCAACCGCGTTCCCCCCCCTAATACCTCCTTTATTTCCCTAATACTACGTTGTTTTTCTCTATCCTTTCTCTGTTAAATGCAAGGATTCCGAAATGACGCGCACCTGCGGGCGGTTCTGTTTAATGATAGACGAGTTCATTCTCCATGTTGATTATGCTTCATCTCTTCGGCATTCTGCCAAGAAGCGTGAGATCGGCGAGCGATAAGATCGCTTCCCTCGCAAATTCACTTTCTACTTTCTCCCCCTGACCATTCCCCTTTCAATTGAAAGGTGACTCTTTCCGGTTTTTACATGTATCCAGGCCGCGCAAAACTATATTAGATCCGGTATGACTCTTCGTGATGACCTATCTACCCCTCCTCACAATAGGAGGATTTCTCACCACCCCCTTCTGAGTTTACCTTGTGAGAGCGGATAGAATCCTTAAGGGATCTTGAGTAGGTTTTTTCCGATCTAGCTAATGTCCCCGGGTTTTAAGTTCTTCCTCCAGGTAAGCCGTGCCCACGTTGGTATGGCCGGGAAAAGAGGCCATACTTTTTGAATCACTGGGCCACTCTCTACACGCCATTCCTCTTCTTCTTCCCTCCGAAACTTCCTATTCAGCGTACTGACCTCAGCGGTAAAGTACACGTAACCGCGGCTGGCGCCTTCCGGTAGTTTCCATTAGTTCCGGCGCCGTGCCATCCTTGAGTTTTCTCACGACAATCATCGTACTTTCTTCATGTCCTCTTCTATTGATCACTGACGAGAGCTTTTTGTTGTCCCCGCACACCACTGCCTTAGGGTGTGCATCATGGGGGGGGTTTTTTTCAAACATTGCTTTTTTTTATCCTCCCTCATTCCATGTTTTCCGGGTCTCGATTCCCCTGCGGATTCGCGGGGGTCTTCCATGCCTGAATCCCCACACCCCTTAGGAAAACAACCATGTTTTGTGCATTCGAGCCGTCAGTTAGAGTGAAGTAGTCCACGTGCGGCCTCGTTACGAGGCAGCCCCAGGAGTGTTCGAGTGCATCTGGTACGCCTAGGATTAAGTCCAAAGCACCGAATAAAGGTAGGAAGGGTTAATGACTCAACGCCCGTCGCCCTCCTTCAGACTTCAAGTTTTCATCCTACTAGAATGCCCCTCCGCGACTGATAGAGGGCGCAACCACCCATCACGCTTTTTTTCTCCACTAGAGGGACAAACCCCGATCAGGGAGGCGCTTACTTGGAATTCTTCCATTAGCTTTCTCCCTAGACTTTTCGGTAGATTAACCAGCTCCCCCTTCAAGTAATTTCGGTCAGCTGGAGGTTGTCGAAATCTCCCTTGAGTCATAGGGCACACATGGAAATCTGATCCGAGCCGCCATTCTCTTTTCTACAGCAAGAGCTCCCCTTCTGCCCCTGAAGAGGGTCCGGATCCATTTCGCTTGGTCCGTCGGGCTTGCCTTCTTACCTCCGATTCTATTAAATTTTGGAGTGACGACTTCCAGTTCTTAATGAATTTTTCGTTAGACGCATAGCCCTGCCTTTTTCCCAGAAATCAGATATTCTCTTGAAAAACCCGTCGACCGGCACACCTCTACAATTGTCCCTTCCCCCTATATCTAGAAACTTTCTGGATTCCTCTAGGTTGTTTCTTTCCGTCGTTATCGAGACCCTTACCTTGGTCATGCAGAGGGTATCTTCCGCGCCATCTTACATATTTCCTCATTCCTTTCTTTTTTTTTGAGTTTTTCTTGCCGCATTTTTCTGGTATAACCCTCTCCTGATCCGTCAGCATAAGTTAAGGGTTCCTATCAACTACGCCTTTTTTTTGAAAACGCTGACTTTTTTCGTAGTTGATCCCGATGCGCGAGGGGCTTAGACATCTTCCTCTCCTCGATGCCTTGTGAGGCTTTTCCTCCCATACGCATCTCTTTCTTGGATGCCCTGTGGCAGGAGATGGGTTTTACACCATACCTTGGACCCCCCCAGGACTGTTTTGCTTTCTGGCTTTCATGTCACCTATGCCTTCCTTCCACCCTGCAAGCCGTTCTTTTAACTCTCTTCCCTTGAACCCTCCAGTCGGGAGACTGATGCTGTCATGGAGAACCCTTCTCAGGGGTATCCCAGTCGGCTTGTGTTTCTCCCATCTTTTCGGCCCTCAAGGTGATAGAGTAGTTCTCAACCTTTGAAATGTCCTTGCAATAGCGATCGTTGGCATCGCGAAAATGCGCAAATGCCAATAAAATATTCAATCTTACTCCGGCATTTCTCATTGGTTGACAAGTTCCGTTTTTCCTTAGCGGATCTGCCCCCCTTCGCATTTTTTGTGGTGGTCTGACAGATTCAGGGCGTGTTCCCTTACCCGATTCACTCAATCTTAACGGACTGTCTGCTTTTCCTAGCCCATTTTGCCATTTTCTCGTCGTGCTAATCTCTCTTTTCCCCGGTTCGAAAGTACAATCCCACTCTCCTCCTTGCCTTAAATAGTGCATGTCCTGCTGTTTCCCACCCCCCCGCACCTGTGGGAGTCATTCCCCTTCCCCCCCATCTCCCGGCGAGCTCCCCCCAACTTTTGGATTTCCGTCAGCGTTGTCCATTGCATGCTGAAACGCTACCCTCCGCGTTGGAGAAGCTTCAATTCTAAGACCATCATTCACTTTGCTTTTTCTCCTGTGTGGCAAACCACACGTGATCATTGTACAACCCCTCTTGAAAACCAGCACCACGGGTTTTTCCGGGAAGGGGTTGTCGGGTGACACCCCTAAGATCACCCTCTATTTTACAGATAGAAGAGAAGCCCGGTCCTCTAATCCACATATTTCCGGTAGAACGAGACGCAAGAAACACGTCCGCTTTGGGAATAGACAGATTTTTACTTCTAGTGACTGCTAGCGAGGGACTTCCCTGTACGTCCCTTTTCCAATGAAGTCAATCTCTTTCTCTTTCTCATTTTAAGTGTTCGGTTTTTTTTTTGGCTGTCCGGCCATCCCCGTTTTTCTCCCGATGTCCTTACGTTTCCGTTCACCGGGCCCGGGCATGATTTTTTCTATCTCCCCCTCCCCACAAGAAGCGCGTCCTTGATTGCAGTCGATCCGCGCGCCAGTCTTCCTGGGTTCTTGAAAGAGCTTCTCTCTGTATTCCTCTTGAAGCCGGATCGCCATCCCGCTTTTGATTATTACTGTTTTTTGACGGCCTAGGTCGGCGACCCTGCGGAATCCATAGAAAAATGACGTTCCCTGTTTCGTACGAGAATCGAGACGTTGTCATGAAGAGTCTTGACGGCCTCTAGACCCCTCCTGCCGAGATGCTTTAGACGAGTCCCCAGTTTTTCCCTCATTCTCTGCACCTCGTCCTCTCATGAACCCTTTTTGCGTCATTGCTGGCTCCTTTGCCCACAGATCAAGGTTTGTCACCGTCCCGTCCGCGCCCCAGTGGTTGTTGTTGTTTGAGATCATTTCGTCTTTCCTGTTCCAAGGATTCCCCGGCAACGCGCCCGCGGTTCTTGTTCCCTAGGCCGAGGTCATGAACGTTGATTTCGTATTACTTGAAGAGCCCGGCTACCGCTCGCCCTCAGTTCCCGAGTACTTTCGACTTTTCCAGATCGTCCATTCCACGACCGACTTCCGCCCCACGAATTAAACTGGCATTTTGATTTCGGTTTGCAGACTGATAAGGGCGCCTCCCAGCATAATCCTGTACGGTATGGCTCGTCCACGTTGACCAACCCGACCGAAATTTTTCCCACCACATTAAAGATACTCTCCCCCTTGCAGAGTGATCCTACCACGCTGAGACTACGCTTTCTTCCCCCTATCCTTCTTCTAGCTCCGTTTTCTTCCCTCCCATTTTTTCCTTCAACCGTCTTACGGTACTTCGTAAAAACGTGGGTGTTGAAAGCCCGCCCCGTAATCAACACCGTAGAATGACCGGAATCTCAGGTTCCTAGTACTCCTCTAAACCCTCCTTTTTTTTTCCTGTTCTTCTCTGGCCGTCCCGCACGTACCACTGCGAGCGAGACGAGGTCTCACTCCCAGGTCGGCGTTGTCCTTTTTTCGAAAAAATCGACATCTTGATTTCTCCCCTTCCGTAGCGTCCGTAGATCTTGACTTTTCTTTTTCGACGATTTTGCGCTGACTGCTTTTCCCCAACCCCGACAACCCTGACATTTTTCTTTTTTTGTTCTCGGAAAATTGACCGGTTGTTCTCAGTGGATAGAACCCCGGTGCTTCTTTCCCTTTTTTACATTGGACGTCTTCCCAGCTTTTCTCTGGTATAATGTCTTCCTGGCCCCTCCCCTCTGCCAACCCCAACATGCGGGCCTTTTCTATGGGAATGAAGTATCCTGCCCCGTTCTCAGCCTTACAGAACGATTTTGTGCATTCTTGTCCTTGATGGACTTCGCCCTCTTCCTAACTTTTAGTTGAGGGTCAGCGCACCGCTTGTCTCCCTTCCCCCCAGTCTTCCCCAAGGTTGCGGTAAGGCTTCTGCGACAGAGAATGCCGAAAAGCGGTCCTTTTGAACGGCCACCGACGTCTCTTTTCCTGTTTGTGCCCATCGACTCCCCCT
>Ga0179591_1259144_pt1 | contig 22625 bp, 25 predicted proteins | sample CZOMad2_1_08_16f_FD_182891 | JGI IMG/M metagenome (GOLD analysis project Ga0179591, IMG submission 182891) | Vadose zone soil fungal communities from Angelo Coast Range Reserve, California, USA - CZOMad2_1_08_16fungal (PacBio error correction) | ecosystem: Environmental > Terrestrial > Soil >... | reverse complement strand
CTGTGTCCCACATCGCGCCCCCCCCTCCCCTTTTGACCTCAACAACGACCCTGTATGACGACGGACTGTTTTTGTTTACCTACTTTCTAAGAAGAGTTCCTCCCAAAGGCGGGTACTAGCGGTTAAGTTTTCTTTCTTTCTGCCAAGTGGAGTTCTCCGTCTTGCAGGGTCATTTGGAGTTGCGGGACCAGTCCTTTCTGTCGTGGGGATTTGGGGTACTATCCCCCATCCGTTTTGGGTTCCCTCGAGTAAGTTTGGCGTTGTCTCAACACTGCCTTTGTGAACGCCCTCTTTGCAGCTTGCTCCCCACCTTCAGCCCCTTCAACCCCCAGGTCACTCAAAGGTTTGTACCCTATTTTCTTCCTCCGTGTTGTTGTTCTCTCAGATCACAAAAACTGGAGGAAACTCTTTCCCTTCTTGTCTGCCCGTTCGTCATTGACCAAGGACAAAGTCTCGGACTTTTTCCCCCCCTGATAGCCTGCAACCAGATCCGACCCACCCCTCAACACCGCTTGGCGATGCCACCCCTTCAACGCCCGGCCTTGGACGCCAGCAAGACAAACCCTCCTAACGTCCCTACCCATGGGACAACTCCCAACCTCCCTCTCCCCCCCTGACCCAATGACTATATTCTCCGAAGGTTAGGAGTTAACCTTCGTTCACCCCCACAAGTATTTACCAGACTCCTTCAAGTTCGTCCCACAAGCGGGTCGTCTAACTCTCATAATTCGTTGGCGGGCTTCAGAGGTGGTCCCGTACGAAACTTCCAAGACTTAGGCATCCTTACTTTCTCCTTTCTGTTTTCCCTGCAACACAAGAATCAACATGCCCGCCACAACTGGGACTTTTGATATGCGGGATGTTCCTGTAAAAGGTGGGTTATTTTTACGCCCATGATGGCGCACCAAGTGTTGTACCCCCCTATGCTTTTTCACACCTCCCACAAGTGACAAGGTGCCATGCGTTACTTGACCCTTGTCAATTCTACCGCTTCATATGACACTGGTGGCCTGTCTGCCTCACAACTTCGACCCACAACCCCCCGCCCCCCTTATTACCCCCCTCTCTAGCGCCATTTTAGGAACCCTTTTGCCCGGCCAGAAGTTCCCCCCCCTCCCCATCTTCGTCCTGGCTTTTTTTACATAACAAACCGTTTTGAGCCTTCCACTTTATCAAACCCCAGTGGCCCCTATCCGCCCTGCAGAGATTGGTCGACAGTCTTTTGTCACTTCGGTGAAAGAACGTCTCTAGGTTTTACCAGTGCACGCTAGTCCTTGATTCCCCACCGGGCTTTCCAAAGAAGAAGTTGGGCCCAGGTAATTTTCCAGTGTCCTTGCGGCTCGTTTTTCAACGGCACCCCCTCCCAACGAATGGCGTCCTTCTCCTCTCCTTGACCTTCATTTTGGACCCCGTGAAACACACATCCTTGGTCCTGTTCGCCCCACCACCCACCCCCAATAAATATGACAGTTTTCCCACTTTACCTTTTTCACCGGAGTCTGCTCTCTCATTTCCTGCCCAGACCGGTCATTTCTTCTTCCTTCCCGGTCCTTATCCTCCCCGATTCGTTTCGTCATGTATTTTTCCCCACACTACTCCATTTTGCCCCTATGTGAGGAAAATTTAATCCCACGGCTAATATTTTTCTCTGGCGCATGCCCCGTTCGCCCTATGGGAATGGTATCTTCCCCCGTTTTCAGTGCTGCCCGTCACCAGCGGCATTGCAACCCCCCCCGGTTTTCTCCTTCGGGCATTCCCCCCCCCCTCACACTTATTAGGCCCGCGTGCAGACAGGCAAACAGTGGAAAGCTCCTCCTGATTAGTTGACACCCCGCCTACAACTGCCCTTCATGCCCAGTCGGGCAGACCTGTTGCAGCCTAGACTAGATTCCCTCCGCTTCTCCCCTTCTCCATTAATCGAAATGCGACCCCCCCCGGTTACCCCCCCGTTGAACCAAATTTCGCCTCCACCTTCCCCTTCCTGCAGCGAGGTTCCTCCGTCTTCAGGTCATTTCCCCCTGTTCAATCGCTACAGCCCTTATATGCTTCTGTGGATAAAGGGCTCGGCTCTGTTCCGATTCTCCCTTGAGCCTTATTGCAGAATCATGCACGACCCCCCACTACGGACGCGTATCTCGTTCATAGAGTCTCCCTGAGCAACGAGTTTTTTCCTTTTCTCGAGCGTCCCCTGAAAAGTATCCACGCCTTGACTTCTGGTTCTCCTTGACAACATGATAGACATTAGCTTTTTCCCGCCACCCACCAATATCATCTTGTTTTTCCCCATCCTTCCCCGCCCCGATGGGGTGTTCATACGGCCCCCCCAGGGGTGTTCGCAATGACCAAACCCGAGGTGAAACGTGTATGCCCCTTTAAATTTCGTTTCCTCTATCTTCTGACCACCGCGTTCATTCCTTTCCCTTGGCTTTTCCTGTTTCCGTCAACCAATGCCCGCTCTCCAGGCAACTCCAGCACCCAGAAATGAAGTTTCCTGGTAGAGCCTGTTCATCCTTGTCCCCCTCAGAACAGAATCAAAGTTTCATACTCCCTGTTTCGTCCTGAGTCTGAATCGATCTTCCCCCCAATTTTAAGTTTTACTTTTCTCAACGAAAAATGCTTTCCCTTGCCCCTTCCCCCCCTGTTCTTGATTACGTTTGGATCTCCCCTTCTTTTTGACACCCCTGGGGAATTTGCAACCACTCTGCGTGACTCCCCTTGGGACTCCTGGTTAGAGTATTCCGTCATCTCCCTTCACGTTTAGATTTCGCGAGGTCCAAACGTCCTAGCAAATTCCCACAAGTTTCCTTTTCTTTTTTATTTTTTCCCGAATTAAGCCCCGACAACCATCCTTATGTCCATGTGATTTTCTTAAAATTACATTCGGCTGTGTGCTTCCTGTAACTTTCTCCCTTGAAAGTTTTGGTGTTTTCATCGGCTCTCTTTTATTTTACTCGTTTTCCCCTTAGCCTTGTATAGTTTCATGTGTTTTCCCAGTCAATACTCCTCCCTTGCGGGGCCCAGGAACGTCTTGTGGGATGCATATTTCCCCCGCCTCTGAGTGGGAACTGCGTCCTGTCATGCCTGACCTTTTCTGTGTTTCTTTTCCTTGACTTGGAGTGCCTTCTCGGACCCCCTACATGGGCTATGGCTTTCCCCCCTTATGTAGCGGGGGGTCTTGTAAATCCTTCTTGAGTTTCTTTATCATGAGAGGTTTGTGCGGAGGCTCTCTCCCTCAAACGACAGTCCCACATCTTCTTTTATGGTAAGTCCTTTTTTTAGCCCGTACATTTGTTTCTGGCCCTTCCCTCTCTTTTTTCAGGAATCCCAATAAGCATGGCAGATTCTTTTTGGAAGGTGGCCCTTCCCTTTAGTGAGATTGTACGCTGTTTCAGAAGTGGTGATCAATAAAAGCGTCCTCCCCCTTGGTTTGCGATTTTTTTAACGGAGGACAGTAAGCTTGGCGCTCTTCTTCTTGTTTATCTGTTTAACTCCCCCTTTCCCCGAAGGGGAGGTATCGATTTTGAGTTCCTCTTCCCCCATATGGATCTGTGATATCTAACCGTTCCTTTCCTTTGTCATGGATGGCCCGCGCCTGAAGCCGTATCCTCTTCCCTTGTTGCTGTCTTACGGACTGCCCGCGAGGACTCCCCCGGCCTTTAACGTCTTTCGTCTCTCCCCATCTTATGGACAGGGAGGAAATCGAATCTCACCCCTATATTGAATGGCTGAAAAACCTCTCCCCCCCTAACGACGGCCCGCTCCTTTTCCATGGTTCCCCCTCTTTTCTTCCTGGTTAGACTCGGATCTTCCATTTTAATTACTTCACCCCCCTCCTCCCCCAACTCCCACTCCAGTTAACGGAAAACTTCCAGACGGGGCTACCTGATGTGGCGGTCAATGAACATCGGGTATTTCCAATTCCCCACAATTGTCCTGTCCCATCTCCAAACAATTCTGTCCTCTTCTTTCCAATTATTCGTTTTTCCTTCCCCTTCGCTCTCCCCTCCTCTCAGGTACCTTCCAGCCTCTACGACGGAGTTCGCGACCCCCCCGCGCAGGAATTTTCTCTTCGCATAGCCGGCGTTTTGGAAACCCATGTATTCCCTCCCCCCCCAGTTTTTCCCTTCTTTCGGCCTCAAAGGACCATCATGTTACGGAGTCTTTTTCCTTACCCTACTTGCTTCTTCCCCCAAGGAAATGTAATGGCGGCTTCCTTTTGGCGACCCCTGTAATCCGCAACGCTTTCCACGGCGCGGCTCTCTTCAAAATAACCTCTCGCGCCCAGATCCCCTGCCCCCCCTTGTCCCCTTGAACATACGGTACCCGTCCGTTGGCCTCGTCTCGCGGTCCCTCAACTTTCAGGGCCATAGGATTTCTTCCTGATTTGAAACAGGGCCTTCATCGGCCATTTTGCTGTTAATGACGGTGGCTCCTCTCCCAAGCTACGTGCGTCACGGGAACGTTCACTTTTACCCATTAATCCCCCTGTATTCAATAGAGGGCCCCCCGGGGTTCCCCTGGCTTGTGGATCCCCAACAACGGAAGATCGCTTGGTCCTTCCTGTTTCCTGAGTTCTTTATTGCTATGTGCTCCCCCACCCTTTTTTTGTCGACGCATGAGAACTTCTTCCCCCCCCCACACAGATTTTCCATCTAATCCCGTTTCGAGTCTCTTTCCTTTTCATGCTTGCCCATGATCTCTGAACGGTCAGTTGCGTCCACCTCCTTTGCAGTAAACCTGCTGTGCCTCTTCCGCCTTCCCTCTCCCCCTGCCTGATAATGAACCTTTCGTCCGATAGCGGCAATTCAAGTGATCGTTCCCTTACGCTGTTTGTTTCCTTTCCCCCCTGGTCTATTGATCCCATTCGGCCTCCTTTTGCGAACCCGAAAATATGCTTTCTTGCTTTTGCATCTCTATCCTTGCGCTTCAGGCTCCCCATACCAGGTGAACATGGACCTTGTTTCTCTGCTCTCAGTTCTTTTCTAGTTAGAGTTAGATTCATGGGAATAGACGACGCCGTTGAGCCCCACTCTCGGTTTGATATGAGCCAAGTCACCAGTACCCTGCCCTTTTCCTTTATACAGTCGCATCATCAGGGTTAGTCGGACCCCGCAAAGGCAATCCTCCCGACCCCCCGCCTGCGCCTAATTGAGAAGAGCTCTTTGTTCAACTTGGGGTCCTTTTTCTAGACTTCTTAAGTGAAGGCGTCGACCTCGCGAGGATGGTTTCCCCCGGTTCCACGAATGGCCCCACCACTTTTTTCTTATAGGTTGTCATATCAATTTCTTTTCCACGTTCTCAGTTTCCCCTATGCATACGGTTCCCTGACTCTTTGCGGGGTGTCCTGGGTAATGCTTTCACATGCTCGAAGTGGATAAACTCCGGCAGTCTTGCACCTCGTAAAAATACAGGCTAACTGGGACTTCGCTTCTTGTTCCCTTACTCCTTTTTATTCATACTTTGCCGGTAGGCTCTGTCACCACTTTCTATGGGGTATTTGCCAAACCCACTCTTTTTTCGCATCTAGCCCTACTTTCGCGTTCGCCTCTTTAATCCATAATTGGAAATTTTTCTTGCCTTTGAATCCCGAGATCTACACTAAGTCCTGTTTTTTTCCCTTCCCCCCCAAATTCAATATTTTTGTGTCCTCAAGTGCCGTGATGTTAAGGTTAAGCCTGTGACAACCATGTCAAAAGGCGGCCTTCTGGTCCCAGTGTCGTGTGATGGTGTCAGCGTCCCCTCCCGACCCCCCAAGTTCAAGGAGGAAATTTCTCCGCTCACTCCGCTGGAATCCTTTGAAGGGATATTGCTAGGATTCCGTCCCTGGACGTTCTTCTCCACAATCTAGTCGACTCGGCCCCATTTCCCTACCCAAGTGTTTGTCTCCTTGGATCGGGCTCCCCCAACACGTGTTTTTTTGTCTTTCCCCAGATGACAAAAGCACGGACGAAGATCTTGGGATCCTCTGTCGGGCTCCATTCTTTTTGGTAGCTGCGGGGTTCCGTTTGAGCCTCTAGAGCTGGCACACACGTTTTTGCATACCTCAATTCTCTCCTTTAACCTCCTGGATAAAGTAGAACAATTCGAACGTGGCACTCGTTTGCCTTTTACATGCCTCCGCACTGTGCACACCGCCCTCCCCCCTTTCACTTACGTCCAAAAACGGCGCCCTTTTGCCATTCCCATCGTCCTCTATAGCCGCGATCAAGTTGTGGCAGCTCTGGCTGGCGGTGTGTTCCCTCCCGTCAACTATCTTCACCCCGGCATAGGATGCCTCCCAGGTTAGTACGCCCACATCGGCCCATGGCCCCCTCCCACGACCTTTGACTACCAGACAAAGGTTACGCCTTTTACCGTATGGTTCCCCTACTTTGAAACTTTCTTGGAAGAGTTCCACTCGGCGACTATTTTTATTTACTCTGTCTTATTTGGTACCAGTGGAAAGTGACTTTTCTTATTTCGACGTTTTGAGCTTAGGTTGAAACGGGACTTGCGAGTTTTATATCCCAACCGCCTTGGGTGTGTGGCGGGCTCGTTCTTCGTCTTAGTTCCAAATAAAACAATGCTGAAAACCGCCCCTTCCTAGATCCAGCTGTGGCAGCAGTGACAACCTGTCTCAACCCGACGTCAACAGCTGTCTTTACCATGTTTTGGTTATTTCTCCCCGTTTAATCCCTAGTTTTGTTGTGCGTCTCGAAACCACCACATGGATTACTAAAGCGGGGAAGTTGATTCCGGTGGTATTGAACCGATAAGATGATTCACCCCCTCTTGATTCTTTCCTAAAGGATGTGGAGCAACCAGGAACCTCCCTGACCCCTCATTTCACATACTTTTCCATTCCCAACTCCCCCATTCAATGGGACATCCGTCACTCTTCCAACACCCCTCAATACTTCCCCCGATAACAATGGGAAAACTCAGGAACATCCTCCGACCATCAACATCTCGTTAAGACTTTATTTATGTTACTAAAGTACCCCACAGATCCCCCTTCTTAATCCCTTTCCTTTATCCATAGTTGTGTCCATAGGGTTACTGGCGTCTTGACCGTCTTCCACTGAGTCCCCCCCCGATAGGAACTACTCTTCTCCGGGTCTCTAGGTTCTTTGTAAAGAATAAGCCTCCACCGCCCACCCACTCAACGCAACCAATCTATATTTGGCGATGGACCTTTTCCCCCTTTTGGTTCTCCGCCAGATGGTTTTCCCTTTTTTTCACCTCCGGGCGGTACACTGCATTGTCTTCCTTTTTTTAAAGTTGCACCCCCTTTCCCCAACTGGTAAAATGGATGTTTCCCATCCTGGCGCCGGGCTACTACTTCCCTTCAAGATGTGGCCACCCCCGCCTTCCTTTTGACAGACCAACCAAACGTCTCCTGCTCCCCATCTCCAGTCGAAACTTTTAGCCGGTTCAAAGGAGATCCCCCCCCCTCCTATTTATTCTCCAGGCTTTTTCCGTGCCCCCCCCCCCAACCCTGTTTTTGAGCCACCTGGATTCAGGTCGGCCCCCCCCCGTTCCTTATTAACAAGTTTTGTAGAGAGTGTTCGACAGATTTCGGGTGCGGTGGAACGAACTTTTCTTTTCCCTGATCAATCCGGGCTCCGCTCATTTCTGAAAACTTCTTCCCAGAAAAGAAAGTAACTTTGCGTCCCGCTTTCTCCACTCCCTTCTGTCTTGCCGGTGAAACCTTTTCCGGATCACCATTTCACGACTGGCTCGGCTCCCTGGCTCTGATACCTTTTCTCTTCAAAGATTTTTTAACCCCCCCGTCCAAAATTCATCTTGCTTTTCTCCACAACCCCCCACTTTCGGTTGTTGCATTTTGAACGCCACCTTTACCTGCGTCTGCCCCTACCTATCCTCCAACAGCCAATGGTTGCCTGTCCTTCTCGCATATCCGGCTTTCAAACACTCAAACTTGTTAGTCCTTGGGTTTGGCCTTCACTACTGCATGTGCCCTTTCGGCCCTGTCTCACATCCCCAACGGATAACTTCATCTCCCCGGACCTTCCCTTCCTCGTTCCTTTTGTTAATTCAGATGCCTCGCTTTCTCCCCTCGCTCGCCCTGCAACACCCGGATCACTTTCCACACCACTGCCCCAAAACCCGATTCACTCCCTCTTTCCCGAGAAGCTTAAAGACCGACTCCAAGGTGAGGTAAATCCCCTAACGTTCCCTTTCTGCAAGTCTGTTGACCGTGGTGTCCTTTTTTTCTGCTCCTCTCATTCACCTGTCTCGACAACAAGTTAACCCGGTTTTTTTCCCCCTACAACCTTGTGAAGCTCCGGCACGCCCCTCTTCTCTGGTTCTAGTTCGTGATTTCCCCATTGCTTCGCTCATCCTGACTCGCCTAGGTCTTTTCACTGGAAGGCGAGTCTCGCATATGAAAGCGGTTACATTATGCGCATATCCAATTCTTCCCGCACGGATTTTTGGCCTTTCAAATGAGGTCTTCCCGCTACAAATATCCAATCATACAGTTTCTTCTATCGCACGTCAGGCGACGCAAGTTCCCCTCCCTCCCCGCGAGGGAGCACGGCCGGAATGAGACTTCGGTAAATCCCCGCGGTTCTTTTGAAACAAGGAAGTGCTCTTTAGTATCCATACTATAACCGAGGGTTGTCTCCTCACCCCTCTGCCCGGAACGCACTTTAATTCGACTATGGGTTCTGCAAAAGATTTATTACTTCCCTATTGATTGTGAATGTCCGGTCCCAAATTCCTGATATGCCCGTCAATCTAGAGTGGACCACCTGGTTAGGTAAGGTAGGATACTTAATCCTTGTGCACCATAAAGACTACGAACTGGACTAGCGACCATCCAAGGGTTCTGCCTGACTTTTTTTCTTTTTTTCCCCCAGGGAAATTCCTGTCACTTCATTCTCTCTCCATGCTCTTCTGCGCTTGTCACGAACATTCTGGAAGTTTTTGCTTCACCCAGCCCTGGGCCCCCTCCCCCCCCCCCCCATGGCCGGCCTTTTTTACCTTTTCTATCTGGAAATAGAGTACTCCCCATTCCATTTCCGTTCTCAGTGGAGCACAACCCCTTCATGCCCTATCCACACCCTGTGACTTTGGCGGAGAGGTTCCCCCCTTCTCGTTCCCACCATTCCATATGGCCCTCTGTTCGGAACTCTCTTCCCTGCTGATCCGGTCGCAAACTGTGTCATCACTGACAAAGCCTTGTTTCTGGGCTTTCCCTTTCAGTTGCTTTTGAAGCAGGATACTCTTCCCTTCTTACCCTTTTGTTCTTGGTCCAAGAGAATTAGGTAAGACCCGGCTTTGGCCCTGCCCCACTCTGTTGAGAGGTCCTATTATCACGATCTTTTTAAAAAGGATCGCTTGTTCCTCCCTTACTGATGTTTCAGATGTTTCTTTTTTTTCTTTCTGGATTTATGCGCGTAACCATCGATGCGCTACGCTCCCACATCTCCGTACGGTTTCTTTGCAAAGAACCAGTCGGGACTGAGACATTTCTATCTTTCTTGTGGGTCCCTTCGCCGCCTACATCAAATCAATTCAGCTGCCCCCTGTTTGTTTCGAGGTAAGTCCCCCTGTGCGTAGACATTTTTTTAATTTTCCAACTCGTAGTTCATTCCCTCCCCAATAAGCAGGCAGGAAACAGGCGCGGAGTTGGTCTGACCTGGAGTGAGCTGTGCTTTTTCGAAATTTTCTCTTCCTTCATGAGCCCTATCCGATGGTATACTCCACCTTTACCCATGCGTTTTTGCTTTTCATCCTGCCAGATCGGAGGATCTTTAGGTGTTGATTTTTCAATCCTTCCTTCTCGGTGCTTCGAGAGTGCTCCTGAGGAGGCCAGCTTATAATTCTTAAGGTTTCAGTTTTTTTGTTGATTGGGCCTCCCTTCAAGCCGTATATCTCTTTCCCCCTCCTCATTTTTTTTTCTTTCTTTCAGTCCCTGAGCATACCATAGAAAGCACTTCCCCTTCAGAAATTATATCGCCGCTTCTCTTACCTAAACAAGGAGAAATAAACTCCTCAAACCGCAGAATGGTCTTGCCCACCACTCGGCACACCAAATAAGCGCCCCCTTACTTGGCTGCGTCCCTCGACCCTTGTTACTGGAAGGAGACACCTGGTTTTTCGGCGCTTTTATTGATCTACCTTTCCCCCCTAGTACCACTCACTCCAGGTATGCAAAGGCCAAATGCCTTGTAGTGTCATGAACATCGAGTTTTTCCCTGGTCCCCCCCCCCCATCCCCTATGTTGACTGAGAGAACTTCGACCTCTCCCCCATACACCCCGATGTGTCCGAGGATCACCTTATTGAAGTTCGGCGACCGCAATACTATCTTCTTATCCCCTTTTATTTTTCCAGAAAACGCGCCGGATCCTCCCTCCTCTACTCTGCGCCTGACACCCTCAAATTCAAAAAAGAAAAAGCAGTTGTCGGACACCCCCCCCCCTTGCTGATTCCTTGAACATGTCCTCCATGATCAGGGCGTTCTCACCCCTCCCCCAATGGCCCTTTTTTTCTTGTGCAGGGCACAAGTCCTAAACTTTCACACGCTTTCACCCGTCTGTCCTGTTATACAATCAAACGGAGAAGCTTTTCCAACCGTTGTCTTTGTCTTTCCCCACGTTACCGGATCAGGTAGGTGCTGACGGATCGTACGAGATGCCCTCCCCCCATTTTTTTTGCTTCTGAAAACCGGCGCCCTCCAAGACACTTGTTTCGTATCGGGTCCTGACGTTCCTCTCTCCAGCTTCAGTCAATTGAACGGGAGTACCTATTCACCCGGCCCAAGGACCGCCCGAGTGTTTTTTCATTACAAGTGGTTGGGGCTCTCTTTTTATCCCACCCCGTTCTTGAATGGGACGGACACTCGCCTGATATCATGGTTCTAAATTCTTCCCTCCCAACTCCCTGATTCCTCTTACTTTACCGTTCATACGACCACAGCTGATTTTCGCTCTTCACTGCTTCCCTGGTCTATGAGGCATTTCTACCAAGGTACTACCTCTCTTTCTTTCTTGTCTAGTGAATAAGACTGCCCGTTTTTAGTTTTGCCTTAAGACCGCAAACCACTCCGCTATGGACAAGATTTCCACTTTTAGTAGTCGCTTTTCCATTCTCAGTTTAACTTCAGGCTTTGTCCTCTCAGCCCCCTGGTCCAGATTCCGCCTAATCGATCCTAGAAGCACTGGTTCAGATCAGAGTGCAACTATTGGGTTACGGACCGCATCTTTCTCCTGACGCAGCCCTACAACACTTTCCTGCGCCCCTTGAGTTTTATGACGTCGTTCTTGGGGACCATCCAATTGAGCGTAGTAATTTATGCTGAACCTGACGTCGTAAGTCTGGTTTTCGCACTTAGGGCGATCGACACCCCAATAGGAAGAGCCACACCTCGCGTGCATTTAAACATTACTGCCATAATCCGTGTTTCCTAGCTCTTGCCCCGTAAATTTGGACATACATGACGTACACCCCTCGCGGCGAATTGCATTTTGGTTCTCTCAGCACTGGGTTCCCGTTTTGTACAATGTTCGTCCCTTTCGAAGAGTTGCTGAGTGACGTAGAACTCGGACGCGTTGGTACCCGTTCTTTCCCTTCAAGCCCCACGTTCGGAGAGGTTTTTGTGTTTATTCAGGTCCCCTGCAAACTTTTTTGGTCCTCTCTGAGGTCCCTATCTTTGTGCGGTTTAGTGATGTTCAAGTGGATTGGTTGCCTGGCGGAGCTTCTTCCGCTTCAAGCCTCTTTCCCCACGTAAAAACCAGGCCATCTCACCTTTTTTTTTTCCATTTCGGCCTTTTGATGATACCTCTGCGGGAGTCACAATTCAGTCTTTGATTGCAACCCCCCCTGTACCTGCACCATCTTAGTGATTGAGATGCACTGGGACCTCTTTTTGATCGCTCCCGGACTTTTTTTCTTAGATTCCCTTGGTCCTATCTAATCCGGTAAAAACGTGTTCTTCTTCTTTGTCCCCCTTAACCCCCATCGTTGGTGGGGTGGCACACGTCGTTGATGTCCGTTTCCAGTCTTTGCCAACCTCAAAAAGCCTCGCTCCTCCCCTTCTTTTACAGTCCGTGTATGGGTCCTGCCCGTTTTCACTCTGCCGCCCCACGACAAGTTCCCCAGGATTGGATTTTCTGAAGATGACTTCTTTGACCCGTCTCCTCGCTGCTTTTAGTAGCCCGTTTCAGAACTCGTTTTTGTACAGCAAATCACCTTTCGGACTTCCCTCTCTCCCCGCGGATAAAAGTCCCTTTGTCCCCCTTCCCTTTAGGGGTCCCCAAAGCGGTGTTTTTTCATCCCTTACCCCCCCCCAGTCCCCCCAGAAATTGAGCTCCCTTTTTTTCTTTGTAACAGGGTTTCTAGGTGTCTATGTAGACGCGGTGGGGCTCTTTCTCCCTCTCGCGATGGCCCCATGTGCCTCTTCCCGGTAGAGTTCAGCAGTTGGTCCCTCCCGCCCCCCTGTTGTCCCCTTTTTGAAGTTTCCCTGCCGCATCCTGTTGTCCCCCCCGTTATTGCCATCCCTGGGTGAGTACCGAAAAAAGTTGCGCCACGGATGTTTACAGAATTACATATACGAATATAGCTCCCCCTTTTTTTTTTTTTTTCATGTTGACTTTTGAGGTAACTGAAAATACCTCCTCCCGGCCTGGATCGGGGACTATAGTTTTGACATTTTCACGCCGACCCCCGACCGCTACAAATAATCCCTTTCTCCTCCGTAAACCTCATCCTTCTCCCCCCCTCCCGTTTATTCCCTTTTATGCGACCATGCAACTTCGGAAGGTACCCCAAGCCTACCTTGATGAATAGCGTTTCCTGATCCCTTTGGTGTAACAGGGAAGTTTACGTCTCTAAGATGGTTTTTTTTATGCGTGCGGAGGCCCCATGTGGCCGCCCGGGTGGCCTTTTTTTTTTCCCCAAGCACGTGTGATGGTGAGGTTTCTTGGGCTATTACACCCTGGACTGGTCACCCAAGTCCCTTTTACTTTCGCAAGCTGAGCAGAAGGAACCTTTTTCCTCCCCATTTCCCCCATTTATGTACTCCTGTTTTTTCCTCCCACTCTTTCCTCCCCTAGAAGGTTGTGGGTGAAGAGACTCCCCCAAAAAAATGGTGCTTCAAGAACTGGTTGTGAATTTGCTCCCTTTTTTCTGTTCTTTCCGGCTTCTCTCTTGTCTCCGGGGCTGAACAACTAGTTGCAATACACCTTGAAGACAGATATCCCCCCCACCCTTCCCCTGACACCCACCTTTTTGTTATACCCCCGCACACGCCGGTCCCCGTTTTTCCCTGCAACCCTCAACATCTTCCTTCTCACGGGGTCCCCCCCTATCAAGAACCCTCCGGAAACGCGAGTCCTCCGACGGGGTGTCCTTTCTCCCCCGTCTTTACAGACGTGTAATTGCGTCTCCCGTTTCCCTTTAGAGTCGGTCCGAAAAGGCAGACGTGGAGTATGCGAGTCGGCCCTGTCTTCCCCGGTTTTCTAAAATGTAGTTCATACGCTATCCGTTCGGTCAAGTCTTGCACGGTAAAGATTGACACCGCCCTCGCCCTCAACTGGGCTTCATATGTTTGTATTGGCCCTCAACGGTGTTTCAGACGATTGTGTTCCAGTTAACCTCTTGTTGCGCCATTTTCTTTTTGTTTTTGTTTATTACCTGTTTTGTCCTTTGCTTCCTGAGACCACTGCAAACACAGTGAAGTCCAAGTCCCCGCCATACCCTGAAGAACTTAATCGCACTGTGGCCTGGCGCGGCTCAAGCAATAGGAATGACCACCCCACCCACCCGACCCTTTCCCAATAGCCCCCCATCTCGACCCCATTTTTAGACCGCATCCTTTCCCCCTCCTTGTCCGAGGCTTTTTTTTTACGGATATAACACCACCCTTTTTCTCGCCCTTGAGCAAGGATCCACCACAACGTGGGCCTTTCCCCTTGATTTGCCGTCTCTTCGTCGAAGCCTCGTTAGTGCGTTGAACGAACCCCTTCACGAGGTTATTAATCCGTTTTGCTACTGAATCGAACTCAGCAGGGAATACCTTCCTTTCACCCCGTGTCCCTGCCGCATTCACCCTTTTATGTTTCCTTGCTTGCATCGGTTTTGGTATCCATCAACGGAAAGTCACTTGACACCTTCCAGGACTATTGTCCGGTGACCCAGTTTCCTTGACTTGTTTTGCCCCGCTGAACCGGACATCTCCGTCTGGGTCGCCCACCCCTGAAAACCGGCTTTTAGATTTGTGAAGTTGCCCCAAAGTCGCAGACCTTTCTTCGTTTCGCCCTTCCAACTTCCACTAACCGACCAAACTCTTCCCCCTTGAGCGCGTACAAATGAACTCATCATCATCCCCCCCTCAAAGTGATGAATGTGTGTTTCCTCCCCCCCGCCCGTGCCCCCTACTGACTCCTGCAAATTTATCCCTACCACACTTCTCCCTTCCCGATTACGGGTTGAAGATTCGGGACTGTTGTTACATTCACTTGCCTTCGAGTAGCCGACCTTTTCCCATGCAACACCCTCAAGCGTCGGCAACCCACCCGCACCCACGAAGTGACCCCCCGCTGGCATAGGACCGTTGACCTCACTACCTTCGCCTTTTTTTGACCCAACAAGATCAGACCCGGGCCTCCCTATGTCCCAGTCCCGCGGGAAACGGGGTATTGTAGCACCTTCTGGTCCGGAGGTTGGATATCTAAAATACCTTCCTGTTCCCCCACCCCAAAGCTAACCATGGGTGAACTATACCAACATGTCGCTTCCCCTGCCATTCTTGTCGCTCCGAGATGAGTCCCTCTGGTCCCCTTGTTTTCACTGACAGCGATATTCTTCTTTCTTTTTTTGCGTATCTTAAAAGCGACCGATCTGGATTTTAGCCTTCCCCCTGATTTCCTGAGGCCTTTCTCTACTCCTACCCCCGTACGGACTTTCGATTCCCCCTTCTTCCAATTCTTCAATCTCGAATCCACTCTTTTCCCCCTCGTCTCCTGTAAGTTCCCCTAAGATTAACGCCTTGCACCGGAGGGGAGCTTTCTGCAGGCAGAGATCTTGTTGAACCCCCCCTCTTATTTTTTTGTCTGCCCAGTTCCTTTCCGAGCTCTCACCCCCCCCTTCCGGCCCACAGTTTTCACCACCAAGTGCCGGGTAGATCAACTTCTCGCACCATTCCACCTGTGGGGCATTATACGTCGCGGGCTTTTTTCACCCTGTCCGTTTTCAAAATCGGCACATGCCTTTTTGAATTCCTGGATAACTATTACTTTGCCGCCCTTTTGCTCGTCACTTTTATATATGACATCCGAAGCATATACTTTCTCTGACATTCCCTTGTTTTAGCATGACAGAGATTCTTCACCCCCCTTAGGGATTACTTTCATCAATTAGCATCTGCGATTAATCTCTTTCATCGAATTTTTTTGGGATCCGACAGTGTCCACCTGCTGCCTTCCCCACCATAAGGAAATCCTGGGGATCCTTTCCCGATACTTCCCGAGCCCCTGCGCATGACGTTGATTTGCTATAACCCGTCACTCCTCCCCCTTCGATGGAGCGGCCTTTTCATCCTTCATCCCCTCCGCCTCTCTTTTCCTGAGTTTTTCCGAAATCTCGAAGACGTAGCCTTCCTGGAGGACCGTACTTTCCTTACAACACCGGACCCCGTTTTCTCTGGGGCTATCAGTTCTTTTTTTAACCTTTTTAGTCGACCCTTTTTTTAAAGAGGGGCTTGTGTTCCCCCCCCTACCGCCCAGGACGCCCGTGGGGAAAATCGGTCATTTGTGGAGATGCATTCTCCCCGCCTGGGTAACCCTCGCTCGTCTTTTCTACAGCCTGCTTCACACCTCCTTGCGTTTTTTTTTCGACATGTAGTGGTTTTTTTTCTTCTAGGATAAGCTCACACGCTTTTTTTTTCCACCACCCCCCATCGGATCAGGGATTATCTAAGGTATCATGAGAGCAGGTGTGTCGCCGACCTCTTCTCCTTTTCCCCCCCAGCTATACGTGGTTTACCTTTTCCGTCTTTTTTCTAATTTTTGAATGTGGCCATTAACTGTCCCCCCAACTAACCTCCTCGGCCGTCTTTTTTTCGGTATGACATGGAGAGTAAGCTGTTCCTCCTTCTTAGATACCCACGGCCCAGCTTTCTCCTTCAGTGGGGCCCCTTGCTCTTTCGCCGTTTTCCCCCCTAGTAAGTGGGGCGATTCTTTTCTTTTTTTTCCTTTTTTTTTTTTCCAAGTTCCTTCAATGTTTCTCTCGCTTTGACATTTTTCGATTTCTCCTGACATTTCTTTGGCGTATTAATTTCTGCCCCCCGTCGTGCTCTTCTGGGAGTTCCGCGGCCTGGAACCTGTTTTCTTTCCTTCCCTTCCTTTTTGTTAGTTGTAGAGACCTTCTCTGCTCTTTGCCCCTCCATAAGGACTCCGCCAGTTCATGTCAAAGATGATCCTAGGTCTATGCCTAGGTAGAAATCGCTCCCCCCCACCCGATATTGACTTCCCTTAAAAAGGATGAAACCATCTGATCTCCCCGCTACTTTTTTTCCCGAATGTTTCAGGAATGGACTCGTTATCCGTCTCCTTTTCTTTTCTCCTACTTATTCACATCCACAACTACGTAAGGCCCCTTACAACCAGACTTTCTTTTTTGGCTTGATTTTGTAAATCGAGCTTTTCCCCCCTTCCTTGTTTCCCCTGGGAATTATCTCAGCAACCCTCTTTTTCCTATTGTCTTCCACATGCGTTTGCTTAGAGATAGCCCATCCTGGTATCCTCCTCCGACGGAGTTCGTTCAAGTTCCCCGCGTTTTTTTTATTTTGAGATTCCGCACCGATATTCGCCGTCCAGAACCCTGCCGAACACCTCCTCCCCGACATTTGACTCTCCTTCTTCCCATTGCCCCTGCTCCCGTTACCCAGAGCGGGTTCTAAAAAAAAAGACCCCAAGTAATGCCTCTCCAAAAGGCCCGGGTTCATGGTCCCCTCGGGATTCTCTTTGGAGACTACACCCCCTCTTCTCCCCTTCCGCTTCTTCCCTCACATGTTAAGCCTCTCCCCCCCCGTAGTTTGTTCCCCCTGTACAAGGTACATCACAGGTCCTTCTCGGGATATCGTCCTCTCTGAAGAAACCTCATTGGGTCAATAGTTATTTTTCGATGAATGATTTTCCCCCTTGGCGCCCGCACCTGTTTCTTTCGGGTTGACGGTTTCCTCCTTTTTTTTTCCCAACGCGAATCTTAAAGGGGATTACGGAAGTACTCTTCCGGATATACCCTTCTGTCACCGAGTTTGGGACTCACAGGGGTTCCACCTGTTTTTTTGCTCACCAAAACTGGCCTCTCATGGGCGGCAACCGCTGATCCATGGATGCTCTTTCCAGTAACTCCCCTGGATGAATCTCGCGAGAACTGTAATCCTCGCTTTTATGGTCCCCCCCCATTTTTTTTATTTTCGTCGGTCTTTTCTCTTTCCCCGGATTCCTTCCCTTGAAGTTGCGGCTATCCTGGCATCAGCCGGCATTCTTTTGTACGTATTCCCATGACCGTAACCAGCCGCCTTATCTGACCACTCAAGTTCTAAATGACCTATCGTTCCCTTCTCCTGCTTTTTTTTGCGGGTCCTCAACCCAATACTATTGATGCAGCACATGACTAGTTTCTTGGTTAGCTCCCCTTGACAATATTGTTCTCAATTTGCGTTCCCTCCCTTTCCTTTAGTTACCCTTTCTTCTCCTTTCCGTCTTCCTTTCCAGTGACAAGTATGGATTATTTTTTTCTTTCTGCGTTCGCCTAATGTTAAAATCTCCGAGATCTTTCTTGGGCCTTCGTCCCCTCCCAGTCTGCCTATGCTAACACTAAAGCGCAGTTCCTTTCCCCAGCTCATCATTACTTGCGGTAGCTCATGAAAAGAGGTAACCTCCGACTGACTCGCGTGCTGACGGGCTTGCTTCTCTCCCTGTTGTGCAACCCTGGGGGGCTTGTTAGCCGCTTTCTATTTTTTTCAGTTTTGCGTTCAATGGAGAGAGGGCCCCCCTTGTCCTCCTTCGTCTTCTTCGTCTGCGTTTTGTGGACCGGGATCTATTAACTGCGTTTTGGGTCAATTCCTTTGGTGCCTTGGATCCCTGGGTTGAGGGTTGCGAAGTTGGAGCCGGTGTTGCATGGCGATTCTTTTTGCTCACTCTCAGCATCGTTTAGATGTAAAACCACCAAGGTTCACCCTGGGCTTTCTTTTTTGAAAATATATCCGTGGCTCCACTCCATTCCCCACTTTCAGGCCTTTATGGGGAGGTTGCAACAATCCTCCTTTTCGCTGATTCTTGATAGGCCTGCGCAATCGTCTCCCTCTTTTACCTTTTTTCTGAGTGATTTTGAATTCCTACTCACCCACGGTCATACTTGCACAACAGGTGCTCGTCCAACTGCAACATCCTAAGTTGGTGGTGGTGTTCTCACGCTTTTTGTTAGGAGTTACTATTTGCCCCCATGTACAAAAGTTCTTTGAGGACGTACGCCAAGGATGGGTGGGCCGTTTCACGCTCCGCTACGACAATGTCCCGGTTTGCCTTTCTTCCGATGTTCTAGCTGAAGCTTGTCCTTCTCCGGTCTTTAAGAAACCTTTTTACGTCAGATTCGTTCCCGCACTAAGCTTTCCAGACGCTCGACAAGTGTTTATCCATTGCCCGTTTATGCCCTTGTACAGGGTGCCCCCCCCACCGTTTTTTTTATCCCCTCCCACCATTTCCCCGAGTCCTACAGAGGGAGGCCTTTCTTGCTCCTCTTTTGTTATAAGTTCATGGGCTAGGTTTGGTTTTCGGGCGCTTTCCGTTATGCATGAATCCGTTTGCTGGCCACCCCCTGTTGGTTTTTTTTTTCCATACGTCTAGCCTTCCGAAGGATGTCCCCCCCCCCGCTCCTTTACCTTTTTCACTTTTGCAGCGTTTTAAAGACAGCATAAGCCCCGGTTATTCTGCGATCCCCCTTTTTTGTTTGTGCTTTAGAAACCCCCTTTTTGTTTTTCCCCCTTTGTTGAAACCCTTCCCGCCCGTACTATCCGGACCGCCCTTGGATGCGGTTGCGTTTCTTTTGGCTTTGTACTGGTAATCCCTTCACTTGAATTTGTGGCATATCTTTTTGGCCACCCCCCCCTTTCCACATCTTTCATCGCAGTCCAATTAATAACTTTCGGACCTAGTCTAACGACCTTTTACGACGGTGTCCGTCTTTCAATACTTTCTAAAGTAATCTGATCCTCCTACCGTCGGTCTACTCGCTTTTTTCTTTCTTTTTTTTTTAAATACCATTCCTTCTTTTATGATGTTTTGTCTCCGTCGCGGGCCCCATTTTCGTTTTTCGGGGGTATAGCCAAGGCTTTGCCTTTATTTTGGATATGGTTTAATCCTCTTCGCTTCCAACCCGCACTTTTTTCCTTAGCCCTTTTGCGTACCCGCTGGAGAAACCCCTTCCCCCGTTTTCCGGCCCATGGTTCTTAGTTTCCCCCCCCCTCCGTTTTTCTTTTTCTCGAGATACCCCCCCCCCTTGTTGGACCCCCTTTTTGGGTGATCCAGGTGGTAGCTTGCTCCTTTTCAGGAAAAGTTTGTTTCTTCCATCCAGGCGTTGATGAGACTGATCCGCCCCACTTACCATTCCCCACCCACTACTTTGGCACCCCCTCGCCCACTCCCCCCCTTCCCCAATGCGCCCCTTACTTCTCCCCTCCCCCCTTCTAAAGAAGTCATCCCACGGTCCCCCCTCCCAACTCACTCGAAAAAACGCTAGTCCTCCCGTCCTAAGTTCCCTGTTACAACGCATTAAAAGACGTAACGTCGAACCCGTTTCCCTGTCCTTTACTTTCCGAACGGGTCCAAGGTTTTTTGTTGGCGCTCTTCCTTCGGACCTCCTCACAACACTTCAAAAATCCTATCCGACCTGGTGAAGGCGATTTTACCAGCCTTTCCTTCTCCCACCGTCCAATAAAAACGCACGCACCGATCGGCCATGCTTGCGATGTAATACTGGTTGGCGCCGGTTCCTCACCGACAAACTATATTTTCCCCACTAACGGGGGGGTTCTACACATGAATTTCTGGTCAAACACCCCCGTTCCCCTTTCACCCTTTCTCCTATCCACTTGGAAGGATAGGACTAATCTGCCCTTTTTTTTCCCTTCGCCATCCCTCATCCCTCCGGGAGAACCACACCAACGCCCCTGATCCCCTCCCCCCTTAGACCCCCTTATAGTCTACCAGAAGATCAACCTTCTTCTTTTTCTTTCTCCCTCATCACCCCACCACCAGTTTTTGAGCAAACTGATCAAATTTCTCCAACTTTCCTTTCCTAATTTTCCTCTCGTGGTCCTGAAGCGGTAGTTTTCTCTTCCAAGTCCGGCCGCGCGTTTCTAATCCTTTCTCGATTCGCAGGGACCAACGGCTTCCCCGCCTATTCCTTTTTCCGTTACCCAGTTCAAAATACTTGGACTTGTCATTCCGTCTCGGTTTTCGACTGAAGACACCAGATGCCTTACGGGCAGGGCCGTGCCCCACTTTCATTTTTTGCAAATTGGAACCCGGCCCGACCTCGCTTTGGTTGTACCCACAAAACAAAATGCTTTTTGCTTTTTCCCCCTTTGTCACAATCTCCATCCCCGCGGCTTGTGATTCCCTTAAATCCACGGTTCTTTTGTAGCGCCGCAATGCCAGGATATTCCTCTCATCTTCTTCTTCTCCCCTTTTTTCTTAGCCAGCACCCACCTTTCCCCCCTTCTGACATTCTTTGGTGCCGCAAAAGGTCCCCCCCTTTCCAAACTTATCAAAGCGCGACCCTTCCCAGGGTGAAAGATTTTGCCTGGTGTCCATCTCCCAGCATCGCGTACGCCCCCTTCCCTGCTCCGTTACACCCCGATAAACTCGGCATACCCCCCCCCCTCACCCTCTAGGACCCGATGATAGGACCCTGTGAAATGCTCCTGTAGTACACCCCTTTCTTCCTAATGCAAGCCGCGGCCCTTCCACCTTCGGGCGGTAAGCCCCATCGGAAGATGTCTTGCCCGTCTATCACTTCAATTTTTCTTTTACAAATTTTTTAACCCCCCTTTTGTACCCAAACCACCTTTCTCCGTTTTTCCTCCTTTTTCTCCGCATGAGTGTTGATGTTTTTCCTTTGGATTTGCGGTTAAATTAACCGACCTTTCCCTGCTATTGTGGGCCTAAGGACGATGCGCTGTAGTTAGCATTGCCCTCCACTTATGATCTATCATCCTCCCCTAGACGTCTTCTTCCCATTTAGGACTTAGCTGAAAAATAACTTATAACGTGTCGTCCGCTTCATTTTTTTTTCATGCGCCCTTCCTTCCCCCCTCCCGGTTTTTTATTGGATTTCTGCCGCTAGAGATAGAGATCCCCCCCGCCGTCCCCCCAACATTTCGCGGGGCTAGGAGACTTCCTCAATGTGAGGATCCCTTCCTCTGGTTTCACGAACAACCCTGGGGCCATTAACTTCCTTGTCGACGCTATCTTTAAACGCTTTCATTCTCTTCAACGGATGAGCTCGAGGTCTGGGAAAGTCCAAAGTCTTCTGCCTTTTTCCCTACGAGGCCCTAACTTTTCGGAGTAGCTCACTGGGTAATTGAACAGCCGTCCTTCGAAACGGGACAGGACATAACCATTTTCGGACCTCCTCTCGATTCTGGGGAGCATGTAATAATAGCTGCCTCTTCTTTTGCTTCCCATTCGAATCTGGGTTTATCAGACTCCCCGGAACCTTGTTTTTAATGTTTTTCCCGAGATTCCTTCCTCTTTACCCCTATAATGAATGACGTTTTATTTTCCCCTCGGACCACCGTCACCCCAGTCAACACTCTGGTTGTCTGGCGTCCCCCTCAAAATCAATCGACCAAACCTGGGCCCTGAGGGTGTCGGACTTTTTCCTTCCCCCTTGCACTTTGGAACCTGTACCTTTGTCAAGTGCCGCCTCCCCCTTTTTTCTTTCTTTCCTTCTCATGATTTTAACTCGAGAGTTGAAAGTCTCCTTGTAAAGCTTTCTCGATTTTTGTCTCAAAGAGGAAATCCCCGGTGTTGACCATGACCAACTTCTGGCGCTTGCCCCCCTCCTTTGACCCGATCCCTTGAGTTCCGTGCATTTTTCCTTCCGCTGCAAGAGTTATTGGGTCGATTGGACATGGGTCTTTTCTTTCGCGATCTCGATTTGGTAACGTCAAATACTGCTGGTTTTTGAAACGCACGCCGTCTTCTCTCCCTTTCTCTCTGTTGCTTTAGCGCGCCGAACCGAATCAACTTTCTTCCTTTTCCTTATGCTCAGCTGTTTGACCTCCCTGGTTGGTAGACGTTAAGTCTTTTGTCTTTGTTGGTCTTTAGTAAAAACAACACTGGCCCTCAGCCAAATAAGCACAGGATCCCCGGCCCTTTTTTCTTTTTTCTACTGGAGTGTATCTTCCTAGTTTTTAAGCAGTGTAGATCCATTTTAATAGTGCTTCCCGGGTCCTTCAAGGGACGAGATTTTCACGCTCTTTCGTTTCCCCCTGGTGGGCAATTATTTTTCACGCCCATTTTTACTCTTGTTTAGTTATTTCGATTTTCCTGCGGCAAGATCCAGGATTATGCGATTTTGTACCCCCCCTTCCGGAGTAGTCATGGT
>Ga0179591_1235001_pt1 | contig 22633 bp, 47 predicted proteins | sample CZOMad2_1_08_16f_FD_182891 | JGI IMG/M metagenome (GOLD analysis project Ga0179591, IMG submission 182891) | Vadose zone soil fungal communities from Angelo Coast Range Reserve, California, USA - CZOMad2_1_08_16fungal (PacBio error correction) | ecosystem: Environmental > Terrestrial > Soil >... | reverse complement strand
TGGTCACCTTATGTCTGAGCACCCTTCCCGTACCTTATTTCTGGATTTTTCTCCTCCACCACATTATACCCAAAACTACCTCCCCATATTCCCCTACACCCCACATAAGACTGGTCTTCCGTTAGCCTCACTCCCCCTGCGTCATTTTTTTCCCTTACCACCAGGGGTCCCCCTTTCTTTCGTCAATCCCCCTTATTCCTCACCGAGATTCCGTTTTTTTTCCTTGAATTCTACCCCTCAATTTGTTGGTGCTTTTGAAAAGCCTCCTCCTTTCCCTTTCGTGTTTCTCATCCTGCCCACCCCCTTGACCTGTTTACATTCCAAAACATTGTTTTATTATAACGTGACTCGATCCCCCATGGACACTTTTTCTCCGGATCTCATCCAAGGTTTTCCCCCTTTTTTGGGATTTTTTGGCCCATTTGATTTGCTTTTTCCCCCCCCACATATTTCTTTTTTTTTTTTTTGATGGTTTCCCCTTTTGCCTTGTTAGTTATTTTATCCCCGCCAGTTTTGACTCAATGGATTGACTGACCCCAATTTTCTGTCCGTTGCCTTTTTTTTGCCCCCCTATCCCACCTTTTTTTTCCGCTTTGTTTTTGTCCACACGTGTAAAGGATTTTCCTATTGTGGTTCATGCGTCTTGGGTCGTTCCTACCGATTCCGGCCTTTCCAGCGCACCACCACCGTGGGTGTTATCATACTTTCCCTACCCCTTTTGGTGTTGATTCGTGTACACAATTTTGTTGTTGCCCATTATGTTCACCCCCTTTTTCTTCACTTTTGTTTGCCCAGTCTTGAGTGATGTTTGTTCAATTTTCACAGTGATGGAAATTCAAGCTACCCTTTGGTGGGTTGGACCAGTTTTCCTCTTGCCAGCCCCCCCCAACAGAATGTTTTTTTTCTTTTATGCCACCCTTCCCCTCCCCCCCCTTTCTTTTTATTGGCATTTACCCCCCAGCCAAGTATATAGACAATATATTCAACCAGTTTTGTTGACGTGTTTTTGCCAATTCCCTTTTTTTTTTTTTTCCCCCCCATACCAGAAGGCACTGAACCGTGTCATTATAATTTCAACCGGTCTTCGAAAAGCATTTTTATTTCCCAACATCCCTCCCCCTCTTTTCCCCCTGGCCTTTCCCCCTTTTCTTTCTTCTGCTCACCCCACCCCCCCTTTTTCCCCCCCCTTTTTTCCCCCACCTCCCCAAGATGATACAGTGTTATTGACGTTTGACTTGTCGGCTTTTTTCATTGTTCCCTTCCTTTTCGTGGGCTTTCCCCTTGATGGTTTGACCCATGCCTGTTCAACCTTAGAATTTTCTCTTTCTCCTATTTCCTCTCCTTTGTGTGGGTGGCATTTTGAGGGAATTGCCTATTTTGACCCCCCCTTGCACTTTTTGCAATTCTTTTTCCCCTCCTGCCTTTTTCAGCAATCGATCTAGTCCTCCGACACCTTTGTAACCCCCCCCCCCCAAACTGTGAATAACCCACTGTTTAGCACATCTGGTCTTTTTTTCTTTCTTTTCGATGGTTTTTTTTTTAAGGTTTTGGGGTTTTTTTTTTTTTGTTTTTTTTTGAGCAGTTTTGGGAACAAGTCATTTTTTTTTCGCAATTTTGCCCCCCTGTTCCTGCCAGCTACACACCCCATTTCTTTCAATACTTTTATCTTTTTCTCCGATGTGGATTGACTAAACGTTTCCCCCCCCTTTTTTAAGTGGGCCTTCGTGTTCCGTTTTGTTTTTTTTTTAGGTCTGGCCACCCCCCCCCCCCTCCCGAATGCAAAACTTTCCAACCCGTGTGTTCTCCATTTTTTGCGTATCCCCCCTTGCTTGGGGCTACTTTCTCCAGCCCCCCGGTGCCTTTCGGCCAACCTTTTCATACCCCCGGTCGTGTTTTTGCTTTCCCACTTACCCCTTTTCCCCTTCCACAAACACCAAAGTGAAGGCGTTTCCCCTTCTTCCCCCCTTCTTTCCCCCCTGCTCCCTCTTTCGTTCCCCCAAAGGTTTTCAACTTTCTTGTCGGCGTGGTCACCCCAAAATTGTGTACCCCCCTTTTTGTCCAAACCCTTTGGTTTTTCTCCCTTTGTGATTTCCCCCCCCGTTTTTGTTTTTTTTCGTCCATGTAATCTTTTTTTTGTTACTTCTAAACAACTCCATGCATCTTTTTCACCATTCATTGTAAACCCTCCGTGCGGCCCAATGTTTTTTTCGTGCCCCCGCTGTGCACAGTTTCCATTTTTCTTGTTGACCTCCGACCTCACCTTTCATCCCGGTTTGCCCATGGTCAACTCAGTGCTGGGTCAAGGCTGTTGTTTTTGTTTTCCCCTTTTGCCTCCTCCCTCAACATTTCCTTTCCCTCCCTTATCCTATGGTTACCTTTTTGCCCCGTTGATGGAACCGCCCCCACCCCTCCCCATGTCCTTTCCCCTCCCCCTTTCCCCCCCTGACCACCCCCTCTGGTGAGTTTCTTGCTCCACATTTTTTCTGTTTTTGGCCCTATTCCCTTATAAAAACATGTATGTACCCCCTTTTAGGTTTCCCTTGCCCCTTTCTTTTTCAGGTTTTTTTGTTTCCCCCCCCCCATTTTTTTTGACCCTTTGACCCTATTTTCGTTTGAGTCCCCCCCAACAAAATTCTGGGAAGACTCCCCCCTTGTCCCCTTCTTTGTTCTGAATTCCTTTCCCGTCTTTTCCCAGTTGCCTCAATTTTTGAGCCCCTTTGGTAAACCGTGTGGCCCCTTCCTACTCCCAGTCACCTTTTTGTTGCTGAGCTCCCTGACTGCTTCTTTTGCTTTTTTCTCTTTTCTTTAGGTTCCCTCTTTGTCATTGGCTTTGTCATTCTTTTTGATTTTTTTTATCCCACTCACCTCCCCTAACTTTCAGTCTAGATCGCTTATAAAAGTCCCATCTTTTTGTTCTTGTTTCCCCCTTCCTTGTAACCTCTCCACCCCCCCCCAATCACTGCTTTTGGGCAGCATCCATCTTTTCCTCCGCCCTGTGAGCCAGGTCTGGCCCTTCTTTTTTTTTCCTTTTTCAATCCCCTCCTTTCCTTTTTACTGTCTTCTTTGTGGGTGATCCCTTGCCCTTTACCCACCTCCAATAATCAATGTCCCCCTTTGGCTTAATGGGTTTGATTGATTTTTTCCAAGAATCCCCAGCCCTTCGGTCCCACAGGTTCCTTGTTCTCCTTTGGTTGTTCCACCTCACTTGTCTTCCCCTTTCCCCTTTTCCTTCCCTCCCCCCCCCTGTTGGTGCTCCTTACCTAAGTTGAGAACGACAAATCCCCCCCCCTTTGTTGTTTCCCATAGGCTGGGTTTTGATGGCAGTTTTCCTTTTTTGTTTTGCCACCGGTGATGGTGCTGGAGTGTTTTTTTTTTAATTTGTTATGTCTCCCCCCCCCCTTGCATTTTTTCTCCCCTCACCCAATCGTTTCCCACTTAAACGACACCCGTGAGGCCCCCCTTGCTTTGTCGGAAATCATGGTTTTTTTTCAGCTCCTGTTTCCTTCCTTGTGCCCATATTCCCCCCCAACCAATCCTGCTGACTCTCCTTTTCAATTCTGTCCTCCCCATGACCTCCTTTCCTTGTTTAGTACTGGACCTCATAAGGCAGTGCTTTCTTGTGTTTTGCTTCCCCTTGATACCTCTTTTTTCCCCGCTTTTCCTTTGCATCCATTCTTCCCCCCACTGCTTAGACCTAGAACCCCCAACCACTGGTACCGTCAATACCTCCCCAACCTTCCATCTCGCCAATTCACAACCCACACATTTGTCTTCTCTCACTTTCTTCTCCCCCTTCCTTCTGGGTTCACCCCGTATGCAACAATATTATTCGTTTCCAGCTTTTTTATGATTGAACCCCCCAGGAGGTTTCTGCTTCTCCAATTTACCCTTCACCCTTTTCCCCCCCCATTTCCACGATCCCTTTCTTTTGTACAGATTTTCTGTCACCATCCTGACCCCAATTTCCCTCCAGTTAGTGGGCCCTCTTGTTGGGTTTTGAACTGGTGCTGGGGATGTTTTGTCTGTGTTTCCCCCCTGTGAATCTGCTTCCGTCCCTGTGAATAACCTGTTCTTTGGTTGTTAGGACGATTTGTTCCCTGCACTCTCCCCCCCCACCTTTTTTCTGACCCAGAAGCGACGTGGAGTTTCTTTGAACTCGGTGACCTTTGCATCCCTGCTGTTGCTTTTTCTCGGCCCCCCCCCCTCCAGTGTTGATAGTAAAGAGTTTGTTCCTCCCCAACCCCCCCCCCCCTTTTTCAAAATAAAAATCACTGCCCCAAAACCCCCCCCCCCCTCCTTTTGATTTTTTTTTCATTTTTAATGTTTGTGGAGGTGTCATTACCCTTCTTTTGGCCCCTTTGTTGTTAACCGTTGGGGAGGGATGTAGTTTTTGCTACATTTTCTCCAAAAGGCCCCTTCCCTCTTAACCTTTTCAATGGGTTCCTTTGGAGTGTTTTCTTCTTTGGTACCCCGTGCCTTTGACCTGTTTCTCTGCATGGCATTTGATTTTTTGGGCTCTTTTCCCAACCTGTTATTTTTTGACCCCCCCCGTTACACCCTTCCACTCCTCGGTTGGATGCTTTTCCCAACCCTTTGTCCCTGCCACCCTCTTGTATTACCCTGTCTTTCTGTTTGAGACATTTTTCTTTGTTTTTTTTGGTGGTTGACTTACTCTACAGTCTTTCCCCCATAGACATTTCCCCCCCCCCCCCCCCCTTTTTTCCATTTTGTGTTGGGTGTCAGGCAGCAGTCTTGGGTTTGTCGTCCCCCCCCTTTTTCTTACCATTCCTTAAAAACAATTTTGCGCTTTCCCTAATACCAACTCTTTCTTGCATCTTGTGGTCACTTTCCCCCCCACTATGTTTTTTTGGTCTGGTGCACCCCTTTTGTGTAGGTGTTTTTGCAATACGTTTTTACCCCCCCCCCCATCCCATCTTAGTTTTCCGTCGCGGGTAACACTGTATTTAATATTTTTATACTGTAACATTATTCTCTTTTTGACCTTTTCCCCCGTGGCCTTTTTTTGATTTCTTTCGTATCCCCCCTGAGGACCTTACTGTTTTTTTAACTTACAGAAATGTCGGTTTAGGACCCCGCCGTCTGACTTCCCTTTTGATTTTTTGGTTCCTTTCTTGTCACTTTATCAGGTTTTGACACCCCCCATGGGTTAAAACAAACCATTTTGGTTTTCCTCCCCCACCCCCTACTTTTGAACTTGTTTGGGAAAATCATTTGGTTGTCCCCCTTTTTGGAAAGGGCTCCGTAACCCTAACCAAACCCTGTTCCATCTCCAAACTGGTCCTGGCCCCTCCCCTTCAGTTTGACCTCATTCCGTCCCCTTTTGCGCTCGCCCCCCCCCAACTCCGTGTCCCCATTTCAACCCCAAAGCTTTTTTTTTCAGCCCGGAGTTCCCACTGCTCTTTTCCTCCCCAAACACCCTTCCTGCCCCCCCCGCACAACAAGGTCCCTTTTTTATTTTCCCCCCCCAAATTTTAGTTTTTTTCCAACCCCCCAGCACACCGTGGACCGGAATTTTTTTCGGGCTCGGTTTGTTAGGTTCAATTTTGTTTCACATCGCAACACCCCTTTTTCTTTTTTTATTTGGCCTCCCTTGCCCCTTTCCCTACAGAAACCCATTTACATCTCCCTTTTATATTCTCCTCTTTTGCCTCTGACCTCTTTGTTGGTGTCGATTTCCTATATAAGCCCTATTGTACCATTTCGATTTTCTCTTTTTCGTCTCTTTCCCCTGTTTTTTTTGTGTACACAGCCCCCGCCCTGGTGGTCTCTTTTCCCCCCTGTCTCCCCCTCCCTCTTCCAAAGTGACCCCCTCCTTTCACGGTTTCGGGTTTTGGTGCTAAACATTTTTACCAAACCCCGTGCCTACTTTTTTTTTCATCCTTTTTTTGCTTCTTCTCCGTTCCCTTGGTTTTTTTTTTCCTTACAACCTTGAGATTCTTTGGTTAACCGGATTTGTATCTTCCACGAGAGCGCCCTTTTCGTCCTTTGCCCATTGGTCCCATCTTATAAATAAGGTTTTATTTAATTCTCAATAGGTTGCCCACCAATCACCCGGTTTATGGTATGGGTTACCCCCCCCCTTTGATGTTTTCCTTTTTTGGCCCCCCCTTCCTTCCATCTTGACCCAAGACTCACACCCACACTAACCAAATTCCACCTGCGGTTCTACCTGACTTGATTGTTACCGCATTTTTCTTCCCTTGTTTGTTCGTACCCCCCTCTTCCTCCCATTCGGAACCTGGTTTTTTCCCCCGAATGGCTTTCAATGGTTCCTGTGCAAATAGGAACTTTCACGACGCCGACACTGCTGGGCTGTTTTGTCCAAACTTGAATTGCCCCCCCTTCATTCTCCCCCCCCCCCCCCCCCCCCCCTTAACCTTACTTGAATGTTGCCCTCAACTCTTTTCTTTCTGCCACCTTTTTTTTTTTTCCCATGTCAACTGTGATCTTTTTCTTGCCCCCCGCCCCTTCTTTTGTTACTCCCCCCCCCCCTGTTTGATTGCCCGGTTTTCTATTTAGTCACTGTATCCTAAGTTCCCCCCCACCTGCTTTGATAAACCCCACTTGTAAACAATTCCAACGGAGAGTTTAAAATTGTTCCCCTTTTCCCTTCTTCTTTCTTTCTCTTCTGAATTTGTTTTGTTTTTCCCCCTTTTGCTGCAAAGACGGAGTATACCCCCCCCCCGATAACCCCAATTCCCCAATGCACTCTCCCAAATTCCTTCCCTCCCGTTTTATGCCCCTCCTTTCCCAACACCACAGGTTGTGCTGATCATTAATCTTAATTGTCTTTTTTAGATTTAGTGAGCAACCCACATCCGCCCCCACCCAACTTTCCCTCCCCTTGCCACCCACCTACCTTCTTTTTCACAAGAGGGCTTTTCATTTCCAACTACCCCTTCCCCCCTCTGTTTTTTTTTCATCCTTGAAATTCTTTTTTGCCCCCCTTTTTTTGATATTTGTCTTGGTTATGCCGTGCGAACATTCGCCCCCCCCCTCTCCTCCCCACTCCAATCTCTCTGTTCTTTTTTGCCGGTTTCCGCAGTTTGTTTTTTTTTTTCCTTTCTTCACTTCTTCTCCGCCCCCCTTTTTCGCCCAACAAATCCCCCCCCCCTCACCAGTTTCAGACCCCCCCTTTGTTCCCCTTTCCCCACTTTTTTTTTTCAATTTTTCAGTCCGGTCACCTCGTCCTCTTTCCCACCGGACAAATTTTCCTTGGTCATTTTGTTTCCTTGGAACTTGTGCTCCATTATACCTCCCCCCCACTGCCTTTTTTCCTCCCCTCTTTTTTCCTTTTTGATCCCTTTTTTTCCTCCTGTTGTCTCCCGACATTAGAAATCCCCTTGTGGCTTTTAGAAGGTGGTCCTTCATGATCCCCCACATTTGTTGGTAACCGTTGGCGAGATGGATGGTTCTGAGTTTCCGTTTCCCCCTGTTGGGTTGACTTCCTCTGCTTTTTTTTCGTGTTAGTTTTTCTGCATATTACACTTTCCTGTCTAACCACTATGGTCTAAGGTTTTTCGGTCAAAGTTGCATGTATGATGATACTTTTTTTTTGTGTCCTCTTCTCTTTTCTTCCTTTAGTTAATTGCATTGTTTCTCCCAAATCTTTGTCTGTGTCTATACAATTGAACTTCATTTTTTTCTTTTTGCTTCATGCTGCAGCTTGTCTCCTCTGTTTCCAGTTAAGTACTCTTTGGTTTTATTTTCTTTGTCCCCGTTTCATTTTTTTTGATTCTGCCCTTCCCCTTTCCTTTCCCCCTGCCCCCCCCTTAACACTTTTAAACAAATGACCCATCACCCTTTTTCCTCTCCTGTTTTCACCCCACTTTTTTCTGGTTTTTTTTTTTTTCTTTCTTTCATGTACAATCAGGTCGCCATGTTTTTTGTTCATGCAAGGAACATTTCCCTGCTCCATGGTGATTTTTTTGCTTCACCCCCATCATCGTAACACCCCCCCAAGATTCTTCCCTTTTTCTATATTTTGTCTGTTACCACCGACCCTCTTGCATTGGATCTTTCTTTTTTGACGGGCTCTCCCCCCCAATCTCCCTCATTTACTTGTCCCCTTTTTGATAGGCGAAGTTGTCCTCGTTTTTTAACAGAAATGCCTTTTTTTTCCCTGTATATTGAACACTCGATTCCCCGTTCTTCCCCCCCCGGTTCCTTTACCTTTCAGGTTTTTTTTTGTTTTAAGGCTTTTGGCCATGTCCAACCCCCACAAGGCGAACCAACCATAGGCCTATTTTCTTGATCTCCAATATCTTCTGGTCTCTTTGGGGTCTTTCCCCCCCCTGCCCCACCCTATTTTCCCCCAAAAATATCTTCCCACCTCTCTGAACCTATCAAAAAATCAGTCCCTCAGTTCAATGGTTGATCTTCCCCCCTTTCCTTCATCTCTTGCCCCTTTTTTACCCCTTTCCCTTGTCAAATTAAATGGCCCCCTTTTATTGCTTCAACAAGACCCCTTCCCCACCCCCTGTTGAGCTTTTTTTGGTCAACTTTGAATTCCCTATTGTGTTGTGCTTTTCTTTGCCACATTTCTTTCCCTCTTTAATCATTCCTTTTTTTTTTCAATGTTAACTTAACAACCCTTTTTTCCCCCGTAGAAGACCAGCCCCCCACATGGACAATTTGAGCCTTAATTCTCCTCCCCCTTCTGTGTTTCTTGTTTTCGCTTTTGCTTTTCCCTTTTGTTTCCCTTGCAACTTCTTTTCTGATTTTTCGCCACCCCTTTTTTTCCCCTCTTCATTGTTCAAATCCAGCATGCTGACTCAATTTGATGTTGCCAATTTGCCTTTCTTTTTTTCGTTCATTTTTGTCTTTCCAATTGTCCACTTTTGTGTCCGTCCTGGGCCCGCCCCCCACCATCTCCTGAGTTGTTCAATCTTTTTGTAAGTCCCCTGTGTTCTTCTGTCCCCCCCCATCTCCCAGGTTTCTCTGCCCCCAGTACCACCAGTTTCCTCCCAGGGATTTAAACCTTTTTGGGGCTGAGTTTCCACCCTTTTTTGCCCCCTTACAGTGGCGTTTCCCCTAAACCTTTTTGATTCACACTGGAACGCATAGTGGCTCATGGTGTGCATCTTGGACATTCAATTGTGCCCCACCTTCAGTCAATTTTTTCTTTTTTCAGTGTCCTTTTGCTTCCAAAACGCCAGTCCTTTTTTACTGCCCCCCCTTGTTTGACCGTTCAAATTTCGAGGGTTCCAAAAAGCTTCTGTTACCTCCCCTTCTTTTTTTTTTTTGGTTTTTTGAACCGCACATGCACCCCAACAGGGTGTTTGACGTGGGTTGTTCCCCTTACTTTCACTTTGTTGTCCCCAAAACCCCGGACACACGAATTTTGCAATTACTTTTTTACCACGAGTTTCTTTCTTCTTTCTTCGCGCCAACGTTAAGAGGTGGAAAACATAACTTATGTGTCAGTTTTTTTACCCTTTTCCATTACCTGAGTCTCTGCTCAAACCAACCTTACCCTCCCATAACTCCCCACCCCCCCCCTGCTGTGTACAGTTTCCCTTTTCCCCCTTTTTCCTACTTTTTTACTCCTTGGTTAGCTGGCATTTTCCCCTCCTTTGCTTGAACATCCATGCCATGTCCCGGGTTCACCTCCTTCCTTATCGATCTTTCTCCTTTTTTGTTTTTGTTAGCTTTTTTTTGGACATACCCATGCCTATTTGCCCCCCCCTCCCCCCCCCTTCTTTTGGGTCCCGCATCATCCCATCTTTTTTCACATTGTCGCTCACCCTCCGCTGAGCCGACCCCCTGGTCCCCCCCCAGGAATTTAAAAAACTTGTTGCACTCGTTCTTTTATTGGATGTTGAGATGGGTTGGTTGAGTTTTGTGGGGTTTGTTCCCTCCGTCCCTTCCTTTTGGTGAGGGACAACCCTTGGTACCGGGAGTTTTTGTGTGCTGCCCGTCTACAACCATAGTTTAGGTTAATACCTTTATATTTCTCCTCCCCGTGCCTGCCCAACGTTCACGTCCGTGCCCTTCTTTTTTTTTCCCCTGTTTTTTTGGTTTTATTGGCCACACCATTGACCGTTTGCACCCCCCCACGCCCTTCACCCAAACCTTTCATTCATTTTTTTTTTCTATATGCCCCCTGTTGTTTCCATAGGCTTTCCACTCCGGAAGGGTGCATGGGTTGCCCCCCCCTTTGGCAGAAATAAAAAGTTCCCCCCTTTTCTTTTGTTTTTAAATTACACTGACACCCCACTGGTCCAAATAGACAACCCCCCAAAGTTTCCCCTTTCTTGACCTTCCCCCCATTCCTTCCCCCCCTCTTGCAATTGATCATCTGAGTCCAACATTTTTCTTCCCCCACTGTTTCCCTCATTGACGGTTGGTCCCAAAAAAAAACTTTGTCCACCTTCCAGTTGCCCCACCCCCCCCATTTCTCCCCTGATCGTTGATGCACAAACACTTTTGGGGTGGGGCCTGGAGGCCTAGGATCTTTACTTTTTCTCCTGCCACCCCATCCTTTACTCCATACCCACCCCCTATTGACAATCAGTTCGGACATTGTTTTATGGTTTTTTCCTGTGTCTTGAACGTTCTGTTCACACCACAGTCTGCTATCATCCTTCAACTTTGATATTTTGTGTCCATTTCCCCATTTTCCTACCCCCCCTTTTATCCATCAAAACATGTTCTCTTCCTCATACTTCACCCGGCACTGTTTGGAGGAGAGAAAAGCCCCCCCCAACCCCCAACATTTAATTTCTTTTTCCGCTCCCCCCCCTCCCCCATCTTTCGTGTTTCTTCAACATTTTTTCCATGGTCTGTTTTGATTTTTTCAGATTCTTAGAAACCTTGTTTTTTAATTTTTCTTTAAAACACATTTTGTTTGCTTTTTAAGTTTTTAGTTTTTTTTCATCTGTTTAATTTATCAACAATGTCCACCCTTGTACCAAACCCGAGGGTTTCCTCCTTCCAGTCAGCCCCCCCCACAACCCTGTTTTTTTTTTCCCTCCCATCAACACTGGTCCTTTCTTTTTCCTTGGTTCTTTGAGGTCTTGAGAAAAGAAGTTTTTTTCTCCCAACTGCCCTGGTCCCTTTGAAAGTCCCGTCCCCCCTACTGGGAGCTTCTCCACCCCCCCCCTCCCTGATCTAGTTTTTTTTTTTCTTTTTTCTCCCCTTCGGGTGGGTTTTCCGATTGTATTTTTTTTTATTATTCCTCCCCTCATACCCCTCCCCAGAGAGATTTTGTGAGATCATATCATATGTCATTCTTTTCGCTTTTACATTCACTTCCCTCTAAGCTCCTGAACGCTTTTCCCCTTCCAGTTCGACAGGTTGACTATAACTTCTGGATTGGGCCCCAGGACCCCACTGGTGTATACTAAGAATTTTTTCCCCCCCACCAGGCCATTTCTTGAATTTTGGGTTTGACATGAATCAACCCCCCTTTCCTACCCCACCTGCCAAGTTTGTTCTGGTCATCGTCAAAAGTCTGTCATCACCCTGATTTTTGTTTTGCTAGGCTTGGTTGAATCCCCCCTATTTTTTTTCCTTTGATGCCGTTTTTCCCATTGTGTCCCCTCATTCCATGGGCTCGCTTTTTTCCATTGGTCCGCTGTCCCTGACACTTCCCCCCCACCCCTTTTTGGTTTTTTTCATCTGAGGTGCTGAGGCTGGCTGTGAACTGGGATTTGGTGTGGGCGTTGTTTCAGTTTTGGGCTGGTATTTCTTCCCCTCCCATCCAGCCCCGAACTACCTAGTGCAGTTGTTCCTTCGTGCCAACCATGGAGGAGCAAAATTTGCTGCAGTCCCTCCTCCTGAATCTCCTTTTCCCTTTCCTTTTTTGGACTACCCCACCCCAACGAATAGCTGTTTCTTCCCACCAGGGCATCAGAAAACCTCCTGTTTTCTTTTTTGTATCCTCTCCTCTCCGCCCGGTTTCTAAGTCCCATTTTTTGAGACCCTCTTTTTCTTCCTTCCCCTAGTTTCTCCCCCGCATTCACCTTTTCCCCCCCCTCGCTTATCATACCCCCCCCCAAGGGTTTTTCTTTTTCCCCTACATCTCGCCGGCCAACCCCCCCCCATCCCCAATTTTTCAGCAATCCCCCCCTTTCCCCATTCTTTTTTCCTTTTCTTGTGCCCACTTTCATTTCTTTTTCCAATTATATAGTTTGCCCTCCCCTCCCTTTATTAGGGCCACGTTTTTCCCCCGTATATATAATTCTCATGCCACCCTTGCCGGAAATCCCCCCCCCCAATGTACGCAACTTTTTCCCAATCTTTTCTCGCCCATACTGACCCCCTTTTTCCATGTACCATGTCAGCCTTCCCGTCCCGTTGTTGGTTTTCTTTTCCCCCTTTGGTTGCTTGTTTTTCTGGTTGCGTTTGGTTTTGGTGGAACACAGGATGTCTTTTTTCCTTGTCAAACCTTACCCTTTCCCCCCCCTCCCCCCCAACACAAACTGAGGTTGAGACCGTTGCACTTCCCCAAGTTTTTTTTCCCCATAGCATCTTCTTTGTTTTTTCCTTTTTGTCCTTCTATTTTTTTCGCTCCGGTGTTTTCACAATACAACCCCACTCCCAAGATAAGTCAGCGTTTGTTCTTATGTCCCCTTGAAACAACCCCCCCCTTTTTTCTTTCTGCATTTGTGAGGCAATTCTTGTGATCTCTTTCATGTATTTTGGTTGAGGTTTGAAGTTGGTGCCGTTGGTTTTTTCCTTTTTTTGTGCTAGTCCCCTCACCCCCCCCTCCAATTCTCCTTTATTTATCCCTGATAAAGTCTGTTTTTATTTTAATTGGCTGTGTCACTTTTGACGTTCCCCTTTTTTGAATTTCAATGTTTTTTTTTCGACTCAGTCCTTGCATTCTTCTTCTTGGTTGGTTAGCTTTCAATTTCTGGCCTCACTTTCCCCCCTTGGGCCTCCCTCCTCCGTTCTGTGGCCCTCTCATGTGCCCCCAACCCCCCCTTCGTGAAATTTTTTGAACTCCCTCTTTTTTTCCCCACTTTTCGTCTGTTTGTTCTAGTCTCCCCCCCTTTCTAACCCCCCCCGGGTCCCCCGTCCCCACCCCCCTTTTCCCTGCTGTTTTGTTTTTTTGTGGTGATTCTCCAGCAGTAGTGGCTGGTGCAACCTCACCCTCTTACCTTTTGTCCCTTTTTTAACCACCAAATTTTCCCTTTTAACCTTTCCTTCCCCCCTCGTTCCCCCTACCACCTTTGCTGTTTCATTACTCTGTTTTTTGGAGGAGTACCTTTTGGGGTTAATTACGTTACACCAAAATCCCCCCCATTTTTTTTCCCGTTTTTTTCTTTTGTGAAATGTCATCTTCATTCCCTTTTCCCCCCCCCCATTCTCTTCCGCGTTCTGACCTGTGCCGTGGACAACGTTTTGTGTTGATTACGGCCCATTCGGTAGCACCCCCTTTCCCCTATTAATTCCGATGCGTTTCACCTCCCCCCTCTTCGGAAATTCGTTATTGGCTTTTGTGATTTTTTTTTTTTTTTTGGTGGTCATTTTTGTTTTCCTGGTCCCTTTCATCACTTTGGGTGCCCCCACAACTTTTTTTCACCACCTCAGTTTTTCTTCATCCATAGAACTTTTTTCTTGGTGCCCCTCAAGTAGTCATTGTAATAAACCTGTCTTTTATAACAATTTTTTTAATACCAATGTTGTTCTTTCCCCTCACCACCAAGTGCTTCCCTAACCCCTTTTCTTTCCCCCCCGGGTTTGATGTGGTCCCGACAATTTTTTTTTTTTTTTTAACCATAATCCAGAGCAAGCCCCTCGTTTTCCACTTCTTCCCTTTTCCAATCAAACTTACTGGCCCCCCCCCCCCCCCCCCCCCTCCCAAAATTTCGATTTTTGCCCCCCCCCCCCCCTTTCTTCCCCACATACACATGTTTGTCCCAGTGTCGGCAGTCCTTTGTGTCCCCCGTGACCCCCATCTTACCAACCTTCGTTTCTGTGGAACTTCCTTTTCCCTTCGTTGACCTTTTTCTCTCTAGACCAATAACTTGGTTCCTCTTTTCCTTCCCTTTTACTCTTTCCTTGTTTTGTTTTTTTCCGATGGACTTTGCTATACTGTTTTTGACTGTAAAACTTTTGACCCCCCTTCGGTAGAACTCACGGGTCTTGTTCATCTTGACCAACCCCATTGTTTCCCGATTTTCCCTCACCCCCCGCTTTTTTTTATTTTTTTCCATCGGCGTGGTTGTCTAACCTTTTTTTTCACACCCCTAGTCAATGTTTGCGTTTTTGCAGTCCTTTTTTTTTTTCCCCCTGGTTTATTTTGGCTGATCCCCCCCCCCTTTGTTTTTCTCCTCTTTTGGTTTCCAGTTTCCCTTGGTTGTCGAAGCCATCCTTCTTTTCGGCCCTGGTTTCCTCTGTTTAGGTGTCCTTCCCTTTGTCATTTCTTCCAACCCCTGTTTTATAACTTCTCGTTTTTGAAACCCCCACCCCCCCCTTTTCCCTGGTGCCTAGGTGTTACCCGTTTTTTGGGCCCCAAACCCTTTGATTATTCACAATTTCTTCCACCGTTCATCCCCCCCCCCACCAACTTTTTTTTTCACCCCTCCCCTTCCCAGGTTATTTCTTGACTTTTTTCCCGGCAGTTCCTTTTTCCCTTCCTTTTTGTTGAGACCGCAAATGCCCCGCCTCCCCACCCCCCCTTTGTCTTCCTTTGCATCCTCCTTCTCCCCCTTTTTCCCCGTATCCCTTTTTCCGTCCCTCCCCCCTCCCCCACACTGAGATTTCTTTTTTGTTTTTGAACACGTGAATTTTGCAACCACCCTCCTTTCTCCCACCACCCCCCCACACCTTCCCAGTTCCTTTTTTGAACGGTGTAATGATTTATTTCTTCCCCCTTTTTTTTTTACTTCCCTTGAGATTTTTTTCGCCCTCCCACCAGAACTACTCTTGCTATCACACCACCAACCCCAAGCCGTTTACCCCACGTTTGGTCATTCGGACATGTATCCCCCTCCCCCCCCCCACCCCCTTCAGTTAATTGTCCAAACACTCCTTTCTTTCCCCACTTTTTTCCCCTCCTTGTTTGCATTCTCTTTGTCATTTTTCCCCTCTTTCTCCCCTTTGGTGGCCATTTCTTCTTGACCTCTCACACCCCTTGGACCCTAATTGCATCCACATCATGCTTACACTTCCTTTTCCCAGGCACGTGCCTTTTCCCCAAACCGCTTGTATCATTTTTACACTTCCTTTTCTTTGTTGACTCTTTTTTTGAGCAACATCCCCCCCCCACTTTCCCCCCTCCCATTCCACCCCCCTAAAGTAACCTCACATCATTCCCTGTCCAAAAATTCACCACTCAGCTTTTTTTTTAATGATTATGGGGGTTCCCTCTTTCAAAACCTCTTTTTGTCTTTTATCTGCTTTGATTTTGCTCCGGTCACCTTTTCTCTCACCCCCTAGATTCCCCCAACCACCAGTTTTTTTTTCTCTGCCTTTCAAGTCTACCTTCCTGGGTTGCATTTTCTTTTACGTACATTTCCCGTAATCCTTGGTCACCACAACAACTCCCCCCAAACCAACTCCCCCCCCCCAGTTTCCCGTTCCCCCAGGCTGTTTAATGCCTGGTCCAGTCTTGTAACGACTCCTATGTACAACGAAATTGGATAGTATTGTGGCATTTTTTCGGTTGGTCTTAATTACCCGTCCCCCCCCCCCCTTCCCCTTGTTTCCCCTCGCTTTTTTTACTTATTTTTTCCTCCGTTGACCCTTTCTGAACCCAGAGGAACGACCTTGTGAGCTCGTTCCCCTGATGGATGATTCCACCCTCTTTTTCATTTGTTTTTTTTGTCTCTGATTCCTTTGGGGTTTTTACTGTATTTCACGTCCCCCAGGTGGGTTGTCTTTTCTCAAGATTTTGCTTTGTCCTTTTGCTTCCCCTCTTACCCCCCCCTCTTTTTCCTGATTACCCCACTATTGTTCTTCATGTTCGCACTGATTTTTCTTTCTATTACTGACTTGTTTCCCCCCTTCTGATTTTCTGCCTTGCAGCTTGGACTTTCGCCTCCACCTTGATGTTGACTATCAAGTTCTTGACTTTTTGATCATATTCTGTCCCCGCATTTGTCTCCTCCCTTTTTTAGGTAAACCTTCTTTTGTTTTGATGGTTCGTCCCTATCCCTTATCTTGCATCCCCCCCTTCCCACCTTCCTGCACCATCCCCTTCCCAACCTGACCCCCCCTCCCCCCCCTTCATTTGTCACCAACCTTTTTCGTTTTTCCCCTTTTTCTCACCTTTTAATGACAATACGGCCCACATGTCCCCCCTGTTTCTTTAAAAGGGTTTCATGCCCTAACCCTTTTCTTTTCCCTTCCCAATTAGCAACCCCCCCCCCCCAAAGCTCATTTTTGATGATCTTGGATTTGATATTTCCCTCATCTTTGTAACTTGTTGATTATTTGCTTTGTCCCCTTGATCCCCCCCCCGATTTCTTTCACATCATGGAAGTGCTTGCGTTGGTGGCATTTTTTTTTCCTATCTGGGACCCCCCCAAGGAACATTTCTACCATTTATTTATTATAACTTATCCAATTTGTTCCTTTCCCCCCTCTTATTAGTCCTTGTATGCTTACCAGGAATGTCCCCCCCAGCTGTTTCAACCCTCCTGCTATATTGATTTTTCTTTCCCCCACGCTCTGTAAGTATATGGTTCTTGTCTTTTTTGTCCCCCCCCCCACGACAGGACTCTGCCACCCCTCACACAAATTCAGCCCCCCCCTATTCGCCACTTATCCCCCCCCCCCTATCCTAGTCCCCTTTGTAGATCATCATCCTTGATTATTTCCTTTCCCCCTTTCCCCTCTTTTTCTCCCCTCCCTTTCCCCTTGACTAGCATTAACCGTCTTCCCTCCACAGAGGACCCTTCGGCAGTGTCCTTTTTTCCCGTAAATTTTTTTTTCTTTTTTTGAATCTCGTTCCCTTTTTCTTAATCCTTCCCACCCCACTCTTTTTCCATTTTTTTTTCCACTTAAAAACCCTTTTTTATCATAAGATAGATCCCCAACATCCCCCTTGGACACTTTACTTGGCCATGCCTCTAAAGGTCTTGGTCCTTGGGTTCTTTACTTGATTGATTATCCCCCCATGGCCTTTGCATATTTCTTTTTTCTTATGCCCCCTTGATTGATCTCCTTTTTTTCCCCCCCTTTCTCCCGCAGGTGTTACCTTTTCCCCTTCTTTCATGGCCCAACAAGTTTGACGCCAGTTGCACTCTTCGTGCTGTGGTCCCCAAACGACCTTCCACCATTTTCCGCTTTTTTCCATCTGCTCCCTTTTTTTTTGTTCACTCTTTGGTCTTCCCTCTTTGAGTCTTCACTACAGATCCATGAGGGTCATATCCTGTCAAACCCCCCCCCAACGTTGGTATGTTGGCTCCCCCCCCCTTTTTTGGCTGAGTTTACCCCCCTTTTTTGAATTTGCCGGCAATAACCCTTTTTTACGACATTTTTTCGAATTATTGCTCCTGGTGTGCATCCCCCCCCTTGGACCCCCCCCAGACTGGTTCCCTCCCAGTCGTCCCCTTAGTTTTTAACACACCCCCAGGTGTTTTTTTCAAGTATTGGCCCCAAGCCCCAAACAAGTGTCCACGAACTTCTTCCCCGTTTTCCCCCCCCGCACACTTTTTCTTGTTGGCCTAGGTACCCCCTCCCCTCCAAGTTCCATAGCCTCAAGCCTCCCACAGGTTTTGTTTTACCTTGTGTTTCTTTTACTTCGTCGTGGTTGCCCAATCCCCCCACCCCTTAACACTTTACGGAAAAGGACACTTGTTGGAACTTTCTTCCCCTCCCCCTGATGGAGCAGTACCCCCTTTCCAGTATTTTTGTCCCCCACCTTGACCTCCACCTGTGGATACACTTTCCAGGGCGTCCCCCCCACTTTTTTTCCTTTTTTTTTTTTTTCCCCCAAAACCCCCCCTTCACCCACCTTCCCCAATCTCCAACCAACAAAACCTCCCCCCATCTGTGTCCCCCCTTTTTTCCTTTTAATGTTTTTAATGTCGCTCTAGTTCAAATTTGACTGTTTCTTTCCTTCCCCCCGTGCTCTTTTTTCCCTTCAAGGAAGTTAACCCGGCATTTTCTCTCTCTCTTCCTCCCTTTCCCCCTTTTCCCTTTTGTTTTTGTTGTGATTATTTACCCCCACTTCCCTCTTTGAAACCCCTTCCCCTTTTGCATTTTTACCTCAATCCCGCTTTTGGAAATTCCAGCTCCCCCCCCCCGTACTCTCCTGGAGCAGACACTTTAACCCCACTGTCCCCCCACACCCCCAACTTTTATCATGGTTCCTTTTTACCCTTTCTGGCTTCTGTTTTTTTTTTTTTAGGTTTGCGTTGGGGTGTGTTTTGTTGTTGATCCCTTTTTTCAGGTTTTGGTTCTTTTTCTTCATTTTTTTTTTTTCGTTGGTTAAAGGTATTGGTTTGCCTTTTTACTCGACCCCCACTTTTTCGAATCACTCCTCTCCCTTTCCGTTTTTTGGTCTTCTCCCACTTTAACTTTCCAGTGCCTTTGTGTTACGTGGATTCTTTTTGTTTGGTTTATTTTCCCCCTTGACCCCCATGCAAGAATAATACCCCCTTTTTCACCCCACCCATGTTCCCCTTGACATGGTGATTTTCCCCCTTTTTTTGTCCTTTCAAATGTCCCCCTTTGGTGTCCCCTCGTTCCCTTTCTGTCCCCCCCCTAAGAATTTTTTGATCCGTTTGTAACCCCCCTTTTTTTGCATACCCTTTTTAACCTTGGTCTTGTTTTGGTTTTTTTTTTTCGTGTCACCTGTGTTCCCACCTTCTTCCCAACATGAATTTTAATTTCCATTTTTCCCCCCCCAAGATTTTTACCTTTTCCTCCCCCCTATGCTCCCCATTTTACCAGTCCCCGGTTGCTGGCAGCCTCCCCTGTCCACCCCACCCCCTGTGACTCCTCCCCCCCCCCAACGTTTTCTCCACTGTCCCCTTTACCTTTTTTTTGTTCTGCTGTCTTATTTTTGAAACTGACCCAGAATTTTTTCCACCAAGCCTGGGCATTTCCTAACCAATATTTTTCCCCCACTTCCATGTTTCCTTAAAGTTGGTTTTGGGCCCAACCTCCCTGCCCCACAGTTTCCCCCGGTTTTCTTTTTGCGCTTCCCCCGTCTTTTTTTTCACGTTCCTTTTTCCCAATAATTTGTAGATGCTTGATAAGTGGGACACAAATGATCCCTCCCCCACTCCCCCCCCTGTTCTCCATCTTTGCCCCAGTTCCTTTTTTTTTTTTCCCCAACGCCCCCCCTCCACTTTCCCGAATTGCACCCATCGTCTGGAGAACCCTTCCTTCCACCTTTGTCCCATGATTTTTTTTTAGTCCATTATCCCAAACCGTTTTCCCCTTTCTTACCTTGATCCTATTTTTTGTCCTTCTTTCAAGACCTTGAACCATGCAAAGTTCTCTTCCTGACTCACCCCCCCCTTTTTCTTTTTGTAATCCCATACCTGTTTTTTCCATACTTTTTTCCCCCCTTGGCCTTCTCTCTTTTCTTGAATATTTTTCCCATCTTGCCCCCCGGCACTGTTCCTCCCAAGACTGGTTTTTTCTCCCCCCATTTTTTTTTTTTGAAACACGTGCCAAGACCTCTCCTTAAAGGACTGCTTGAGATCACCCCTCTGCTTTTTTCGCTGTTGGTGTTCTTTTTGCGTGCATTTTAGCCCGTTTAGGTGTGTGTTGGCCGATGTCCTTTCCCTTTTTCTTCTCATCCCTCCCTTCTAAATCCCTCACAATACTTTCCCCCCCGTGTCTTCTTGGAGGATCCTAATATTAATTTCCTTTTTCTTTTTTTTCCTTCCACTTGTGTGAGAAAGTTTCGAGTAAACTCTGGTCCCCCTTCACTTTTTTGTCCCATTACTTTTCCCCCTCTCTCCTGGATTTGTTATTGTTTTGATTCTCTTCTTCCCCTTCATCCCTCCCTAATGCCCACATTTTAGGATCTCTTGTGTTTTTGTCTTTTTTTTTTTCCTTCCAGTCCAAACACCTCCCTAACTCCCTGCCCGCTGGCTGACCATACTTCCATGACCAAGGCCCCTTCCCCCCTGATCTTTTTTTGCTATTTCTTTTTTGTCACTTTTTTTCAAGGGACCCATGTATGGCCTTTGGACTGTCCTTTCCCGTACCCCCTTCCCTTTTTTATGAAGTCTGTTACCATTACCTATTGAGCCACCCGGGGACACGAAAACAAGTTTTTTTTTTCTTATCTTTTGGTCTCGTTTTTTTCTTTTTTTTGACCCAATTTTATGGTGGGCGGTGATGTTAAGTTTGTATGACCCTTCAACTTACATCTCCCATTTTTTTCCCACAAAACCCCCCAACCTTACATGGTACCCTTTAAAAACTTTTCATTGACTGCAAAATCTTACCTTTCCTCAGAGGCCTCCTCCATTCTCCCTGCCTGTGCATGTACCAACCACAACCATCTTTTTTTTTTTGCTTCCTTACCCTTTCTTGCCTTGCCCCAGGGACCAGTGGGTAAAGGCTTTATTTTGAATCAGTACTAATTGAATAAATTATTGCTCCCCCCCCCCCCCCCCCCCCCTTGCACATGGTAGTCCACCATAATTAGGCCTTCCCGAGTTTCATAGCATTTTTCCCCCTCTTTAACTGTGCCAATCCTTCCTGACGTACATCTCCCCCCCCCACCCCTTTACCCCCCGTTCATACCCGAACCACTCCATCTCCTGGGGCCAATTGCAAAAAATCCCATGGTCCCCATCCCCTCCCCTTTCTCTTTCTTTTTTTCCCTTTTTTTGATTAACCGGTATGACCAACCAAAATCTAATGTTACCAATGATCTTTGATACCCCCCCCTTTGCATTGTTTTCTCTACTTCACCTTGTGGAACCCTGACCCACCCCCTCCCCTCTCCTTCTTTGAACTCTCTTGCTTCCCTTACTGCCCCTCCTTCCCCCTGAAGTTGACATTCCCAAAGTTTTGTATCAACTGTTGTTTCTGGGGTTCTTTTTGGTCTTTTTTGGTTGGAAACAGTTCGATCAGTGTCCCTTCCGTAACGGAATAACCCTCCCCACCCCCTTAGGGTCCTTCCCCTTTTTCTGCCTACTTCACACCTTAGAGATTTGCTTTGTTTTCGTGTACTCTCATGCAATTGCTTTCGGGGAGCGTCCATCCCCCCCTCCCCCGATCAGTTCGTTTTTTTTGTTTCGATTTCCCCCCATCTTTTCAGTTTCCCAAAAAAGCCATTGCCTTTCAATTTGGCTGCCTTCTCCTTTTTGAGGGCATACATTGTATGTGTTTGGTTTTTACCTTTTTTGACGGGATTAGTTTTGTTTATCCAGCCCCCTAACCCAGACCCCTGTAGTCTACAATGAATCCCGGCTTTTTTTTTCCTTCCGTGCGCATGACCTGTTCCCTCCCTCAGGACCACCTGTGTGTTTTTAGATGCCCCAATCATTTCATCCGGGGTTTTCGTTCAATTCTGGCCAGTTACCACCTTCCCCCCAAATTCTGCGAAAATTCGCAACCGCCCCCCCCTGATGTGGCCATTTTTTTTCATTATAAGTTGTGCCCTTTTTCTGCGATTTTTTTTTTTCTTCTATACCTTTCTAATTTTTCAAACCCTTGTCTCAACGTTCTGTTTTTTTTTGGTTCGGCTCCAGAAGTTCTAACCCCCACTCCCCCCACCCACACACTTTTGTGCATTTGTAACCTCCCTCGGACCACCAACTTGAATTCCAAAAAAACCCTCTTGTGCAGAAAGAAAAGAAAAGGTTTTCCACCCCCGGTTCCCCCATGGGCATGTTCGTCCTTTTTCCCCATTCTTTTTTGCGGGGTTGGGAGAAAGGCTGGGTTTCCCCCTTCCCGTTTTCCCAAAAGACTTTTTCCCCCCGGTTTTCTGTCCTCCGTGTCCACCGGTTTAATATTGTTTCCCTTCCCTTTTCCCCCTTTATTTCCTTGTGACCCGTTTCCCAGTTGTTTTTTTTCTTTTCTTTTCGGTTACTCAACCCCCCCCACCTTTGCTTACTGACCTCCTTTCCCCCTCAAAACCTTTTTTCCCCCCTCCTTTCTCTAAAGCTTTTTTGTTGCCCCTTTCGTGACATTTTCTTTTTTTTCTTTTTTGTACTTTGGTTGTTTTCTTTTTTCACTTGTTGTACTCCCTTATGGGTTGTTTCCCCCCCCCCCCCCCCCAAATGGTCTACGTTTTTTTTTCACCAACTTCCCCCTTATTCACCCTGGTTGGATGGTTCCCAAATCTTTCAGTACACTACAACACTGCTTTATCTCTACCACCTTTTTTTTTTTTTCCCCTTGTCCAAGGAAACAGTTTCCCTAAACCCCCCCATGTAGTTGGCCCGCAGGGATAGTTGTGCTTCGACCCCCCAAAGTTCCAATAAATTTTCTCCCCCCATTCTTTCAGCAGCCCGTCGTGAACCCTGTCGGCCGTGGACTCACCAAATCCTGCCACCCAACCGCAACCCAGTCGCCCTCTACCACTTTTTTGAGTACCTTTCCACCTTTTCCCCAGATTGTGTTTTTCTCTTGATGTTTCCCTTGACCTCCTACCCCCCCTTTTCCTGTTTTAGGTCCTTCCTCACGTGTATTGCGTCGAATTTCCCCCTTGATAAAATGTCACATTCCCTTCCTTCCTTAT
>Ga0179591_1168152_pt1 | contig 22633 bp, 30 predicted proteins | sample CZOMad2_1_08_16f_FD_182891 | JGI IMG/M metagenome (GOLD analysis project Ga0179591, IMG submission 182891) | Vadose zone soil fungal communities from Angelo Coast Range Reserve, California, USA - CZOMad2_1_08_16fungal (PacBio error correction) | ecosystem: Environmental > Terrestrial > Soil >... | reverse complement strand
TTACCTTTCAATGTCCTCCCTTTTCAGCTCTTGTTTTTGAAGACCATGTAAATTTTTTCTTTCACTCCAGACGCCATTTCCGGATCGAGTCTAGTTTTGCCCTGGGGGAGTAACATATCCGTTTGTTTTTCCCCTAGTCCGAGAAACCAGTCTTAGAGCAACCCCTTTAGTTTAACTTGCAATTCACTTTGCATTTCCTTTTTTTCCCATTGACTTTTCTGTGCGAAAGGATAACAGGCAATGACAATCCCTTCAATCGCTCAAGTGACCCCACTGCCTGAGTTGTTTTCGTCTTATACTTTTTTTTTCTTTTTCCTCGTAGCGTAAGATTTCTACTTCTTAGTATGGGCCCGACTTACCTCAAAGGTGTACTATGAGCCTTTTCCCTTTCTCTGCAGTGGGCGTCCCTTTATTTCTTATCGTATAAGATTCTTAATTGCGCAGCACTTTCGCCTTTCCACCCCGATTAGGTATGGTGTTATTTTTTCCGTCTTTTTAGGCTGCTTCATTCCCCCCGTCTTTGTGCACTGTTTTTCATCCTCGACGTGGACTTTTTTTTTTTTTTTGGTTGTTATCCCACCACCATCTGTTCTCATCCCCCGGTGGCGTCTGTTGGTTTCTCTCCTTTGATTTTCTTCTTTTTTTCGTTTTACTTTCTCCCGCTCTTTTTTTCCCCAAGTATGTTCAAGTGTGCTTTCTCATGCTGGTTTTTTTCTTTATCGACCCCCCCCTTTCCTCGAATGTTCCTGGTATGGGTGTCTTTCTTCTCATCCTTACCCCATCCCGGTATTTAGTTTTGTCACTGTTCCCTTCTCTTGTCAGCCGCCATATTTACCCACGCTCTCCAATTTGTGCAGTTTAATCCCCCGCCCGGAGCCTTTCCCCCGCCTGTCTTTGGGTGACAGTTATTTTTTTTGCCCCCTCAGGAGAAGTCCCTTTTGTTTCCCGGCGAATGTCCAAGTTGGTTTGGAAAGCGGTACGTTTCTCTTTTTGACACCCCTGTGTTGTTCATTTGTTGTTTCTTTTGTCAGCATTTTCCGCATCGTTCGTTCTTATCTATTGCATCTTGAGAGGTCTCTTGTTTTGACCATTGCCTTGTCTCGCTACAGCGCAAACCTGCACTTTCTTTCCGTTTCATCCCTTTTTCCTCAATAGGTCGGCGTTTTTTTTGTCCGCAAGTGGCCCAATTACTCTTCTCGATCCACCCTTTTCCTCTTTCAGGGGTCCCTTCCCTCTTAGACAACAGCCGTTCCCCCCCTTTGTTAGATGTGTTTGAGCGCGATCCCTTATTTTCACTTAGTCTACGACTCTCTAATAGTTGCTTGTCCACTTTTGCTGTTTTTTTTTAAGTTATATCACGGTTGTTACTAGAAAGCAAAGTATGCTCAACCCCCTTTGTCTTTGGTCCCCCCTGTCCTCATACCAGAAAATTCTCATCTTTTTTGAGATTGGGACGGAGATTTGACCTTATGCACTCCCTTGTGAACATTTTTTTTTTTTGTTACCGTCCCTGCGTAATACAGGTTCCTCCCGGATTTCTGAGAGGGGAGAAGGTCAGTTCCCCTTTATGTTTAGTCCGGCATGGACTTTAACAGAGATTCAGGAGAGTCGAAGGTATTCTTTTCCTATGTATGTTGGGTGGGGTTCGATCTTGGGGGTGGTCCGTCTGGCGGGTGTGACACCTTTTGGAGTGGTGTTGGTCATGGGTATTTTTTGTATTCGTTTTCTGCTGCGGTATCTTACAGTTTGGCGTTCTGTGCAGTGGGATGTTTTGGTGTTTTGTGGTTTTTGGAGTGTACCCCGTTGTTTTTCTGTCTTTGGGAATTTTTGTTTTTGGTTGGTATGTGGTGCCTTTTCACGTGCGACCTTTTCTCTTTGTTGCTGTCGTCTTGAGAGCGCTTTGGTTGCTCCAGGTGGGGATGTTCTTTTCGTTTTTTTTGGTTGGACATTTGTTGGTTTTTGTCTTTTTTCTTTGTTTTCTTTACTACTCTTTTGTTTTTTGTGAGTGTTTTTTATTTTTGAGTGTGGGTTCGTCGTGGCTTTAAAAGATCAGCCATCTCGTTCCACTGCTGTTTTGGCAGAGCTCATGTTTTTTCCAGGCAAGAGGGTTCGATAGGAGCAACACTCCGATACAACTTTTTTCTCTTTTTTGTTTTATAGAGGACATACGTGCGTTTTTTTTGAAGAAGGTTCGCTGCGTTTAAACGCACCCCCCCTACACCTCGTGGTTGTTCTTCGCCTTTGTTTTTGCTTTTTTGGGTTTTTTTATCGGACTGGAGATGGTGCTTCTTTTGGCCGTTTCTCGCTTTTGTGTTTTGTGTCTTGGGATTCCTCTTACCGGTTTGTGGATGGTTGTTGGCGGGCTTAGTCTGTCCGAGTGTCTTCTGCGTAATCAGACGCACGTTCCTATGGTTTGTGGTGTTTCGTTTCTAAACTGGTTTTAGTAGTATTTTTTTTTTTTTGACGTTCTGTTGCTTCGTCCGCTTCACTGGAATTTTTTTTTTTATCCGCGATGGAGCCACCTTTTTTTTCATATGTAAAAGCTTTCCGTAGTGAAATGGTGAGATCTTTTTTTCATAAAATTTATGAGCTCGTTTAGGTGACACCCCCCGTTTCGTTTTTAAAATTTCTTCTCTTTTTTGACGCTGATGAATTTTCGTTTTGAACAGGATGCTGTCTCCGTATCTCTGTTTGATTTGCCCATGATTTTTCCTTCCCTGTCCCCTCGACAGGTCATTTTTTTCCCAGTCGTCTGTTCACGAACGGATTTACTAGAACCGGCCGTCCCTTCCCCGGTTTGCTTTGATGATTAGTTCTTTCCGGGCCTGATGCGCTTCCTGAGGCCTACTCGTTGGATGGCGTTTACCCAATATGTTCACCTTTTTTTTATCCTATGTGTGGCTTGTGCACTTTCTTTTTTTTTTTAAAGGCTACGACCTCCCTTTTTCCTCGCCAAGAATTGCCCATCAGCTGATTCTTTGTTTTCTGGGGCGCCCCCGTTTTTTATAACCAGCGACCACCCCTGGATTTGATTCCCCAGCCTTGGAGTGCCTTGGGTTGGTTGTTGACCGGCCATTGTGACGCTTAGCTCGAAGCCAAAGTTCCCCGTTGAACTGGAAGCCCCTGGAGATATTATCGTGTGACAGGTCGCCCCCCCCCCTTCGCGAGCTTCCCCTTTGTTTTTCCGCGCCATTACTTTTTTTTATTTTTTTTTTATTATTAGTTTGTTTTTTGTTATGCAGGTAGGTTTAGATTTTTCCCACAAGCGTTTGTTTTCTTCCATTCATCGCCCTTTTTTTTTTTTGTTTTCCGTTCCGCTCCGTCCCCCGAACGGCCGACAAGATAGCCGAACCCGAACTCATGATGTGATCACAGTTTTTCCCCGACACATTTCTTCTGCCTTCTCCTTACGAGGCCTGAGGTACCGCTTTCCTTTTCTCAGCGTTACACAACCCCCCCCCCGATTTTTCCCTATTTGGTCTTGAAAATAGAGGAAGTTTCTTTTCCCCGTTTTCCTTTTAGTTGCGGGCGGATTTCTGTAGTTTTTTTTTGTGCGAATTGGTTTAAGAGACTGGCGTGAGGTTTTGGAGATTTTTTGAGTAGTGGACCTTCGATTTGTGAAGCGGCAATTTTTTCCGCCTCCACTCTTTCCTGTCAACAGTACCAGCAGATGATCCTCCCCCCGTACTTCGGGGAGACTTTGGTGTCGTTTCCACAGACTTCCTTTCCCTCTTCCTCGCTGGAGTATTCGGAGAATGGCGTCCCTAGCACTCTCCTATCCCCCCCCCCCCCCCCCCCCCCCCCCCACTTATCCTACCCCAGTCTTGTGTTCTTCTCTTTCTCTTGCCGCAAGGAGCGTTTATCGTTTTCTTTTGGAATTTTAGTAACCCTTGAGCCGACTCCTGCTGTTCCGCTGAAGACGGATCCTACACGTTATTCACTTTTTTAGTTTCCCCCCTGAAATTTTTTTTGCGGATTCTTGGAGGCCTAGGACGAACAAATCTACTTCCACTTCATAAAGCCGCCTCTCCCCCCTCTTTTTTCTCTTTCCACCTATCTCAGCCTAGATTGACATGTCCCTATCACAGTTAGCTGACGACCATCAATGCCTTCTGTGTGCAGCTATCCACATTCACGATGATGCCTTCCCCCCTATGGCATGTCTTATTTTTTTGATCCCTCTTTTTTGATGTGCGTTAGCCAAAGGCTTCTTATTATTTTCCTCGTTTGCTTTTTTTTTGCTTGGTTATTACCCCTCTAATTCCCATGTACCTTCCCTCCGGCTTGTCGAACACCGTTCAGAGCGTCCCTTAATAGAATTCTCTTTCCCCAGTCGCGACTCGCCCCGGTTGAACAGCATTTATCGAAAGATCATCTTATTTCCGATCAGTCGCGAGCGTCAAAGCAGTTCTCCCGTGCAAGTCTTCTCCGTTCGAGATTTTTCCTCTTTTTTTTTTCCCGTTTTAAACTGTCAGCTCATTTTTTTGTTTCGCGGTGGATTTTTGTAGCAGAACAGTGATGTTTTATTTGAAGATTTCTTGTCCGAATTAATTTTTTACAAAACGTGGAGCTGATCTTGAACCCCCCTCCTACATTAGTGCCACTCCCCCCCTGCTGTTAGACTTCCCTGGCAAGGTACCGTTCCTCCAGTCACGTCTTTCTCCCAGGCCCGCGCCTGGAATTTTCCTCTTTCGTGATTTCGTAGGTGTGCTCGACATTATTCCCTTTTTTTACCGTAAGTTCCCGTTCGATCTGATTCCCTCACGCTTCCCCGGACGTTTTTCTTCGGTTGCATTGTAAATATTTGCCCCCCTTCCATTTAGAAGTTCAAACGCTCGGGCGTCGGTCACCTCTCATTTCGATTTATGAAGCTAGAACCCCTTTTAGTTGAGTTGCTCTTGCGTGTGAAATAGAGGATAGTCAGTCGCTTTTTGCTTTCCTCCGTCAGTCCCCCAGTCTAGATCCTCCCGGTACTCGGTTTGAAACCCCTTTTTTCCGACGTCCCGAGGTTTTTCCTATGCCGTTTCTGGTGTGCTCAGGCGACCTCCTCTTCCCACACGACCTTCCGAATACCACCTCAGGAAAGTTTTCTTCTCTTTTTTTTCCGAGCCGGCACCGTTAATGTTTATTGCACCCTGGCCAAAACTCTGCTCGGCACAGCTTTTTGGCTCTGATGGACCTAACTGCCTCCTATTTTTTTGGAACACCAAGCCGTTCTCCCATCCGTAATCCGTGTATTTGAAGTTCCCCCCAGTTCGAGTGGTTGCTCTCGCCCCCCCCATGTTTGTTTTTTTCGCCTATGATTCCTGGTGTTTTTTTTCCCCCTTCGTTCCCCCTGACAATCAGTTCGCGCCATTAGCTGTTCCGCCGCCCCTTTTGCTGAACAAGTAGGCCTGAGAAATTCTTTACTTGGACAGATTGCTTCGAGGTTTCAAACGTCCCGCTCGTCAGGGTTCTCGGCCGATCACCCCACACACTTTTCTGTTTTCCCCGAGGGTTTTTTTTTTTTTTTTTCATAGGGTTATAACCCCGCGCGTTTTTCCCCCTCTTTTGCCTGTTCTTTTTTTCTGTCGTAACTTCCTTTTGCGGGACCTCACAGCGCCGGCCCAAGCTTCATGACTGGGGGTATTTGATTTTTGTAGTTTTTTTTCTTTCTTTCCCTGCGCTCTCTTCTTAATCTCATCGATTTTTCTTTTCGGTTCATGAAAGTATTCTTGCTCGGAACACAGCCCCTGGAATGGTCGTCTAATGCGCTTGCCTCTTCCATTTTTTTTTACCGAAAAGCCATACATTCTTCCCTGCTGAACTTTAAACAGCTTGGAGAGGCCCTTGTTTTTCTTGATTGTGCGTGACATAAAGCTGACTGTTTTCTCTGTCTACTGGTCTTTCGTTTTTTCTTTTCACTGATAGTGATTCTTTTTGTTTTTCCTGGCGGACCGCTGGTTTTCTAGGCTCTTTTTACCTTCCCAGTAAGACATGTAGACTCCCCCCTTTTTCGCCCCCGCTCTACATGGGAATTTTTCCCCGAGGATATGTTTTTTTATTTTGTTCCTTTTTCTTAGACCCTTTTTTTTTCTTTCACCAGCCGACGCACACTGACCACTTGTTTTTCTTGTTTATCGACAACGCTGGTTTTGGTCCCCTTTTGGCTTGAAATAAGGTGTGTCACAAGCGACTTTGCAGTTCCTCCATAGACCCGGTTTTTTTTGAGCCGGAACAACGCACTCTTCCCTATGACCCCCTGACCCTTCTTCTGTGGACGGGGTTCATCGTACTTTGGTTGTCCCCCTCTTAACGCTTCAGCTTCCCAAATTGCCATGTTCTTTGCTCTCCACATGAGCGCTGAGTTTTTCGACCCTTTTTCCTCCCCTCCAGAAAAATGCATTCTTTTTCCTGGATTTTGACCCAGAGTGTCGTGGCAATGTTTTTTTTCCTTTTGCGACCCCCTCAGAACAGGTTTCTGCTCCTGTATCTGAGCTAATTTTTCAATCAAGTGTTGGTTTTAGTTTTTTTCCGCCCCTATGCGCAAACTGATCCCCCCTTCTTCGTGCAAGGAAAGTCCTCTTCATTGGATTTTGTTTGTCTATTTCTACTGATTATAAAAGAGGCTCAATTCGATAACATGTTTCTTAATACCCCCTGACATTCATCGACCTTTTTTTCCCGACCTCCTAATTTTTCCTCCTGACGGGATGTGGGCTGGTCCCCCTCATACATCTTTTTTAGGTTTAAACTTTTTCCCCGCTCCCCGGACGACGCGACTGAGACGCTTGCTTCACCCTTTTGCCCCCCCCCCCATGACGTTTTAGTTTATGTCTTTGACCGGGCAAGCGCCCTAATTTGTTTGACCTGAACTGTACTTTTAATCGCCGCAACTCAGTTTCCCCGAAGTGGTCGTTTCTCTCCCCACCCTCTACCCCCAACCCTCCTCCCTAACCCCCCACACAACCCACCACTCCCCCTGTACGGACGATGACTTTCCTTTTTTTCCAGGCCTTCGCCCTTGAACGGCCCCCCCCGTCCTTTTTCTGTGCTCTGCATCCGACTCCAACAAGTCCATCTTTCGGCCTTTAATGCACCATCGCCGATCTACGATTTCCTTTTCGCGCTTGTCCCCTTTGAATATTTTAGGCGTATTGGGACTGCTTTTTACCCATACATCGCCTCAGGGTATCTCCTTAGAAGATTCGCGTATTTTTTCTGGCCTTTACCCCTTTTTGGTGAAATACCGTGCCGGTCCCCCCGCCCCCCTTTCAACCCCGTCGCTGTGCTCGACGTTTTTCTTCTCCGGAAGAAGCCGATCCTTGCTTATTTTCCTTTCCTGCTTTCTTATGCGCTTCTCCCCCGTTGCGATTCGTTCTCCAGCGACTCCTAGTTGTTTCACCTTTCCCCTGTCTTTGGTTTCGCCACGACTCTGACCTTTTTTTCCTTCTTTTTATCCAAAGGGGAGGTTTGCAGCTCTTCGTCGTGCTGGATTTTCCCTCGGGCGCGCCGCCCTTCTCCTCCTTTTCCCCTCTGCTCCGTTTTTTTTTTTTTCGCGCATTCTTTTTGGACATCGCGTTCATGCCCACGAGCACGTCTCCTCTCCCGCGTCAGGCCACCTCCCTTTTTTTTTTTTCTAGTTCGCGGAGATCTGCACTTGCGCGCCATCCTCCCCCTCGTTCAGGCGGAATCGGTTTTCGACAGAGTCCTTTTTTTTTCTTCATCTTTTTTTGACTCTTTTTTTCGCGTTACCTTCCGTCAAAGCCTTCGACAGCTCAGTTTCCTGGCTTCATTTTTTCTCATCAATGAGTAGGCCTAGTTTCTGGGTGGCTTTCCCCGCTCATGCGCAGACCTTTTTGCAACGTCTCTTTGTTTGTGACTTGTATTTCCTTGGTAGATACCCAACATAGGCTTTTTTGGAAATCCCCTTTCCCATAAGCTGGTTACTGTCTTTGCCCTAAATTGTATAATCTTGTTTTTTTCCACGCTTTACCCTGTCTCCATCGTTTAGAGATGGTACTGTTTTCCCTTTTTAGCATGACGAAGAGAGATTTGTTTTCCCTTGTCTTCGCTACGCGCCTTTACTGCTTTCCCAGGAGGATTAACGGTTTTTTTCCCCCCCCTGGGCGGTGACTGACTATTTTTCTGGTTGCTCTCGTTGTGGACGGCGCCTGGTTGCTTTTTTTGGAGGCTTTTTTCGAAAACGATTTACCAGTTTTACCCACTTTGAATTTCCAAGAATACAGCGTTTTTTCCCTATCCCCCCTCTCCTCTCAGGCGAAGAGACGCCGGCATTACACCCGGCATCCTGGATTTCTTCCGTTGCCCTCACAGCTTATTGTAACTGTTCGCCCACAGTAAATTTATTCATCGATAGAGTGACACGGCTTCATCTTTTGTTGTGATGCCCCCTCAACGTCATCTTTGATGACAGTCTTTTGACCCTCAGACAAGCGAAATCGTCTTTTTGAGAGAGTGATTGAATTATTTTGCTGCTTTTAGAGACCCACACTCTAGAAATTATTGACAGCCTCCAGTTTGGGGCGCCCCTATGGTATATTTTTTCGCTTGAACCCCCCTTCACTCCCCTTTTTTTTTTTTTTTTCATAAATTTCGTTTGATTTCCTCTACTACCTCGTCTGATGTTCGAGCTTGAAAGTTATAACAGTCATGTTTCATCTAACTTCTCCGGATTTTTACCGAAATTTTCTTTTCCCTTGTTGGGGTTTTGGGGGTTTTTGTTTTTTTTTGGTTGTTGGTGCTCGCTGTGGGTGGTTTTGTTGTTGCATTTTTGTTTTTTTTTTTTTTTTTTTCTTCTTTTTTGTTTTTTGTGGTTTTTGGTGGGGGTTTTTTTTTTTTTTTTTTTTTTTTTTTTTTTTTTTTTGTTTGGTGATTTTTTTTTTTTTTTCTTTGTTTTTTTTTTTTGTGGGTGTTGGTTGGTTGCGGTTTTGTTTTTTTTTTGTTGGTGTGTGTTTTTTTCTTTTTTTCCTGGTGGTGTGGGTTTTTTTTTTCTTTTTTTGGGTTTTGGGTGTTTGGTGTGGTTGTTTTAGTATCCTCTTGTTAATGAAGTTTTCATAGACCGTATTTTTTCTCTCAGATGAGGCCTTGTGTTTGAGGAGATGCCTGACAACCCCTTGTGGAAAACCCAGCTAGACCCGCTACGTGGTTTCCTAACCCCCGTCTTCCGCCCTTGTCGGTGGTGTTAGGATGTGCTCAGTAGCTGATCTTTTCTTAGAAGCCGTTTTCCCGTTCCTTCTCTGGTCACACTTCTATCCTTTCACTTCTTTTTGAACTGTTTTTTTATTGAATATTTTCGGACTGTTTTGTTCCACCCCGAAAATACGGCCGCCCGCTATTTTCCCCGGCATCCTTGCTTGATGTTCTCCAAGCGCGTGACTACCTCTTTTTTCAGCTTTATACGACCTACGCCCCCCTTTTCAGAACCTTCTTGGGCCCCCCCCTTTCTCTGTTTCCAACTTATTTACGTATTTGCTGTCACTGAGGAAGGCACAGGGTTCGATGCCTTCTTCTTGCCAAGCATGTAGGTTTAGATCCAGAATTATGTAAACGACTCTGCGCTGTGTCTCTAGCGGAGATAGATACTTCCCCTTCTGTCTAGAAATGCGCCCCCACCACACCTTTCGCATAAGCCCTCTCGCACCCTTTTTTTCACGCGTTTTTTTTGGATTCACATGTTATATTCTGCCGGTAGCCCCCCGATTTCGAGCTTCGTCGTTGGTGTATGCTTTAAACTTCATGCCAAAACCAGCGTTCCTCCCTTCGTGGTGGTGTTTTATCTTCTCCGTGCTTAGGTGTTTTTGTTTTCCCTTTTCCATTTTTATGATTTACCTTTTGATTTGATGTTACTTTCCCTTTTCTACGCAGGGGGTCGCCTCCTTCCCACTCTTTTCAAGAGAAGAAATGGTTTTTTTTCTTGTTCTCGCATGCTGCCCCACAAGAGACACCTTATCCGGTACGCACATATGATTTTTTTTTTTCTTTGTCTCGGCGCAACCCTACCTTGTCAAATTTTCTCCGAGTGTCTATCTTTGTTTTTCCCTATGTGTTGCCTTTCTTTCCACAGCTATTCCAGAGACTTTCTTTTGAATGCAGATCCTATTTGTCCCCCGTTAGCGTGTTTGCATTTTTTTTTCTTCATTCTTTTCGGTTCGGTTGAGTATCCCCCACCCCCCTTCTATGGACATTTCCTTCCGTCAACTGATGGAGTCGTTTTAGCTTTTTTTTTTTTGCTCACTTTCGAGTTTTCTGATCACCCCACATACCTTCTTCCCTGATCTATCTTGACGGTTTGTAAGCTTTTGAACCAGGTAATTTATGGCCCCTTCCGCGTGGTTTTTCCCCTTTTTTCTTGCGAATTAAGCTTTTTTCGCCCTTCACAGGTAATCCTTTCTTTTTTTTTTCCTTCTTTTTTTTCCCCCCTAGAGGAATACGGGATGCCTATCTGGGTACGCGGCCTCTAGTGTTTTCAGTGAGTCTTTGTCTTGGCCGTGGGCGGTGACCCACACGGTCTCTTTCACTCCCCTCCATTGCGTTTTCGTCCTTTTTTATCCGACAAGGACGTCACTTCGCTTGAGCTCCCCCAGCAGCGCTACTTTCGTTTTTGCTTGAGAAACATTTGCGCCTTCGTTCTTTGCTGCCGGATCCTACTTATGACAGGACCCCCCCCAGTCTGCCTTTATGCCGCTCTTATTTAGTGGGGTGTGTTCCCCTTTTTTTTTCCTATGTTGTCAATGGTCCATGTTGAGGGTTCATTTGATTTATTCCCGCCCTGTCAGAATGACACTACCCACTCTTAGCCGATTACTTGTTGTTTATTCTTTTAGTTGAGGTCAAGTCTTTAACAGAACAAGCTTTTCTAACCAAGACTTTCTACCGTGTTGATTTTTCCTTTTTAGTTCTCCCCCCCATATTTTTCAAACTAACCGCTGACTGATATTGATCCCTCTACCTCTTTCGGTTTTTCCTGTTGAACCCCCGCGTCTGCACTTTTTGTGTGAACCTGACGTGTTGTCTTGAATTTTTTGTTTGATTTCCTGACCTTATTCTGCTATCCCTTTCCCGACGTCCAAAGGTTTATGTAACGTTGGTCGTAGAGAATGCGACGGTCTTTTTTTTTTTTTTCTTCTGTGATTTTTTTATCGGCGACCCCCGACTTTCTCCCTTTAAGTGCTTTGGTTTACGCTTCTGCCTTTTTACTCTGCCTTCCACTAGAAGCCACTCCTCACGCCTGTTTTTTCCCGCTCTTCCCCCCCCCAGTCTTTCTGCTGCAGTTTTGTTACGCTTCGCGTTAAGTGACTTTTTTCTTTTCTTCTTCAATGAGGTCGGCCTTCCCTCTTTTTTTTTTTTTTTTGTTTTTTTTAGTGTCTGTTCGTTGCCGCGGGTCTTGCTGCTTCCCGTGTCAGAGCTTTCGGATTCAAGAAGTTTGATCGCATTTTCCGTCTCTCCGGACTCCCCCACTATTTTTGCCGTGTTCCCCATTCCCCACGTTTCGATCCATTCTTGGTTCCTTTGGCACCACAGAGATTCTATCCATAAGGTCTGATCGCGCATATCAACCCTTTTCCCCCCCCCCCCCCCCCCCCCCCCCCCCCCCCCCCCCCCCCCCCCCCTTTGAAGTCTCGCGCAATAGCCCTTTTTTCCATTTCCAGACTCCTTTTACCCTCATCCCGTTTGTTGTGTTGGATCTCTTTAATCGAGATTTATTCCTTGCAAGTTCCCGATCCTCTGTTCCCTTTATCTCCCTGTATGTCGTCCATGTCGATTGTGTCCGCCGATCTCCCAGTGAGAATTACTCCCTCTATACCAAGTGGGTGGAATGGGCCACTGGTTCCTTTCTTTCTTTGGGTTTTCGATTGCCAAAGTGCTAATTACGCCGATCCTACCCGAGGAACCCGGCGAACTCTTCAGCCCCTGCCATCCTTCTCAAGCTTTTTTTTTTTGTTATCTTCTAGTTTGTTTCCCGGCCCCTTTGACCATAACTGCCTTTTTTCTTGTGACTTCAGCGACTCTGTACCCCGTTGTGATGAGCCGCTCTTCTCAGATTTCGTCTGTATTGACATGAGGTTTTTTTTTTTTTTTTCTTGTTAGCTCAGTACCTTGTCCTTTAGGTAGTCTTGGCCGGTTTTATTTTTTTCCTTTCTTGCTGGATGACCTCCATGGGCTATGCTCTCCACAGTCTTTTTTCGGCTGTTTTTCTCCCTGTCTCACTCTCCCAGGTTTTCCCTCCTCCCACTTCATTTCTTCAAGCGAGACATCTTTCCAGTAGCAGACCTTTCTCCTACTTTTCTTTCCTGTTTTTTTCCTAACTATGGTTAACCTTCCCCGTGAGTTTACCGCTCTTTCTTTGTTTTTTCCATCTTTCCGCCGCCCTTTCACTTGGCTTTCCATACTTTTTCGGCTGTTTTCGAGGGTTTTTCCCGGTTTGTGTGAGCTTTTTTATCTTTTTGTGGTTTACTGTGTTTCCCCCCTTCAGTTTTTCATTAAGGTTTTTTCTGTTTCGCACTTTGCAGACCTTCCAAGATGTTGAGGTCCCACTATTGCAAGGACAACCCCTAGTCAGTAACGCACAACTGCCTGCCATATTCTCGCCCCCTTGGTCCTTTTTCGCCCACATCACTTCGGCGCTTTTAGGAAAGCCCTTTTTTTTACCGTCCCAATTGATGTGTTTTTTCTGCTTTGTTTTTGTTTTTGTTTCCTTTTCCTTTTTTAGAGCCTTGGAGATGATGCCTTTTCCCCGTTTTTTCCTACGAGTACGTTATGTCTTTTTTTTTTTGACGCCACCCCATTTGGTCAACTCCTTTCTTTTGCAAGGCATCCCTTTTTTGCGCCGCCAGACACGTGACTGCTGATAGCGTGTTATCACCCGATTTGACGCTTTATGATGCTTCAGCGTTCTGTAATTGTGGCGACCATTGATGAAAGCCGTCCGTTCGAGTGAAGGCCCCCCATTTTTTTTAACTTCTTGTTGTCTCTTTTAGACGATTTTGCCTGTACTTTGAGCAGCTTGACGTTTCGTTCATCCTGTTACGCTTTTCCGTTGTACAGTTGCTTTCTACCACCACTGCTTTCTGTAATTTCTTTTGTTTCTGTTGTAAGATTTCTTCTATCTTGTTTGATGGATTTAATTAAGGTAGCCCTCCCTGCTGGTCACCCCTCCCATACCCCCCGTTATTTTTTTTTTGTTATTGGGAAAGTCTTTCTTCTTTTATTCTTTTTTTTTTTTGTTTTTCGACGCGTGTCGTTTTGAAATGTGCCCCCACAAACATTTTGCAACCTTGCGCACGGAAGCTCGGCCTAGCTTGACTTCGCCCTCGTCAAACCCATGACCGAGATTCGTTCCGGGTCTGCCGATTGGCCCCCCGTTTTCAAGCGTGGGGCCTCTCTCAAAAATCCTTTCTGGGAACATTAGTCCTGCTTGTCTTGTCTGTTTGCAGCGGCGTGTGATCCCGATCATTCTTGGGTACCCGTTATCATGGGTCGATCTGTATGGCGTCGCCTCCTTAACTTTGTTTTTTACTTTTTTTTGAGTTTTGTGCCCACGTCCTTTATTATCTTGGTTTTGTTTTTTTTTACTGAGATTCTAGGGTAACGACATTAGATCCTTTCTTAGCATCATACAAAAGATCCCATGGATCTCTATTTTTTTGTTTTTTTCCTGGTTCCTTTCTTTTTTTTTTTTCCCCAAGCTCCGCTACCCGCGCTATCATATCGCCTTTTGGGTCTATATTTATGGTCTCATAGAATTTCTAATGCTTTCTCCTATGTTTTTGCTTATTCTTTCCCTATTTTTCCCGTTTGTGCGTGGCCTCCGCCATTTCGGGAGTTCTATCTCCTCCCATTATCCTGCGAGCCTGCCGTCTTTATTCTTTAAACTCCCTTGTTGCCGCCCCCGACCCCCCTGGTTCTATGGTTTGGATTATTTGGGACCTCCACCGACTATTATTTATGAAGCCACTGGTACCCCCTTGACGTATTTCATTGAGGACTGGGTTCCCCGTCTGCCACCGGATCGCGTCTTCCTACCCCCCCTTGAATTCTTCTTGTTTTTTTTTTGTTTGTTCTACCCAGCAGCAGCCCGTGACGGATTTTCGTCCTCAGTTGGTTTTTTTTGTTGCCCGGTTGGAGATGCCACCTCCCATCTTTTAGAAGTAGTAGTCTGCTCATTGCTTTTTGTTCTACTTCGTTTTCTTAAAAGGCAGTGGTCCCATTAGTTATCGTCTTTTTTTTTTGGCTGTCAGTGTTTCAATCCTTTTTCCCTTTCTAAGTTTCCGGTTTCAACAGCAAGACGCACCCCCTTCAATGCTTGTGGTCGCCAACTCGTGTGCGTGAGGACGTTTCTTTCTGTTCCAACAGTCTGCCGTTTTTTTCTTTTTTTTCTCCTTCCCCGTCGTGTCCCTTTCATTTCCTCCAGCCCACAGAGCGTAGACCCTCCCTATCCACTTTTTCTGCACGTTAAGCCATGCCCCCGTTGACGTCCGCATGCTTAGCGTTCCCCCTCCCCTTTTTGATGACTGTAGATGCCCTTTGACGGTTTTGTCTAACTCGTTAGTCACAGCAGGTAGTATGAGCTCTCCCCCCCCCCCTTGGTTTCCTTGCGGCCGCTTTGTCGTATGGTCGTTTTTTTTTCCGCATCTTTGCGCCACAATCAGCATATTTTGTTGCCGTCTTAAGACATGTTCATTTCCTCTTTTTTTCCCCCCCCCCCCCCCCCTGGTTTTTTTTTTGCTTTTTCGCTCTGTAGTGAAGTCTCCCTGCTCTTTCAAATAATAGTCTAGAGCTTTTGAGTCGCTTTGCTGGGCTCTGGATCTGGTTTACCTGCTAAAGAGTGCCTTTTTGTAAGGTGCTGTCTTCCTCTCTCCCTTTAGCATTTCCCCGTTTTTTTTGTTTTTTTCACCAGTCTTACAGCTTTCGATGGCCGTCTTTTTGAATTCGGGGTCTTTTCGTTTTTTTTTGGGAGACAGACCCACGTTTGATGACCCCCCCCCTACCCTGTTCACACATTTCGCTGCTGTCCTTTAAGAAGAGATCCGGTAGACGTTTCCCCCCTGCTGATCGGGCATAGCGTTGCCTGTTTTCGGAAGTTGACGTAGTTTTTTCCACCGTACCTTTTATACCTCGATTTTTTGCTTCCTACCCACGCTCGCTAGAGACGTTTTTCTTCCAGTAATCGAGCCAGCTCGCCCCCGATATCCTTTTGTAGAGTCGTGCTTCTTTGATGTGTATTTTCTATGTCTGATGAATACCGATCCTGCCCATTCCTCTTCCTCATGAGCATCCCCCCTCCTATTCTCCCCTCTGGATTGTAGTGTCTTCCTCTTTTGGTAACCTATTTGAGGCCTTCTTCCTTTGCTAACTTTGCAGGCCTCCCCTTCCCCATGTAGTTTCTTTTCTTTTTACTTACGGATCCAAGTATCGGCCCCCTTCGTCCGGTCCTATTTGAGTACCACGGTGCCCAGTTCGGGTCCTTCCCCCCCAGTTGCTCTATTCAGCAACACCTCGATTTCTAAGAAGGACTTCCCGTGAGCGGGTCGAGGTAGATGTTTCTTTTGCGTTTTTCCGATGCGCCCCCCCGTTGCGGAATGGCAGTTGACCGTCCCCTTTTTCCTCTCAGCTTGGCTTTTCTTCCAACGATGGAATGGATGGCGCGCATATCTGATCCCCCCCCCCTTTTGTGTCCTGGACCTTTAGCGTGATCTTTTTGCTAATACTTGTCGTTCGATTTTCAAGAAGTACCCGTTTTTTTTTTTTTGCTCTGATGCGCGTTAAGTTCCCGTAGTTAATTTCTTTTGATACACTTCGTCCTCCCACCCGAAAAGTGGAGATTTTCCCCTTTCTCAGTTGAGCCCCCTCCCTTTCGTCCATTGGCGGCCCTCCCAGGCGAGGAACTCACCGCTTGATTTTTTCATCGGCGCTGACGTTTCCTCTCCTGCCCCGCTTACCTCATTCTGGCCAGCGCATCTTTTTTCCCCTTCCCTTATTAGACCTCTGAGTTCTTCAGAGCTTTTTTTTTGTTTACGTCCCCCCCTTTTTCAAGTGAGAGCGTCCGTAAAGAAGTCCGCGACTCATCTGGTTTTCCCCTTTTTTTTTTGGTGTGGGACAATCCGGACTCTTTCTTTTTCGCCCTACATAGTCCCTCGAGGACCCGATGCCTTCCTTTCTCTCTGGATGATTGTGAATTACCTCCTTCCCCTGCTCTCTGCCTTTTCCTGTTTTTTGTGGTATGAATCGCATGCTGTCTCCGTCCTTTCTCTGGTCTCTCGGCACCTTTTTCTTCTCCCCTTTTGGGATTGAGAGTTGTTTAGGCGCGAGTTGCCTTTTTGGTCCTTAGAACACTCCTGGCGAGGGTAACCCCCTTTTTTCGTGCGAATGACAGGTCGAGCCAGCGTTTTTCGGCTCCTCTCTGGGTTTTCTCAGGTCGTTGGTCTGATAGTGAACTCAGACCATAGTCCTTCTCGAAACGCTCCATCCCTACGGTCCCATTTAGAAGTTTTGACACCGGCTCTGAGCTTTCATATTTCCTCCTGACTGGTCTCTTTTTCGCAGTTTCTTTCCTCTCTAAGACGGCGAGATGCGTGAGGTCACCTTTTTTTTTGCGTTTTTCGCTCTCTCAATCAACCATAATGTTTCCTGAGCCTTTATGTCTGACCCCCTCCTTTTTGTTTGGCTCCATGATATCGCTCCCCTTGAAAATCTACATCGTCATCCAGGACCAGAGCTGAGCCCCTCCTTTGTTCGAGGGGGCCCTCTCTAGTACGCCCACTCTTTACTCCTCTTTTCTTTTTCGCTGGATTTACTTTTTCTGGAAGCCCTTTCCGAGTAATAGACGGTTTTTTTTTTCTTCATTGTTTTTTATTGGCGATTCTCGTGCATGTTCTTTTTTCAAACTAATAGCCGAGAAGGGTGGACTAAACCCACTGTGGACCGTCCTTTTCTAGGGCTTTTTAATCCTACCTTTTTTTTTCTTCTGCGGATTAGACAGTTTCTTTTTGCCAGACCTTTTCGAGCTTCTTAAGGCTAGTCCTGTTTTGCAGGGCAGGGTACGTTTACACCACTCCGCTGTCTTTTTGTGTTTTTGGGTTGGTGGTTGGGGTTTTGTTGTGTTTTTTCGTTCTGTGTTTTTTGGTTTTTTGTTTTTGGTGTGGGGGTTTGTGTCGTTTCCCCTCTTGCTTCTCTCCTGACAACTCTGACTCAGTGATTTTAAAGGGTCCTCGTCTCTAATCCCCTCTTGCTCGAAAGATGGGTGTGTTGCTGTTTTGCCTTGTGTGGTTTGGTGTTTTTTTTTTTTTTTTTGGTTTTTTTTTATTTGTGTTTGTTTGGTGTTTTTACCATTCGGTTCTCTAAGGTCTTGTCGGCCTTTCTCTTCTCTTTGCTTGCTTCGAGTCGGCTGACGGTTGCTTTCCCCTCTTCCTCCCTCTTTGTGTAAGTCGAGCCGGGCGATCGCGGAGATCTTCCAGCCAATTCTTCATTTTTCGCCAGGCCCCCCCCAGACCTGCACCGACGCCCGCTTCGCCGCCGTTCTGGCGCGTCTTATGAACCGCCTTTCCCCCCTTTTTCATTTGCCCTTTTCTCCGAGCAGCAATGCTCGGAGTCGGCTTTGTGTTTGTCCTCCTCTTCGTTTTGTACCCCTCCCTGACCCCCGAGTGAGAGCCCGGATTTTTTTTTCCTTTTCTGATCATCCTTGTCCTCTCCTTTTCCTTGCACCTTGTCCAATTCAGCTTGTACCCTCTGATGTGCCTTCCTTTTTATGCTTTCGCCTTGGCCGCGCGGCAACGAGTTTTCTTTTCCTCGTGCCCCTTTTACCGACTTTCCGTAAGCCATGTTTTTGGGCGAGTGTTCCCCCCCTTTTGACTTTTTCCCATCTGCTTTCCCTCCCCACACCCCCCCCCCCCCCCGGATTAGGAGGGTCTCACCTTGGACTTTTTTTCCCTTGTTTTCATTCTCTGTTTTTCGGTATGCTTCCTGTGTGTCGCGCCGAGATTGGCTTTTTTTTTTTGGTCTGTCCTTAGCTGTCGTACCCCAGCCCCCGACCTGACATCACTACTGTGGTGTCGTGCACATGCGTTTTCCCTTTCCTCTTTTTCCCTTCCCCTCTGAGCCCACCTCAATACCCCCCCTTTAGGGTCTCCTGTTGCCTCTGCCCCGTCCTTTTTTTCCACCCTGTTTGTGTTAGTGCCAACCGATAGGTCCCGGCGGCGGTCTGTTTTTTTTTGGGGTGTTTTGGATTTATCTTCCTCCTTTCGCCCTTCCCACTTGAACTTCACAGATTAGAGTCAATGGTTTTCTTTGCCATCCCACTTTGACGGCATGCGTGCTGGGTCAGATACAGTTTCCTTTTCCTTTCATTTTTCTTTCTCCTGTTCTGGCTTTGCACATCTCCTTTTCCTTCGAAGCGTTGAGTTCTTGATTTCCCGCCGTCCGTCCGGCTCGCCCCCCCCCCTCCTCTCGTTTACCTCACGTGGTGTTCAGGTTACCCCCTTACCCCGCACGTCTTTTGGGGACGTTGATTTTCCCTTTCGCGGAAAGGGATTATCTTTTTTCGTTTTTTCTAAGTGCCATTCTGCCCCCCTTTTTTCTCCCTCCACGTTTTGTCCGGTCTCAAGTCGCGTAACAAGCTTTTGTCCCCCTTTGACCACATGTCAACCGTGAGATATGTCTTAGTTTCCACGCGAACCCCATCGACGATCTTTCTTTTTCCCCCTTTCTTTGTATGAAAAGCGCGGATTTGGTCTCTTTTGTCTTTTTCGCTATGGTGGAAGGGACTCTTTTTCACTTCCTTCTGATCTGACCTCCCCTGGGCCTTGTTTTTTCTGATCCTTTTTCCCGTTTGAGTTCGAAGGCTCTGGATTCTTCCCCCGTTTGCTTGTTTTGATCGGCGAACACTTTCTGTCCGTTTCTCCTCCACGTATTTCCCCGGTTTCCTGCTCCTGCCGACAGCACGTACGCCCACTTCTCCCCGAACGCACGGGGGAGTATCCTCTCTCCCTCCATATCAGTCGATCTTGAGCTATCCTTACTCGTCGGTTTCAGTTCCGCGTTGCCTTTTTTGGTCTTCACATAGCGGCCTGTTCGGTTTGGATTCCCCCTTAAACTTTCGGTGTTTTCAGGTTCTTCCGTGAGTCGTCTGCGCGTCTGGTTACATTTCGAGGCAGGCGTTCCTCCTTTTTAGTCTTGGTGCCGCGGTCCCTACTTTTTTCTTTTCCTTGCCCAGTGCAAACAACTTTGAGAGCAAGAGTTCCTGATCCGCTTCTTCCCCAACTATCTTCGATGACTCTTGATTTTATAGGACGCACACTTTTTCCTCTACATCTCTCTCTTTCAATACCTTTTTTTGTTGTCTCCGTAGATGGCGCTTTCTAGTCATTGGTGGCCCCTATTCGACAGTTCCTTATCCGAAAAGAGGTGTTCCTCCTTTCTTTCATTCCGATTATTCCTTTTTTTACTTTTTTTGAACGGAAAACCTACGGCGTCGTGGGCCGCCCGTTTACCCCCAAAGCCATTCCTGTGATTGTTTCATGTTCTCTCCCCAGGCGCAAGAGACCTGTGGTCTTCTGCCAATTTTTTTCCCAGCATTTTTTGGTGGTTGTGCATGGACCTTGAAAATACACGTCCCCTATGTTTCGCCGCCTAGCCCTTTCCCCTGATGATTAGAATCCGATCCCATCGGTTTTCTAGGCTCCCGCAAGACGTATTTGCTCTTTCCTTCATGGGCGTTTTAGTGTAGCTTGTCTTGGTTCTTTTGCCTCACCTTTTTTTTTTTTTTTGTGGTTTTTTTTTCTTTTTTTTTTTTTTTTTTTTTTTTTTTTTTCCCCCCTTTATTTTTGCATTTTTTAGCTTTTTTCTCTCGGTAAAAACGATCGGTTCTTTCTTCACCAGTGTATCTGGCTTTGTAGTTAAAGTATAACCCCCCAGTGCACCTTCTCGCTTCTCAATCTCTAAGATCTTTCCCCCTGCACATAGGTTCCCGACTCAGATCCCCCCCCCCTTTTTTTTTTGACTTTCACGTATTTCCGCGTATGAGTCTTCCTAGGAGGACCACCGCTCTTCCTCCCCCCCATTTTACTTTGGTCTCGATCGTCAGCATGTTGTTTTCCACGACCCGCCTTTTTCGCTTTCCCCTGCCCCTTGTTGTAGTCAGAACGTTTTATGCGTTTCTCCTTTCACACCCCCCCCCCTGTGAATCAACGTGGTTTTAGTTTTTTCCCTTATTTTTTTGCATTTGTGAAGTCTACACCGGCTGTCCTAAGGACAAGCAGGCTTTTTTGTGTTTTTTTTCTGTTCTCTTACCAGCCTTTTACATTCCTTGCCGCAGTTCCTGTTCATGCAGTTACCCGCCTTCGTTCGCTCGTTTCTGTGTCTAGCCGCCGGAATGGACCATTCATGGGCGATCGTACGTTTTACCCTTCTCTGTGTTTTTTTTCACATCGTGGTTTATTGTTTTGCCCCCCTTGCCTTCTAGTGCATTGTGTTTAAGGACACCTCTTCTTGTTTTTTTTTTTCCCACTACGCCCCCATGCACGAGCGTGGATGCAGTGGTGAACATTCCTTGCTCGTGAGGTACTTGGTACGGGCGTTTGTGAATTTCTTCAGTCGCGGTTACGTACTACTTTCACGCCCTCTCAGTTAAAGACCCCTTCAGCCCTGTCCTTTCTTTCTCCCCGTGCTTCACCGCCCCTTTGTCCGATTCTTTGTTTGTGGTTTTGCTCAGAGCCCGCGTCTCCGTTTGTCCTTCCCCATCAGTGACTTTTTCGCTTTGTCGCCGCGCCGTCAAGGTGCCGGTCCAACACGTTTAACTCTTGTCTTCCTTTCCGTTGAGGGACGAGTATGTGTCTGATTTTCTTTTTTTTTTTTTTTTTTAACCAGAAAGTTTTCGCAGTAATTCCCCTTTTCTCTCTTCCACTGGAAGATTGGTGGCGCCTCCCGCCCCCAAGCGCTCATGGCGTACTGATTTCCTTTAGGGCCTTTCTTTTTCGATCCCTCACACGCAGTTCGCGCGGCATCGGTGAGGTTTCTCTCCCTTTGGAGCGAACAGTCAGCCTCCTCGTTCCCCGCGCATTGACCCAGAGGTCCCCCGATTTCGAGTTAATTTGTCTTCCTTCACCCCCAGTCCTTTTGAAGCCAGTTGTTTCCCTAGGGTCGGCGTTTCTAACCCCGAGCAGCCGCCTGTTCTCCTCTGACGTGCCGACTTGATGGTCTCTTTCCTATTTCTGTATGTCGAATCGAGGTTAGTAATTGTTGTTGTTCCTTAGTGCTAGGGTCGTGTTCTTTTTGCGCTGCCCCACCTCGCTTGCGTGACAGTCTATCATTCTTCCTTCCTTTTTTCTGCCATCGTTCTTGATTACCTAAACACGCTCCGGCCGGCAGCACTCTGCCAGTCACTTTTTTTCCCCCTTCCTACAACCCGAACTTTCTTCTCTAACTGCGTCCCCCTTTTTTGAGGCCTTGCCCATGTTCTGGCGTGATACTCCTTCCTTTTGATTGTTCTCCAGCCCTTGGTTTTCTTTTTCTGGTCTCCTTGACTATCTTCGGTGTTGGTCTACTCTTGTCTGTGTGGATTGTTATCTCCGCTTCTCCCCTGTTTCCCTTAAGACTGCTGCCTTCCTTTTTCCCTCACACCCCGCGCCCCCCAATGTTGTCCAGCGTATCGGGCGTTTCCCGCGACCTGTGGCCTATGTATACGTAGGTCTTTCAAACCTGCCCTCCTCCCCCCCTTCCCTTTGCGGAAGCAACAGATGGTTTGAGGCCGTCTCTAGAGGATGTGGTTCACCAGCGAAGTTCATCACCTTCCTCCCCTGGCAACTGCCTACCGTCGCGGCCGCACGCCTACGTACGTTCTTCTTCATCCCTTTTCCTCATTGAGAAGTCCAGCGTAAGCGTCCACATCGTGAGATTTAGCTCCCATCGCCCACGGCCGTGCTCGAACGCGTTCCCTCTCCCCGCCCCTCTTCTTAGCTTTTTATCTTTCCTGGTGAAGATGTACCTTATGGGCACATGTTCCTTTTCTTTGCGCCCCTCTATTTTTAGACATTTTTTAGGCTGGTCATGTTCAATTCTTTTAATCATTTTTTTGTGCTCTAGATTGCAGCGCCGATGAGAAATTTCCCCCCTAACTCTTTCGCTTGTTCTGCTGTCGCTTATGATGGTAGGCGGAACAAGGAGAAATGAGAAAGAGTGCTTCCTTGACTACATCACTTCTCATGGTTAAACAGATATCGTTTTGGGCGAAGAAGTAGACAGTTTTTGCTGTAGGTGCTTCTCCCTGCCTGGGTTTGTTTTTGTTTTTTTTTTTTTTTTTCTTTATGTTGGGCACACACGTTATAAGGCAATCCGCTGTCCCCCCCCCCCCCCTTAATCCTCGCGTCCTGCCCTTCCCGTGCGCCCGCTGCGATGGTTGTTTTGGGTGTTTGTCCCCGTTCCCGGACCAGGTGTCCCCGGCTGATTCTTTTTTAGACCAGTCCGCCCTCCATTTTTTTCATTTCACCGGTCGACAGCACAATTGGAATGCCGGACTTTTTTAAGAACGTAATCTAGTCAGGTGCGTGAGGTCCGACTGCTTCCTTGCAGCGCATGGGAGATTGACTCCATCTCCCGCCCTTTTCATCTTTTTTGTCGAGACTATGAACCCCCATCGCCG
>Ga0179591_1515321_pt1 | contig 22637 bp, 16 predicted proteins | sample CZOMad2_1_08_16f_FD_182891 | JGI IMG/M metagenome (GOLD analysis project Ga0179591, IMG submission 182891) | Vadose zone soil fungal communities from Angelo Coast Range Reserve, California, USA - CZOMad2_1_08_16fungal (PacBio error correction) | ecosystem: Environmental > Terrestrial > Soil >... | reverse complement strand
TGTTAACTTGTTGTTTGTATAATGTAAAGTATTACAACTCCTGTTTACCATGAGAAAAGGAATTCCGCCCGGCCGGCCCCCCGACCCGCGCTTTATCTTCTTTTCCGCCTCTTTTGCGATTTTCCCGCGTCTATTCGCGAAATGAAAAAATGAAAACAAATGGCCCAACGGTTTTGGGGTTTTGACCGGCAGGTTTTTCGGGTATTTTTTTGTTGGCGCCGGGTTTGTGTTTTTTTTTTCACCGGTATTTTTGGGTTTTTTTTTATCGATTAAAAATAAATAAAAAAAAATATAATTAAGAAAAAAACATAAAAAAAGAAAAGTAAAAAAATAATGGTAAAGATTTTAAAGAAAAAAAGGAAAAAAAAGGTGATGTGAATATGAAAAAAAAATAAAAAAAAGAAAAAAAATAAAAAAATGAATGAGAAAAGGAGAGAAAAAAGAATAATGGGAAAGGTATGGAAAAATTAAAATATGTGGAAAAAGATAAATTGAAAATGGAATAAAATAAAAAAAAAAAGAAAACAAAAAAGATTGAAGTTTGTGATATAAATTGTGAAGTTAATGTAAAAAGGTGAATATAATAAAAAAAAAAAGTAAACGATAAAAGAATTTAAAAATTAAAATTAAAAATTTGAGATATTTAAAAAATAAATAAAATTTAGAATAAATAAAATAAAAAATAACAGGAAAAAAAATTATAATAAAAAATTAATAAAATTTTGGATTATATATTTTATTTTTTATTTATTTATATATAAATAATAATTTTATTTTATTTAATAATTATAAATATAATATTTATAATATATTTTTTTTTTTTTTTTTAATATTAAATGAATATTATGATTATTTTAATAATGAATATTTATATAATTATTAATTTAGATATGCGTATTAGATTAATATAACTTAATATATATTTGTTTGTAGTAATATTTATATATATATTTAGATTATTATATTAATTATTTAGTATTTTTAGATATTAATTATTATTTATTAATAATTGGATTATTCAATAATAACGTATATTATTTATATATATATTATATTGATTGATAGTTATATTTTATATATGATTTATTTATAGTAATTGAAGATATAGATTGAGAAAAGGGGATGAAGGATTGAATTTTAATAATAAGGAAGATTTAGAATGATGATTGATTAATATAGAGTTGATTTTGTTTTTATCGTTAGGTATTTGGATGTAGTAAGATCGTAGTAATGATAATTGGTTATTGTATATAATAATGAGAGGTGCCGAAGGTTAAAGGATTGGAGAGTGTAACAAAGAAAACAACGGAGATAGAGGATATTGGTATTATTGAATAGGATATGTGAGATTGTAGGTTTATGTATAGAGTGGATAAGGAGAATGTATTAGGATATGTAGATAAGAAAAGGAGGTAGTAAGGAGTATTAAATTTGATTCTTAGAGTTTCTATAAATTTTATGATATTATTATTTATTAATAGTAGTAGCATTGTTTTAATATTGAGATATATATGATTATTAGTTTGGATATGATTAATATATGATGTTAATTAGCGATTTATATATATTAAGTGATATAAATATAATAAATATATATTTTTGTTAAATTTAAATTTATAATTAATTATCCCCAGAGATTTAATATAGTGTATGAATTATGAGGTGGTCTTTTAAGTGGTTGTAAGTGTTATGAGTATAGAGTTGTAAAATATTAATTTTATTTATAAAAACTTGTTATTTTTAATATATAAATAATATGTTATTGTTATAATTATAACCTGGCTAATTTTTGTTATAATTCTATTATTTAATATTATTTATAATATTTATTAAATAATTTTTAATTAATTTAATTATTTATGTTAATTTTATTTTATAATAAATTAATTATAGAATATTTATATAAAACTAATTGACACTTAATATTTATATATAAAGATATATTATAATATTTTATATATGTTATAGAATATATAAGATATAATTAATAATATAATTTTTATTTTATTATATAATTGTTTTATCATGATTTTATTCTATTAGATTAGCTATATTTAGTAATATATATAAATTATCTAGAGGATATATTTTGATAACATTAATATAATTAATATAGAATTTGATAGATGTTAAAAAATATGTAAATTTATAGATATATTTAATTTTTTAACAAAGATTGTTAAATAGGAATAGTAGTATTTTAGTTTTGGAATAAAGATGAGAAAAAGTGTATAGGACGGATTTTATTTAATAACCCCAAGATTCTATATATATTATTTAATAGATTGTTATATTTAATTAATTTTATTTTAAAGGAATAATTATAATATTCGATTTAGGGAATTAAAAATATATATATTTTTTTATTTTATATTTATTTTATTAATATTTATTATTATATGAATATTATTTATAATATTTAAATAATACTAAACAATATCTATTTATTAAATTTGATTAATATACTCAAATAATTTATTTATATTTATTTTGATTAATTTTTTAATTTATATTTTATATTTTTTTTAACCCAGTTAATATTTATTTAAAAAAATTAATTATCTAATTTTTATATTTCTTTTAAAATATATGGGATCTTAAAATATATAGTTATTTGGATATAATATTGGATTATATTTATGAGGTATATATTATTTAATGATATAATATTACTATATTATTAATTATATAGATATGAAATATGTTGAATATATTTTGATATTTTAATTTGCATATTATATAATGATGATATGTTGTAAGGAGGAAAAAGAAAAAGGGGGGGTGAAAGAAAATATAAAAAGAAAAAAAAAAAAAGGGGGTGGATAAAGAGAAAAAACATAAAAAAGAATAAAAAGTGAAGAAAGGGGAAGGAAAAAAAAAGAGAAACCGAGAGGAAAAAAAGAAAAATAGGGTGAAAGAAGAAAAAAAGTGGAGGGGAGATGAAAAAAAAGGGAAAAAAAAAAGAAAGGAAAAAAAAAGAAAAAATAAGAAGAAAAGAGGGAGGGAATTTTAAAAAGCTATAACTAAATTTTAAAATTAAATTTTAATAAATAAAAGAAAAATTGTATTTAAATAAAAAAAGGTATAAAAATAATAAAGTGTAAAATTAAGAATGGAGAGAAAAGAAAAAGTATGTATAAAAAAGGGAAATAGAAAATATATAAGTATAAGAAGAAATTAAAGAAAATGAAAAAAAAAAATAAATATTAAAGAAAGAAGTGGATAAGATGAAATAGTAGATATTAAGAATAAAATATAAAAAAGAAAAAAAGTAAAATGAAAGAATTTAAGACAAAGGAAAGAAAATAAGAAAAAAGGAGAAGAAAATAAAAATTTAAAAAAATCACAATTATTAGTAGAGAAAAATATTAAACAAAAAATATACAAAAATAGTAATTAAATTATTAAAAAAAAATGAAAATTAAAGTAAAAGTAATTGTGTATGAAAATAAAAAAAAAAATAAGTAAAAATTTAAAGTTAAAAAAAATAAATGAAAATAATTTAATAAATTTAATAGAATAATAAATAAGTTGGATTAACCTATTATATTTATATTATTATGATAGTTAATTTTATTTAATTATAAATATTATAATTTATAAATAAATGATATTATTATTTATTTAGTATATATTAATTAATAGAAGCTTATATATATTTGATGAGATTAACACAAGTTTTTGATAAATAAACCAAATAGGATGATTATTACTATTAAACCTGATTTTATATTTTTTTTATTATTGATTTATAGATAGATATTTAACGATTTTTCTTATATTTTTTTTTTAGATATTTTGGATAATATTTATTATTATGAATATAGTTTTTTAAATTGATTTAATAAATATGATAAGATTTATATTAGATATATATATAATTAATTTTTTATTTTTTAATGATATTTTTTATAAATATTATTTTTTATCATTTTTTTATTAAATTGTAAATATAATTGATTTTTATATATATATGAATAAATTTTATAAAAAAAAAGAAAATATGAAAAAAAAAATAATAATATAATATTAAAAAAAATCAACAAATTAAAACAAAAATTTGGATATATAATAAAATATTATTTTTAATGATTATTATATGATTAAAAAAAATAAATTTAATTATTATGATTATATAAAACTAATTTTATTAAGTAGAAAGTTAAGATTATTTTTAGATATGTGTAATTTCCGGTTTGTATGAGGGTGATGTATAGGGGAGAGTGGAGAAAAGAAGTTGGGAAAGAAAAGAAGGGGGAAATATATTTGAGTTTAAGGTTAAATAATGAGATATTACTAGTGAAATTTATAGTATAAAAGTGGAGTATTTTATGTTATTTTATTATATTTTTGATATTAATATGTGATAAATATTTATAATTTTTTTTTAAATATTTAATTTAAGATATTTTTTTATTAATTATAATTTTTTTTTTAATTCTTATATTTATATTTTATTTATAGTGATTATTTATATGATATAGATTATTACTTGTGTATATAAATTAATTGGGATTTAATATATAATATATTTTTTATAATAAATATAGATAAATTTATGATTATTAGAGAGGGAATTTAGGAATATATTTATAATTGACTAATTAAATATTTATATTAATTATATTTGAAGATTTAATTTTTTATATTTTTAATTTAATTATTTTTTTTTATATAGATTTATATATTATTAATTATTATTATATTTTTATGATATTTTTAAATTAGTTATTATCTTTTATTATTTTATTTATTTTATATATATAGATTATTTATTTTTTTTATATAAATGCTTATATGTGTAACAAAAATAATTAATTTATTTATTAATTATGAATAATTTTTTAAGACTTTATATATAGAATCTTTAATTATAAATGGAATTATTATTTGATACTTTATAATTTTGTTTTATTTTTAATTAAAAGATTAAAAATTGATTATTTATTTTGATATATTTAATTTATTTGAAAGTTATTAACACCTATTAATTGGTTTGATATATATATATTTTTATTTTAAAAAATTATAAAAAATTAATGTATTTTTAATATTTTAATATTAATATTGATTTTATAAATGATTATATTATAATTGTATTTAATTAAATATATAATATAATAGAATTTTATTAACTTTATAATAATATTATTAGGTATTATTTATAATATTGAGATAGTGAAGGTTTATTTATTGTATAATTATTTTAAGATTTTATGTAAGTTATAAAAGAAATTGTTATAATGGAGTGTTTAAAAAATAGGGTTAGAATATGGGAGTAGAGGATAGTGGGTGAGGTATTTATATAGTTTATAGTGTTTATAATAGTTAGATTATTAATGATGATGTGGTGTTAAGGAATGATTTTATATTTGAATGAAAGTTGTGTAATGTTTTAGGTGATTAAATAATAAATTGTATGGAAATGATATGGTAAAATGAGAAAAATAAACTATATTTAAATTTAAGAAAGATTTTTAATATTAAAACAATAAAAAAAATATGAATTAATAATTTGAAGAAATAATTTAATAAAAAGTATGTGTAAATAAAATGTAAATTTTAGATTAATAAAATAAAAAAAAAAATAATTAAAAAATTATAATTTAATAAATTCTTATTAAATAAAATAATTATATAAAAAAAATAATTATAATATAATTATAAAAATTATTAAAAATAAAAAAGAAATAATTTAAAAATTTGGATTTATTTTTTTTTAATTATTAATTTGAAATATGTATGAGTATTGCTAGGTATTTGGGGTATAGAGAATTAATGGGTGGAAGGGAAGATGGGGTAGGAAACCGGGGGGTTGGGGGCGATGAAGTTAAGGGAAAAATAGAAAAAGAGTGATTGGGAGGTAGGGTGAAAGGAGGAGGTGGGAGAGACAGGAGGTAGTAGGGCCGAGGAGAAGAGAGGCGGGGGAAAGGGTAGAAAGAAGGGGGAGGAGAGGGGAGAGAGGAGGGGGGTGAGAAGGGCGGCGCAGAGGGAAAGGGATGAGAATATAGTAAGAGAGTATGTATTATAGCTAAGTTTTTTAAGAGTATTAATGTGGTGTAGATGGGTATGAGAGTCGAGTTGATGAAATGAAATATTAGGATGGGGATGGGAAAAGAGGGAAAAATGAATATGTGTGATGAGGGGAGAAGATGATGAGGGGTGGAATAAGAAAAAAGGGAAAGAGGTAGAGTAGGGGAGAGAGGGGTGGGAGGGAGGGGAAAGGTGATTATAGAAGGTGAGAAAGTTTTTTGATTTTATTTAGGATATGGTTTAGAGTCGAATATAGAAACAAAAGATTATAGTGAATTTTAAACTAATGATAATATAGGTGGGAGTAAGTAAAGGTATTTAAGTGATGTAGGTAAAAGTTTATGAGTGATATGTGGAATATAAGGGGAAAGGGGGAGTGAGATGGATGAGTAAGTGGTAATTTTTATGAACACAACCCCTAAAAAAAGTGGATATGGAAGAATATGAATGGATATATTTATAGTGGAGTGAAGTGTTTTTTTATATATTTCATATATATTATATTATTATTATTAAAATATTTTAAAAAAATATTTTTTATTTTACGATTTTTATTTATATATTATATTCTATTATAATTTATATTTATATATATTTTATAAGTTTATATTAATTTTGTTGATTAATTTAGATTTAATTATATTTAACATATTTATTTTTAGATTATTAGTTAAATTATTATATTAAATTTTTAATTTTGTTAATTATTTTTTTATTATGAATTTTAAAAATATTAAAATAATAGTATGTATTATTTATTAAATTATTATGGAAAAAATACATATAAAAAAAGTTATAAAATAAAAAAAAATTTGGATTAAAATTTTTAAATAATGTATAATTGTTTGTAATTTAGATAGAGATTTTGTTGAGTTAATTGGTGATAAGAGGTGATGTTATATTTAGTATATATGTTTGATTTGTAAGAATTGATTGGTTGTGTTTATTTATAGGGAGTTAGTGATGTATTTGATGCTGGATAAGTTATTTTAATAATGTAATTATAGAATTTTATGTAGTGAGAAGGAATTATTGATTATGAAGTGGTAGTAATAAGGGATTTTAGGTTGTAGATATTATTTTTATAGTATTGGATATTTATTTTCGTTGTAGCATTTTATTTTTTTGTGATGATGAAAGATATTAATATTTTTATGTAAGAATATTAATTATTAAATTTTTTTATATATTTTTTTATATTTTTTTTATGATTTTTAATAATATTAATATCTAATACTAATTTTTTTTTATAATATTTAAAATATAAATTATTAATGATTTAAATTGGATTTTATATATAATAAAAATTTATTATATAAATATTTTATATTAATATTATGTGATGGGTATTGATATAGTTAGAATTAGATGTAAAATTTTAATAATTTATTTGAATATTATATTTTAGTATTGTTTTGAGTTGGTTTAATAGAGTTAATGTATTGTGGTTATATTTTTATATTATTGATAAGAGATAAAAGGAGTATGTTAATTATTTATATATAGTTTGATAATTATATAAAATTATTATATAATTATATTATGATATTTTTATAAAAATTATATTAAAATAATTTTATTTTATTTTTATTTTTTATTTTATATTTTTATCATTTTATTTTAATTTTTTATTGAATTAATATTTTTTAAATTTAAATTATATTATTTATTAATATTTTATAATAACTTATTATAATTATTTATTATTTTCAAATTAATTAAACATTATAATTGAAAAACTTTTATTATATTGATTTTAAAGAATTTATCTATATAAAAAATATAATTTTTTTTAAAAATAAATAATAAGTAGATTTTGATATGAGTTATACGATATATTATTATTAATTTTTTTATAATATATAATATGATATTATGTTTGATAGATAGGAGGTGTATATTTATTATTGATAGTTTGTTATATGAGTTGATATATGTACAGGGGTATTTTTAATGGATGTATGTAAGATAATATGTTATATTATTAGATTAGTATTGATTTAATTTAATTAATAATAGTAGTTAGGATTTGTTGGAGTGATTGTGTACAATATCTTATTATATATGTTATATAACACAACGAGGGGGACGGGGGGGAGAGAGGGGAGGGGTGGGAGAGGGGGGAAGGGGGTATGGGTGCGGGTAGTGAAATAAAAAATTATTATTGTGTAGTAGGTTTGAGATAGTATGTGAGAGGGGATAGAGGAAAAGGAAGAGGTGAGAGTAGGGAGGGGGGGAAAGGGAGAGGAAAACTGTTGACTTTCTCGTCAGTTTTTTATTTAAGTTAGGATAGTGTAGATGGGAGATAGAAGTAAGTTTAATGAGGGAACACGGGGAGGATGGTGGAGATAAAAAGACGAAAACCAGAAAAGAGATTAGAAATGGGATAGTGGTGGAGGTGGATATTAGTTTTTTATTGGTAGATGGAGATGTTACGAAAGTGTAGGGTAAGTTGATATATTTATTGAAGAAATACTTAATGATAAAGATATAGATTTATGATATATTAGCATATATAGTATATTAGTATGGGTATGGTTTAGGAGTGAGGGGTATAGGAAAAGGGGAGAGAGAGGTGGGGTGGGAGGGGGAATGAAGAGGAGGAGGAGGTGGGAAATGGAGTAAAAAGAAACTAGAGGAGGACTAGAGGAGAAGAGTGGTGAGGAGGTTGAAAAAGAGGGAGGGGGTGAAGAGGGAGAGATGGGGAGAAAACGGTGGGTGGGGGTAAGAGTAACTAGGTAATATGTGTGAGAGTATTGAAGTAGTGAGAGTGAAAGAAATGTATGGTTTTGTAAGAATATGATGGTAGAGTAAGTAAGAGAGTAAGGTGGGTAGATGAGAGATATGTTATGTGTTGAATAGTGAAGGATAGGGGAGTGTAACAAGTAAATTATAGAGCTAGGAATTATTATATGTTAAAGTTGATTGATTAGTATTATTTATTTTATCTTTGTATATTATAACATAAAAATATTGTTTTAGTAATATTGTTATTATTTAAATATGATATTAGTATTTAAATGAACAAATTATATTAATAAAATATAAAAATTTTAAAAATAATAAAATTTTTTAATATTAGAAAAATTTTGGAATTTTAATATTTTATTATGGTTTTTTAATATATATTAAATTTAATTTATAAGTAGTTGGTTAGATTTGATTTATTGTTATGAATTTAATTTAAGTTTGTTTTATTACTTGTGTTGTACGAGATAATAAGAGATGAGAGGGTATTATAGGTTTATATAGATTAATACGATATGTATACGTAAGGATACGTATATTGTATAGTATGTGTTAAATATTATTTGATTAGTTGAAAAAGATGAGGAAAAGATTTATACGTGTATTTTTTTAGTGTAAAATTTTATAAGTTGTTATATATTTCTTTATTTATGATGTATTTATAGATGCTATGAATGGGATATGTTATGATTGAGATATATCATATGATTCAAGTATTTATTAATAATTTTGAATGTATAAGATTTTTAATATTATATAGAGTTATAAATAATTATAGGATTGTGAATTGGTGGGAGTGTTATGTTATTTAATTATTTATAATTGAAGATATAAGTATATTATATTTTATTTATTGTTTATTTATTTTAAAAATTATTGAATATATTATAATAATATAAAATGATATTTTATTATTTAATATTTTATTTTTAAAATTTTATTATATTTATATAAATTTATTTTGTTATATATTAATTAATTAGGTATTTATTTAAATGGATATTTTTTAGTTATATTATTTTTTTTAATATTTTTATTAGTTTTAAAAAACCTCTATTAGTAAAATTTTATATATGTAATGTATAATTAAAAAAGAGTTTTTATAGGATATTATATTGTAATGTAGAGTGAGTTTATAGATGTGTTTTTGTTTATGATATATTGTGTAGAGTGAGTATGGTTAGTGGGGAAAACGGATGAAGGGGTGTGTAGGTATAAATATTAAGGATAAATATAACCGGATAGTTTGAGTCTTTAAAAAAAAATAATTTAATAAAAAAATAAAAGTGAAAAATAAATGAAAATTAATTTCAAAAAAATTTGGATTTAATTTTTATTTTAATTAAGTATTTATTTATTATAAATTTAAAAAACAAATTTTTATTAATGATATTTTATTTTTTTTTTATTATTGATTATAAGTTTTTTTTTTATAAAAATATATTAAATATAGAAAATATATTATTGATTGATTATTTATTTTTTTAATATATATGTAATGAGAGTTTATATATAATATAAAAATTTTATTGATGGAGGAGATAGAGAGGGAGGCGGGATGAAGGATGGATTGGGGGTAGAAAGAACGAGTGGATTGAGAGCGTAGTAGGGAGCGAGAGAAGATGGGGTAGGGAGGGGTGTGAGAGGAAGGAGAAGTCTGGGAAGAAAAAGGGGGTGAGAAGAGGAGATGAAGGTGAGGGCATGAATAAGGATTGAGAAGGGTGGTGAGGGAGAGAGGGGGGGAGAGAGGGGCGAAGGGGAACATAGGAGAGAGGGGGGGAACGGGGGAGGAGGGGGGAGTAAGTAGGGAAGAAGTGGGGAGGGGAATAAGGGGGAGGTTTCGGATGGAGAGAAGGGAAGGTGGAGGGAGGGGGAGAGAGGAGGGAAGAGTGGAGGAGATGATCTGTGGAGGAGAGAGGAAGAGAGAAAGGGAGAGGGGGGGGGATAGGGGAGGGGGAGAGAGAGGAGAAGGGAGGAGTGGAGGGAGAGCGAAAGGGGAGAGGAGAATAGGGGGGGGAAGGAGAGGAGAAGGGAGGAGGAGAGGGGAAAATAAAGGATGGGGGAGGAGAGGGGAAGGAGGAGGAGAAGGAGAGGAATCGGGAGAGAGAGGAAAATGGATGAAAGAGGCAGAAGGGGGGGGGAAGAAGGGAGATGGAGGGAGGTAAAGGAGGGGAGAAGAATGGGCGGGGAGGGAGGAGAGAAGGAGGAGGGGAAGCAGGTGGAGAGGAAGTTGGATTTGTAATAGGAGTAGAGTGTGAAAATGAAAAAGTGACAGAGTTTGAAATAGTGGAGGTTTATTATAGTTAAAAGTAGAAGGGAAAGTAAAGTTAGGTAGTTAAAAATTGTGATTAAGGGATGTTTAGATATTTTATTTGTTATTTATTTTTATTTATAGATGATAGATGTTTTAATATTATGATGATTGAAAATAGTATTGTATTTTATTTATTATATTATTATATATATATATATGGGAAATTTTTTGTGATTAAATTAATTTTTTATATATATATTATTTGATGTATATAAATAACTAATTAGAATATAAATAAAGTGTATAATCTTATGGAGAGAAGAAAAACGAGAAATTAAAAATGGGGAGAGTTAGTTTTCTGTTAGTTATTTTGTTATGATGAGATAAGAGTGTTTGTAGTGTGTTATAGTTTTTGGTGTAGATTGATGTTTATATTTTAAGAAGTAGGTGAGCTTTGATGATAATTTTTAAGATTATAATGAAATGTAGAATTTTAAAAAAGGGAATATTATGTCGTATGATTTTAATTTAAATAACTATTAATTATTAGTATATATCGATATGATTTATTTAGATGTGTTGAGTTATTGATTATATATTTAATTATATTATTTTATTATTTATTTATTATTGTATATTAATATATAATTATTATATATTTTTTTATGTTTAGATGCAGATAATTATTATTTTAGATATGCTATTATGGCTGGATTTTTGTTATTAGTTAAAAAAAGATTAGACGGTAGGGTTTGTAGTGATTATATATTTGTTTGATAGATGTAAGAGGGAAAGGGAAGTATAAATTTGAGAGAAAGTTTAGGAAACAACGTTATGGGATATGTTATGGAGATGGGAGAGTATTAGTAATGATTGGTGTGTAGGGAGTTATTAAAATGGGAGTAGATAAGATGGAATTGGACAAAATTTAGTGTAAAAGATCGGTATAGAGAGAAAAGTATTAGAGGAGAGGGAGTTGGGTGTTATTACTAATTTAATTATTTCTATATTATGTATTTTAATAATATAATATTATATTTATATATTATTTATGGTGATTATATAATTATGTTTATTATATTTAAGAATTTGTATTATTAGTTGAATTATATTATTTTATTAGATTAAATTTTTGATATTATTATTATTTAGAATATTTTAAAAATTTTATTTTTATATTTTTTTATTATATAATAAGGTGTTTTATATTATTTTTTTTTTAAAATTTATTTATATTAGTATTGATTATAATTATATATTTATTTATTAGTTGGAAATTATATTATATTTTACTATTTTTTTTGATTTATTAAATTTTGTTATTGTTTATTATTTGAAGTATTAAATTATTAATAAAGTATATAGGGTATTTTTTTTTTAATTAATAAATAATAATTATTTTTTATTTATTTAAAATTTTTTATATTTTATTTATAATTTTATTGATAATTAATTTATATTAATTTATGATACATTATGTATGTTATAAAAGAAATATTATATATTTATATTTAGTATATTTATTAATATTGTAATGAATTTATAATATATTTTTTTGATTAAATATTATTTATAAAAAATTTATATGGATTATATATAGTTTTTAGAATTATTATTATTTAAAATATAGATAGTTTCTATTATTTATATTTTATTATCTTATATATATATTATTATTATATTATAATATGTTATTTCAGATAGTGTTATAATTATTAGTGTGTATGATATAGTTTATATTATGTGTGGTATTGGTTAGTGATTATTGATTTGGAGTAGAGATCTATCTTTTAGATAATAAAGATAAGTTGGGAGGTTATATGAGAGGGAAAGAAATGTGAAAAGAGGTGTTAAAAGATGTAAATTGCTAATATTTATTGAGGTTGTGTTAATATAGAGTGGTGATAGTATGAATAGATTTAAGATGAGGTTAGGATGAATAAAAAGTTTGTTGAGAGTATGGGGAAGAAGATATATCTATATTATAGATTAATATAAGATATATATTATAATCAATATTATAATTAAAAAATTATAAAAATTAAAATTTATAATTAGTATTAGAAAAGAAAATAGTATATATAATGTTATAAAAAAAAAAATTTAAAAATTTGGAAATTATATAAATATTTATTTTTATATATTTAATTTTTTTATATTTATTGTATTATTATATATGTTAATTGATTTTTAGCTATATTATTATTTTTAATAATAATAATTTGATTTTTTTTAGATTTATATTATTTATATATAAATAATAATTATATGATAAATATAAAAATATTTTATTAAATATAACAAAATATACAAATTTATTTTTATTTTTATAACACACAAAATTTAAAGATTATTATTAATTTGTTTTTATGTTTATTTTTATGTGAGAAAACATTTGTTTGATAATATTTTATTTATATTTTAATAATGAATTTTTGTATTAATTTTATTATATTATTTTATTTATTAAATTAATTTATTAATAGATTATTTTGTGTAGTATGAAATGTGGTGAATTGAGTATTTATGTAGTAAGGATATAATTATTTTTATTTGTGGAAGGAGATACAATATATAATGAGAAGGGTTTTAAGTTATATGGAAACGTAGTACAAGTGGAGTAAACACATAGGAGGAGAAAGTTTTATTAAAAAAAAAATATAAAAAATAAAAATAAGTGTTAGAAAAAAAATTACAATAAAAATGGTGAGAAAAAAGAATTAAAGTTATAATAAAAATATATTATGAATAAAGTAAAAATGTTTATAATGAATGAGGAATATAAGAAAAAAAAATAAAATAATATATAAAATATAAAATAATATTAATTTAAATAAAATTAAAAAAAAAAAATAAATTAAATAAAAAAAAATTTTAAATAAAAATAAATAAAAAATTAAATAAAAAAATAAAATAAAGATGTCATTAAAAGGAATAAAATTAAAAAAAATAAAATGGATATTAAAATTAATTAAATTAAAATGTGAAAAAAATTTAAATAAGTAGTGATTAAATATTATTGTTACAACAATAAGAAAAGGTAATAAAGTGAATTAGATAAAAAAAATGATATAATTTTAATAATATTTTAAACATAAATAAAAAAATTAATAAAAAAATTAATAAATAAAATATAAAAAAAAAAAAAAAATAAATATTAAAATTATAAAAAATTAATTAAATAAGAATATACAATTGGATATACAATAATTTTAATAATTTTTAAGGAATTACATAAATAATATATTTTATTAAATAATTTAATGATAATTTACATTATATTTAACTCATTTTTGTTTTTATATTTAATGATATTAATTTTTATTTGAGTTATTATATATATACTTTTATTTTATTGAAAATGTAGGTTTATAATTTATAGGATTATTATTTTATTTTTAATTAAATAATTATTAGAATTTATTATATTATATATTATTAAATCATATAGTAGTTAATATTTAATAGTTAGGGGTATTAAATAAAAAGAGAAAAAGTAGTATTATATATTTATTTAAAAATTTTTTAAATAAAAAAAAAATAAAAATTATCAAATTAAAAAAATTATTTATAAATAAAATGTTAAAAAATAAAATACATATTAATTAAATATTGAATAAATATTTTTTAAAATATATTAACATTTATATAAAAAAAATAAAAAAAAATTTTAAATAATTTATAAAAAATTTGGATAAATATATTTCAATATTTATTAATGTTTATTGTAACCTATAGTTGTATTGTATAGAGTAGAATTATAGAGATAAATTATGTTTATAAGGATAATGGAAACGAATTAATTAGTATTGTATTTATAGGGGGCATAGTGATTTGGTGGAATGGAATTAATGTAGGGGAGTAATTTGATTGAGATGATAAAGGGAGAGAATGTATTTGCAGATAGAAGTTATAGAAGAAGAGTCATTATTGTTATAAATATTTTAGTAGAAGATAATTGTGAAGTAGATATGGGTGAAGATTAGTATATTGAAAGTGATGCTCGATTTGATTAGAACAAATAAAGGGGGAGCTTATGTTAGAAAGGAGTTAGAGTTATGGGAATTTATATTATTATGTATTTTATTAGTGGTAGGAGGTAGGATTTTATGAGTGTAGGGTAGGGAAAGAGAGGGAGTGAAAGGAGGGGATAGGAGAGAAGAAGGAGGAGTGTGGGAAAGGAGTGTTGGATTTGTAAGAATTAAATGAAGAAAAAAGGGATTGTGGAAGGAGAAAAAGTGAGTTATAATGGTTGAGAATGGGAATTTGAGAGGTAAATTTATCTTGATGAAGTGATTGATTTAGGATATTCGTAGGAGAGAATGTGTTGATGCGTGAGAAATATTATTTAAATTATGATTTTATTTATAAATTTATTTTATATATATTATTTTTTTATAGATTATTTAATAATTTTATTTTATATATATAATAATTTTAAATTTATTATATGATTTTTTTTTTTATATTTATATTATATTATTTTTTTGATATTATATATTATATATTTAATATATTAACCTGGCCCTATGCGGGGGAGTCCTTTCCGGTACGTTCGAGTTTAGAGTTTTAAGTTTAGTCAAAAAAATAATGGGCTTTAATTAGGGGGGAGGGTTGTTGGTTAGGGTCGGAGGTTTTGTTATAGTGGAGTTAGTTTATAGGTTTAATAGTTTTAGTTTCAAGTAGATCTTGAGATGTGCGTGGAGCAGAGAGCAGGACGCGAACCCCGACAGGCTGCGGGAGCAGCGCACCATAAGTTTTTAGTAGTTTTTTTCAAACCAACACAAGGAGTCGTGAATAGTTTGTTGTTATTTAGAAGGTTATTGGTGTATTCATGTTATATAGGTGGTGGAAGTTTTTAGTTATGTTTTATTTAAAGGTTAGTAGTCAATGTATAGACAAGCTGGAGTTCAACTAGAAAAAAAGTTTTATTATAGGAGTTCAAATGTAGTGAAGGGGGGAACAGCGACAGCGCGCGAGAGAGGGGTTGTAGACAGCGGACGCGCGCGAGAAGCCAGCCAAGGGAAGCGAAGAAAGGATACCCAATTGAAAGCCGAACGGCAGAAGCACACTGTAGACAAAACGAGAGCGCAAACGAATGGGATGCACTGGAACCGAAGCAGCCGCGGAAGGAGCGCGTGAGTGGAGGAGGACGCAGCGATGCCAGGGGGAGTTGCAGAGGCCGCGACGAACGAACGAATCCGGGCCGCTCGCGCCGATCGCCAATCGCCACCCCGAGAGAAGGTTGTGGGGGGGATGTTGGATTATTTTTATTTTACAACTATTCAATGGCCAGCCAAGCAGGGGGGGGGAAAGGGGGGGGGAGGGCAGGAGGGGAACAGCAGAACAAGAAGGAGGGAAGCAAGGGGAACAAACGCGCAGCAGTGGCGGGGGGGGGGGGGCCAAGACCATGGCGTGGGCATGGGCATTTGTGTAGGGGGCTATATGGTTAGCTAGACCCTATGCCTGAGGCTATTATGATTCTGCAGCAGTTTTCTTACGGCTGCCATTTGCATGAGAGGTTCATGTGGGTGCAATGGGCCGGCAGAATCCATCCACTTAGCAATGCGTTGCCGTAGCGGAAATGCGGTTGTAGTATTTAGCGCGGCGCGATTTGTTTTTGTTATGTTTTTTGTTGTTTGAATTTTTTTTTGTGGTTATTTTTGGTTGATTTTTCTTTTTGGTTTTTTTTTGCTGTATTTGTTTTAATTTTTTTTTGTTTTTTGTTATTTTTTTTTTTTGTTTTGTTTGTTTTAATATGGTGGTTATGTGGTTTTGTAGGCGGGGTTTTGGTTTGTGTTGTGTAGTAATTTTGGATGTGTAATTTTTGTAGTTTCGATTGTTGTATAGTATTGTTTTTATGTGTGTTTTTCTTATTTTTTTTGTAGTTTTGTCGATTTGTGTAGTTTCTGTAGTGTAATATTGTTTTTTGTTTTTGTTTTTCGTGTTGTGTAATGTATTTTTGTTTGTAATGTATTTGTTTGTAATGGGTGATTTGTTTTTTTGTTGTATTGGGTTGTATAGTTGTTGGAAGATGTTTTCGATGTAGTATTTTTTATGTGTTTTTTTTTGTATTTGGTTTATGTGTGTTATTTTTGTTTTTTTTTTGTTGGATTTGTAGATTTTTTTGTTGTATAGTCGTTTTTGTGTAATTGGTTAGTGTTTGTTTTTTTATATTTTTTTTGCTTTTTTTTTGTTCGATTTTGTTTTTTTGTATGTATTTTGTTTGTTCTTTGATTCTGTGTGATATTTTGTTTGTATTTGGGTTGTTTTTTGATTGTGTTTTTTTGTGTAGTTTTTTTATTTTGTCAGGCGAAGGGGGGGGGAGGTATTTATATTTATGTGTGTAAGTTGATTTCGAATGTTGTTGGTTTTTTGTTTTGTTTTTGGTATAGGCGGGATTTTTAGGGATTGTAGGCAGGGATGTGGAAGGATTTTTTGTAGTTTGTAGTTTGGTGTTTTGTCGGGCGGGATGATAAATTTTAATGGTGTTTGATTTTGTTTGTTGTTATTGGTTTTGTTTAGGCGGGGCGGGGGGGGGGATTAAAGATCTTTATTTTTTTAAGGGAAGGAAGATTTTTTTTTATTTTTTAGGGGTGGAGGGGGAATTTTTATTTTCTTTTTTTTTGTTTTTTTTTTTTTAAGGAGGGGGGGGATGGGGATTTTGTTTTGGATCTTTTTAAATAACCATTTATAAATACTTTTTATAGGATTAATTTATATGGTATTTAGGATAAACCCCCCAATGGCTATTGAATGGATTAATATTTATATATATTATTTTATTTTAACCCTTATTATATTTGTAACTATTATAACCATATATTGTGGAAATTGTAGATTAGTAGATTTATAGCGTATTTAATATGAATATTAATATAGTTTTAAACCCTATATAACCCAAAGTTGAGAGGGGAGGTTGTGATAATTTCTTTTAAGAGGGGTAGGTTGGGGTTAAAGAGAATATAGAAGATAATGAGGTAGAGGGGGGATGTGATGGTGTGGGATGAGTGGGGAAAGGATGAGAAGGACCTCATGATCAGGAGTAGGGGAAGGGGGAGTTTGGAGTGTCTTGTTGTTGTTTTTTTTTTTTGTTTTTTCGTTTGTAATTTTTTTGTGTGGATTGTGTTTTTGTATTTTTTTTATTTGTGTTTTTTTTTTGTTTTTGTGTTGTAAGATTGTAAGTGTATAAGGAATGTTATGTTTTGTTTGTGGTTTATGGTTTTGGGTTAATAGTTTGTATTTTGTGGTTTTTTGTTTGTTGGGTTTTGTTGTTTTGTCAGTTTGTGTTGGTGGAACGTGTTGTTGTTAGTGTGTATTTGTGTTGTGTTGGTGTTCGGTTGGTAGTTTTTTATTTATTGTTATCTGTTTTTTTGTATTGGTTTTAGTTGGTTTGTAGGCGGGAGCGGGGGATTGGGAAAGATGGATTTTTGTTTCGGATCGATGTTGTATTTAGGTTTTTGGTTGTAATATGGTGTTTTTTTTGTATGTTTTTTTGTGTTTTCTGCTAGTATGGTTTTGTTTGTATGTATTTGTATGTTGTTATTGTTAGGTATAGTATGGGGTGTTTTTGTTATTTGAGTGTTGTTTATGAATTTGTTTGTTTTTTATGTTTGTTAGGTTATTTTTGTTTATGTTATTGTTTTATGTTTTTTTTTTGGTGTTTTTTTTGTTCTTGGTTGGTGGTAATTGGTTTTTTGTTTTGGTATTTTATTGGTATTTTGGGTACGGGGGGGGTGTTTGTTATTTGTGTAAGTGGTGTTATCTTTGTATTGTTTTTTTTGTAGGGAGGGGAGGGAGGGGGGATAATGCGATGATCTTTGTTGGTTGTTTGGTTAGTTGCTATTTTGGTGTTTGTAGAGGCGGGGGGAATTTTTTTGTTTGGGAAACAGGGGATTTATTTTTGGGGGAGAAGGGGATAGGAGAAAAGAAGGATTTTTGGAGATGAGGGGGGGGGATTTTTCGTTCCGGATTTTAAAAATATAATTTTATTAAATATAATTAGTGATGATATCGTTTTCAATAGATAATGTTTGTTTTATATATTATTATGGAATTGTGTAGTTGTATAAAATAATATAGGTTATATTAGAAGCTGTTATTTTTAAAAAGATGATTCGGGGAACTATGCGGGAATAGAGATGGGGGGGTGAGAAAGAATTGATCTGAGCGGGGGGGGGATACTAGGATGATCGTCGGGGGGGGAGGACAAAGGGGGGGGACGTTCTGTTTCGGAATAATGTAATTTAGATTTTTATTTTAATGTTATTAAATATATGATATATTATATATTAAAATATTTTATATATTTTATTTTAGTTAACTATAGTTTTAGATAATATTTTAAATTATTAAATTTTATATAGGGGGAAGGAGAGAGAATTCCGGGGGGGGGTGAGGGAGAAAGGAAAAAGGAGGAATTTTGGGGGGGATTTTATGGGGATAAAGATTTAAGGGGGATTTCGTTCGGAATATATAAATTTTAATTGATATATATATTGATCTAAACCTAGGAGGAAGGGAAAGGGGAGGAACAGAGAGGCTTAAAGGAGGGGGAGGGAGGGGGGGGGGACAACTGAATCCGACAACAATAAAAAAGTAATAATTAAGGGGGGGGGGAGGCAATGGGAGGGGAGGAAGGGAGGGAAGATTATAAGGGGGGAGGGGAGGAGGAAAAAGAGGAGGGGAAAAAATGGGAAAGGGAAGGGAGGGGGGGGGAAGGAGGGAGGGAGGGGGGAAACGGGGGGAAGGGGGGGGGGGGGGGAAATTAAACAGGGGTAAAGAAGGGGGGGAAGGGGGAGGGGGGAAGTTAAGGAGGGTTGTTTTCATTTTGGGAGGGAAGGGAAGGGAGGGGAAAATAAAAAATTAGAGGGGAGGGGGGGAGGAAGGGAGAGGGGGGGGAGAAAAAGGGGGGGGAATAGGGGAGGGAAAGGGAGGGAGAGGGGAAATATTAATTTTATAAATAAAAAAGGAAAGTTTAAGGGGGGGAAGAATTGGAAGGGGGGAATAGGAGGGGGAGGAGGAATTGGGAAGGGGGGGGCGGGAGGGGAGAAGGGGGGAGGAAAGGAATAATAAGAAGAGGGGGAAGGGGAGAAGAGGGACTGTTAATGAAAGGGGGGGAGGGGGAGAAAATGGACATTGAGGGGGGGGGGGGAGAGGGAATATACACGGCGAGGGGAGGAGAATTGAAAGGGATGTATAAAGGAGGGCAAAAGGGAAAGGGGTAAAGGAGGGGGGGAAGGGGGGGGGGGGAAAGGCATTAAAGGGGGGGGGGAGGAAGAGGAGGGGGGGGGGAGGGGAAGAGGTAAAATTAAGAGGAAGAAAGAGGAAGGGGGAAATGGGGAAAGGGGGAAAGGGGAGGAAGGATATAATTTTTAAGGGGGAGGGAGAATAAGGGGGGGGGGGGAAATTAATTAAGGAGGAAATAGAAGGGAGGGAGGAAAAAGGGGAAGGGGGGGAAATAGAGAGCAGGGGAGAGGGAGAGGGGGAGGGAGGCAAGGGGGGGAATAGAATATATAATTAAGGGGGAAGGGAAGGCAGGGGGGGGGTGAGGGGGAGGGGGGGGGGGAATTTTTAAGGGAGGGGGGAAAAGGAAATGGGGGGGTTATTATATTAATTTACAGGGGGGAAGGGGGGGGGGGGGCAGGGGGGGAAAGGAAAGGGGGGGGGGGGGGGGGGGGGAAGGGGATGGGAATGAGGGGGGGCAATGGGAAATAGGAGGAATGGAAAAGGGGAATAACAAAATAAAGGGGGAAAATACAACAAGGGAAAGAAGAATATATTTAAGGGGGGGGGGGGAGGGGGGGGAAGCGAAAAGAGGGGAGTATTATAAGGGAGTATGAGAGGAGGAATAAGTTTAAGAGGGGAGGAAAATGGGAAAGGGGGGGGAATAGGGGGGGAAATAAAGGGAGGGGGGGGGGGGGGGGGGACGGCGAAGGGGGGGAGCAAGGGGGAATTAAATAAGGGGGAAAGGAGGGGGGGGGGGGGAAAAGAGGGGGGGGGAGGGGGGGGGGAAAGGGGGGGGAAGAGGGGGGGGGGAAGGAAGAGGGAGTGAAGGGGAACGGGGAATAACAGGGGGGAAAAAAATTATATAAGTAAGAGGGGAAAAAGGTAAGGAAGAATGGGAGGGGGGAAGGGAGAGGGATTGTAAGGAGGGAAAGGGGAAAAGGGCGAAGGGAAGGGAAAGAGGGGGGGAAAGAGAGGGGGGGAGGGGGGGAAGGGAATTGAAGGGGGGGGGAAATTTTTTTTATATTTTTTTACCAATCCTTTAATATAGGGGGGGGGGGAGGGGGGGGAAGGGGGGGGAGGGAAGGGAGGGGAAATGAGGGGAAGAGAAAAGAGGGAGGGAAAAGGGGGGGATCATTATAAGGGGAAGGAATACGATTAAAGGAGGGGGGGGGAGGGAGGGGGAAAAGGGGGGGAAAGAATGGGGGGAAGAGGTGGGGGGGGGAATGACGAAGGGGGAGGGGGGGGAGAAAAGGGGAGAGGGAGGAGGGGAAGAAAAATGAACAATAATAAGGAAAAATTAAGGGTGGGGAAAGAGGGGAAAGGAGAATGGGATTGGAATTTAATTATTTCAATTTAAGGGGGGGGGGGGGGGGGAAAAGGGGGAGGGAGGGAGGGTAAGAAGGGGGGAGGAAAGGAGGGGAAGGGGGGAAAAAGGGAATGGGGGAGGGAGGGATATAAGGGGGAGGGGGGGGAGAGGAGGAGGGACATTAGGGGAAGAAAAGGGAGGGAAGGGGGGGGGGGAGGGGTGGTGGAGAGGGGGGAAAAAGGGGGGATAATCAATAAGGGGGGGGAAATTAACGGGGGGAGGAGGGGGATGAGGAAAAGGGGGGGAAATTGTTTATTTTTTACATTTAATATAAGGGGGGGGGGAGGGAGGGGAGGGGGAGGGGGGGGGGGGGGGGGGGGAGGGGGGGAGGACAAGAGAAGGAGGGGGGGGGGGAAGGGAGGGAGAGAGGGAGGGAATGGGGGGGGGAGAGGAGAAAAGGGGAGAATAAAAGGGGAAAAGGAAAGAAGGGGGGGGGGGGGGGGAAAGCGCGGGGGGAAAAATTGGAGGGGGGGGGGAGGTAAGGGAATACCCAAGGAGAGGGGGAGGGGGAGGGGGAGGGGAGGGAGGAATAAAAAAGGAGAATGGGAGGGAAGGGGGGGGGGGGGGGATTTATTAAGGAGGGGGGAGGGAGGAGAAGGAAGGGGGGGGGGGGGGGGGGACGGGGGGGAGGGGGAAAGGGGAGGGTATTTAAAGGGGGGAAAATACAGGGGCAGGGGGAAAAATGGAGGAAGGTGATAGGGATTAAGAAGGGGAAGGGAGAACAGGCAAATAAATTAAGGGGAAAAGGGAATAAAAAGTATTTTTTAAGGGGGGGGGAAAGAGGAGGGGAGGGGTTAAGGGGGAGGGAGGGGGGAAAGGGAAAAGAGGAAGGGAAAGTAATAAGGGGATATAAGGGGAGGGGTAAAGGGGGAAAGAAAAGGGGAATACGGGGGGGAGGGGAGGGGGGGGGGAGAGGGGGGAGAAGGAGGGGAAGAGGTGAATATAAAGGAGCGAAAAGGGGAGGGGGGGGGGAAGGGGAGGTAAGGGGGGGGGAAAGGGGAATAAAAA
>Ga0179591_1385728_pt1 | contig 22637 bp, 8 predicted proteins | sample CZOMad2_1_08_16f_FD_182891 | JGI IMG/M metagenome (GOLD analysis project Ga0179591, IMG submission 182891) | Vadose zone soil fungal communities from Angelo Coast Range Reserve, California, USA - CZOMad2_1_08_16fungal (PacBio error correction) | ecosystem: Environmental > Terrestrial > Soil >... | reverse complement strand
CACCGTATAGCGTGCTCGCCTTTCACGTCAGGACTTTCTGTTTTCACGCTTCTTGATAGCTCGATTGTCTTATGCGCCCTTTTTTTTGCTTTCCAAATGTTGTTTTGAGGATCGGTGGTTGAGCTCGTTGAGGGACGCTTCTCCGATCTTTCCGAATAGGTCCCCCGAACGTCCTAGATAAGGGTTTATAGAGACGCATTAAAAGAATGTTTCCCTGTCGTGAATAATAGAGGCCGGTATAAGGACGTAGTAGAATTTCCCGATTCCTTGTGATACGACTTCGATTCCTTTGCGCGTCTAAGCTTCCGGAAGACCTTTGTCATATAATCGACTTGACCTCGGCGCCAACCACCTTAAAGATTCACAACCTTCTTTAATCGACTCGCGCCAAACCCCGCGGTTTTGTTTGTGAGGTCTCTCCGGTTTTTTCCTACATCCTCCGAAACCATTCCTAATTACCGTCCGTCTAGAACTTAGAACTTTCCTGATTTAAGATCTTTTATAGATGGATACACCGACTTCTAAACGACCCCCTCTCAGCTTCTTTCTAAGATCCCCCCATTTCATGGACTTCGTGATGCTAGCGTCTTCGGGCTTATACTAGTAACACGGGAGAGGTTAAGATTAGTAGAGAGAGGCCTCTCGAGCTTTACCGTCCTTCGTGCCTCTGCTTCACTCCTTTGGAGATCTTAATAGGAGTCGATTCCGGGCCTCGCGAGATACGGTTTGCAGGAGACTTTCGTTTTTTTTCCTCTCCGCCCCGGCGTCTGCAACCTGCATAGGGAATCGTTCTCAATTAGCGGGTTCATCGGTGAAGAGAGTACGTTTAGGAGGCCTTCCCTAATGTCCCAGTAACCTACGTCCCCCCAACCTCGAAGCACGTATTTCCCACAATTAGCGATCAGAGCTGCCAGTGGCCTTGAGTTCAACTCCTCAGAAACGTCTCTTCCCACCCTTCCAGCAGAACGTGGTTCAATTTCCCTGAGCTGTAGATTCCCGCCGGTTCCCCCCCCCGTCTCGTCAAGAGTATTTGCAGAGCCCGGCCGAGAGAGAGATTTTACCCTCCACCGCCGTTTTGTGATCCGTCGCGAGCAATATTCTTGCCCTACCAGACGATCCGGTAAGATGAGCGATTTCCGACAAGAACAATCGGACGCTTCCCTAGAGAGTGAAAATCGTTCCCTAGTCTTCCGTCCTGCCCCCCTCCCGGTTTTAGTATTCGTACGCCTCTTTTTGTTTCGTCGTTTGATAGAGGACGGCGAACCTTTTCTTATCTGATGAGGACTCCGTCTTCTTTTCCTTCGGCGGCAGTTCGATGACTCCTCGATTATAGCCCCTCGGTTGGCCTTTCGCGGCGTCCTACCGTATACTCTTCTTAGTCCGGAGGACGTCTTCGACAGTAGTCCGTTGGTATTACTTTTCCTTGTAATTATAACCGCTTTTGCGCGTCTCCCACACGTCCACTTTTTTCCCTCCGACCCCTTTTTTTTCCCTCGAGCTAGTCGGGTTTTTAGCAGCTCCACGTGCCTCCCGAACGCGGTCTCTTTCCGAAGCAGATCGACGACGCTTTATGCCTCTTTGAGATTCTCGAGACCTGTGACTTTTGAGGTCATTAAAGTTCGGGAAGGATGCCGGCGCATTCTTGTTTATTTTTTCGATCACCTCGCGCAGAATCCCCTGCTCTCTCCTTCCTTCAAACCCGGCGGTAGAGCTTTCATCTTACGAGCCGCCACCGCGACCGGTCCTCCGGCAAGACGCTCCGAGCTCGTGTTGAACTCGTGCAGCATGATTTAATGTCTGCTCAGTTCCTCACGAGCGCTGCCCTCTTCCGGATTTTGATCCACTTCTCTCCACGACTGAAATCTCTTTTCACTCACTCAGTTGTTAGAGTCGATGTAATGTTTTCGTTCTTTATGGATAGCGTCGTGCAGTAAGGCCCGGCCATGAGTTTTGTCGTCCTTTCCCTGTAGAAATGTTCAGCATCTGATGAAGCTCTCTTGGCAAACTCTCTAGAAAGTAGTTTATTGCCTTCCCAGATATTTCCCTCCTTGTCTTGACTCGCCTTTTCCCACTATTCCCCCTAGAACTCAGTGGTGGTCTAGTCGATCGCGATCGGCTAGACAGGACCACTCTTTTTCTAGCCTGAGCCGGCAGCTTAAGTATATCAACTTGATCCGCAGCCTCACATGTCTCTAAGGATCTCCCTCCTGCACGTCCCCTTTATTTACCCATTTTTAGAGACCACTTACTTTGTTTTCGTTCTCTCCTGCTGGCTCCTCGTTAGCCCCCTCAGACTCGCCACGCGGTTTTTTTCTCAAACAACGGTGACTGTTTCTCTTTCTCCCCGTGCGGTTCCTTCTCAGTGGAAAGGCTCGTGCCGGTACTAGGTTGTCCCTAACGTAAAGACATCTTTCGGAATTCTCCCTTCTCGTTAGACCCTCCGACCAGAAGACTGACTCCTCGGCGATTACGTCGTTCATCGCTATGCAGCTTCATCTTTCAAAACCCGACTTCGAATCCGATAGAGTTCTTTTTTTTCGTCACGCTTTTTCCTCGCACGCGTTTGACGCTTCTGGATGTCATCATTACCGGATTTCCTTTCGGTTGAGCGATTTCGGCTCCTCTGCGCGTTGACTTGTGTCGCGCCCTCTGGATGTTTTTTCGTCTGCGGATTTCAAGCTGATCGCCTTTGTAACTCCCCCGAGCCGGTTTAGATTCGCGACCTGTGCGTGTTTTTTGTCGCTGTCGAGACCGGTTTACCCGTTCCCGAGAGTACCAGAGCAGTTTAGCGAGTCGCCCCCTTTTTTTTCATTTTCCTCGCTCTTGGTTCTCCGGCGCTTTTACACTTTTACGAGCCCCCCAAAGATAGCGCAGCGCGTTGTAGTTCTGCCGAGGGGTCTTTCCTGCGTCTTAGCTTTTTCGGATTTTAAGGAAACGGCTTGAACCTGCCCGGGCTATTAGACTTTGTCCTTCTCAATATCTAGAAGGTTTCTTTACCCCCTCCTTTTCAGCACCTCTCCCCCCCCCCCCGCCTTGTCCCGCTCCCCTTGAAGAAGATACTCCTCCGGAGATTTTTGAAGCTCGACGATTTCCGACCCTGATTCGCCGACGTTTGAGCCTTTAGAACATCCGTTGGTCCGGAAATGTCCGGACATCCACCTTCGAGCAACTAGTCCCTGAATCGGTTGCGTCTTTTTCCTCTGAAATCGTCTGTGGACGGCCTATGCCAAGCGATAGCTCCTTTTCGAATAGAACTTGTTCCGATCCGATTCTTCCAGTCTTTTTCTCTTTTTGATGCGTCCGGTTAACCACCCGGTAGGCTTGGCACGACTTTGAGTGGTTCGTACGTAGTGTTCTGGTTTTTTTTTTTCCCTTGTGCCAGCCGTCCCCTCGATGAATCGCGCTCGCTTCGGGCCTTTCGACCACATGTCTCCCCCTTTTGGTCCTTGTTCAACTCGCTTTCATTCGGCTCCGACGTATAGCCTTTCCGAGCGCTCCTTTGAGCGATCTTGACGGCCCCTGGAGCGTCGCCCCGCCGAACGTTCCCCGATTTTTTTTTCGCTCTTGACTTCGCAGCGTCTTCTCCATCGCGGACGCTCCGCCTTCTCTCCCCCATTGTCGAGCAGGCCCCTTGCTCATCGAGGCGCGACGCTCCTACGAGACGGTGACATCTTAAGATCCCGGGCCTTGATCGAGTCCTGATCCAGGTTAGAAAGACATTCTCTATTTTCTCCTCCTCAGTTTTGAGATCTATTATCCCTATCTTGGTTTGCTTGATGTATCAACGTAAAGACTTTCAGGGGCCTTTCATTCATGGATCGGTATCTTTTTCGCCCTCGATGATCCCTGGTCCCCTTATAGCCCTTTAATGTGGCATTGAGTTTAACGGAGAGTCTCGATGGAGTTTTTAAGAAGAGATGTGAATAGGTGTAAAGCTCTATTGCGGTAGTAGAGAGGCCCAAAGAAGTAGTAGTTCTAGATTTACAGTTCGGCGGTATAAGTAGTCAGAGGAAAGAGAGAGTTCACCATCTTCCTATGTTCTAAGACAGCTTTTCTTTTCCGTTAGATCTCAGGTGTACGTTTCGGCAACACGGATTGATTCGTGGACCACGGACATACTATTTCAGCAACACTCGGTCGTGCTGCTAATAAACTCTTTAGAATCCTCGAAGAGAACCCCTATTCTTCAACTCAGTGAGCGATCGCAATGAGAATCGGCACTACGTTTCTAAAGAGGCAGTACTTACTCCTTAAGTACTGACTATCAGAAACCCCTCCCTGTCATGGAATTAGTGAGAGATTGTTTCAAGGTCAAGGACCACTTTTTAGAGTTTTGTCTTTGCCTCTAGGTCTTAGACTTACTCTTAATCCCCGAGGATATGCTTTTTTTATAAGTGACGATTAAGCCTAGAGCCCCGGGTGACGAGATCAGACTTTTGAGGATTGAAATCCCTTCCCGCTCTTTTTAAAACGAGGAGATCAACGAGGGCCAAGAAGTTTCTTCCCGAGTGGGACTGACTTTCAGACGTCTTCTAAGGCTCACCGAGCCGTCTTAAAAGGACCCCCCCTCATAGAAGCCCTCCCCAACCCCCAAGTCCGCTCAGATATGTCATGTGTACCGTAGCAGTCTCCTAAGGACTCCGTCCCCGCCCCCGATCTTCGTGGGACAGCGATCGAAACTTTTTCTTGGTCGTTTCCCGACCCACCAGTACTTCGACGAGACAAGTAGCCCCCGTTGACCCTTCCGCGTTTTTATAGAGTTTCTCCTAAAACAGCGTTTAGGTGCCCTTCCCCAGCGAAGAGCATTCTGAAGCCGCCTTCGAAGAAGAACAGGAAGCACTAGAGCGAGGCTACCTCCGTTGAGCTTCCCCGATCCCCCTTCCCAGTAGATCCAAAGTCTTTTAGATAAGTTGTAGGATCTCGGTTAAGCCCCCCCTCCCGTTTCCAATCCCTGGTCTATAACACGAATAGGCCGTGGAAACTAATCGTGCTTTAACTTTCCTGATTAGTCGTATTTTTCTGATTGAGGCCCTCCTGACCTGTTGGTGACGCTTTCAGCTCTTTTCCCTCGGGCTCTTATTTCCCCGGTACTTTCTCCGTCTCCTCTCGCGCCCCTAGATTCGGGTGTAGGGTCCCCCCTCTACCGGCCACCTTCCGCTCCCTATTTATTCTTCCCTTCCCTGTTGAGACTCTAAAGTCCGGGCCTTGTTGACTACCGAACCCGCGACGCGCGCTTCTCTAGGGTCCTCGCTTTTTCCTTTTTCCCCTCCTCACTTTTCCGACCCCGCAGAGTCAGAAGAAGCTCAGGTTTCGGTCTCATTTCCCCCTAAAATGTGTCCCCCCGATCTCAACAACCCCCTGTGATTTAGGCAGGGATTTCGATTCGAGGCTAAGGTACTGATGCGCGCCCAAGAAGAGCGAGAGAAGAGCAGCCACCCCCAAATCCCTTCTAGTAGTGAAATATTGATACTTTGAGAAGCAGCGCGTGCGATAGGAGCCTTTGCCTCTAAAAGCAGACCTTTTGCCAGTAGTCCTCTCCGTTTTTAGTCTATATGGACCGATTAACTCTAATTACACGACTTGCGCAGAGGCTTCAGGATGTCTTAGTAACTCCCTTTTTTTTTGGTTCCCCCCCCTCCCTGACACTCTTTAATCATCTCAGTTGTTTTGTGTTGATATATATGTTGTGACGAGGGCGGCCTGGAGAGCTCCCTACAGCCGATGTCGCCGTTTGTTTGCCGAATGTCGACTGAATCTCCCGCTGACTATTTTTTCCTAGCTGCCCAAGTAGTCTTGATTTTTTCCCCCCCGACCTTTCTCGGCTCGGCGTAGTCCTTCTGGAAAAGCTGCGTGGTGTTTTTTCGCTCGCGCGGCTTCGCGTCCTTTAGACGATGTCATACGCGGAAGGAGCACTCCTCCTCGATCCTCGACCCTTTATGATATTCCCATTTTTCTTTTTTCCTCTGTACCCAGTCCTAAATCGTCGGCGACATTCCTTGCGGAGTCTGAGCCGGTTCTCGGCACGTATGTCTGCTCCCACGAGCGTTTAGCGGAGTTTTTCCCCAAGCCCTTCGTTTCCCTTACTCATGGTCGGTAATTCCTCTGAGCGTTTCCTTCGGAGTGACGGGAACTCGGTTTTCTACCTACGTCCCGTTTGAATCCCTTAGTTCCTTCGGCTTCCCTTCAAGAGCCGCGAGAAGCCCCTGTCTCTTTTCCCCTCAAGTACGGGCAGAGCATAAGACCCTCCTCCTCCTTAGATAAGATCGAGACAAGCTTCCGTGCCGTCAGCTTCGTCCCCTCCTTCGAAGCGATTCCAGCTTAGTCATCCCTCCACGTCCTCCTCCTGCCCCTTTTAGTTGTGTTTTGCTTTTTTTCGAGTCTCTAGAAGCGTCCTTTTCAGAAGACTCGTCGAGCCGTTCGAAGCCGGGGCCCCCCCCTTGCCCTCCTCGGCGGATCCAGATTCTCTTGCGCGTTCTCCAAGAGGTTCAGAGTAATTAGGCTGAGTTTCGGGATAGTTTGGAGAGACGCGTTCGCGACTCCTTCTGAGCTAGCTATCGACCTGTTTTTCTTTATTGGCGAGCGTTCTTAGCGGCCCTTGTCTCCCCCGAGATCATTTGTCGAGCGCGCGAAGGGTGTCGCTTTGCCTTCTATTTTCTTTTGGAGTTGATTTTGCGAGGTCTCCGCTTCAGGCCACGTTCCGGAACGAGATCCACGTTCGAGAACGCTCGGTCCTTTGTTGCTCGCGGCTTTTCTCCGTAACGAGAGGTCCGATCCGCTGAGGAGATCCCTTTCTCTTTCAGATCCTCTTTCCCTCTTTTTAGTGACGCAGTTTCAGTTTTAATCTGAAATGCTCGATGCTCACCCTTAGCGGACGCGCCCGAGAAAAGAGCAGTGGCCGCAGGAAAGAAGCCTAAGAAGAGCTCCGCCTAAAAGACCCTGAGGCTTCGCGAGCCTTAAAGAGAGTCGTGCCTCGGAGACAGCCTTCGTTGATCCCTCCTTGCGACTTCTTCGAGACGTATCACCGCTTCCCCCTGATGCGTTTACTGCCTTCGGAGACCAGTTGATTAAGAAAGAACGTTTAGTGGTGGAGCGCCTTAGTAGTCGTCTCTTTTTCGGGAGCTAGACTGTTGCCCCGATTTTCCGATCCCCCTTCTCTTTCTTTGAGCGGCCGAAAATCGTCGAAATCGGGTTCACTAGCGGGTCGATGCGCCTCTCTTTATCCCTGAAGACGACCGCGATGATTCTCTCTAGACGAAGCCGGGCCGGGTTTTTTCGATTTATGAGAGCGGACCGCTCTGAGGAACCCATCTCCGCGCACTTCGGTTCTAGACTTTTTTGCGACGAGCTTATCTTTCAGCGCATTGCCGGAGCGGCGGGCTCATTTCGAAATACTTCAGCGATACATGTAGAGTTTCCCCTGAAGAAGAGTCAAGTTCCAGTTTATGATTTTTCTCGCCGAGATAATTCTTTGACAACATGTTCATACCCCTTTTGTTGTTGTTGGTTTTTCCTTTCTAAAAGCCTTACTGTTCGCTGGCATAAGTCCGGGAATTTACCTTACTGTTCACAGTTCGAGACTTTTTTTCTCCGATGATTTCTTCATGACAGTGGCTCCTCTGAGAGAGCTCCGATAGAGTTTCCCTACCTCCCCGCTAGCCTTCGTATGCAATACGATCCTTAGGGGGGTCGATCGCTAAGTCCAAGCTCCAAGGATTAGTGAGACTCAGAACCCCGACGTGCTCCCGGACCGGCTACGGGCCCCAGAGAAAGAGGGGGCGCTGAGGAATTTACTCCCTTAGTTGGCGCGTTCACATCCTCCTCGCCTTAAGAGCTTTTTGCTGTCGTGATCTCCGCTCCGTTTTGCAACCATCACGAGATCCTAGGGACCAAGATGAAGTATAATATCGAGACCACCCCATGTCCAGCGTCGTGCTGCCCTCCCCGATGGAAGCCCCCTAGCCCAAAGATGTGTCTACCGTGGGATCCCGCTTTTTAGTTTTTACTTCGCACTCGATTCGAATAAAGGCTTTCTTGATACCCCCCCTTCGTCCCGCCCCCCCCCTCCTCTGATTCCCCCCCCTGACCTAAGCCGACCTTTGGGAATTGTGCTCTCTCGCTATGATTTTGATAGCTGTTTCTTCAGTGCAGCTGCCCCGGGCGTGGTTCTTTTTTTTGCGTTGAGGATTAAAGCATTTCTCCCTCTTTTAACGATATCATTTTCGAGTTTCTCCCCCCCCCCGCAGTCGCTGAACTGATTTTCGCGCTTCCCCCTGTGCTTCGATCAATCTTGCGAAAGCCGGCCTGCAACGATTTTTTTGGACACGACGCGTTCCCCTCGCCCGTGTTTCTCCATTTCAGAAGTTTCCCTTTCCCGTAGACAGCGCCACGTCCAACCGGCCCTCCACTTCCCCCAGCGACCCGAGAGCTCGAGCTTTTTCCCACTATATAGTAGAAGCGTGATCCGCTCCGCCCCCTTATCGACCACTTCCCTCCCGCACGGAGCGCACTGGTAGGTATAGACGCCGCCGCGTCTCGACCTCCCCCTTAGCCTTCGAGCCCGGCACGTCTCGTATCTCCTCTTGAACAAATTTGTTCGTGTCCCCTTCTCAGAAGCCTCCTTCCTTTGCCTTTTTGCAGACGCCGAGCACCTGCCGTAGCTCGAGAGCGCCCGACGACCGCGTCTTTTCTGCCGCGCTCTCTCCCCACTCGAGATCGCTCAACTTTTTCGATCTTCGGAGTGACGCGGTCCGACGCTTTTTTCAAACTGTTTGTCTTCGGAAGCGTGCTACCGGCCTCCCTCTGATCGAAGTCGTTCTTTAGTTCGAGAGGTTCCTCGGAAGATGCCTCGAGATCGCCCGTCCCTTCCCGGGCCCCCGCCGGTTTTCGAGCGATGAATAATCTTACTCCTACGGAGATCTGTCGTAGGGCAGAGAAACTCCGGTCTTTAGAGCTTCCGATCGTAGCAGCGTTCAAAGAGGACGTGAAGACGCACCCAACTCCCCTCCCCTCGACCCTGAGGCTTCTTTTTTTCAGATAATCTTACGACGAAAGATGAAGACGCCGCCCAGATTTTCTCTGAGTGGCGAGTCTTTTTCCTCTTAGACTCCTTTACCCCCTTGTGACGATCTGTCAAGTTGATCTACGGATTGCTTCCGGCGACTTAGATGCTCCTTTTAGATCAGCTCCGCACTGCCCACAGTAAGGTCGTCGAGCTTTGCATCTCTCTCGAGAGCAGACAAGCTGATCGGATTCAAGAATTATTAGCGCTCTTTTCCTTTCCCCTCTCAGCCTTCTCAGCCTTTCATGTCCCGCCGAACCCCTGCCCGCCATCGGCCTGGCGTTTTTCCGATATAGCCTCCTCGGGAAATCTCCTCTCTCCTCCTTTGTGTTTCTCTCTGATGTCCCCTAGGGAGGCATTTTGCTTTCCTGTTCTGCGACGGACCTTTTTCATTCGCGGCGCGTTTCGTTCCTTATGTGACATGAAGGATCCTGCGTACCTCTTCCCCACTTTCTCGCTCGCACTCGGCAATCCTTTCGGCCGCTTGTGAGATAGAGTATCACGAGTCCAGCTCGAAATCGCGGTCTGTTTCATTTTCTAGCGCGGCTTTTTCAGTTTTTTCTCTCGAACTACGGCGGCAGCCCTGGTGAGATCAAATTGATCGCGACTACATGTTTTTTTCCCCGCCTAGCTTCCTAATGCTATCTTCTCACCTATAGCAATTTTTTCTCTCTCCAGAGTTCTTTGGAGCTGCTCGATCCAGAGAGCGTCGCGGCTTTTTTCGAGGAGTCGGTTCAACAATTCGGTGACGTGGCCTCCACGATGCGGCTAGAATCCCTCCTTTTTTCCAGAAAGTTTTAGGTCCTCTTGTGTAGTAAAATACGTCTCAGGCCCCTCCCTGACGATCGTATCGCAGTAAGTCAGCGAACGCCCCTTCCGCTACTTTCTGACCTCTCTTGTAGAGTAGTCATCGTACGGCCTCCTCTTTCCTAGAACTACGACTACTGCTCCGCAACCAATTTAAAAGAGGAATTTTTCTCGTCGAGAACGCGAAAGTTCAGATCCCCTTTGACCCTTTAACCTTCCTTAAGGCGAAGAGCGCCTCTCGCTGGATTAGATTTCTTAGCATCCAGACGCTTGAGAAGAGGATCCTGGGAGGTTTGTGATCTTCTGAGGAGGATGCATGCTCGTCTTCCTTATTCCCCCTCTTCATTTTTTCTTTACTCGAGATTGATAGGGCTAGGGTTAGGGAGAGACGTTTTTACGTCCCTCAGACAGACCTATGGTTTGTTCTCCTTCGCTTTTTAAAGTTTTAATTGAGCTCGTGTCGGAGCAGGAGTTTTTCAACGGTCGTCTTCCAATGGGAAGTTTTTTGAGGCGAGTCTCTGGGTGGTCTCAGAGGGGGAAGGGGGCTTTGAAGGGCTTTCCCGAAGGAAACTCGTCCTTTTTTCACGCTTTCCCCCTCTTCCCCTTGGAACCAGAGTCGACCCGTTGATAGAAGTTGCAGCCCCCATCGGGTTCGCAGCCCCACCCCCGCGCGAGTCGATACTGAGAGCGCCTTTAGTTCCTATCGCCTGATCGTGATGCGTTTTTTTTCCGTAGGAACTTCGATGACGAACTCGCGCGACGCGAATCTCCCGAGACCCCTCCTGGAACACCCCCCTTTTGACCTGCAGGCAATGACGAAACGATACGCTCTTTTCCGAATTTGGCCCGTTCCAGACCTTTCTCTTCTTACTCTGCCAAGCGCGTGTACGGCCTTGGAGACAGTAGAGCGGGTCTCGCCAAATTGACTTTTATCTAGATCTTTTCCCATTCGTAGCGATTGATTGAGGAGGAGAAAAATAGGTAGGTGTGCACCGCCCCCCTGGCGTTTTGTGAGAGAATCTACTTTAGCTTGTCCCCTTCATCTCGGAGTGTAGGAGCGAGCAGAGATGAGATAAGGCTAGAAGTAGTCGCCTTCTCGGACAGTCGCACCCCCCCCTTCTCCGTAAGATCGGCCCCCAGTGTCCTAAGACCCTAGCCGTAGAGAACTTTATTAGACTTTCTCCCTACTTTGGGAGCCTTCTCTAGCGCGATCAGGATCTGCATTGACCTCCTTTTTTGATCGCGCCCCCCCCGGAACTCTCTATTATCACCACTTGTTTTGCAGCCAACGGGATCAATTTAGAAGAATTTAGATAATGAGATGGTTCAGGAAGTATCAGAGTTAGGGACGTTCTTAGAGATTTAGACCTCGACGATTCTCCCAAACCCCCCATTTCCTTCCCTCCTTTTCTAGGCGAGGGGCATCTACGTTCTTGGGGAGATTTAGGGCATTCCAGTAAAGTTTTACTCTTCTGTTCCCTAAGCTTTCACGGTGATCGAGAGATATGAGAATAGATTTGGACAAAGTTTCTCTTTACCTGAGCAAGGGAGAGTAGGTCTAGAGACGTCGATCGTGTTCCTGCCGGGCTTTTTTTCAGGTAAGCGAAGAGACGTAGATGCTTAAAGCTGCTGAGCTCATTTCCCATCGTTTAGATAGACTTCCTCCCTCGGATAGGCGGCAGGCTACTAAGTTCAAGCATCGAGTTTTTGCGACTTTATTCTCCATCGTTTCAACTGGAGAGGACAGTAGATCCTCAGAGTAGCCTAAGGGAGATTGCCGACGAGAGGGATAGATACTGGGGACCATAAGGAAGAGAAACGCGTCCCACATAGTCCCCTCCTCCCTAGACAAATGAGCGTCTGAGGGCATGCCTAAATCTTTTTTGCCCACGAAGACTCCGGAGAACCGAGGCTCTATTTTTTTCTGTCTCTGGGGTTTTACTTTTCTACTTTTCAAGTTCATTGAAAGTCTTTTTTGATATCTTTTTTTTTTCAAAAGTTCCAAAAGACTCTTCTCCCGTCGAGCTCCCCGCCGACCGGCTGGAATTATTTATGATAGAGGCTGATGGGAGTAAGTTGCCGTCCACAATTTGTGGCTAGTTCTCGAGTAGCCCTCTTTTGATTTTTCCTCTGAATTTAGTAATGCTATGATTCCATCCTCAAGTGAGTGATAGAATACGAGTAGCTGATACTGTAAGCGATTCTACGGTTGTGTAGATTCCCCCTTCTTTTTCTCGCTCCCCAGACTTCTTTCTCCCTGGGGACAGCCCAAGGAAGCTAAGAGACGTTTCATCCGTGCTTACTGTTTAAGTGTCACAGAAAGCTCTTTAACCTCCCTTAACCCCCTGTCGATCCCACAAGGAGATTTCAGAGTTGTCCCGTGGATCTAGTCTACGTTGCCCCCCCCCCGCCCTCTACGCCAAGCTGCCCAATCCGACAGCAGTGGAGACCGAGCGACTTTCGTAGCTGTTCTCTCTGTACCCTGTCCCTTCGATCTCATTTTTTTTACCTGACGCGCGGCTAAGAATAGACACTTCGGTAGTGGACCCCGCTTTCTTCCCCCCCGGAGAAGCTGGCAGCGCTTTACGCCCTCTCAACTACCGCCCGTGTGAGAGCTCCCTGACGGGAACCCGAGTCTGCGATGCGCGCTCCTCGTGACTCCCGAGATCGCCCGCTGGGCGGTTAGTTTTTCGAGTGTCACGCATCCGGCACCTTTTTTTAGAGTTCGAAGAATCTCTGGATACCCCCTGTGCTCGTTTCAAGTCGTTTTTTCTTCTCATGCGAAGCGGAAGCTTTTTTAAGTCGCTCTCGAATATGCTTTGAGGAGATTTTCTTCAGAGATCCCCTTTTATTCAGCGAACTTTTTCTGAGGACGTATTTTCCAGAGTACACGCCCGCGCTTCTCCAGGAATCTACTTGCCCGCCTTCACCGTTTTTTTCCGTTGCGGACACGCCCCGCGACCTGCGCGTTCAGGGGGGATCATTTTAAACCTTGGTTTCTAAGCAGACGAAGATCCGATGTCCCTACTAGAGCAGTTAGGGATCGCGCTGAGCAATGGTGTCCGATCGCATTCGTCCCTTTTGATCCCCCTTGTCTCCGTTCCCTATTCTACGGTAGTCCGATCGAGATCAGCGTTTTTTTTTCTTTGAGACCCCCCCCCCCGGAGGTCGAGCTTTTCCTTATACTCGCGTGTTCGCAGTGCCCTCGGCTTGCCGTAAGCGATGTTTAGAGCTATCCTCCATCAGCGGATCGGCCTCGAGACCGTCCTTGCCCGGCGGCATTCTTCTGGCCTTCCTCCCTCTTCTCATCTCGCATCCCCCCCTTTTTCAGCTCTTCTTTTCCTTGTTTTTCGATTCGGCCGAGGGAGGTGAGCTTCGAGCGCAGGTCCAGGAATCAGATAGGAATCGTGTGAAGAATTGAGCCCTTAATCTCCTTTTCCCCGGAGACATAGAGCTCTTAGTAGTATCGGCAATAGATTCGCCCTTCCTTGTCTTCGGAGAGTTCTCATCGGGAAAGATAGATCGCGGGTGGTACTATCGTATCCGCTACTCGGCTTGATCCTCCATACCCCATTCGGAATCTCCTCTCCCTGACCCGCCCCAGCCTGAACGAGCCACCTTTCCCAGGAACGCTCTTCAAAATGTTTCTTGTTTCCTTGTTCCCAAGTCATGCTGACATAGATAGCCTTTCTCGTCCCTTTTTTTTTTCCCCCTTTACAATGATGGAGTCCTTTTATACGCCCAGACGGATTGTATTAGAGCGCTTCGAGGGCGTTCGCACAAGTTACGCTGGGTGACGTGTCGCTGCTCCCCTTCGGGATAGAATTCTTTTTTCGGAAGACCTGTTTTCCCCCCCCCGTCGCGTCTCGTTACCCTACAATTTAACCAGGAATAGACTTGGAATGGATTCTGTCCGATATTACCCTCGAACCGATTCAGCCGAGTAGGCTGGAGCTCGACTATCGTGGGATTTGCAGCTTTCCCATCTCGAACTACGCGGACTCGCTCGATCCCGCGGCGCGAGTCTCTTTTCGAAGACCTCCCTCCTTGATTTTGTCGATTCCCCTACACGGATCGAAGTACGGTGATTGATCTCGTCTTTGTTTCGCGCTCCTTTGCATCGCAGACTGCTGTCCTTATCTCTCTTTTGGACGGCCGGTGATCGGCTTTCTTGAAAGATGCTCGGCTTTCGGATCCACCATTCCCGGAGGGTCTTTCCGAGCCTCTTTTTTCTGCCCTTTCCCCTATCAATTTCAGCTCCCTCCTTGTTGAGCGAGTCCCCCCTAGTTGGAAGATTTTTGCCCGCTGAATTTCTCGCGAGTCAGGAGTCTTCTAGAGCTGTAGTGTCTTTTTAGGATAAGAGCCCCCTGGCAAGCTCCGCCATGCACGGTCTTGTGTGGGCTGGCAATCTGAGGTGGAGGGCAGGGGATGACTGAGGTGTCCTTAATTTGACCCTCTCTTCACCCCGCTGAATACAGGACTCGAGAAAAGAGTACTCGATTTTGACCTTTTGATACTACTTTCGGAAACGTGGCTTAGCCTCCCCCGAGCGCCTCAGGATCCCCCGCGCGAGCTTTCCTATTTCCGGAGACTTTGACTTGTCTCTCAAAATTCGCGGAATCCTCGCGCTCCGAGCCTGAAGGCAACGTTACGCGCCCGTGGCTTCTGAAGGACCTTGCGCCTTGGTGCAACTCCGCGAGCATCACTCCAGTCCCAGACCGGTCGGCTTCCCGTGCGCGACTATGTACTTTGTGGTGGACGTTGACCCCGGGAGCCAGAGAGAGTCCTTTTTTCAGACCCTCGACCTTGTCAGACGGTATACATCAGCGAGGTTGCTCGTTTTCGGCTTAGACACACGGATGGAAGCCAAGCCGGTCTCTTTGTTTTCTAGTGTAGTAATAGTTGTCTCCCTTTAGGAAGTGTTGCAGAGTTTTATAGAGATCTCGAATCCTTTAGGAGAGAACCTTGCTAAGAGACCCCATATTTTAAGTCTTCGGTGGGTTCCCTTCTAAGAGAAGGTTTTAGACGCGATGATTGCAGATTTTCTCCCCCGAAGCAGAGGGGTCGGAGATCTCATCGAGGAATGACCCTCTTCTAAGCGACGGAGTTCTCTCCCCGTGATGTCGCGATAAGGCCCTAAAACTTGCGTCGAGCAGGCTTTCTCATCGAGGCCTCAAGCCTTCTCCAATGAGATGTGAAAATTACCTCCCCGGGTCCTTTTTCATGCAGTTCCCAGACTCCCTGTTTCCATCCCCCCTTTACACCCCAATAAGTTGTTTTTGGTGAGAATCATATAAAATTATAGTTTGATTAGATGGTCCGTAAAGGGAAATATCTTATTCATCTATAATGTATCTCCGAGGTCTTTTTCTGAATCCCCTTAACTTGTGTGGCCAGATCTAAGTTATGGGAGATCTGATCCTTCGGCTTCGTCGAACTCGGAGAGTCCGACTCTAGCTCCAGATTGTACAGGAAGACTACCCCCTAGCAGTTCGGCTTTTCCTCCACAGAGGATAGGTATCGCTTTAGGGAGGTCTTTAATCGACGTCTTTCGCCTAAAGCGTATTGGAGAGCGCGTTACCCACCGTCTATGTTTTTGACTGAGTAAGATAGCAGCCCCTCTCGCGCCGTCGATATAATCGAGAGTCTGATATAAAACCGCGCTCTTCAAGCGTACTCATCCTCCTTTATAGCCCTCGCGGTAGTGATGAAGCATAGCTTGTCGCCGCCGAAAGCCTGCAAAACGAGCTAATACGTGCTCAGTCTAGTTTGCTCTCCCCCAAGTCGATTTCTAAAACTCTTACGCATTGGATCCGAGGAAGTTCACCCCCCTCTATGTCAAGAGTCTCCCCCCACATTTAAGCATTTCTGGGACTAGTGATGATGATGTCGGCTCTTGAAGGCATCAAATTTTGAGAGTGGGACTTGTCCTCGTTAGAGTCCTCTTGCTCCCGAGCAGTTAACGGTTTTGACTTTTTACGATTATAATTTCTTTCCGTACTCGGAGCGAGACGATGACTCCCCCTAGCTTTGTTCTTCTTCCGCAGTTTCTGAGTTCTCCCTTCGTCCAGCTCACCTATTTAGTCGATTCCCCCTACTGTGTTCAATCTTCCCGAGTTTTCCGTTGCCCCCCATGCGCATCGACAGAGCCCTTCTCCGCACAAGCACCTCTCCATCCCAAAACAAGGCGCTTCTACTATCTTCCATGTTTTTTTTCGGGAAGTCCGTTCTACCAGAACACTCAAAGGAAATTTCCCTTAGTGGAGTGAATCTAGAGGTAGCTATTTCTTTTCCACCAGCCCTCCAGAGAGACCTCCCCTCCTGCCTTCCTTACTTCTTCGACCACCCTCTTGGCATGGGACTCTTCAGAGCACTGGAAGCCGCCCTACCGATCCCACGGTCCTCGAGGCACCGTCCTCCGAGTAGGCGACTTGAGCTTCGCGAAGCCCCCTTCATAGATCACTTAGACCCCTCAGGGGGCTTCCGAGTCCGGAAATCGCTTCGCGGTCTTCACCCCGTCCCTTTCTGACCCAGGCCTCTGTCCCCCCGTATCGTCCTTTTTCTTTTACCGAGATGCGCGTTCAGCCTGCCCTACGTTTTCTGCTTATTTTTCTCGGCTTGACCTCTTAGGTAGTTGAGACCGAATCTATTCCGTCTCTGAATATCTTCTGGTTACGACAACACTTGAGTTCCGGCCGCTGGTATTCAGATCGAGTATTCGAGAACTCTCTTTTTGCTCTTTCTTTTAAAAATTGAAATTGTTGACGAAGCCCCTAAGCACTCCCCGAGAGATAGTCGTTAGAGAATTTCCATTTTACTGAAGAGGAGAAAGGCCTCCTCTAATCGGATGTCCTACTGCTTTCTGGACTTTTGATTCGGCGGAGGCCAGCAGTCAACATGATTGAGGATCTACCGCGGTAATGAAAGTTTTTCTCTTTCTGAACGGCCTAACTTATCCTCTCTTTCGTAGAGATCTCTCTCTTAGAGATGCCGGGAACAAAAGCCGTTCTTTCTCTTCCTTCAGCCGCGCCGAAACCTCGGTAGATTTTTCAGAGCAAAGACGACCTTCTAGAGAGTGAACTAGAGTCCTATGTTTTTATGTCAACGACCTAGAGACGATAGGCCTTTGGGACTTTTCTCTAAGATATAGCCCCTCAATCGGTCCTTTCCCTTCTATTTTTCCCCTCCTTTTTTGGTGTTTGTTTTAGAGAGAGTAAAGGACTTGACTTTTCCCTTAGAAGAGAGACGGCGTCCATTATTCGGAGAGAGTAGTGACCTTACTGTTCAGTGAAATCCCCCTCCTGATGGAGCCGAGTACTCGCTCTCTGTCAAGTCTTTTTTGAAAGGAAGATAGTTCCGCTTCTGATCTTTTCTCGGTTTCGATCTGTGCCCTTCCGGAGGTCTTTTCGCAGAGTCGCTAGCAGCGTTCTTTCCCCAGCTACGAAGATTCACCCCTGAGAGGAAGCCAGGACTATTAAAATTGAATTACCCCTCTTCAAAATGTTCGCCGCGACTTCTAATCCTCTGACCTTCTACTCTTTCGGTTCTACTCTCAGGTAATGTCTAGGAACGAGACTCTGATAGAGCAACGTTCCTTTTCGAGATCTGATCGGGAGATCGTTTTTACCAAGTTCCTCCTTCGTGACTGCGACTTCACCCTTTGCCTTAATCCTCGCGAGGAAGTCGTTGGCCCGGTACTCTTTGTCGTACCCTAAGTACCTCTCTCAGGATCGAGGAAGGATTAGGTTCCCTCCATCCCGCGCCTCCCTACGAAGTTTTCTTTTCTCTTCCTTCTTTCCGTCAGTCGCCCGCATATCGAACTACGCTGACTCCTCTGAGCCACGAGGAAGGGTCTCGTTCGTCGAAGACCGTCACGCCCTGGCGGGAACTAGTTTTTTTTTTTACTCTCTAAGGAGAAGTTTCTTTCATATTTTGGCTTCTTCTCCCTGCACCCTCAGGTCGTCTAGCGCGCTCTCAGTTTGGATCGGAGTCTGCGGTTTGAGGCTCGGCGGCCCCCAGAACAGAGTTAGTACTCTAGTTTTTGTGAAGGGGATTTTTTCGTCGAGAAGAGTTTTCCTTCGACAAATGGTGCGCTCTCTTGCACACGGACGTAGTTCTTTTGAGAGAGTTTCTTCCTGGCACCTCTTCCCCCCCCCGCCCGAGATAAAATGGGCCATCCTCTGCGAGTCGTGGCTTCGTTTTCCTTCCTCGCTTTCTGGGATTTACTTTCGGTAGACGACTTAAGGTCCCCTCGGCAAGATGCTACCCGGGCGAGAAAGCGTCTGTCCGCCTCTGTTCTGACGGCCTTCCTCTAAAAAGCTTTCCTTCAGAAACGCTCGCTTATTCTTTTCGCCTCTGACGACATTAAGTAGCCTCACGGTCTTGAAGCAGAGCTTCCAGAGGAAATGCCGCGACCCCCCTCCCCCTGCTGAATGATCTCATACCCACGTCTCCTTGCCGTGAATGTCCTCCCCCCGACTAGATGTAACGAAGTCCCCGGGCGTTCTTGAGTTGCGGACTTCAATCGCTTTTCCCGGGACTTGCCCTGACAGCGATCAGGGCTTCGGACTCCCTTAGGGATCTCTCCCGGGGACGGACGTTAGCGAAGTTTGGCGAGGGCGTCGTAACCAATAGGTAGGCTGGTCTCAAGAAAGTCTTTGTGCTCTCAGTGTCTCTAGTGGTTGAGGTCTCCCTTCTGGACGAGAGCCTCTTCTGAGATAGACGTTCAGCGGCGAGACTTCTCTCAGCTCCTAGTACAGAATTTCCACTCACCGTCGCTGGAGAAGATCTTCTGCAGGAAGACGAGCATGGCTTCGAGCGAGAGAAGCCTTTGGGAGAGTGCGCCTCCCCTCCTCCAGACAGATCTGGCTGCCCTTCGGCGACAGAGCGGTCTTGCTAGAGCGGACGCGCCGCTCCTTCCTACTTCTATGAGGTCCAGGGATCCCATCTCTTCTTTCCCCGCTTCGAGGATCCATTCCTGTGAAAGGACGAAAAGTTTCGTGATGCCAGCGTCATCCCCTACGATAAGGATTCGATTATCTATCTTTTTCCTCCTCCCTTTTTGAGTCTCATCCTTCTTTAACTTCTGGAGCTTCGTGGCATAACGGAACCGTTTTCTTCTTCGCCTTTTCCAGATATAATGGACTTCGGATTAGAACTCTGATGTCTTGTTTCCTGATAGAGAAAGTGGCCCGCTTCTTTCTCGCTCTTTCTTTTCTGGAGAGCTAGCAGAGAGGCCTCCAGAGTCAATGCTCGAGGATTTTTTTTCTAGAAGATAAGACTGAGTCTTTTTAGAATAATAGAGGCTCGTCCCGGATGTAGTAGTAGCTCTTCCCTTGGTCTTCTACCCCTTCAGCTTTTCGAGGGACGAGAAGCTTCGACCGAGACGATCTTTCTACATTAGATTCAGATAGGCACCCTTAAGAGATCTATACCAGATGACGCACCTCCTTATCTCAACATCGTGATGACACTCCTACGTAGAAGGACAGTCCTTATCAAAAAGCGATACTTATTTTCGTATAGGGAGATCCCCTTACCCATATTAGAAGACGGAGATATAGTTCTTCCCCGGAAGTAAAAAGTTCCCCCCCTTCTTAAGAGTACGACCTCTGCGAACGGTAGGGATTTTCTGATTAGCGCTCTTTCCCGTCATTGCTTCCAGGCAGGGGCTCCTTTTCAGGAGCGTAGGCCTTATTCGATCAGAGCATTTTTAGAGGCTCTTGCTCCCGATCTCAGTGATCTATAGGACTCTGCTCCTCCTAAGTTTGATCTCGGCGAGCCGGTTGAGGAGGAGAAAGCGTTTTTACGCCTTTCTTTTCAGCAGGAGAGGACCCTGCTTCTTTGAAGAAGCTTAAGCGAAATGCTTTTTTTACCTCCCCCAGTCCCCGTGCAGATGTATACCTTTTTTTCACGTCAAATCACGGAACCCCCTAGAAGGCCTGCTCCCCCCAGTCTCGCTGTGATCTCGATTGAAAATGTTGCATCTTCAGGTGAGAAACTCGTCTTCCAAACGCGCTAGACCATCAAACCTCTTCCTGCGAATAGAGAGCGCCCTGAGAGGTAGTTCTTATTCTCTCTAAACAGAGTCTCGACCTCCTAAGAAGAGAACGGCACGCGCGCTCGAGTCCCCCACTTCTTTTACGGTCATCCGTTCAGCCAGAGACTACGGCTTCCTTACGCAAGACGCGACAGACCCCCCTTCAGAAGTTTCGAGGCTTCCCTGACGCGTCGGCGATGCAACTCCTAGCGAAAATCCACTCCCCTCTGCTAAACTCGAATTCGATCCGCTTCTGACAGAGTAAGACGCTTTTCTCGCTTTCTTTTCTTAGTCCCCGCCAGGACGGCGACCCCGTCCTCGTTCTTTGATAGAAGGTCGTCGTCTTTCTCTGAGCAGGCAGAAGGAATCTTCTCCGCGAGCTCGCCCTACTTCTTTTCGGCGGCGCGGTTTTTTCGAGACCGTCGCGAAATCCGGTCGATTTTTTTCGGTTTAATTGACAACACGATTCACCTGCCCCCGGTATACGACTGAGTCCTTTTTCGACCGATCGTTTTGCTGCCTTTCACGTCACCGCTCGGAACTTGTTGACGACCCCTCACGCAGATGCCTTGCTTTCTTCCGTTCGACAGCTCAATCGTGCCTCTTCGGCGAAGGACGACCTCCGGACTAGATGGAGACGCCCCTTCTGAGCGTCGGCGAGCTCCCAGAAACATGTTGCCTGATCTCTCTAATTCAAGTTGATCTCGGCCGTAGGCGATTACGCTGTCCTATCCATCCTATCCTCCAGCCTATTGACGAATATGCGAACCCCGTTTTTCTAGAGCTTGACCTAGTGATTATCTTACGAAAAGCGTCGGATTCGGATTGCAGGCTGCAATGATTTCGAGCGAGAGTGCCCTCGAGTTTTCCTTGATAGGCTTCCGTCTCCCCTCCTGCGCTCCTTCTTCATTTGGATTTACAGATCTAGACTAAATAGAGGACGTGACATCTTTCTCATACTAAGTTGTGTTGTTGAGGAGCTCCTCTCTGGATGCTAGATCTTAATAGCGCGTGTCCAGCGAGGCGGCCTCGTCTCTTTTTTTACATGAATCCGATCACTGCGGATCTGCAAATCTGCCGACTCGCTCTCGGTGCCGCTTGTCGGGCTTCTTTAACGAGGGGCAAGATTCCTTCTGTGGTCGCATGCTCCCGCGCGGCTTAGCGCTCATACTTCTTTTCTCGAAGCGCCGGCCTCCCGTTCTCTCAACTTGAGGACCGCGAGTCTTCAACATGTTAGTCGCGACGCCTCCAAATGGGTCCGAAATTCTCTCGCGGTTATTCGCGTGCGTACCCTGCCCCGCTTTTCTCTGCGCGAGCCCGATTCCAGCGCGTCTCTCCCCCTTTCGTCGTCAACAAGTTCTTGACGTGAAGCTGCCTCGGCTAGACTTCTTCTCTATCGGCAGACCCTTTGTCGTACCTCGTAATCTCCGGATGGGACTTCTTCGGTCTCGCCTCGACGACCCCTCTTCGCCCGGCCGAAACTCGTCGGGCGAGCTCGACGTCGTCATCGTCTTAGAGAATTCGAACTACGACGGACCTTTATCCGCTCGAGTCCCGAGTGGCTCAGCGCCCCCGCCAGGATTCCGCGGCTACCTCGTATCTCTCGAAGGCGACGCTGTTAGCTCTTCGAGTGGATTCGCGTCTGGCATCTCCGACGCGTTCCGCGCGCTCGAAGGCTTTCGGGCTCGGGTATTGGCAAGATGACTCTTCTTAACGTTGTCTGTCCTCGAGAGCGAGCGTGCCGGGTCTGCTGATCGAGGTCGAGACTGGTTTACGGCTCTCTCGAACGCGCAGGTTCGCGAGTCTGCCATCGTCGTTCATTGGCGCTTTCGAGTGGCGGAGCTGCTTTACCCGTCAGATCCACATGGGCCAGAGAGCGTCAGGGTGTGCTTTTGCGGACTTTTTGGAGGAGGGTATGGGAACGTCTTTTCGCTTCGAACAACGTCGTCTTCAATGATCCAACTCCGAGCCTTCCGAAGCCTCCGTTGGCCGGCTTGCCGCGAAACGCGGCTCGCTGCACCGACGCGCGCAGAGATCCTTTCGACTGCATAGTACGATCTCACGGAGATCTAGCAGAGCCTTCCGAGGAACTTTCTCGAGCGATCCCGCGAAGCGCATGAGGTCGACCGTCCGTGACGGCACGACGCCCCCATCAGCGCGAGCATCCCCAGTCACAGACCGTTCTCTTCAGGAGCGCGACTATGTTCCCCACAACGAGGTCGTTTTACGGCCTCGTGGAGCCCTAGAGGAAGGGCGTCGATTCTTTCCCTACCTGATCCTCCCGAGGCTTTCCCGTAGTAGAGCGTTTTTTCGGAGTCGGCGGCGCCACTCTGTAGGCTTCCAAAGACCGTTCTTTGCGCGAAGTAGTAGTCGTGGTAGAGGAGCTTCTCTGCTTTTTCCAGATGAGATCTACTTCCTTAGCGTCGAGCGTCGCGGCCGGGCTGCCCTTGCGTCGACCGTCCGCGCGCCGAGGTAGCTGCGACGACCTCCTGTCCGAGCGCGATGATTCGATACTTTTCCAGGAGGGGTTCGTCGCGGCGTGAGACAGCCTCGATCGCGGAATTCCTCGCAGCGCGGAGGCATCTCTCTAAGCGCGATCCGCGACAACCTTGAGTCCTTTTAGCAGGCCCCACGGTCATCGAGGCGTTCCGCTCTCGAGACATTTTTTTTTTTTGAGGGAAAAGGCTCCTCCGCGTAAGTGACTGCCAGCGAAGAATCCCCTGATACGGTGAG
>Ga0179591_1302878_pt1 | contig 22638 bp, 19 predicted proteins | sample CZOMad2_1_08_16f_FD_182891 | JGI IMG/M metagenome (GOLD analysis project Ga0179591, IMG submission 182891) | Vadose zone soil fungal communities from Angelo Coast Range Reserve, California, USA - CZOMad2_1_08_16fungal (PacBio error correction) | ecosystem: Environmental > Terrestrial > Soil >... | reverse complement strand
TTCAACAGTCCCTTTCTCCCTTCTTTTTTTTTCTCCTTCAGTTTTTCCCCCGTACTCAGAGACTTTTTTCCCAGTGCCGGTGTACCTTCACTTCGTCTTTTTCCCGGCAAAGCCAGCCCCCCTCGTGTAATCAGGCTGCTCCCGGCTTTTGGCGGAATTGATAACTTCCTCCTCCTTTCCTCTTTAACAAGGACGGTCCCGCGTGTATCCGCGTCCCAGGACGGAGAGGCGTTCCCTGTCCCTTTTTCGTCTCTCACCATTTTGACCCCCCCCCGCTGCTTCCCATGTTCATGCGGTGAGGTTTTGGTTGCCGGCTAAGATTTTTGTCCAACGCGCCGCCCCCCTACAGCCCTCGTTGCTTCCCTGGCGTTATTGTGTCGGTTCCCGAAAAGGCTTTAAACCGCTGCTAAGATGCCCCCCCCTGCCAGGGTTTCCCCCCCTTCCTTTTCAGGGCCTTACCGACGGTTTGAAGTAAGGCGGGCGTTGCCCTCCTTTTTAAGGAGCCAAGTTACTGGATTTGACACACCGTACCTCCCTTTGCGTTCTTCCCCCTGGAAGCCTGCCAACTTTCTTTGCTTCGGTTTGCCCCCCCGGCGCATTGAATAGAGGAGTATTTGCCGGTGGAATCGTTTGCGTTCCGTTTTCCCTTGCAACCCGGTTGGACTCAACCCCCCAGGGACAAGGATTTTTTCTTTCCCGACCCCGGAGGTTTCCCCCCTCGTGAACCAGATCACCCTCGCCTCGTTACAGCTGCGAAGTTTGTCCAAGGGACACCGGATCAGCTCGTCCGCCCCTGTGCTGGAACAGGCGTGCACCGCCCCCTTTGGCCCCCCCCCCTTTTGTGGCCCTTTTTTTTTTATCCTTCAAAAGTGCAAAGGTATTTTGCCGTGCTTGAGTTTTTTTCAAGGAGGTCCCTGGTTCTTCCGCCCGAACCCCCCCCCTCTCCAGTTTTTTCGGAAAGGAGTGTTCCCGTTACGGAAGGGACTTTTTTCTTGCCTGGGAGGCCTTGTCCCTTCCCCTGTTCGAGCCAGGGGTCATGTACCTGTCCTTGCTTATCAACTCACTACGCCCCGTTTCCCCCCATTCCGGCGGACACTGTCGTCCCCGCCAGTAACGTTATCCCGTGCCCCCGCCTTCCCCGGAAAGATTTCATCCGGCCTGGACTTTTCTTTACCATGGTACCGGAACGGTATGGACGGGGCAAATTTTCCGTAGCTGTTCACCCCTTTTTTTTTCCTTTTTCACGAGGAACCATTACCAGCCCCTGCAAGTATCTTTTTTTTCCCCAAATCAGAGGATTTGTGTGCGATGATTATTAGAACCCGGTTTTTCTTCCCCCAGGCGCGTTTGCTCCCGATTGTATAAGTTTTAACCACATTCGATTCTAGCCCTGGTGTTGTTCCTGCTTGATCAGGCACCCTGTCTCATTGATCTTCCTCCGACCTAGTAGATGTGGTCCACTGTAAATTTAGCCCCAAGCCTATTGCCCCCCCCGGTTCTTTTCTGGTTTTTTTCCCTTTCGTTTTGCCATATAGGGTAACCGTTTTTTCGACCTTTTAGGTTTCTTCTTTTGCATAGGCCCCCCACCGTGTTGCTTCCTCCCCTCCTGAATCGTCCGTTTTTTTTTTCAGGAAGGACTCCCGGTCGAATGTAAAGTCCTTCGGGTTTGATGGCGGGAATCTTGACCGGCGTTCCCACGGGTCCCGTCCTGGGCTGTTTCCTTCCTCTTCCTGAAGGACCCCTAGGGTCAGTGCCGCCCGAACAATTTCCGTCGGTCGTTTCCCCCAGTCTTTTCTCTCTGAGTTCGGTGGTTCCTCTCCCCTTTTTTCAGGTGAGGGGCCACACGTTTTGCGGATTTCCCGCCCCAACCTTGTCAGTTAGCCTGAGGCCCGCGGCTTCTCTTTTGACCCAGCCCTTCTCCCCCACGTTGTCCGATTGCTTCCCTGCATGTCCCGGAAAAACTTTTCATCGAAGATCCCCCGAGGCACCCTTGGTCAGAATGCACGGTGACTCGGTACTGAGCTCATAACGAGTGATGGACCAGTCCGGAAACATGGGATCTTCCTTCTATCTCTTCCGTTTCCCTGCTCACGATAAGGATCCAGGGTCCAATTTTTCTGGATTTTCTAACAGGCTTGGGGTGGGAAGCTTCAGCGAGTTTGATTTTTTCTGCCTTTGTTCACCTCCCACCGGAGTCTTTCAGAATTGTACGAGTTGCTTTCTGTTCGTCTTACCCCCAGTAATTTTTTTTGGACCACCGCACCTGGCTTGACACCAAATTCGTTCCATACCACTCTCTGATGATTTTTAGTACCATGGTTTCCCCCCCCCTCCCCCGGGCCTATCCCCCCTACGGGGGTACAAGACCCTGGGCGCTGGACTGGATTGGCCCGGACAAGACGATTTTACTTTTCCAGCCCCGACTTTTTTGCCCCCTTTGCCCACACCAAAACGCAGTTGAATGTCTCATACATTTTAGCGTCCATCTGTTTGCAACTTGCCGTTTACCGAGGTTACTTACCCCCTTTCCTTTTACCTCTACAACCGCTGACCCCATACGAAGAGCCCCTTCTCCTTTTCCCTCTCGCTGGAGCCTGGCGGGTTTCTTTTATCTGTCGCGGAAGTCCCCACCGGCTTCCGTAGAGATAACTTTCCAGAAGGGGGCCAACCCCCTAATTTCCCCCTTTTTTTTTCCTATTCCGTTTCCCAGAAACACCCGGCTTTTGACCTTATCGACCCTGTCCCCCATTAGTATTGAGGAGGCAAAGGTTTCATCCAGTGGGGTCCCTTTGGCCTTTCCCCAGCACCGTCAGGTCAGTTTGTGGACCCTTTGAACCCCTCCCCTTGCGTTTCTGATAGGGTTTTTTAGGCCCCGGCCTCCTTGGTCCATTCCTTCGAGAGTTTTAAGGAATCCCAACCTTTTTCATCACCGAGGTCTTTTCCTTCCTCTTACCCCTCCCTGCCGACAAACCCGCCAACCCAACGGGTCCCGGCCCCTCCCGGCTAATACCTGACGACTTTCCCCCCTACCTTGTTCCCAGATACTAGATTCAAAGTCGGTATTTCTAAACCAGATCCCCCCCTCTCTTTCACTTTGGATTCTCGCCGGCGAAACTTTTTCACCTGTGGGATGGGAAGTGGGTACGGTTCGGCGTACTGCAACCCACTATGATTAAAGCCCCCAGCCTCCCCGACTGCGTTTTCTGTTTCTCCTCCTCCCTTTCCCCATGAAATTTAATAGCAGTTTCCTGTTCCGGACTGTTGACGTTTTTGGCCAGAAAAGCTCGATGTTTCCCCCCCGGGAGGCAACAGTCTTCTGACAAGTAGACTTGCTGCCCACTATTCTATGGTAAATGACTATGTCTTCCTTTTCCCATCACCCCCCCTCGCTCCAATCCACCTTCCTATTCTGAAATGCCGGTAGCTCCTTGGTTCCCCCCCGGACAAAATAAGGACGCCAAATTGTCATTTGGCCGACGGTGTTTTTCCCCCCAGATCCTTTTGAACTGCCTATTTTTTCCCCACCGAGGCTGCCCCCCCTTTCATTAACGTCATCTCTTCCCCTGTCTTTTTTTACCCTCCGAGACCACCCCCTTCCTTGCCCTTCTTTGAAGCGACAATTCACGCCCCCTGAGTGTCCCGACGGTCATGCCTCCCCCAGTAATTTTCCCCCCTCCATGTTTTGCCGTCTCAAGACCGGAGACCATCACAAACCGCATCCTTTTACTTCTGTTATACCTTCCCCTTTGGGGCACCTACACTACACCTTTCCGTGTCCCTTTCCCCCGGGATGGCATTTCCCGAAGTGTGTTCCCAGTTCACCCCTACCCGACCCTTCTCTTTTCCCCCAGGCCCCATCTAACTCTTTAAACTTTTTCCTCCAAAGCCCTTTCCCCCCCTCCCCTTACGGAACAACCTGGCCTGGAAGGATGGGAACAATCCCTTTTGAATGGAACAGTGTTAGAAATTGGTGACCCCACTCTCTTTTCTTTCAGCAACTTGTGTATGGGTGGGGGTCCGCTTCAACCCCTCTTTCCCCGCTGACGATTTAGTGGGAGGGCATCTTCGTTGACTATGGTTCCTCCATCCCACCGGCCCCCCAGGGGAAAACTCACCCTCGAGGCATTTTCCCTTGGCGTAAATCCGCCCCCTTTTCCGTTTTTTCCGGCGGGAGCTGCATTTCTATATTTTCCTACTCCTTTTTTTTTGTTCCGGAGTAGACACTTGCCCGAATCCCTGAGCGCACAAGGAATGGAGGGCTAGAACGGATGGTCCCCCTCTCCTGGCGTCCCCCGGGTTTCCCCTTTCTTTTGATGCTCCAGATCATTCCCCGAGTGCGGCGGCTTCGCTGCTTTTTTTAGCAGTGGTTGGTTGTCCTGGATTCCCCCCGACAGAGGGGACTTTAACTGTGCCCCATTGGTCGCCCCCCCTCCTTTTTTTCTTTCCTCCACTATTTTTTTTTTGGTTTTTTTTACGGGTCCATCCTTTCTTTCGTTTTCCTGCTTTGGTCCAGCACCTTTTTTCCCTGCTGTTTTTAGTCTGGCCGGGGAAGAAGAGTTTGTGCCAATACCCCGGATTTCGGCCATTAACTTTTCCGGCGGCGTTGAGTTTGTTCTTTTGTTTTTCGCCGGTTTCCCCCCCCGTGAGTTGTCGGTGAGAACAGTGCACTTTCCCATGGTTTTGTTTGTCTTGTTAAGTTGGCGTTCTAGGAGATTTTGGAGTTAATCTGGTAATGCCGTCTGGTCTTTTTTCCCAGTGCTTTTTAGGATTAATCAGGCCGATCATGTGGTTTACCTCTTTTTCTTGTTTTTTTGATGGAAAAAGGGTGTATCCGTCCAGTGTTTGGCCCGCGTCCGTTGTCGGATTCGTCCGTTCACGCCTTAACCGTACACGTTTTGTTGACCTTTAGTCCATCCGGTACGTTCTGTCTAGTTTTACCCCCCCAACCTTCGTGCTCCGGTCTTTTTCGTTTGAAAGGACGTGTGCCTGCGTCGGTTTTTATTTCGGCCGGCAGACGGACAGAAAGTTGGCCGACGTCTCGCCCTTTTTGCTTCCCCCCACTGTTGTCTATCGATTTTTAATCTTGTTTCCGTCCCCCGTCCCCCCCCTGCCTCCCCTGTGGTCGTACTGATGCGATTCTTTTGTGCCCCTCGACCCACCCCTTAGGTGAGGAGTCGGATTGTGGGAAACAAATTTTTTCTTTTTCCCCCCTGCGCGAACTTGTTAATCATGGATCCCCCCCCCACTTTCCCCCATTTTCTTTTTACTTTCCGAACATTATGATTTTTTTTTTTGTTTTGTGGGTTGAGGCGGTCGGCCCTTGACGCTTCTGACTTTCTTAAGCTTGCCTGCTGCTGGTCTGTTTTTTCGGTCTTAAGATGGCCGAAAAAAATGTAGTGGGGTGGTCCTCTTGTCCCGCGGAGCGATTAGAGGGTTACGCTGGTCCAGTGTTGCCTGGTTTTTTTTCTCCCCCCACTCCGTTTGGCTTGAGGATTTCAGAAGGGACTTGACGCGATCCACTGTCCGCTTTTTTTCCCCATGCCACAACTTTCAGACTCCATTGCCTTTTGTTTGGCGTGTCCACAAGGTGCCGGTTGACTCTGCTCTATTAGTTGTTCCCTTTCCGTTTGGATTTGATAGTTCCATTTTCCTTTTTTCTCAGTGTAACCCCCTTGAACCAGCTTTTGGCTCCCTGCGAAAACGGTTCGTCGTCTTACCACTAATGTCCCTCGACTCAAAGAATGGACACTTACTACCCCGGCGTTTTAGAGACTCGTGTTTCCCTTCGGGGGGGTCGGTGACATGTTACTTTCCTTTTTTAGTTTGCACCGAGGTGTGTGATTGTTCGTCCCCGATTCTAGTTTCTCGATTATCTTTTGTGATTGCCCGTGCCTTGTTCAATCTTGTAAACCAGTTCGATCACCATTTGCACCTCTTTGATTTTTCCCCTGGTTCCTTCCTTCCCATTGATCCCCCCCTCATCCCATGGGAAACAGGGGTCCAGAGGGTTTCTCCCCTTCTTCCGTAGGTAAGTGAAGATGTGCTGTGGGAAGTGAATTTTTTTCCCTGTCGTTGTAACCCGTCAAGCTTTAAAATGCCCAAGTTCACTACCGTTCCATGTGTTTCTCGTTCCATGGTGTAAAGCCTGCCCACCGGTTCTGTACAGGCCCAGCTAGATTCGATTTTTTTCTCACCCCGTGTTAAATACAAAAGACGGAACATGGCCACCGTCGGAAATTTTCTCGACAAGAATCTGGTTCCCCACGCTTCCCTCTTCGACCGAGAGCAGGGGGGCCGAGGTCAGCCTGTAAAACTCCTGTCTTCCTTCCCGGTTCCTCTTCAGGTAGTTGCATTATGGAAAAGGATAGGGAGGCCCCAGGAACAAAGTTCCGTGCATTTTGTTCCTCCTCGTCACCAAGTTGGTATATAACTAGTGGTTTTTTACAGGTGGTGACACTCCGTTCTGTATCTGTCTTAAAATGTGCAGATTGGGCTCGAACTGAGTTGCGCCAGGGTCCCCCTGCGTCCCCTCACGTATCAAGATACAAAGAGTCCCCAATTGGCTACTAAGTCAACTTTTTACCCAGGAGTTCCTTTTTTATCAGGGGTTTACTGCGAAGTTCATACCCAACCGCGACCGTGATGACCGCCCCTTTCCTCGGATTGTTTTAACTTCACGACCCCCACTTCCTGTCCATGCTGGTCCCATCCCCTTGGTGCGTGTCTTCTGAAATTACTGGGAGGCGTCTTTTCGGATGGCCTTCCGCGGCGGTTTTTTCAAGACGCGATAGTCCCCCCATCTGGCGGACCACGGTATCCTCCGTTTTCACGTCTTTACCTCACCGTTTCCCCTCGTGCTTTTGCTGGCCACTTTTTTTTTTTTTTTCTCGTCCCAGAATCTGGGCATTATATCCGATCCCTCTCGTTTCGATACCGTCAATCGGCCGAAAACCGGCCCATTTTCCTTTTTGCCTCCCTTGAATGGGTAACATGTTCCGGTCCCCCGGGCGACGGGGATTCCTTGCTTTCCCCAGAAGCATTCCTCTTGGATGGAAGATACAACCATCGAGCTGGCCCATTTGCTCCCTTTACCGGTTTAGTAAACATCGGGGTCACTGCTCCCCGGCACCCACGGTGGCCCTTTCTCCCTTTTTTTGAAGGTGGTTCGCCCCTACGCCGATGATTGTTACGTGATAATGTTTTCACTTTTTTCACCCACCGGTATTCGGGTCCTTTCCCTTGACGGTTTTCTCCCAGAATGGGGTGTTGGTTGGGCGGTTGGTTGTGATTTCGGTCCAGATTCAAGGAGCCCCCCAGGGCAGCGAACGGCCTGGATTAAAGGTTCAGAACAGGCCCACCCCCCAGGTCGTCTTTTACCCGTTCTCGGCTACACTTGTCCTCGGTGTCCCGGGATCCGCCGGCATATTTAATAGCACCCAGAGTCCCACCTTTTTGCTGCAAGTTGGCTTATCAACAAGAGTTGGCTTTTGGGCCCGTCATTCCCCAGTAGTTTTTTTTTAGGAGTGTATTCGGCGTCCCAATCAGTGCACCTTGGCTGAGGACTCTTCGCATGTCTGTTGACCGATCTTTCGCGGGGCCCCCCCTACCAGAGCCCTTTCACCGGGTCTTACGTTTCCCCCAGCTTTGAGGGTGAGCGCCTACCAGGAATTTCGGACTTCGCTTCCCCTTTTGCCCACGTCAACACCGTTTAAGTTGTTTCTTCCTTGCGTGGTGGAGCTTTTTCTTCCTGAGTCAAGATACGGTGTTGCTGTGTGCCCCCTTGCTCTCCACCCCCCAGTGTCCCCCTTGCCCCCGTTTTGTTTGAAAAGGCTTTCGAGCCCCCCCCGCCGTTGAACCCGGGCCATTTTGGCCCTTATCTTTTTCTTTTTTTGATTTCCCTTCAGGTAAAACGATCAATTGAACCCCTTGCCTTTAATGGCACCTCTTTTCCCCCTTTCGCGGAGTGATTCTCACCCGCTTTCTTTTCACCTCCCGTTTGCCTTCCCCTCTGACCGGTCGTCCCGTTCTCGGAAAAGTCGTTCGGAACCGCTCCCTTGTCCCGGTCTCCTCCGTAACGGCTGACTGTGCGTTCCCCCCCCCGTTTCCCTGGCGCAGGCCTGCCTCTCTGTCCCCTGGCCTCCTGAGTAATAGGAATTGCTGGGAACCTACTATTTTTGTTTTCCCTCCTTTTAAAAGCAATCGGTTTTACCCCAGTGCCTACTAGGAGTCGCCCTTTTTTACTTCTTTTTTTCCGTTTTTGTAGATTCGTTAGACCGCGGGTTGGTCAAACCATTTCCACCTTTCCCCAATTTTGTATTTCCCGAAATCGTTTGGAAGGACTGGCTGATCTTACCCTTCAAGCATTCCCCCCCCTCTTTCCCCCCCCCACACCTTCTTATAGATCTTTCCCCCCCAAATTTTTTTGTTGTTGATAGAGATCATTTGTCTTTTCCAGTCAGCCCGGAGGTTTAATGGTCCTCCCGTTCCTTTTCTCTCCAGCCTGGGGCCCCCGCTTTTTGTTTCCTTTCGGATATCTCTTTGCACGTGTTGCATTAAACAACGATTTGGCGTACCCTTTACCCTAACTGGGACCCCCTGAATTCCCACTTCTGCTCTTCTTCAATGGAATCAACCATTTGTTTTTGTTTTTTTTTTTTTTTTTTGTTTTTTTTTTTGCACTCCCCGCGGCATTTGGCGTTTCAAAACGTCCTTAATAACTTTTTGGGCTCCCCATCGAAAATTCGTCAAGTACAGCGGGGCGGAAGATCGGAGGCTTTTTTTGAGTTATTCCGAGTTTGGATTTGTTTCAGACCACCATGACCAGGGAACGAAAAACGTCGCCATGAACTTGTCAAGGGAGCAGTTTTTTCCGCTCACCTGTAGTTCTTCCGCATGTAACTAGGCTCTTTGTTGAAGGACCGGGGGGGTGTTTAGTGTTGGCATTCCCGGTGCTGGGTCCAACACCCTTTAGTCCCTCCCCCTCCATCCGACCCGGTACCACATATTTACGGGGACGATGCTCTTCCAGCCTTGTTTCCTGGGCAGAGACGCTTTCCTATGAAAAAGAGTTGTGACGGCGTAGGGGCGTCGACTTTCCGGTTGCCAGTTTGAATTTCTTCGGGCCAGTTCCCCTGTTTTTCCAATAGTAATCACCAGTGCTTTACAACAAGCCCCTTGATCTCGTGCACCATTACGAGGGCTCTTGTGACCATCTTTTCCCTCCCCGGTTTTCTTTTTTGGGGGGGCTGGCTCATGCCCATTTCCCCCCACAAAGATTTTTGGCATCCCTTTCCCTCGTTTGCGTCCAGTTTTTTTAAGACCAGTTGGACGTCTTTCGCCGGTGCGCCCTTCTCCGGTTGAGACGTAATTTGAGCTTAGTGTTCATCTATTTACTTGGCCCCCTAATTGTAAGTTTGTGTGTTTTTTCTTTTTTTTTTTTTTTTGTAACGTTAGAAGCCTTTCAGGGCCGCCCCCCCACGTAAACCCCCTTGGCAAGTGAAGACTTTGTTTATCCGTTGGGGGGGAACTTCTCCCGGTTCTTCGCTTGCGCTGGTTGAAGAGTGCTGGTCCGTGCGGGCCTTCCGCATGAGGTTAAGGTTAGGCAGTTTTTTCTAGTTCACCAGGTAAGCTTGTGCACCAAACCCTTGGGTGCCTTTGGACTTTCCTTCATCTTCGGTCACCCAACCTAGATTCTTTCCCCTGCACCGTTTTACAACTGTTGAAACACACACCCCTCCCCTTCCCTCAACGGGAGGTTCCCTTGCCAAGGAGTCCACTTGACCGAGATTTTGTTTTTTCTTTTTTCCCTCATTGCTTTTTCAATGGCCGGTACCGGTAACTAACAATCGGCGATGGGACATTACGGTTCACCGGGTCCCAAGTAATAGAGAATTTGCACTAAGCTTTCCAATCTTTTTTTGACCCCCTAGAACCTTTGTCAAGGTTCTTTCCCTCCAATGTCCCTGCTCTTTGAGGGGTGGCTCTGGATAAACGATCTGGTTTCACGTCTGAATACCCATCCTTCTTCGAAACAGTTTACAGCAGTGGCGCCGATTTAGCCGCGTCGGCGGCGCTGGAACTGGGTTGGGTTTTTTCTGTGGTGCAGCGAGAGCGGGATCGTCGACCTTCCCTGCCCATCTTCGAATTTCTTTGTCGATTGCACTGTGTACTGGTGGGCTGACTGCAACGGTCCAGTGGTCACCCCCTGGCTAGCCTTGGAGCCACAACACACGAAGATCTCGATGTTTCGTATGTTGGGACATCTTTTTGGGGAGAGCAGGCAGTTGAATAATCTTTGCTACAACTGCCCCCATCCCCCCTATCCTTTTCCCCACTTCGACAGCTTTCCTTTTCCCAAGGTTGCTTTCCCCGTCCGTGAATAAGTGGCCATTTTTTTAGGGTATTGTTGCCCCAAACCCCAGTGCGAGGTATCACTGTTCTTCCTTTTTGCTCTTATTCCCCTGAAGGGACTCGGATACCCCGGCTCCCGACAGGACCGTTTTTTTTGGTCATGTCGAGGGTGACTCGTATCCTGACACGTTCCGATTGGTCCCAGGACTCCTCCCTTCTCCTCTTACAATTCTGTACGTGCTGAGGGACCGCGGCGTGAGTGTTTTTTCCCCATTTCTTGGGGACCCCCCCTTTTTTGCCCTGAGGCTGGCCAGCTGTCACACGGTTCCAATTGAGTTACAACTGATCACTTGGCATGCTCACCGCCGTAACTGATATAAACCATCTCTCCCTTCCGTGTAAAATTTTACGGCATGGCAGAGGTCATTCTCGTTCATTTTTTTTTTTTTAGAATATCCCAAGCTCTTGTTCTCTCACAGCAAAGTACCGTTTCCATTCGATTGGGGACTTGTCCCCCCCCTCGGGGTTTTTTTGTTGAGGACTGTAAGGCGTTAGGACCCCATGGACTTTATCCTTTCGTTTTCCCTCCACAATTTTGCTGTAGGGTGTTCCCCCTTAAGGTTCGAGGCAGTTTTTTGGCTTTGTTATTTCTTACCTTTGGGCTTTTTTTCACCAGGTTGTTCGCTGTACCCCAAACTCCCGCTTAGTCCCCCCACGCAGTCAGTCTGCCTTTTATTTGAGTGATAAAAGGGTCCTCGTCCACCCTCCCCCTTTGTTTCCCTTCCCCCCTTTTCTATCGTGTTCGAGTGATGGATACGCTCATGTTGTCCCTGCCAGTTTATGACCTTTCACTTCCCCTGTGGGGGTCAGGACCACCCGCAACTTTCAGTCAGGATGGTGTTATTTTTTCCCCTAATCGAGGAACTCGATGTTTTCGGGAAAACCATTGCCTGTTTTGATCCCTGAGTTAACAGACCCCATTCATTTTAAAAGTCTATTCCACCTCTGCCTTTTTTTTAATCCCTGTTTATTTTCCCCCCTTGTCCTTAAGATCCTCTTTCTCTTGTAACATTTGGTAAAGTAATTAGTGTCGCGAAGTAACGGTGCGGCGTCTTGCGTTTTCCAGTTTCGAAGTCCCTTTTCCCTTCCTTCTTGTTACCTATGATTCAGGGTAAGTTGACCATATTTCTCAAATCCGCCCTCGTGACAATGATTATTACAGTGCTTCTTCTTCCCCCCGCCCCTTTCCCCGTGACCCCTTAATGTACCGCTGTTTGGGGCATGCCACCCCGCTTCCTGATAGCTTCCTTTAACACTTTTTCACGGCTCTTTTGAACGGGCTTTTTTCGACTTTGCCCGGCACCCCCGTGGTCAATCTATTTACCCAGAGATCTCTTCGTTCGGGGGCCTCGTTCCCCACCCGTATTTTTTTTGAAAACCCCATGCGAAGGTCCAAGGTAAACACCCCCCTGGCCGACGGCCTTATCCCGACTTATTCTTTTTTATCTTTAAATGGATCCCTACCCGGTCCCTCACAACATCTCCGTCAAAGTTTTTTAGGTCGCGGACACGGCTACTTACCATGTGGCCTTTTTTTTTTTTTTCCCCCGGGTTTTCCCTGCTTTCATCCTTTTTTAGACACACCCCTCCCCTATTCCCACCGCCCAGTCGCCCCCTTCCTGATTTATGCGTTTTCCCCCTACCCGCTCACCGTACGCTCTTTATCCCTTTATTTGTAGGAGGTCTGGGCCAAAGATTCTCTTTTCCCCCCTTTTTTTTTTGGAGAAAGTTTTTTTTCACAGCGGAGTACTTCTCTTTCCTGGGATCTTTTATGTCCCGAGATCTTCCTGTCCCCCCCCTTATATTTTTTTTCCCACTGACCAAATCCTTCTTTTCCACTTTTCAACCCAATGGAAAATCTCCCCGGCAGTTTTGTGGGTTCTCTCTGCAAGCCCCCAATTTTGAATTTTCCGGAGGGTTCACCCGTCTCCCGGTTGACCACTCAAAAGCTACCCCCAGTTAGGTACCATTATGACGTTGATCCCTTGCTGCCAAAAACCCCTGGTCCAACCCAAATCATTCTCCCAACCAGTTCTTCGGTTTTGACCTTTTTTTTTTACCCTTTTTCTTTCCACTGTTTACGTTTCAATGACGGCCCAAGTTCACCGGTTTGCATGCTCTCCCCTTAATCAGAATTTTTCGTTTGACTTTTTTTCCCTTCAGGACCTTCAACCAAAGCATTTCCATGTGACTGAGTTATAAATACAATGCCAACTTCCCTACAAAAGAATCTCCCCCCTGCGGTTTTCCCAAGATCCCGGACTTTCCCCTACCCTCATCTTTGACCCTTCCCCATCGAACCCCCCCCCTCTTTCCAAGGGTTTCGTTTTTCTGGCAGGACTTACCAACCTTTCCCCCTGGCACAAGGGCAGGTTAGCCGGGCTGTTCCTTGGTCGAACCAGGAGGTATCTTGGGCGACCCTTTTGAGGGACCAACTTTTGACCTCAGCAACCTCTGTTGTCTTTTTTTTTTCCCCCGCCCCCCTGCTCCCTCTCTTTCTCGATGGCCGGAGTCCGTTGCGTCTTTTTCCCTATTTTTCTCCCAAAAAGAACCGTGTAATCCACTCGAAATTCCCCTTGAGTTCCTCTGCGTCCCCAGTCAGTTTTCGGAGGGGGAGGGGTGACCATCTTCCTTTTCCCACGTGTTTTGGTGTTTTTTTCTTCCCTTCTCTTACAACCTTCTAGTCTTTTTTGCCCTTTTTTTTTTTTTTTGACTGGCTGTTCTTGCCGTTTTGGTTGCATCTATTTCGTTCCCCCTTGACCTTCGTGGATGACTCCACCCAATGTCACCGATCCGTCGCGGCCAATCTTTTCTTTCCCCCCTGATTTTCCCTTTTTTTATGGGGTGACTAGTGCTTTTCCTATTTCTTCCGAAAAGGCTTTGCCCCCCCTTTTTCTCCACTCCTTTTCTCCATTTTCCACGGCACGGGGCGTCCCCAGGCTAATTTTTTCCGTCGGCGTGCCTGTTGTCAAAAAGTGTTACAGCTTGTCCTTGCTTTTTTTTTTTTTCCCTTTTGCGGTGTGTTCCTTGTTTTGTCACTCCTGTTTTGTCGCAGAAGCGTGTGATTCGGTGTTTTCGGTTGCCGGCCCGAGTTGATTTCGTACAAACGGATGTTCTTCTGATTTTTTTGTCGTTTCTTTTCTTTCGTTTGCGGTATTTCGTCTCCACATTTGCTGCTTTTACGAGTGTTGATCATTTCGTAGTTTGCTGCCCGTCTCATTCTCAGACGGTCCTGGGTTCGCTGAGTTTTCTTTTTTCCCAGTTTTTTGTAATAGTGTACTTCCATTGGCCCGAAGCGGTGGATCGGGGCGTCCCCCCTTTCTACCCGTGGGTGAAATGTTCTTCCAATTTTTCCTTGGTTCGGGGATTTAGTAGTGGTACCCGCATGGCAGGCTTTGCCTTTCCTTTGTCGTGGTTTCCCGAATTTGTTGGTTTTTTTGTCCTCTTCTGTGGGGGGGGGATTGTCCGGCCCCTCCTTGTCCGATGGACCCCCCGCTTTAATCCTGTGAGTACCTTTTTTTCACTTTTCGTGGTGGGCCCCTGGTTTTTGTAAAAACTCTGTCCCGGCCCCTTTTACCAGGATGTGTCTACTCCCCTCGCTTTTTTTCGTCCCTTTCTAGGTGATGTAGAGCGAATGTTCGGAGGTAGTCCTACCCCGGTGGGACTTTGGTTACTTCTTCGCCCCTGTCGTCCTTTTCCGTTTACAGACACCCCAATGGGTCCCCCATACAGTCTTCTTTCCCTTCATCCCCAGCATTGTGGAGTCTGTGGTCCTTTTTTTTTTCTGTTTCCCTTAGTCCCGTCGCGTGAATTCGTAGCGTAGGTTTCGTGTAGCCGCTGGCCCTTCCAACTTTTTGTTCAGCAGGATCTGGTGTGTTCTCGGTTTTTGGTCTTGGAGCGATATGTTTTGTAAACCCCCCCAATATTGCTGTTGTCCGTTTTCCTCCCTTTACTTGCCAGCCCTTTGCGATTGCGAGCCTGCCGCTGATCAGGGGACCCGTTTGTTTTTTTTTTCCATTGCCCACCAGTAAGCTCCATTGTCAAACTTTTTTTTTTGTTTTTTTCCCCCATGGTGCATGGCGTGTTACCGAGCTGATAAGGCAAGTTATCTTCTAGTTGCATCTTCCTTGCGTTCTTTCCCCCTGCATCCGGAACACCACTTGCGGGGCTTTTTTTTTTCACCATCTCTTTCCTTCGTTTTTTCGGCTTTCCTTCTCTCCAAGTAGGACTTACCGGTTACCCCCTAGCGCCTGAAGCGTTTTTAAGGAGCCGAACAACCAGTGTCTTTTCTTAGGGGCTCCCTTTTACTAGTTTCCCCTTTTGTTGACAGCGTTTCCCTTTCTTTGTCCAAGGGTAGCCCCTCCTTTAGTGTAACGCGATTTCCCTTAGCCCAACACTCAGACTTTGGTACAATTGCTGGGGTCCCCCCCGATGTACGGGGCTCCACTAACTACGAGATTTTCTTGGGACTCCGGCCATTCTTTTTTTGCGCGAGCCCCCCCTGTTTTTTTAGGAGGGTGGTTACGACCCTGGCTTGTGGCCCGGTCCTCGACCCGGTGCGTTTTTTGACGATCTTGTTCTTTTTGTGCCCCCCTCACGGGTTTTTTCCACCCTGGCAATTACTACTACAAAATTGACATGTCTGGTACGTCCCCCCCCAGTTCCTTGTGATGAATTTCTTTCCTCCAGATTGTTAGACTTCGCATCCGCAACCCCGCCTGTTCACTACAAAAATGAGAGCCTAGTTGCCTTGGGATCGTCCTCTTGCTGGTCCCTTAGGCTACATCCCTTGAATCCCTCCCCCTTTTTTCCGCATTTTTTTCTACCTTTATCCGTTTCTTTCCCGCTGACTGTCTTTTTCCTGGCGTGCTCTCGCCTTTGTTATCGGACAAAGACGTTTTTTCATTGTTTTTTCCTTTTTCACCTTTGGTCTTCTCCTTGTTCGGGCCCAAAAAGAATCCGTTGCTGTCCTTTCCCCCCCACCTCGGTGTGGCCTTCGGCCCTTTTTTCCCCACCCGCTCGGCTGACCACGGTCCTACCGGGTCGTGCTTTTATAGAACGATCACAGTTTCCTTGACACGACGACTTCCTTTGTTCTGTCGGCCGTACAGGTCCTGTTTCCTTCGCCCTTCCCTCAGGTCCACAGGCAGGCCCCTTGATGGCATGCAATACGATTCCTTTTTTTTTTTTTTGTTGGTTACCTCAATTTTTTGAAGTACAAGACCTTTTTTTTAACATTCTTTGTCAACGAACCCTTCTCCAAGGCTTGATGAGCTTGGTTCGAGGAGGCTTGCGTCTGTTTTCTTTTTTACCTCCGAGTTCCGTTGCCCTCCCTGTCTAAAGCCCTTTTTGATTACCATTCATTCTCTCGGTCCCCCTTTTTCCTCTCAAGACCGGTTACCTTTTCGTGCTTCTCCAATTCCTTTTTGACGCAATCGCAGCTTATCGTTATTATGCGAGATTACCCCCCCCCAGACTCCGCCCGAAACCCCGCCCTTTTGCCCCCCCCCTTCCATGTAATTTGACATTTGGTACTTTCATCGTGCCCCTATTGTAGGTGGTTTGAGCGACTCCAGGTCTTTTTCCCTTCCGTCGCGGCCTGAATTTCCCCAATATTCTCTGGCACTTTTTGCTTTGTGTTAGTTCCCCGTTTATCCAGGTTCTTTGCGCCCGGGGCCCTTTTTCCTTTTTCTCCCTTTCCGTGACCTGGTTGCGTACTTTTGATTTTAGTTTTTCCACTTCCGGACGTCACTGGCACCCCGTGATTGAAAACCCCCACTTGGTTTTTTTTTTTGGGTTGTCTACGGCGACCTCCTGCGCGGCCTTGTCCCCTTTGGTGGTTTGGATCGCTTCTTCCCCTGCCCACGTTGAAGGCCGCCTACGGATTCCTTTAACTTTTTGCAATAAACCGGTGCAGGCACCCCCCCCAGGTCCCTGGGAACACCTCCTCCCATGTCCTATGACCTTCTTTGCCTTGGGTATCCCCCCCCTATGTTCATTTTATCGCGGACGGAACCCTTCTTTCCCCTTGTTTATCCAAACCCCCCGGCTTCATGTTTCTGTTTTTCTTGCTTCCTGACCCAAGCCTTTATTTTCGGAGCCCTATTAGGGGTACACTGTTCCCAATTCAGCTTCCCTTGTTCCTTTCTGATTCCTGTAAGTCCACCGCATTCTCGGCGCCCCAGGCGCGCCGTGTTTCGTCACGTCAGTTAGATCGCACTACCTGTTTCTGGACAGTTCTTCGACTTTTCGATTCTCGTGCCCTTTTGTGTCCACCTTGCCCCAGATGAGCAGTGGCCGTTTTTCTTCCCCGGCCCCCCTATTATTTTTTCCACCGCTTTTTCACCCGAGCTCACCAGGGAATGAAACGCCCCCTTTTGGGTCACCGGTTTCCGTATCTACGACGTGCGCCCCCCCCACCCGGTTACCTTTTGTATGTCCAGAGAAAGATTGGTAAGGTCACTTTTCCCCCCTTTTCAGTTTCCCCCCCACGCCTATCATCGACCCGGATATGAAATGTTTTTTTTGGCACGGGCTGTTCCCTTTTGGAAACACCCTCTTTACATTTGCCCTCCCCCACAATCCTGGCCCCCCTGGCCAATGCGCCCTAAGTAAGTTCCCTTGTCGCTTCCGAGAGTCCCCCTTTTTTCCGTGTTGGATTCCCTGACACCTCCCCCCCCCCTTGTTTTGTCGGTTTAGCACACCGTGTTTTTGCCTCTGCAACTGGTCACTATCGGGCCCGGAATGATGCCTTTTTTTATCTTTTCTTTTGGTGCCTTTGGTCACGACCCACGATTTATGTACCGACTTCCCGCCCCCCCTGAGTTTTTTTTTATTTCCTGGTTGAAAAAATTCCCCAGTTTTTTTTTGACTCGCTCGATTGCTTCTGTCTTTCCTGACTTTTTTCGTTACGGTCTGTGTGGATTTTGGAGTAACCCTTCATGCGAACTTTTCCCCTGCGATTTTTTTTTTAGGAGAATTTCCCCCCCCCCCTCCCCGAGAACTGCCCCAAAGTTCCGCCGGGTTCGTGTCCTACACATGCTTCCTCATATTTTTCCATAAGGGTTTCCTTTCTCGCTCCTGTTTAGTGCACCCTTTCGATCTAGTTTTTTTTTATTTCCTTCTGGGACCCGTTTTCTCTCCAGGCGCCGCCCGGGCGGGAATCTGTTTGAACCCGGTTTTTTTTTTCCCCCCTACTCGTCACCCCCCTGCCCGAGCTTTTCAATCCTCTCCCTCTTAGAGGTCACTTCCCCAACAACTTTGATTCCCCATTTCGTTCAGGGTCAACCGTACTGCCGTCCTTAATTGTCTGTTCACACGTCTTTCATACCATGTGCCCCCCAATTCCGTGCAAACTTCCCTTTTCTTCACCGAGCGGCGGCGGCTTTTTTTATCGTCCCGTGGTCGATTTTTTTCCCTCCCCCCCTTAATGGAACTCCGTTCATGCCCTGTACTTTCCTCCCCGTTCCGCTCAATAGGAACCGGTCCCTCCTTCTCCTTTTGACTTTCCAGGGTGGGAGGGTTTTTTCAGGCCCACTTTTCAGTCCGTCTTGTAAACCCTCCCTTCATCCCCTAACGAAAGATGTGCCCTCCTCGGGGATGATCTGTGAAGGACCTCCCTTTCACTCCTCAAAAACCTTTGAAAGATCTAGCCTTGCCCCCCCCATTCCCTTGTTAAGGCCCTTGTCCTTTCGTGACGGCCCGGTGTCCACTAATTTTTGGCTGGCCCCTCCTGGTGGTTGACGTTCCTTGGACCCCCCCCACCAACTTTCCAACTTTGTTTTTTTTTTGGTGATTCCACCCCATGAAGACCCCTGCTACTTTTCATCCTGGTGTTTTTGTCTTTGCTCGAAGTGAGACATTTTCCCAATTAGCACGTTCCCCTTGTGAAGGTCGCCCGTATTTAAGTTTCTCCCCACCCCTTGTCCAAACGTCTTTTGGCAAACCCGGAACCTTTTGGCGAGCTTTTTTTTTTGAGCCCCCGCTTATGAGTCGGTTTTCTCGTCATTGCCGCCCGCGGTGAACCAAGGCTTCGTCTCCCAAATTTCCCAAGTCTGATTACGCCGTAGGATCTCCTCCCCTGTTTTTTTTTCAGGGGGCGCCCCCGCCCCCCGGCCACCCCTCCGCCGTTTTTATCGTTGCAGTTTTCTGTTTTCGGGACGGGGCAGCAAGCGGCCCTCTGCGCCACTCCCGCATGAGTTTCCCTTTGTTCGTTCCCGGTCGCCTCTTGTTAGAAGACCCGTTTCTTTTGTAGTGGGGCTCGGACATGTTTCACAACCAAACCACCAAGTGTTTGGACCTTGGTTTTGTCCTTTTGCGAACTGTTCCCTCCCCCACCAAAAAGACCCAGCCGGATCCCCTGCAAAATTTCAGGTTTCACCGCCATATTTCCAGTTCTCTTTGAGCTTGTTCTTGGGCGGCGCGTCTTGTTTAATTCCAATTTACCATGAACTTCCCCCGTTTTTTTTTTTTTTTCCCGATCATACCGTCCCCCTCATGCCTTTTTTAAGTAACCGTGGCACTTACGGGGTTTTTCCCATTGGAAGTCTGGTTTTACAACGCTAGGTTTTTTTTGGACTTTTCCTTGGAACCCCAGCAATGGCCCAGATCGTCTTTTTGGTTAATTCCCTCTCCCCGACCCAGCTTCGTCGCAAGTCCCCCTCCTTATTCTCCACCCGCCGTAAGAGGGGCTCTACCATCCTATTTTGACTGACTTACCCCACATTTTTCCTCCTGTTGCTTTTCAATTCCTTTTGTTCTTTGTTCTTGCGGTCTCCTTTGAGGAACCCCTGCTCTGTGGAAGCTAAGTTGATCAGCTCCCCCTGGCTGGTCCCCAGAAAGTTATATGACTAATGCAAGGTCAAGACCACGGTTCCCTCTTGATCGTTTGCTTCTTTCGATCCTCGGTCACTCGCTGGCTTACTCTCGTAGAGGTGGTGAAAGACTCGGTCTCCCCCCTGTATACAGACCCGTGGACACCCTGCCCGGGCCGTTCCCTTCCAGGGTTTCTTTCCTTTAGGTTAAACCCTCCTTTCCCCGTGGTTTCCTGGGATGTTGGGCAAGGTCAACCCTTCGCTATGACATGCCGGGGCCAGGTACAATTTTTGCTGGTTTGCCTTGATAGGAGAAATGACCGGTTTACCCTTCCTCCGACCTGGAAGTTCACGTTATTGGTGTAGTCTAATTATCCCCGTCCCCGTCGGCGTTTTCCTTCGCTTCCCCAGAGGCCCAAATTACCGCGTCGTGTGTGACTAGAAGAGGTCAGTGTCCCCTTCCCCACCCCTTGCTTTCTGCCCACGTTGACAGGCCAATGCATGTCAGTAAATATTTTCCCATTTCCGATTACATTGTGGGTCCATCAAAGAAAAGAGAAACCCCTTAGATAGTCCAAATGCTTTCCCTGCGACCGTAGTCTTTAGGAGGTATTTTTTTCTCAGTACCTGATATCCTTTCGTTGAACGATATGGACGGGTGACAGTTACTTTTCCCCCCACCTCTTTGTGTTATGAGTTGACCACCTCGTTTCTGATGAAGGTCTCTTATACAGGCGTAGATCCCCCTACCTTCTCCCACTTTCCCCGCTTGGTCTTTGCCCCCCCACATCCCCGTAAAAGCGGGGCGTGTCTTAGTTCCCTTTGGCATTTTGACCACGTCGGGCGGACGGCCCTTATCTCGCCCTCTGTGCTGGGTACCTCGGGATTAAAGGGTAAAAGCCATTCCTGTCCCCCCCGGGGGGGGTCTCCCGTTCTTTCCGGTTTGCGTGTTGGAGGCCGCTCACAGAATCGATTTTTTTTATTTGCCTCCCCGACTGACGTTGTTTTTCCCCATCTCCCCCCCCATGCAAAGGGGCATGTTAGTGCAATTCTCTGCCCCCCTGGATCGTGTCGAAAAACTGAAGCCCCCTGCTTGTGTTTCAAACTATTCCCCCTATCTTTTTTCCCAACCGCGCCCCTTTTAATAATCACCGAGTATTCTTTGTTGTGCTAATAAGCTGGCTTGCGGCCACGAGTAATGTCTTTGTGGAGAAACGCCGGCGCGTCATTGGGCCTCCAAGTTCCGACGTACTTTTTTTTTTTTTAAGGACTCTCCCTGTTTTTTTTTCCACTTTTTCTTTATATATTGCGATGGACCCTTTGACTGAGGAATCCTCTTTTTTCCCCCTCCCCTTCCCCTTTTACTAGCCCCCCCGTTTCATTGGGAGTTTGATGATGTGGCATTGGGCACCCCCAGCTCTCCTGATAGATGTGGCACAAAGTCACCCGGCTTTCTGTTCAATTTGACCCCCCTTCCCTACCCCCCTGTTCCCCAGCTTTCCTTAACGATCTTAGCTCGGCCGGGAGCCCCAGTCATACTGGACCCACCATGGTCCTCCACAAGGTTAAAGACCACTTGCGAAGGAAGACTATTCTCCCTCCTATCAAAAAGGTACAACTAAACCTTTTTCCCGCCAAACCTGGGGAATCACCAAAGTACCTCCTCCCCAACTTTCCTTTCTTAGCCCCGCACTCCGAGGAAACTTTTTTGATGGCATTGTCAGGTTGTAGCTCTTTTTTTTCCCTTTTTCCCACCACACTTTAAACGATTTCACACCGGAATAGAGGCCCCCAGACGGTGTTTGTATAATGACATTCACCCCTTCCCTCCGTAATTGAGCTTCAGTTCTCCTTCATGGGGTCAGTGAGGGACCCCCCAAGATTTTGGTAACCCTTTTTTTTTTGCCCAAAGAACAAAGTTTTTTTCTAGACCGCGGAGGCACCCTTCCTTTTTGTTTCCCTGGCAGCTGGCCCGGCTAAACCCGCGCCTTTGAACCTCCCCGAGTCATTCCCTGAAGTTTCCAGTTTGGAAACAGAAGTGGGGGCGGGACCCATACTTCCTCCCGCCCAAAAGGACTGAAGACTTTTCCCCACCACGTCCGCCGGGTCCGGGCGCTCACCGCTCCCCCCTGACGGCCCTCATGAACTTCCTTCCTCCGACTCCAAAATGGTTCAAAACCAGCGAAACCCCCCTGTTTTGTTGGGCCTATGTTACTCGCCCCCCCCCTCCGCCCATGAGAAGGGAACGATTGCTCTCCTTCCTCTCCATGTTGATAAAAGAAGGGAAAAGTTCACCTTTTCCCCCCCCACCCAAGTCATCCCCTTTTTCCCACCACTTCTGTCACCCCCACAAGGGAGGACAACACCCAAACCTCCCTGCCGCCCGGCACCTTTCGATGGAAGACTGTCTCGGTCCCAACCCGCCCCCTGTCTTCTTCCCACGGGTCCATATACCCTTTTTACACGTTTGCGCAATTCCCGTTTTCCCTCGGACCCCAACCTTGCCGTCCCTCCCTGTCCCGCGGAGGAAAGTAGACAGGAGGAATTTTCTTACCCCATGTTTCCCCCCCACACCACGGCTTTTTTCCGGTTTTAAGCAAAATAAGGTCTTTGGGCCGCCTTTCTCCCACTGGTTTTTCACCCTTGGCTGAGTGCTGGTGAGAGAGGCGAGTGTCCATCTGTTTCTGCTCCCCCTCCCCCTGGAGGTGAATCGCCATCGGACTAAATTTTCCCCCGGCGGGCGAGCAGCCAGTTCCCGGTTTTCTTCCTCTCGTCCCCTTTTTTCTTTTTTTTTTCTTCTTTGAATCCTCCTCGTGTGGTGTTTGAGTGATCTCTTTCCCCCCCCCCACTTTTTGTCTTTTTTTGTTTTGACCTCTGTGAAACCTGATTTCTTTTATACCAGAAGGTATGCTCGCCGTTCCCGTGACAGTAGGTTATGCTCCCCCCAGTCACACTGTCCTCCCCTCGCGCCCTTTATCAAGGGGTTGGAACGAGACCCTCCCGTTTCTTTGTCCCTTGACCCAAGGATCCCCTTTTTTAAATTAGCCCCTACTTCCCTCTACCCTGGACCGGACGGAGTCTGGGCGGGTTTGTTTCGTTAGGTCTGGAGGGACCCAAGGAAAGTTCTGTTTTAGGCCGTGGAGATTTTGTCGGTGTCGGTTGGGGGGGTGCCGAATCCCCCCCGTAGTCCTTGCCAGCCAAGGGCCTTTTGGCAGTCTTAGGGGGTTTACTTCGTTACCACGATCGGTTTTTCGGTCTGAACCCCTTTTCCCTTCCCAATGGATTGAGTGTTGGTAGGTTTCTGTATTTTCTTTCCTTTCTCTTGCACTGCGGATGAGCATGCCTTCCTGTTGCGCCTGGTTGTTCGGCGTTTTTTTTTTTTTCTGACTGGTGTCGCTTGTGGTTTCTGTTTGAG
>Ga0179591_1536144_pt1 | contig 22641 bp, 39 predicted proteins | sample CZOMad2_1_08_16f_FD_182891 | JGI IMG/M metagenome (GOLD analysis project Ga0179591, IMG submission 182891) | Vadose zone soil fungal communities from Angelo Coast Range Reserve, California, USA - CZOMad2_1_08_16fungal (PacBio error correction) | ecosystem: Environmental > Terrestrial > Soil >... | reverse complement strand
TAGATAGTAATCTCCCAGATGACTGAGCCGAGCATACCTTCTACACAAAACACAGCTAGAACCTTCGATAATAGTATCGCAACTCTAGGCCCCCAACCAACCACCAAGCACCCCCACGGACAAAAACCCCCCCGCGAGAACACAGAGGGGCAAAAATCTAGCCCACAAGACAACCCGATAGGAGACGCGGTCATGACCACCCCCTGATGCCATAGATGCCCCACAACGCAGACCAAACACGCCCAGAACCAAACGGACAATGAGACACCACCACCCACCAGAACACAATACACCCCAACTGACACTGGAAAGACACGGTGCCATCGCCGGTTACCCCCAGCCAGCAGACAGTCAACAATCAACAACCACGCAGACACGGCCCCCTAGACACACAACACGACAACATCGGTGGCAAGATCGATGCCGACGCTACGAAGGTATCTAACCAAAGCCAAGCCTGAAACTCGAACGCACGCACCAAAGGAAAAGGCACGTATACACCCAAACCCCCACCCCAACATAACACGAAAGCCCAAACCCACCCACCAACACACCCCAACGTCAGAAAACAACTGCGACCAGATGCCAGAACTGGCAGTTACCCAACATACCACCAGAATGCAAACACAACACATCCCCCGCACCACCGTGGCAAAATCGCGCTCCACCCAGAACTAGCGACGCAGACCCAACGAATCGCCATGTCGCCACGAAGCACCAAAGAACACCACGATGACGAGAACACCAACCTCCACGACAAGCCCCCCACCCCCAAAAAGATCACCAAGAGACCTCAAGGAAACAATCAGACCACCGCAAACAGCAGCACGAAACCACACAAGCCCAGTGGGAGACCCGTAGCAAGTGCAACACACGCGCACTACGAAGATCAACCGGCCATCCAACCGACAACCCGCAACAACGGCCCAAACCAAACTCCACTAATCGACACCCACAAAAGCGCCAATGAGCACCAGCGGACAGAGACAGGCCAACAGGACGAGCCGCGAAAAAGCGCCACCACACAGCCAACACACACATCATCTCCACAGAAGCCCAAACAGAGAAGAGCCCCACGGTTATAGCAACCCAAAACGCGCGAGACCACTCCCTCAAGCAGACCAGCAAGCCAGGCACCGAAGAAGAACGCAGCGACGGCTCCCCAAACCCAGCTGACCACCCTGGCTTAGACACACGAAACCCGGCTCAACCCAAACAAAGGACCGGCAGCAAGTTTCGCGACAATGCGCGGACACCAAAACCCCGAGCACACACGCGCCCAGCGAACGAGCGTGGCCCAACCACAAGGAAACGAGCGCGCGCGCCACGGCCGAGGGAGGAGTAGACAGGGCCCATCTCGCGCACAGGCCACGAACCAAAACCCACCCACGCTGCAGACAGCCAACAATAAAACACTAATATTATAGTCGCCCCAGATAGAAATCGCCGAAAACACAACACCACACCCCCCCAACAACAGCACTGAACCGATGAAAACGACCCCAGTCCCTAGACCGGATATCGCCCCAAATCAGCCAAAGTAAACACAACCCTAGTCTCAAATCAGATGCCCACGAATGAGAACACAAACCACCCAACCCCGTCCGCGGGGTCTCGGAATAGACGCGCGATATCCCCGGCACACAGGCAACGCAAAACTACGCCACAGAAGACATACGACAGAAACCGCCCGACACGGCCCGACAACGCACCCCGATGAGCGCACCCCCCCGTAAAAGCAACGAGGCAGGCCAAAACGTAGAGAACCACAAGCAAACGCCCCACACAGCACAAGAAACAGAACCCACCCCCGTGACACAAGCCACCGCCGACACGCAAAGGAAAACACACAACACAAGTAGCCTGCAAAGACTGAAGCTAGCAGCACTCTAGCGTATATACCCACAACACCAAGCCCAACGAGTAGTCACAATGGCACTATGGATAACCGCCACACAACAGAAAGGAAATAATCAGACGAGACATCACAGCAGCACGCACTAGCCCAACACCGCCCCGAAACCATGTCACTATATCCACCAAGGGAACACCCACCCCGACCCCCACACCCCCGGCTATGACATACCTAGCGGTCCGGCCCCGCAAGCGCACGCACACGAAGGTAAATACGCGAACCCCACCACCCCCAGATCCCTGCCATGACTGAATCCTCGACGACACACTACTTCCGTGAGCAACCAACCTACAGAGAAACAAATATACAGGCAATATCCGCAGAGCCCGACCAGCGACCAGAGGGCACGCGAAGCAACCGGTCACACGCCTACAGCACCAACCACTAACACTCAAGCAAAGCACCAACCACGATATCACGCCTACACCGCCACCCCACAAGGCCCGCAGCAAGACCCACAAAATCTCACAAATCCTGCCGCCGAAAACAAGACACCCCCCAAGGAAAAAAAATAGGCAACGCGACGCCTCGTTGATGGGACGAGGCCCGACTCAGCCGAAGAGGTATAGCCGAGACACCAACAACGAGAACCATACCCAGACACGGAAGATGGACGTGATGGAATCGCCGTCTGCCGACGGCACCCGATAAACCGCCCGAACGCCAACCAGGGGGAAAACGCGTCTCGAAAAACGCTAGACCAGAGCCCCCCAAACAAACCCACAACCCAGTATGAATGCGAAACAACGATCCTGACGGATAAGAGACAACCGCCCCAGACACTGCACTGCAGCCCAAGTGACCCGGAGCCGAACCGTTTAAACGGCGCCACAAGCCAAGCGCCACGACGAAGAACACACCACCACACACACCCCCACAAACAGAATGTACCACACACACTGCATTTCACAAGCCTAGCAGCAGCCCACAGTTGATGGATCCCGAAGCACCAAAGGGCAAAAATCTTTCAGACGCTCAGCAGCCGGGTAGATCCACACCAACCCCCGCCCGCATCAATCCCACCACGACACCCACCCCACCCCCAACCCACCCCACCAAACCAACACGACAGGCGAAGCATGCGGCGGCACCCACAGCTCATGTACGCCGCCCCAACACCCACATCTGCATGGTAGAAATGTAACAGGCGACCCAAACTATCACGGCATCGCATTTCCGAAGCCGACACAGATTACGACGCACACAGCGTAGGTGCTTCCGAGATCTACGGCCCAAGCTCCGCGGCAGAGAAACCACGCCGTCGAGAGACAATCATGAAACACCGCAAGAACGAGTCACGTCGAACCACGTCCCAACCCCCCAGCAAACGAGCGAGCGAAAGCGCAATGAACCTAGACATGCCCGAGACTGCCCACCCAAATGAAACCAGGACAACTAGCGCATAACCAGGAACTATGCAGAGTCCGATGGTGGGCCAAGCCACGCACACCAGGATCCAGTATGGGAAACCCCCCAGGTACTGCAGTAGAGCAGGAAGAATACTCAAAGTCACCAAGCGCACGCACGTATTTCGCCGTAGAACATCGCCAGACCGCGACCAGAGACACGACGACCAACACACATCGCGGAAAATCATCGAGACAAGTTCACCAGAAATATCGCAAGTCAAAGCAAAGACTAAGGTAGGCAGCCGACCAGCGGATAAGGGCCAACACTTAGCGCACAGACTGATGGTGCCCCTTGCACAAGCAGGCACACGGACCCACAGCTACCCGCCGCACACGGACCGCCAGCGATGAGCCCGCACGACCACCAGATCAGACCGCCCCTATAACCGGCGGGGAGGACTTCCCGGCAGCAGCATATAAGCACAACCAAAAACACCGGTTATATCGCACATTCCCCCCACCACGCCCGGACACCTATCACACGTCCCAGATCCGGAACAACAAGCAACCACGCGAATTAGACCACACACCCCACCCTGGATGCCCACGGCGCCAACACCGCAGCCGAGACAACCACCTTCGCGCGACCCCAAAGAGCGAGCAACAACCAAACCGTAACAATTACTCAGCCAGCCCTACCTAAAGCAACAGCCCCCCCATAGATAAGAGGAACACTGGAGCTACACGACTCTCAATTAAAGCCACACGACCCTCAGCACCCCACCCCCACGCACAAACAAGCCCAACCCCACGCGGTTAGAATGACCGCCCAAGACCAGCTGCACCATATCCTCAAGAGCCAAACACAACACCACGAATGAGGCCCAAGCGCACACTTACCACCCACCCCACACTAATATGAATCGGTCCGAAGCCGGACCACAGCAATCGCACCCACACGGCGAGCCTATTATCCGGCCGACAACACAAGCAACGACACACCACAGAAGTAAACACCCAAGCCCAACCGAACAGCACGAAGATATCCCGCACCCGAGAGGCCCAAAACCCAAACAAGCAGCAAATCGCACCCACGCCCGTGCAAGACCCTCACCAGGATATGCGCAACATCGCCAATAATAACAGACGAAAAAATGCAAGCGACACGAGCGACAACGAACTTTCCAATGCAACCACGCCCGAAACACCCATGTTCGTGAACCGAAAGAAACCACCACCGACGAGACCACGAACGAAAACACGACGACCCTCCGAGCCACAAGGTATCGAAAGCCAGCGCCCAACCAAAGCAAGCACCACACACGGTAGATTGAAGTAACACCACGCGGCAAGACCAATGAATGCGCCACGCACCCCGAATAACACAAACGACTCCCGACACCCACGCGCAACCCCTCACGCAGCGTAACCCCACGAAGGCCGAACACACCGATACACGGAAACTACGCGAACCCAACTACCCCCACCCGCAGATACGGACATCACAAACACTGACACACGTAGCTATTTAGAAGCTACGCACGAGCAGCGACCGTGCGACGATACAGCCACCAACGCACAAGAAAAAACGACTGCGGAAAACATACTTCCGAATGCCCCGCCGACACGGCCATCCGCCACAACCACACCAAAGACATACGGCCCAGGTGACCCACGACCGAAACACAACAGCCAACAACAACCGGCCAAACACAACGAGACCAAAGGCCCCACCAAGGCCCAAATTCTAGCATCCCGTACAAGCACAGTCTTAAACACCACCAGACCTCCCACCCACCCACAACCGAACGAAACCCACGACCCAGGCTCGACCACCCGACCCACTCGAACAACCCACCGCCGAAAAAGTCAGAGATGCAGCCCAAGCGAAACTAGGCAGAAACCGAAACGGCAATACATAAGCAGCCCCACACGCCCAACCAAAGCACACGTACGCAGTGACACCACCAGCAGCCAACCAACCCGACTACCGAAAGGAACCCACGAGCCGTGCATACCCACAAAGCACCCCCAACCTTCCTGAGACCCCTACGAACCTATAACGCTGAAATAGAGCCTTCACGAGAGAGCAAGTCGCAACAGAAAAGCCATGGAAACCACGGCCACAGACAAAAGACAGAAGTGAACACAATCGCACGGAGAAACCAACCACCCATGCATGCCACTACGCACGCAACACAATCTCGACCCACCGCCAAACACGAAATCAGAACAGAATCAAGATAACACAACAAGACCCACAACAACCAGATACAACAAATATACCACAGCGTGACGACTGTCCCAACCAAAAACCCGAACCTGACGAGCGACATGACGAACCCCCGCACACCCGAAACCAAGACTCTCACCCAGCCATGCCGAACCCGACACAAGACCCCATGGAAAACCACACACAAGAATCCCGCCGTAAGAACAAGATCCCCCGGCACACAGGCGCAAAACACCAGATGATCCCCAGCCGCACACCCCCCACACCCCACGGTTAAACCACCCCCCCACCCAAACACACCACCCACACCCACAGAACCACCCACACCCCCCAAACACCGACGATGACTCAGATGAGACCTACGACTGAACCAAAAACAAACACGAGCCCTTCGCACCGTTTACACGTGCATGCCGCGAGCCGTGCCGCTTTCACCCGTCCCTAGATCACACACCGGGGCCACCAGCGGATCCACGTGTCACACGCCTTGTACCGCCCTGATGCCCGCCCACCACCAGACCTAACCAACAAGGCCCGCACGCGCCACCGACCAACAACAGCAAAGATGATAGCGCAAGACAACTGCCGCCGAACCAGAAGCGCTCGTGAAAGCGCAACAAAGACAGCTCTCTATGATCGTTTCAGTACCCACAAACCAACACAACTCCAGCCCCCGTTTGAGTGTGTGCTTGAAGAGAGATGACGCTGGCGCAATGCCAAAGCTGCACTAGGGATCGAGCAGGCATAAAGGAACCCTATCATCGTGCTGGCGGAGGACCAGTGCAAGCCTATTGCTTAGAGCGTGGGCGGAATGAAGACAAGTAACACGGACGGCCAAACAAACCCGGACAACCGTGAAGGACGAGAAAGCTCACACGCCCACGCGCATCACGGAACGGGCGAAGCGAGCTGAATGGTTCACAGTACCACTCAACATACCACGCAACCGAGAGAGCGGATCATCGGCCGTATGCCGCACCGGAAGGACGATGACGACTGGTATCAGAACGACGAATCGGCACACACTCCTGCTTCTGACCGGCCGATCCCAGAGACTCCGGCAGAGCCATTCACCAGGCAATCCCCACCGACACCCAAAACCAATGAAGATAACTCGACTTACGGGTGGCAGCGATACGAGATGGTGCATCACGACGTCGCCATAATCATGGTCAGCAGCGAAGGTCAATTAATCGCGCAGCGAACTTATCCACGGCACGTTCGCAACGCTCTCGCTGAAGAACAGTATTATCACGACGACATCGAGAGGGCCACGGCGGTCGACTGAGCAACAAGCACCAGGCCATTTACCCGAATAACGCACATAGAGGATCCAACCAACCAGGTCCTAGATAGCCCGACTGGGGCACACGAGACCTATCAGAGTTTCGCAGCCGAGTACGCATGCGGACACAGACCAGCACTTTGAGGTAGTCACCCACGAGCCTGTACACGACACTCCGCCGCTCAGAAACCAGACGGCGTTACCGTCATCACGGAAGAATCACGACCGAACACCGTGGCCCGACCACCGACTGATCGTGGCCGGCTGCATGTTGCTCCGCTTGTCTGTCGTACGCGATCACACTGCAAGTACCCGGGTCGAACCGGAAACCCCAGGCACCACCACGGCACCACTAAAACAGACACACCATAGTTCACCACGCCACAAGCTAGCTGATGAATCCCGGACCACAACACGCCGCGACCGCCGACGACCCTCACAAACACTACCCTAGGGAGCACTACCGAGCCGCCACAGGTGCGATATAAAGAATCCGGACAATACCGGCGGGCCAGTACACACAGGTCCAAACCGAGCCACCAGCCCACATCGATGACATCAATCCATCCACGACCGTAGAAAAATCGGACCCACCAAAGTACATATCTCCTGCTACTTAATACACATACACCCAGTCCGAGTCCAACCCAGGAGCCTGACGTTTGACGCCCTGCTTGCCGACCCACAGGGCCTCAGATCTGATAGAAGTAAGATACGTCTGACACTAAAGCCTCAGGGGCCCGTGAGCAGCAAATCCAACAGATCCAAAACCAACCACCAATAGGCCGAAGGGCCCAAATGGACGCACACACAAACGCGTCCCCGCGTCCCAGTCCCATTACACAAGTTCAGTCGGGATATAAAGCGCCGATCGCCGACAGACACAAGCGCTCTGCCCACCCGCAAAGCACGCAGATAAACCTGATGAAGCGCCCAAGCCATCGAGACACTCTTCAAACACGCTCGCTCTGTAGCCACTGATACCCCCGGGGCAGTTCTCCGGGAAACCACGGATAAACCACAACAGGAAGACGAACACCGGAAAACAAGAAGGCCAACCCGACCATCACCACCCCCAACACCCACCTCCACAACGACCACGCCCCCACCCCACCACGCGATGCAGACCGAACCCACGCGCCCCACCAAAGACGCACCCCCAGGACACAACCCCAGAAATACCAATCAACCAACCACCACAATAATGCGTAAAGGAAGAACACAGAGGCCAGGGATAGAAACAACACGCACAACCCAGCAACAGGGAACGAGACACGCCCCAAGTCCCCCCACGATGTTATCAAGCACTACACACGCATAACAACGCATCCCAGCACCCACCTACGCACCCAGCTGCCACACCTTCGCGCAGCAGAGCCACAACAGACGCAAGTCGAGACTACCGGCATCCGAAAAGGATTGGGTCAATACGCTGCGCAAGCCGCTATTACCGACGGAAAAAGGGAACGCGTCCCGCCGCGAGAGCGATAGCCCTAACCAGTATTGGCACTGCAACAAACAAACCAACACGACCGAGGAAATACCTCCCCACGACAAACCGCACAATGCAACAATAGCAGGAGAAGTAACCCAAAACACCCCCGTACCAGGCAGCCCCAGCAATGCGGGCACCGCCCCACGCATGACCCCAACAAACAACTCTGCGCGCTAATAAAACCTACACGGTACCAACTGAAAGTATCCCCACTTATCGCACTAGCTGCGGCCAACTAAAATAACATCTACGAAGCACTCACAGCACGAAATGGTCGCGCATACCATGCTCCTCGATACACCAGCCGCGCAACAGAGATCTCCGATCGAAAGTACGGCCCCCCCCAAACAGAACACTGAGACTCAGAAACAACACGACCACGGCAATGCCACGAATGCCGCAACTGTCGGTAATACAGCCCGCAAAATGCAGTCCCAATCAAGCCGCGATCCCTGCACGCCGGGGTGACGGTCACGACACATTAGCAGGTACACTGAATGGCAGCACCCCTACCGAACCGCGGAAGCTTTACCATCCAGACCCAGCAAGAAAGCGCCACATAAACAACAACACCCCTGCGGGCGTATCGCACGCCATCGGAACCGAAGCCGCGCAAGAGGATTGATAAGCCGGACCAACATCCACCAGCAAATGCGCCGAACATGATGCACTCCGCCATCTGCGGCAATGGCGGTGAACCCACCAACAGTACACGGAATAAACCCGAGCGACCAGACGCGAGACAAATGCACCTTGACCGGCTTCTCGACAGCCAACTGCATAGCACAGGAAAAGCACTAGAGCTTAAAACTCACCGCGCAGACAGCGACTGGACGACGCACGAAGTACTACACCCAAACAGAAACCGGTATCACAAAGCAATTCACAAGGCAGAAAGCGACCCAACAGTCACAGCCCGCCCATCCCGTCGCCTTTCACAAGCCCAGCAGATCAACCTATTCAACGCGCCAATGACCACCCAACGAAAAGGCCAAGATCGGTACCCCCAGCACAACATTCCAAACGCCATCACCGCACCAACAAACAGGAAATCCGGGAGGGGCCGGGACAACTCTAGCACAGAAACCACAACCATCGCACACACGATCGACCTACGACCAGAAACACAGAGCTCAGTAAGCCAGATATGTACCTACGCGTGCCACCCCAAAGACGACAGCATAGAACGCAATTGGGCCTGACTGACCGGCCATCCCGAACCACCACAAGCCAGAGATGGCGCCTTGCCACGCCCACCGGCTCAGACTCTAGACCAGGCCTACACCAGTGAACCACAACCCCATCCGACCCAAAACGCCCCCGCGCACCCAGAGCGCCGCACCCGAACGCCGATGTACCACTAAGAATAGATTGCCACACGGACACACCATATCCGAGACCAAGCACAACCCCACCCTCACTCAGCACGACGACTGCACACCGACGGCCGCGAGCGAACGCAAACACAAGAAGGGACCAAAAACACACAGCCGCGGGAAACCACAGCGCCTAGCGAAGCGCCACGAGCACAGCGCCCACACCAGCACGGAGAAACAGCACAGTGACACCAGAACAGACGCACTGCGCACGAGCACCAGATAAACGAATTGAATATGCGGTCCCCATGAAGCGCCGAAAGAACGCAACTGAGAGCACGGCCGCGAACGCGAGGACACACGGTAGCCCTGACCACAGAGCTGACACGAAAAGACCATGCATCCTTAGCAGAGGCATCCGGCGCTCCACGACGTGACAGCGCGCATAACAACCACACCCGCGGAATCATCGCGCAAAACTAAGACAACCCCTTCTGCACATTGGGCGAGAACGCGGACGAAAAACTCATATCTCACGCGCATCGAAACAGCCATATAATTATTAACTGAAAAACAAGCCCGACGCCAAAACACAAAATTAGTATGATGGCACCCATGCCACGTCACAGACCACCATGCGCGACATGGAACCCTGCGAACAACCCAACCAATACGCCGAGCGCGCGACTACCGGCCTGACGAACCCGCAAACAGACCCCCCCTTCACAGCGCGCCCTATCCGACATCAGCCAGCACCCAAAAAGCCGGCCCCCCTCAATTTAGATCTAAACCCCACACGTCAGGCAACCCGAACACAACAAAGCCACGACAGACAGCTACTCCCGCCTACGCGACCAACCTGATGACAGAGACATGGACGCCAATGGCGACCAAAACACCCACTCGGCCACGTCGACCGTCAGGCCCTTGGACGCCGCTTTTAAGCAGCCCTAAAGCCCGTCACTCGAAGGCCCACATGGCCCACCGGCATGCAAGAGTGAGACCAGGCGGCCCCAGATGAAAAAATCGTCCATGAGATACTACGATGCAGCTGCAAAACTGACACACAGCACCACCACACCTAGCGAGGTCGACCGTAGCTACGAACCCAACCCTCTGAGCAGCCCGGCTGATATTAGATCTCATCAGCCAGCCTCTAGCGACCCCCAGACCGATTTAGCTCGAAGGTCCATCGACAAACGCCGACCCCCAGGGACCGCAGAATATTACCGACAGCTCACTACGTAGACCAAAGACTTCGAACCAACTACCCCGCCACGGCGCAAGGTATTACCTCCAGACAGATTCGTAACACCGCCAGCCACCATTGCGGCGGCTCAGACCCGAACCCCCCTCGGTAGAAAAACAGACACGCCATCCCCGAAATAAGCAACAACAACCCCCCACATGCCCAGCCAGCTCCCTCGTCAGACCGAGTGACCCCAGGACTATTACCCCCACTGCAGCGAACGCAAGGAACCACCGGCAAGAAAACGGCTCCCATCAGGCATGATGCAGCAAACATGTACACACCGATTGGTCCACGCCGACACACACAACGCACCCAGCGCAAACCATAACGCCAAAGCGTAGACCCAACGCACACCGCGCATCCCCCACTAAAAGCCTCTTGCGCAGACAAATGTACTTGACCACCCACCAACCAGGTCCTAAGACGGGTGCCTACACCCAGAGCGCCACCAAAACCAATAGCACCGCGCCAACGAATGAAAACGAAAAAGGACTATATCCGACACAGACCGAGCGACCATAAGCCAGAAACACATACCCCTGAAACCCCCACAAAAACCCACCAACACTCACAAAACCCTACTACTCTATTTTCATCTCCTCCGAATGAACGTTGTTATCGTTACAGCGAACCCGCAAGAGATGAACTGTTCCGATAAACCCAACCCGCACACCAATTGCATCGCAGAACTAACCTAAACCATAAACAGTCAACCCAAACCACGTCCCCCTTCAACGTCCCAAACTCCCACCACAGACCGCACCCACCCTACCCCACAGCGACGACCTACCCAAGCCAAAATAAAACAACCCAACCCCAACCCACACGCAACGACCACACAATAGGAGGCCAAACGTCACAGCCACAACCACACCGAAACACGCATCGACCACGAAGGCCCACGACACCCCAAGTCTGCAACCCACACCCTGAAATGAAATGCAACGACTGCACACCGACAGAAACACACCAGAAACCGCGAAACCCACCAACCCCCAAACCACCCCCACCAACCCAACCCCAACACACCCAAAACCACCAATCCGCACCATCCCAAGACATGCAAACTCGGACAAAGACGGTCGATGCCGCGAAACTCTACATCACCAACCGCACACAAGGACCCAACACCGCTATAAACACTCAAAAAGCCCCGCCGAAACCACAACCCACCCACCAACACACCACAAAGACAAAATCCCCACACGCAGAACAAACAATATCCTGTAACACCGACCGCACAAACACGACTATACAGACCAATGCCAAACCACGGTCGGGAATTAACATCCATCTAACCAGGAAGACCTACGACCCCGAGCACAAAAGCGACGAAGCACAAGCCCCACGTAAACGAGAAGTACCCGCCAACAAACCCTGCGACACCTAAGGCAGAATGGACCTCACATCTCACAACGAATGACAAATATCACGCAACCCGAGGCTCACGAGAATCGAATAGGACACAATAAGACAACCATCACACGCTATGAGCCCACGAGCGCGAAGAACGAATACACCCCAATACCAACCCCGGCCGAGAATCTCAACCCGGCTGGATCAGACACGAAGCCGAACCCACGCCCCCGTAAGGCCGTGAACCAGTGAAAAAAACGCAGACAAAACACGACGACTACACCAAAACAGGACCACTACACCCGAAAGCCGACCAGCACCCACAATATATATAATCACGAGGCACCACCATGGACGGCAAGATGAAAAACACAGGCCAGGAACCCAGCCGAGCACAGACAAACCACACCAAACAAAAAAACAGCGACCGACCCAAACATCAACTACGAAACAAACACCGAGAACAGAAACAGGCGTGTCTAAGAACCCAGCCGCACAGGCCCACTCTCCAAAGGACGCACGGCCCGAGAAGCAGCACGGATCAGTGCTGCGCACTCGCAACGAAACGTAACAAACCAACCCCGACCCCCCCCCCGGCCAGCAGATCTTAGCCGATGAGAGGCAACCCAGCGCCCGCCCAGAACACACGGATGAGAACCGCCACCAGGCACACGACGGACACGCCACGAAACCACGGCACCCGATGGCTGTTCAACAGGGGACCATCGACGACAGGGCGAAGATTGCACAGGCACACAACTAAACTATTTCAGCCGCGAATGAAAACAACCACCATAAAGTACAGCATATGCGACCAAGACACCCCCCCACCACCAACACGCAAGTCTAGACACGAACGACGCCACCCCCTCAGAAAAAATCAGCGAAAGTGTTCACTCGCGGCACACGACCCTGCGAGTCACAGCGGGACAGATGGATACGGCGCCAAGAACTCGGCCGCGCGACTCACGCCAAACGACATCGCAAGAAAAGCGACACAACCACCTGAGCAAGACTATGGCGCCGTCACCGCCAAGCAACCCCGAGAAAAAGCACCCGATTCACACCGACGCACCAGCCGCGCCCACAGCGTCGCCAGCAGACGACCGACAACGGCAAAAACAACACATCAGGCACACGAAGAGGGACTCGCCACGCATATCCGTACAACTCACAGGCTGAGCAACATGGCCCCTGGTACGCACAGCCCGGTCACTATAGACCGCTAGAAGAGCCAAACCGCGACCAAGCAGACAAAGCAGTGATTTACCAGGCAGCCGAGATGCAAAATCATGGTATCGGACAACCCCAAACCACACACCGCCCACGCACCAGGACCACCCGCCGGTCCATCGGCGCCACAAACAAACCACCCACCACCCCACACCGCCACAAACACCACCAAACCAACCCCCCCCCACCCCGAAAAAAACAACCCCACGAGTGAATATTAGATTAGTCGACGATGCCCAGATATTTCCCCCGTGGCCACCAAACACCTACAGATACCCATATCCGCGACAACCCAACCCCACATTACCGCAGAGAGCCCCCTATCCACAAGAAGCACAACCGCGGGAAGGCACGACGCGTAACCCACACCAGTAAACACACGCAACACTGAAACCAGCCACAAGCGCACCATCCGCCTCGAAGCGCACCACGAGCCACGCAACACCAAATCCTCAACAAAACCTACGCGCGGGACCACCCCCAAGCAATACCCAAAATCAGGCAACCAAGCGACGCCTCGCATGCAACCAACGTCGAGGACAGATACGACAGCACAAGGGACTGACGCGGCCCCACCAGGCCATCAACTAGGCGATGGCCCCCCAACGGCGTGGAACCGAGATAGTACGACGGACACCAACCGATATGAACAGGCCAACGGACCACGGGCACAAAGGGAACGCACGTTGAAAAGTGACCGGCCCACGATAGAAGGGACACGAATCCTGAAAAGAAGTCGAGACGCCCAACGCCCTGCAATGCTCCCCAGTGACCCCGGGTTCACTGTTTAAGACACGAGACGCAACGCCCACAGCGCAAGACCACGGACCAACACACCACACCGCCCACCGGTCACACCACAAGGCTTATTCGTGCCAGCACGTATGCATGCGATCAGAAAAGCACCAAGGGCACATTAATCCTCACGTAACCCGAGCCGGGAGTATGAATCACGACGTACTATATCCAACCGCCAAATCCAAGGAAGAAAGGAGGAGAATGATCCCATGGGCACGCAATTGCTGCGTGATGTCCGGCGACCCACCACTCTCCCTGGCACATCGTACTTCCCAGCAAGCGCGATACCGCCCCAAACGAAACCAAAGCTACCGCGTGTTGAGATCTAGGCCGACCGGCGGACGCGACGAGAAACCCAGCCCCGCCCATCGAGCGCCATCACTGACCAGCACAAGCAAACAACGGTGACTGACACGTCAAACCACAAAAGCAACAGAGCACCAGGCAAGCAGACATAGACACTGCATGCGGAATATGACAATGAAAGAACCATGCGCCATCCAGGCATCTGACCAACACCCCCGAGTCGTCGCGTAGGCGCACAGAAAGACCAAGGTCCAGCTCCGGGGGATACATGGCGATCGGAAAGCATCTCCAGTATCGCCGCCGCCCCCGCGAGAACACCCCCAACAGATACGAGGAGCAAGCCGAGCCACGACCACCAAAATAGCAGGAATACTCCGAGCAGGAACTAGAATACCCGACAGCTAGCCGACAAGCACTCACCGGTGTCACCCCGGCAACCCGGAGGGCCCAATTGAGACAGAGGTGCGATTGCAGACCGGCACGACACAGTAGACCGCCCGAGCACGACGTGATGAATCCCGCGACCAGTCAGCAGCCGCGGGGCACCGCGACATTACCGGACACCCACCCCCACAGGTTCAGCCGAAACAAACAAACGGTTCTACGCCGACCCCGACAAAGGAATCATTCCAACCACGTATACGTCACACGGCAGCCCAAAGAGCCACTCCATGACCACCACACAAAACTACGTGTCAACCGGAGCCACCAAATAAAGGCAGCGCTTATATATACGACGCAAAGGAGAACAACCAAAACCGTCATAGTAATCGACCCGGGAACCAACCGTAATACACACGACCGACACACTGACGCAAGCCATGAGTCGACCCACCCCTCCACGATACAGCCCCCGCCCACTCGCCAACCGAAAAGTGCGGATCAGAACCTGCGCCAGGCGCCCCCACTATAAAAGCGCCAACCAGACTGGGACAAAAGCGAAAGCAACGATGGATGAACCGACGCCCACCCACGCCCCCCCGCGAAAAGGCGCACAAAACTTATATTACCGCGACCAGGCCAAGAACAACGAACAAACACCCAGAGAAAAAGCCACAAGCACGATAAGAAGAATGATAGACGAAGGCGGCAGCAGCCACTCGACCCGCCGTGAAGATCCCAGAGCCATCAGCCATCGCCAATACACAATCCAAGAGAAATGAAGGACGGAACAGAGACCTTCCCCATGCCCAACCGCGAAACACAATGTCATCACGTTGATCCGAAGACCCACCACCAGCACACCACCCCACACACACCGAGAACGACGAAACCCCAGAAACCCGACATCACCGCGAAGCCCAACCAGGTAATATCGCCAAAGCAGCGCAACACCATACCAGCCACACCACACCACCACCACCCGGATGCCATAGAAAGCATAACCGGAAAGAAATTAGGAAATGCCAAGCACACGACTACCGATGACGCTAGCCAGGTAAAGACTTGCGCCACCCGATCCGGAAATATCGGAATCACAACGCGACTTCACGGCACAACCACCTCACCCAACAAAACACCCCAACCCACATTGATATCCACCTACCCCAACATGACCACAAACAAACGTATTAGACGCTCGCGGAACGCCGCGTCGCCCGCCACGACCACATTCAGAACACCAAGCACAGCCAAAGTGCGCACAAAACAATATTGCAATGCCACAGCACGCCGCGTCGAAACACCAAACACGGCAATGCAGAGTGACCACGAAGACCACAACACACAACAGAAAACCCAAGCACACGGCCCCACGAACCGCCCGGACCCACATTCTCGATTAGATTCACTAGCGCAAGACCAGAAACCACAAGCCCCATCGGACCGACAACGCGATCGACAAAACGCGAACGGCAGCGTGCCCCAGCCAATATGAATAGCACCCCCGACAAAAACATCGGACCAATACTCCGTTCCGCCCACAGACACACAAGCAACCGGATCAGGTGCAACCACCAGCACGCAAGAACTCCCGACACAAAAGCGACCGAAGCGTGCATCAGAAAACCACCCCAAGGACATCCAGAATCGCTGCCACAAACAAACCACAAACAAACAAAAATACACGGCTTCCAGCACAAGAGAAGCAGTGCGACAAACGCAACAAACTATGACAAAGCCACAGACCCGCGAAAAATTGCAAATTATACGCCGCAGCACAGACCCACACACACCCATGTGCAACTTCCGCACAGCACCATATCATCGACCGACCCACCCGACCATACGAACCAAGCCAACACAGTACTTCACCAGTTGCATAGATCGATGAGGCACGAAAGCACGCGAAACGATCCGACACTCACAGCCGAGAAGCACAAAATATGAAGCACTCAGCGTCCGAACCAAGCTACAATAACCAGGACACATAAGCGCAAACCCGATGATACACGCCCACCCGACCCAAAGCACCGATGATGCAAATGACACAAGCATAAACAGTGAACAACACCACAGACCGCACCTGACCCGACCGTTATTCCAGTGAACGACGCGGCCCCGTGGCATTATCACAGATCCCACTTCACGGGCACGGGTGTTCAGCCATTTAAACGCATGCAATGCACAGCCACCACAACGCCTAAACCACAAAACGGAACAGACCACACGGCAAACCGCCCAGCACGACTGATGCCGAATGACGCCGACCCAGTGCAGCGTGCAGCGCACCCACTCTACTATTTTTCAACATACACTACAGTCACGAATGATCCTATTGTGTAGAAGAGAGATGTGACACCTGTGCACGCTGCCACCTGGGTCGGCCGGCCACCAACCGGCATAAACTAGATGACTGGCAGGTGAGCCCGATGCTGCACATCTGGTATAGGCACCAGTCGCGAGCGGCAATGCACGCTGTACCAGCAGCGGCCAAAAACCACGAGCCCAACCGCGAAGAGACAGAGACAGCTCACGACACAGCAAGAATAAACGAGACAAACCCACCGGCGAAACGAGCAGCTGTAGAGTCACCCTCACGAACCTCTCACTCCATCAACCGCGGGCGCGGGCCCCCCCCACATCATAATCCCGCGGCCTTGCGAACCACTAGGCCCACCCACACACCCCACCCCTCCCCCTCTCCTCCACCCCCACACAACCCTCTGAACACAAACCCCCCCCACACCCCACCACACCAACCCGCCAGTGAGCTGGTTCGAACGCCGATACAATGCCATTGCTTGCTCGCGCACCCCGACTACAGCGAACTAGCGGCCACTCGCGGACCCCAATACACAACGACACACAACACCCAGAAAAACCACACCGTGACACAAGTACATTTCGCAAGAACTACCGGTGCACGACACCCAAGGTATACAGACCGAATGCGTGCATACGAAGCTGCAAATCACCACTGTACGCCGCGCACATGAGCTATACACCTCTCTACGCACGCCCACGGCATTAAATACACTGGACGTTATCGCCCGCTAACTAAGAAAACTGAAACGCCCGATATTGAAGCGATTAGGAAGGGGACCAAGCCGGGGATGATGAGCCACGCTCGGCACAACTTAACACGATACGCGCTGGCTCACAACGGCATCTTGTGCTACGGGCACACGAGATACTCAACGCAGTGACGGAGAGTCACGAATGCCGACCGACAACACCGCAGAACTACCTCCGGCACACGGCTAGCGCTGATACAGACATACCAGACCGCTATACGACAACCACGCGGATAGTCTGATCGGCAAAGAACTACAAGCACGAAGTGCACAGGCGTCAGTCAACGGCTGCTAGTATGCCTGCATCTCTATTGACGTCCACCAGCAGCTGCACCACCCTGCAGTAACACCGGGACAGACCCAGACCACCCCCAGGCCCGCGCAACAAGCCGACCCAACAACAATCCAAAGATGTTATCAGAACCCACGAATCGATGAACACCTGAACTCCCGCGCCAACGCGCAGACCCAGACGAAGACACCACTCAACAACTCTGGACCATGCAATCCGACGAAGCAGGCCATAATATCCCGCATATCACACGGAGATCCGGGGCCCAGTCGCCTAACCACGACCGCGAATCAGTGTACTTCGGTGACCTACGGCCAAACCCCTTCATATACTAAGTAATTAATAACCCAACCAACACCCCCCCCCAGTGGTATGGCTGGACTGCAAGTATGCGCCTGCCTTGCCGACACCCCGCGGCTCGAACTACTCGTGTACGTCCGTTCTCGAGAAGAAGTGGCAGGCGACATAGAATCACAAACAAAAAACAGGGAAATCCCAGCGCGCCATGGGCAAAGGCCTAGGTCAACGCTCAACTATCAATTATCCCGAGAGTAGGAGCGAATGCGAAAGAACAAATGGATAACACTGACACACAGGCCAGGCGATGCCCCATGACCCACCTGGGCCGCACTCCGCGCATTCACCCCCTCTCCAGAGCCCCCATATCGCACGGTGCTACGTATCTTACGGGGCCGCTTCTGGCGACACGGCTATATACATACAAGGGCAGCGCACGGCAGAGCGCCCAACCCAGCAAATATACCACACACCCCATATACAACCACACGACCACCAACAGCCGCATATGAAACATATGCCCACACCAAACATATATGGACCGAACCCCCCACGCGCACACGCACATAAATAAAACCACCTACGTATGGCGAGCCGGCCCAGCGAGCGCTGCAACCGAGCGAAGTCCGCCAGAAAGACACGTAGTCCAGAAACCCTAACCAGACTCCCCCCGACACGCATACACAAAGTGCACCACTTGCGCAGCACGAAACCGCTGCAAGTGGCATCACGAGGTGCAACCCCAACTACCTCGGGGTCAAATCCGCTGCAGGCCTTCCACGAAGCGACGGGACGACGTACAGCGCGTGGATACGCACTAACAAGTATTTTTTACCCATGAACCCAGCAACCGGAAACTCAAATCACACCAAAGCCACGCTGACTACGCGGGAAAAACCTCACGTGCAGGACCGCGAAATGGGCCGCCGCTGCACCAAACATCACTGGCCGCTAATCACCCTAAACCACACGGTACACCTGAACCGGTCAAGCTCCCAGAAATGCGGACCTAGATAACTATCCGCAGAATCGCCGAATAGAGCTGACCCAGCCTACACTCAAGCCCTCCCTACACGATTCAAACAGCGCGCAACCGAGAGATAACTCCGAATCACGAACCACCGTAAACGACCACACAACCGAACCCTGCCTACACGCCCCACCAACGCAACCCGGCCAAGACCGGCACCGCGATGCGCCCATAGATCAAGGTAATACAGCAACCGACTCGAAATCCCATGCGCCAATCTAGCCGCAGCGAAACCGGAGTATCAGGACACCCCAGGTCAGACAACCTTCGACGGTACATGATGGCACCATCGACGCGCGAGCTTATCACCTACCACCGCACGAAGCAAGCGCACCCCAATCACCCACAAACAAACACCGTACGCAGGGGCCCCAGTATAACCCTCGCACGCATCAGGAACAACAGACTGACCGGACAGACAGTTGTACGCAAAAACAGGCACATCCACAACCACCACGAAAAAAAAAACTGCCTCGAAGAACAAACGAAACACCCCCAGCTCACCGCAAATATCCCCTATCCCTGCGATGGCGGACCTGCAAAACCCCACAGCCCTACACGGCCCAACTAAACCAGGCGAGCCACCCCAGCAAGAGACAAATAGCACCTTAGCGGCCACTTAGCTCGCCCATCCCAGCCAAACGCCTCGAAACAACCGGAAACAGACCATGAACGCAAAAATACACATCCCAGGCAAGCCAGAGCATCGCGCCCGAGCCCCCCCACGTCTAAAAAACCAGAACCTGGACACACCGCTATAGCAGACGCCTGCCCCGCGACCAACGTCACAGGATCCGATCGCCATTCACCGCAGAAAGTCACCAACTACTTAACGCCCGGCTGCAACGCCCAGCGCGCCCACCGATCACGGAGGAGCACCGCCAACATTCACCAAAAACCGCAACCCCACCCCCCGCAGACGAGATGGACCTGCCAGCAACCCAATGCGCAGATACGACCATCGCCCAACCCAGCAGAGACCCATCGACCTAGCACCGAATGGATACTCGGCACCCTAGACCCCGCACGAAGCACCTGAGAATTAGGGCTGCACTACGAGCCTCAGAACAACGACGGATGGGCGTGAGGTACCGTTCCCGAGAAAGATGACCCAATCGACCAAACGCGCCGACGCACGACCAGAAAAAAGACAGATGTACTGATACGTTGCCAAAACACAGCCGCACCATAATAGAGCAAAGAATCACCTCAACGCACACAGAAACCCCAGAAATGAACGCACGCCACCGCGGAAAGCCCCGACACCCAGCACATCCCGCGCAAAACCAGCCCGACGCGGACACCAACACGACAGACCCTCACACGAAAACAGCACGCCAGGACCCAGCCGACACACCCGAGGGCAGACCCACGCAAAGACAGACCCACCACCAAGACGACGACAATGCGCCACGAGCCCAACACGCTAACAACGATAGTCAGGTCGACACCTGCCGCGCACACGCCCGCGCCACTGGCCCAACCCGGCCCGCGCACACGGCCGGGCAGCGCGCAGCGCCAACAACACACGAGCATGCTGCCCAACCCAGGGCTGACGCGACACAAACTCGCAACTCCTTCGACACAGACCCGATCGGCAAGATACAACCGCAAGAGAACGCCGACCACCCACCCCCACCCCCAACCCACCACTAAACAACCCAGAGGAATCACAATCGGACCTACAACCAATGAACACTATCCGAGGGGCGAAGCCGCGAGAAACCTTCTTAGACCGCACATCGACGAATTTAACAAGCGCGACGAACCCAACATAGGATGATGGCAACGGGCACACGATCGCACATAGCAGCGAATAGGCAACCCATGCCGACACAAACCATAGCACCGATAGGCCGCCCGCGCACCGGCCATGCGCACAACCAGCCGTTCGCAGACACACGATAAACCGACATACGCAGCAACCAAACGACAGGCACACTGAGCATTTGTACCTTATACACAGGCCAGCCAGCAACAGACGCCCCACTGCCCTAATATATAGCCACCACTCGGAACACCCTCAAAGGAACCAGGCACAGAGGACCCACCGCCACCCCTAGGCCCGAACCACAACAACCCCTCGGCCCCCGCATAACAGACGGAAATAGTTCGGAGCGCTAGTCCTATATACAAGACGCCCATACACACCCAGAGACTATCACAATCGCGACGCCCCCACAACACACCCCGCCCGCCCACCCATACGACCATGACCCCCAGACCCGAGCCAAGGCGGCAAACAATCGAACCCATCAGTCAAAATAATGCCACCCTCTCCAGACACCAATCGAAGCAGTGAACACACTAAGTGGATACACCGCCACCCACCACGGCCCAGCATCGGCATGCGGCGACATCCCAACGTATCGCACCCACCACCTGACCGAAGCCCGCCGTGACCTTCGATAGCCCTCCAGATCGCGCAATATCTACCCGAAACCCACAGCAAGAAGTACAGTTCCCGACGAAGAACTACAAATCGAACGCCGACCCCCAACCCCAGCGATGAACGAGGAATATTAGGTCCAACTAAGCTAGAGCATCTGACAATAGCACAGGCGAAGGTCTTTCGACTTAGAACCGCCCGCCTATCGGGACGCGGAAAGCAGAAAACATGGAGAAGACCACAAAGACACCGCAAAAACTTAAAGCACTAAGCCACCAATGGCCCGTCTATGCTACGAGCGAACATGATATGAATAGAACCCACCCCTGGCGCGGGACCCCGGCAGGCAACAAAACCATAGCCATACCAACCCTCCAGATTGATGATCGCCGCAGTCCCGATCCATCGCTAGAAGCACACCCAGAACGGAATCACAAGCCAGGCTGAGACAAGAACACCCCACGAGCTCCAAATAGCCTATCATCAGGCCGAAATGATGCACACAACAGGATCTCCCAGCGGCGAAGCATACACTGGCTAAACACAAAGGCCACGGAACCACACAAGATGAACAAGAAGGAACATTGAACAGAGGAGAGATACAGGCGCCACACGACCCCGAGAAACACCCTCAAATCCC
>Ga0179591_1352248_pt1 | contig 22643 bp, 12 predicted proteins | sample CZOMad2_1_08_16f_FD_182891 | JGI IMG/M metagenome (GOLD analysis project Ga0179591, IMG submission 182891) | Vadose zone soil fungal communities from Angelo Coast Range Reserve, California, USA - CZOMad2_1_08_16fungal (PacBio error correction) | ecosystem: Environmental > Terrestrial > Soil >... | reverse complement strand
ACTTTTCTCCAATACCTCTCTTGAAAGTCTAACGTTTAAAAGTGAAGTCTTGACTTATTTGCTCTCCCCCCCTGTTTTTCCGCCTCTTTCGTTGTGTTGTTGTTTTTGAAAGCCCAGGCGTAAGGAATCCTAGACTTTTGCGGACTATGGTCTTTTCCTTTTTTCACGACCGGCCTTTTAGCCCATTTTAGTAACCTACCTCCCTTCCTCCCCTCTCCATAAAGATGGCGGGCCTTCCTCAGTATTTCTTTTCGCATAGATCCTTTGACCCGTCCGGGCGGTCCACCTCCAGGGCTTTCCCTGTTTTTCTTTTCAGATTTTCACTTAGAGTAAAGACCTCCTGCCACACCGTAAAGGCTTCACCTCTACAATCTCGAACTTCTCCTCCCTTAGTTATCCGCTGTTTCATTCGTTTTTCCCTGTACTGCGGATTAGAGCAAGACGCCCCCTTAGTCGCCTTACGTCGTCGTTAGAAAGGCGTTTGAGAGTCCTTATCGTTTCGATTCCTCCGTCGCTCTCTGTATGCTTCCCCCTGGGGCTGTGGTTTACCATTCTTTTTTGAAATGTCCTGAACCTGGAAAGTTTACCCCCCCCTTGACCCGATTTCTCTATGTCTCACTTTTCTCCAGCCGGACACTCGTTCTCTTTTGATGTTCCGCTCTTGACGTTCGCGACGGGCGAAGACTTCCCTTTTTTTCCATTTTTTTTCCCTTTTCTTTTCTTCCCTTTAGTAATCTGATCTCCTCTTTAAATGTCGTTGTTTTTGCCCTCTCCTTTTCCTTGAGTCTGTAGCGGACTTTTCCCCGGAATACTATTAGTGACTGGTCCTTCCGCGGAAAATCTTTTTCTCGCCCTCTTGCGGACCGTTGTCCTGAATTTTCGCGTCTAGATCCTTCCCCCCGCCGTCGGAAACATAGGGATCTTCCCCTTACTCGAATTTTCTGATCCTTTCCCCCCCAAGTCTTTACATCGTCTTTCAATCCGGACAGGAGGAACCCTTATGTGAACTTTTTTTCCGTTGTCCCTGCGAAACTTGGTGTTTCCCACGTTGATAAAAGACGCCCTGATCTAGTAACGCTTCCCTTGTCATGGTTTCCTTTTCCAAGGGAAAGTTTCTTTTCGCCGCAACTTGTCGACTAAGCCCTCACTTTTTTCATGAGTTCCTGATAAACGGCACTTATCCTTCTTACAGTTGATGCTGTGGTTGCTCATGGAGAGATCTCAGATGTTTAAGTTGAGCTTCAATTTTTTTCTCTTTTCTTGTTGGTTCTTCCCGTGAAACCCCCGAAGCTACCAGCAACCCCTGTCAAAATGCGGACCCTCCCCCCCAAACTCTGCTTGTAATCTTTGCGTAGATTAAATTGTTCGACATGGCCCGCCTTGCTCTCACGGAACTTCAAAGTTGGGGACATCTTTTTTGCGATTCTTTGGAAAGTACCCGGGTTTTCTCTTCCAACCACTATAGATATGTCTCCTCCTTTCACTGGCTTTTTCAGTTCTATTCTCAACGCTCTTCATTCATTTAGATCTAAACCTTTAAGCTTTATCGCTTCTCGGTTCTCACTTGCTTATCTCAAATAAGAGCGATTTGATAGAGGTTTCCCCCGTCGATGACTTACTGTGCTGAGTTATTGGGTCTTCCTTCCTCTCTTTATGAGATTCATGAACAGGTCTTTGTGTCCTGGCGGTTCATCTAACAAGACTTCCCTCTCGTTTGAAAATTTTCCAGGTTCGATTTCCATCTCTTTTCTTTCTTTTCCGGTCCTTATTCAATTTTCTTTATGATGTCAGGCCCTTCCGTTTTTTTTAGCCCCGGGATCTTCTTTTCTTTCACCCCCACACCATAATATTCTCGTCCAGTTCCCCTAGGACTTAATTTCTTAACCTAGAATAGGCCGTTCTTTTGAGTACTTCCGCCCAGCGTATAAAGTTGTCCCCCGGAAGTACTTCCATACTCGGCGACCCCTTTGTAAGTTGATCGCGGACCTCTGAACATTACAAGCGCTTTTATAACGGGACTCTTGGATCTCCTTCATACCCTTCACCTGAACAAAATCGTGACCAGCCCCTGCTTAAATACGCAGTTCTCTTTCCCAGTTCCGCAGTTCTTCGTTGCCAATTTTCCTCAGGATCCGGCCTTATTTATCTAAAGTGTGGTATCGCTCACTGGCCGTTTCATAAGTCTCTCAGTCAGGGGGTTCCTTTTCCTAGTAGAAACCATTCCGAGGATTTTTACCTTATAACCCTTCGTTCTTTATCATTATTTGATTGATACTTCCGTTGATTTTGTTGTTTTCTTAGCCCCGCTGCTTTTTTTGTTTTCGTTTTCCTTCGATAGAGATGCAAAACAATAGTTCCTTTAGACGAATTTGACATCGAGGCCTATCAACTCTCGGCCCCTTTCCCCCCTCTTTTTTTCTTCCTGGATTGTTGGTCCCTCTTCTCGATCTACGTCTCTCTTCCTGAATGAGGAGACGATGTTCTATAGAACTTGCGGGAGGCATCGCCCTTGTTTGATCTGCCGCGTGGATATCTCCCCTCCTTTTTTTTTTTGAGAGAGACCCCCATCTCTCCCCTCTGCTGCAACCTCTTCTTGCTCTTCTCGCCCCCCTTTTCATGCCGCAGTTCCCGTGGTAATTCGAAAAAGCAACTCTCCCATTACTAGGCCCTTCTTTCTTCTAGATTTCCTATTCTCAAATTGTTTTTTCAATATTTTTTTACAGTTACCCGACTTGGAAAGGAAGCCCCCACCTCTCTTTCTCCTGCAAAACCCTCGGATCCCGAATGACCCATTTCTCTCCGCCTCATGCCCTGGTATCCTCGGCCTTGGTTTCTTTTTCTTTTTCCCCTACTATATGGGCTCCGAGAAGGAAGTTTGATTTTTCCCTCGCTCCAGAAACCGTACTCGCATGGGGCCGGCCGCCGTTCCAGCAGCATCCTCGGTCCCCAGAGGCCAAATGCTTTATTCCACCAGAAGAATGCTCTCTTTCAGTGGATGTCCACTCATGCACCGTGTGAGTTATTTTCCGTGATATTCCTATCCACCTGTCCCTTCCTTCCTTCGGATGTCTTCTCGCTTCCCTTCATTATCTTCTGACGCCGTTTCATTTTCCTTTCTACACCCTTCTCTGTATTCAAGTTGATCAGCGCTGGAGGTCCCAAGCACGGGTATTCTCTCAATCCACTTCCTCTTCTTCCATGGACGTCTCAAGTTTTTTTTGTGCCTCCGAAGAGACGCCTGCCCAAGTGCTCTCTCTTCTCGAGGACGCAGGTTTTCCGAAGAATTATTAACGTAGCACTTCGCTAAAGTGTCCCCGTCCTTTCTCTTCCATTTTTGCCTCCCTCCTCCAATGCCCCGAGCATCCCTTTCCCCGACTGTTAGCCCTTTTGATTTTTTCCCTTTCTGAATAAAGAGTCATTTTCGTCCCTCTTCACGCGTCAGGGAGTCCTCTTTTGGAACCCAATACCCTCGCCCTCCTCATCTGAAACACCTCTCCTTATGACGAGTGACATATTTTTTCTTCCGGTGTCCTCACCCTGTCCCATTCTATATGCGGGGCATCTACTTTTTCCGGTTTCACTTCTCCCATGACGTCCTTGTCTTCATCAGATGCCGTCGGCTTTCTGAAGGTAGTCCAACGTCCTGGCTTACCTCTCGCCGCGTGGATTGTTCCGGCTTGTCTCCCCTTTTTTTCTTAGAACCCCCTCCCCCCCACACTCCGCGACCCACCTGGATTTTCTTACAGTCATAGAAACGGATATGTTCCAGGCACTTTCGCAGCTCAAAGTGCCTGCTCCTTTTCGCTCTGAGCGCATCTCCCCCTATCGCGCGCCCGTGTCCCTGGCTGTCCGGCCCCCCCCCCCACACCTGTTCAATCTAGCCCCCTTTTGTCGTGATGCTCTCAACATTCTTCCCAAACGTCTGGTCGTCCTTCCATAACAATCTCCCCTTGGTTGCCTTGTCGTCTTTCCAAGATAAATTTTTGACTAAATCGCATATCATGACTGCAGGCGGAAGGTATGTGCCCCTCCCCCTTCCATTCCTCCTCCTTTTCTTATCTCGCCTTTTAAACTCCCCAAATAAGGATATTGCTCCCGACCAGTTAGTGGACACTTACTTCCGCTTACTTCCGTCACGGGCGGCTAGTCCAGTGTATTTTCTACTACCCATTGGAGGCGCGTTTTGTTCTTTTCCCTTCATCGGTCACGAAGCATGTTCCCTCCCTTTCCTTCCCCGCGTGTCCTTTTTCCGTCTCTTTCCTTCAGGGCACAGACGCCCCCCACAGCTCTTCCTTTTCAGGCTTCTGAATACGAGTCTCTTTTTTTTTTTGGAATCCAGGGGTTTTCCCTTTAGAATGGTACACGTACACGTTGAGCTCTACCCTGATCGCGCAGGGCCTCTCTTCTTTCTAAGGCTTCCTCCATACAGGTCTCCGACGAAGTTGCATGAGTTCTCCAGGGTATTTCTGTTTCTCCTGACCCCTTCTCTTATTCGTGCCGGAAGAGCTACCAGTATGGAACTTTTTCTTGAAAATGTCAAGATATTTTGTTTCCTTCCTTCGGTCGTAATAAGTACTCCCCCTTTAACGAAATGTTTGAGGTAAACATTACATTTTTCCGTTTTTGGCGGAAACGAGCGTTCCTTCCCGTATGAATAATACTTTCCTCAGAACTCCCAGCTCTTCCCGGTTTCACGCCGTTTGGATTTTCTCCTACTTCTGTCTGGGCTTCCGTCTGCTTTTCTTTTCCAGGTTCTTTTTTCCTTGCCTCCCAGGGAATCTTTACTGAAGTCCTCCCCTTCCTTCCACGTTTCCACCCACGCACTTCTTCAGTCCAGGTTCCGCTGACAGTCACTTCTTGAGCTGTTCATCACTTTCTCTTCTTTCTGTTGACCATCTTCTCTTTCCATCCCCTTGCTGGTTTTCTGATTCAGGGTCCCAAGATTAGCAGATCACTCCAAACGTTGCGTGCTCATAACCTTCCCACCACTGGGTCTTAACTCCCTTCTTTGATTTTTGTCCGCTCCCCCGATATTTAGTCAGTCAGATTCTCCCTTCCTCCGGCAGTTCATGACGGACCCCCTTGAGCGAGTTGAAGCCAGCTTTCCTTAGCCTTTCTCTTAGCCATTCCATCCTTCCTTGAACTTACCGGTCAGATTGGAGATTTCGGAGCCTTTTAAGTAGTCTTCTTTACCGATCCTATCATCTTCTTCTTTTTTTGCCTTTTCCTTTTTTCAGAACGTGACCCTTAGGCAGATCATGAGTACACCCCCTCGGTTCGTTCTTCAATGGCATCTTTACTTAGTAGAGCGTTCCGAGGACTGTACTTCCGACTTCTAGGTCCCCTTCCAGTGAAACCGAGCTTTCCTTCTCTCAATTCGTTTTATCCCTAAAACCTATGTTGATGATCCGTTTCTTTTTTTTAGGCGATCGGGGTCTCCTACGCTCCCGGTTCGATTGTAATACACAGTCCGAGTCCGTTTTAACCTGGATTAGCACTCCCCCCTCTATTTGCCGCGGTGCGCTGTGCTCACGTCCCTCTTTTTTTTTCTTGTTTATAGCTCGGCCTTTCAGAGGCGGGAGACAGACCCTTTTTTTCCCAAGAGGAATTCTCTTGTGCCCGGGTATGCCTTATAGACATCCGCTTCTTTTTTGTGTTCCCCTTAATCACCGTATTGACTCAAGTTTACGGCCTCAGCTGATCCCTTCTTAAAGTTTAATCTTTCTTAACGTCGTACAGGATTTGCCCTTTTCCCTAACCTTCCTCTTATAGACGTTCGGCATCTTTCATACTATGGGAGACCCCCCCTTCCGTAGAATGAACGTCATTGATATGGCTCACCAGGATGTTACGTCTAATTCCGACAAAGTTAAATCGACCCCCCCTTTTCCTTTTTTCTGCTTGGACGTAAAGTTTGATGACCTCGTTTAGAGCAGGTCCTCCGCCTTCAAGGGTTCAATCCCCCGGGTTTACGGGCCGTGGGCTTGTTTCTCTCTCCCCTAGAGGACTTTTATACTTGACTCCCCCTCGATCGGATTCCTTGAAAAAAGGACGGAATCTGGTCTCCATTTTCCGTAGTGCCGTTCGACGCTCTTTCTTCCTTTTCTCCTTGGGAGCTCGCGACCCCCCCCCTTTTTCAGCAAGAACAGGGTTAGTTGTTTAAATCCGCCCAACACTCGATCGGGTTCCAGGTTCGATTTTCTATGGTTTATTAGCCATAACTGGCCCTTTTGCGCCCGAGGAGCCCTTTTTTGGTGCCTTCGCCCAGCATCTCGATTTTTGCCGCCGCCCAGGGTTTTTTCCCGAGTCCGATCTTTTCATCTTTCTTTTGTACGTTCCTGCTTTCTGGTCATGTGGTCATTCGTGATTTTTTCAAGCCTCGGATTTGCTAGACGCTGGTAGCTCTCACTTCTGTGCTTCTGAGTTCCCGTTTTGCGTTTACAGGAAGGGCGTGGACTCCCTGAGGGAGGTTCCGAAACAGACTGGCCCGAGTTCCCCCCTCGTTCCCTTAGTCTCTTTTCCTGATCTTTTTAATAATTCTGGATCGACAGGATCCAAAGACGTTCTCGACCCCTTCTCTCACCGGGCCCTCTTAGGGGCACCCCCCAATCATCCCATCACGTTCGCAGCGCCCCCCTTTTTTATTGCCCATAGAATAATGCACCTTTCTTTATTTAATCCGCCCACCGTTTTCCCCCCTTGGCCGTAGCAAAACTCGAAGTCCCCGTCTCCTGAGACCCTCTGTACGGAGAGTCGGACTTTTCGGCATCCCCCACCTTCCATCCTGGGGCTACAACGGCATAAAGCCCCCTCCAAATCTCTTTTTTCTTGAGACTAATGACTTTCACTAGACAGTCTTCTCTTTTTTATCATCGCCCCATATCCGTTTTCGGATTTCGGCATTGGCTCATTTTGGCATTGAGAAGTGATGTTCTTTCACTTGAGGTATTCCCCTTCCGAAGCTTTTTCTTGGTACCCGTCTCACCCTCCGTAAAGTATTGGTCCCTTTCATCTTGGCCAGCAACCTGCCCTCGTTATCTCATGTTCTCCTTCTTCCCCTTGTTTTGTCTTTCGTGTTTTAGGGACGTAAGCTAGATGATAATTTCTTGGCACGTGAAGCCAGAATTTTTCAGATTCTCTAGCGAGAAGAAACTCCTTTTGACTGCCCTTTCCAAGACTCACTGGGGCGGTGGCCTTACTCTATTTTAGTTTTTCTTCGAACTCTATCGGCTAGGCTCTCCTTGGTTGTTGTTTTAGTGGAGGATCCAATCCTTCTTTTTTTTTTGGAGAGACGAGATTCCACCACACGCTGCGCTGCCTCTTTTGACACCGGACTTATCTTTCACTCTTTTTACTCCCCTCCCCGTATTCTCGACCTTTTTCCTCCCTTCTTGGTCGGCGGAAGAGATTTTCTGAAGGCTTTTGCCAAGGCCCTCTTTCTTTTTCAGTATCTCCCGGCCGCCCACCCTTCCGGCCCAATTCTCCCAAATACCTCTCTCCCTATGTTCATTTTTATCGTCCCTTTTGTCCGGCGCTAGTGCGCTGTCCCCCCCGCGCTCTGCTGCGGAGGAAGTGACCTTAGTATCAGGAATACTCCTCACTTCCGGCCCGCATTGTTATTACGCCGAAGACTGCCTCAGGCACTTTTCGCTGATTTTTTGAAACCTTTTAGGGAAGCTCAGGTCTTGCTTCAAAGTTTAGTTCTTTTCTTTTCTTTCTATCTTCTTCCTACCCTGTATGCAGTATCCTAGATCCTTTTCTCCTATGGTTCAAGTCTCCGGCCAGCTCCTTTCAGAAGAAGTTAATCGCTAAATACCTTACCTTTTAGCGCTCCTTGTGGGAGGAGTAGACTACAATTTCCCCTCCTTCGGGTCAAACTCTTAATTTACTTCTCTCCAGTTAGAGTTAGTTGGTCTCCCTCCTCTAGACCTGTTACGCGCGCGTTTGCGAGACTGACCTTTAGGTTCCTCACTCCTTATTAAGGCCAGATTGACAAGCTACACTCGTGCTTCTTTTCTTTCAACTTCGGGGCGCTTTCGCCCCCTTCCTCCACGGCTTTCAATCATGTATGACTCGCACTCGAAGTAATCGTAACAGCTCATCCGAGCCCTTCAGTTGCTTTAACTCTTACCCCTCTTATAATTCACTCAGCTGAACCTTTCCGCTGACCCTTTTTCCCCATCTTTTTTTATTGTACGGTGTACCCCACCTCGTTATTAAAGATCTTTATTTTTAGGCAACCATTCCTTTCTAATCCCTTTCTCCAATAAGATTCTTTCGGGGTACCTTTTCCCCATTACCATTCTGCCCCGTCGTTCCCCCGAAGCCCATCTAGCCGCTGCTCTCTCTGGAGTTCTTTCTTTGCATTGGGAAACCCGTTCTGGGTCTGTCCGGATGTTGTCAGTTTTATCCCACCAACAATGATGACCTGGAATCGCTTTCAACGGAACCTTCCCCCTTGGATAATCGCCATCCAGACTTCCATTCCTCCCCTTTACCTCGGAAAGCCTATTCTTCCTTTGGCTTCATTTTGAATAGCGGGGCGGGCTATCGTCCCTTAAAACTGAACGTTTCCCAAACCCCCTGACCTTGCCCCTTGCCTCCCGGGCGTCGTGCCTGCTATAAGGTCGACCCGCCGCTGTAGAGGCAAAATCCCACAAGGTTCCAAGTTTTAAGAATGTCAGGTTTACCCCCCCCCCCCCCTTGACGAGAACATCCTGGTTTCTGAAGTCTATAAGTACCATTTCTTCTTTCTCCCCTTGGCCATATTCGCCTTTTTCGCTTCTCTTCTATCGTCCCCCCCATGTACTCTTTCCCCAAGATCTATTCGAGAATACAGGTTTTTGAACCTGACCCTTCGTATGTGCCTTTTTGATTCGTCTAAACGGTTTCTTTTAAACGTTTTCTTTCCGACTCCACGAAAATGCCCTTCGTTTTCTTGAGATCCTCACCCGTTCACGCCCGCAGGGGCACCGACATGCCACCTCCTCTTTTTCGAACGTTTTTCTCTCCCCTTTGTCACCTCTCCCTCACATTCCCCAAACTTTTTTCTCCCACAGTATGACTGGTACCCTGAATAGGTTTTCCGGTTCTGCGGCAAGTACGTACTTCAATTTCGGACTGTTATGACCTAGATTGTCTTCATACCCTCTTTCGATATTCCCCCTGATTGTAATAAGGCTGTCCCCTCCTTCTTCTCCGGATTCTCCCCGCGCGGCCCAGTTTGAAGTCAAGCAGTTTTTTCCTTTCTGGACTACGCATTCTGCCGAAGACTCTGCCGTGAAAGCGCTCCTACCGATCTTTCTTTTCGGTTGCCAAAATTTCCTCTCCTGATCGTCAGGATTTGTCTGTTCTTTAATTCCCTTCCTAAGACTTGTCTACCGTGTCTAAACGACAGAAAGCCGGCCATAGAATCCTCTTCCACGCCGTTTTTCCAGAACCTCCCCGGGATTCGAAGCCCTTCCCTATTTACCTGGCCCCTTAGGATTTCTTGCTAGAACCCTTGAGCATTTCTTCCTTACGGGCGGCTACCCCCTCTTCTTGTTCGTCCTTCGTTGAACTTCTTGCATCTCCGAATCTTCGAACCAATTGTCCCCTGTACTCTGATCAATGTCCGATCACCTTTAATTTTTTAAAATCACTTTATCGGAGGAAGAACGTGGCAGTCCAATCTCTCTTCTTTAATCCTCGTTCTCTCTATGGGTAGCGATCAAGTTTCCACCCTTTACTCAATGTAAACTTCTCCGTCGTTTCTGATCGAAACCTACGCCTTTGTGGTCACCTGTCCGCGTTGTCCCCTCTCCTTAGTAAGGAAGAGCATCCCTTCTATGCAGCCGACTGGACGAACCTTGTTTTTGAAGTTCGACGGAGCCGCTTTTACAATCCCCTCCGCCCCTTCTACATTTCTCTTTTTTTGCGCTCGGTCCTCTCGTTCTTCACGATCGAGGTTTATCTTATTTTTCCTTCCCCCTTCTTTCCAAGTGTCTCGGTTTTTTTTGCAGACAGTGTGCAAGGAACATGATACGTCCCTACCTCCCGTCCATACTTCTCTCCACCTGTGGAAACCTTGAATCTCCTAGAGAGGGTCGGCTTAATGTCAGAGTCTTCGGCAGGAGTATCTTCAATGAATTGAAAACTTCTTTCCTTTTAGCCGTCCCCGTCCCCTTGATTTCTTATGAAGTTTCCCCCTCATAGTGGATGCTGGTTTACCCTCTTCTCACCGGCGCACTTTAGCGCTCATTTTTATTTTCCTTTCTCCAGGATACCAGAAGCCTGTTAAGGGAAGTATTTTCCCAGTCACTTGTTGCGCTTTATGCGACATCTTTTCCTGCCGTTCCCTGGCGCCTTGACTGGTTCGTTCCCCTTAAGGTAGAGCCTTGAGCCGCACTGAACGCCCATTTGTCGGTTGATGCTTCGTGCATGGTTCAATTCCTTACCTCCTCTCCGTACGTTGGCAACTTCATCACCCCTGACTTTTTTCTTTTTTTCCTCGTGTAACGGCCTTTCAGTTCCCTTTCGGACAAGGCCCACTTCTCTTATCAATTTCGTATGCGTAAGATTGACTGATTTTTTCCGATTCTCCCGCAGGTCTGTGTCCCCCCCCCATAGGGCATATTGGACGAGCATGCTGTCATTGAAGGAGCCAACCAGGGATGTTTTTCTTTCCTTCTCTGGTAAAGCTTCCCCTTGGTGAAACTTGTACGTGACAGGTTTTTCTTTGAAGCGAGCTTTTTTCGGACTGCGGGAGCAGGTCGTAACTTCCAAGTTTCCTTTTGGTTTTCCGAGTGAATTGCAAGTTTCGCGTAGCCCGCGATTCGCTGTTAAGAGAGATTTCTCCTCCCCCCCAGGCACGTTTTTCATTCCTTGTTCTGCTTTGTCGCCTGAGCGTAGTTTTTAGCGAGTTTCACTTCCTTTTTGTATGTTCGGATTGTTGGTGAATTCCCCCGTGCCTGCCATACTAACTTTGCCCGCAGAAACCTACACGCTCTGGTCCTTTCTCCCCAAAAGGGTTCGATTCCGGGCAGCGGCCGACGGTCAAGAGGCCTCAATGGCGATGATTCGCCCTAGGATTCAAATTCATGGGTGGGAAGCTTCCCCTCCAAGCACTAGATTGGCAGCCCCTCCCCTGGTCCTCTTCGGTTCCCATCGCTAAGTTATTTACGTAGTTTCATCGTTATTTCCTTCGTGCTTTCGGCCTCTCCTCTGGTCATCTGATCGGACAAACTTCTGATCGCTTGCTCTCTTTTGAAGTCTGACCTTCGGTGTGAGTGCCGTCTCGTTGACGCGGCACGTGTTGTCTTTTCTTTTTTCTAGTGAGACCCCGTTTTCCCTTCCCCTCTCCTGGACAAGTTAACAGGTCTTTCCCAAGTCTTGATATTCCCCCGTTATAATTTCGGATATCCCTGATTCCCCTCGCGCGACTTCGTCCGTTGAACAGTGCTCCTGCCTGGTTACCCCCCCCCTAAATATCACGTCTGCCCTTCTTTCCCTCGGATTTCCATTGGATGTTCTTCCCCCGGTCATGGACCATTAGTCTACCCCTATCAACGTTCGATGCCAACACAGTTTTAACCACGAGGAGACTCTGTACTTTTTCCTCGGGACATCTGGCAGGGCCTCTGAAGTCCTCTCCGGGAAGACAGGTTTCTAGGTACGCACCCCACGCAAAAGCGCGGTGCTACGCTCATCTGCCGTCGTTTTTTCCCTTTCTCCCATCGTTTTTTTTTCTGGCTTCCGGCGGAATTGCTCACTTTTGGATTCCCTTTTCGAGCTTTAATAATGGCGGTCATAAATTCATTTCCTAGAGTCGGGGTACCCTCTTAGCGTTCCAGTCCGAGGCACGTTTCCCTTCCTTTCCTCTCATGTATTGCGTTCTCTGGCTACCCTGCTCCCCGTTTGTTGAATTGTTTTCTTTCCGGCCTTCTCAGAGATAGAGATTCCCAGTTCCAAGGGTGCCCTCCTGCCTTTTCTCGATTCTCCTCCCAAGAAGGCGGGACCCTTCCCCCACGACGGGGCGGTTTCCCCTCTAATAGCATGATGTTAAGTCGGACTGTTTAGGGCGCGATTTAGCAAATCGACATTTTTGGTTGTGTGGTTGTTGTTTGGTGTCTCTCTCCGCGGGTGGGCGTTTTTTTTCTCCTTCTCTTTTTCCTAAAAGGTGTTTTGTTTCTCTAGTACACTCCGTGTTCCCCCCCCCTGTCGTGCCCCGAAGGTCGATTGCTCGATCGCGCTCCCCTAGTCGCGTGTGAGTCCTGAGTTCCACCTCCCCCCTTTCTTTTTTGGCAACGTATTTCTTTTTTCTGGGCGGCGGTCCGTTAGGTATTGAAAAGTCGGTGCGGCACCCTCCAGTCTATATGCCGGCCTCCCTCCCATGCGCGCCCGGCACCCCTTATAAATGAGCCTAAACCTTTCTCCCGAGTCATTTTCATGCCAGTTCCCCATCTTTTTTACGGGCTACTTTTACCCTCCCCTATGCGCGGCGTAATGACGCCAGTCTACGAATACCATAATTTAGAAATTTACGGTTTCCTTCCTGCAATCTCCAGGAATCCGTCCCTCCTTTACCGATGGCTCGCCACAAAGAGGACTGTTGACGCTCTGTCTCCCGCCCCTTTTCTCTTCTTCTTAGTATATTCTATCCCTGCTGCCTTTCTTTCTAGAGGGTGCTTGTATGTCAGACTTTCGATTTCCGTAAAGTATCGTCGCTTTTCCCACCCCCGTGTTGCTATCGTCCAATTTCTCCTCGAGTTCCTCAGACGTTGTTCCCCTCTACTTTTCCCTCCCAATTCTCCCTTTTTCTTTCCCTTCCCGCTAAAAGTGATAGGGTTTGGTGTGTGCTCCCTGTTGCAAGCGCGCGACCTCGATTCGGGCTCAGACTTTTCCGAAGAATCCCTTTTTTCTCAGCTGACAGCTCCCCCTTAAAGTCTTCGCTTTGGTCCATTTTCTTTTGCGACGACGCCCCCTCCACGCCGGCGAGTCAAAAACCCGGGTCAGTTATCAAGACCTCCGCAGCTCAGCTTCCTCCCTCTCCCCCAAGAGCTCAGGTCGTTTCCCCCCCTATGTGTGACGCCGAAACCCCCTATCACGAATTCTACGTACCGGATTACGTTGAAATATCTGCGAGCGCCCACTCGGGCCCGGGGCGGCAGTCTCTTCCCCCCCCTTTGCATCGGCAACCTTTTTCCCCTTTCTCCCTCCTGGGCGCAACTTTTCAGCTGCCCCACACTTGGCTTTTCTCCCCCAGTTTTTCCATGCTGCTCGACACCGCGCTTATCCTTCGAGCGCGTGCGGCTGTCGTCTCCCTTTGGCACCTTTTTTTGCGCACAGCGGGGTGTTCCCATCACCACATTCGCAGTTCTCTCACACGGTCTCCGCTTCAACGTACCCCCGCATGGGCTGACCATGACTCCACCGTTGCCGTTGCTGTATTTTTCTTCCCCTTTCGTGGAGTTCATCTACCCAGTACCCTTCCTGTTCCTCCTCGGAACGTTTAAGAAAGGTTAACATAACCCCATGACCTGGGCTTGATTTTTATCCCACTTCTCTGCTGCTCTCAACGAGCCTCCCCCCCCACCAACCCGCTGGTGGACCCCTTAAATAACAACTTTTTCCTTTTCCCGCGGTCCAGGGCCCCCCCCCCCCTATAAAAGGACCCTCTGTACCTCCTGGTGGCGCCGGTCTATCCGAACTGTACTTTTTCCTCCCAGATGACCTTTTTTTCCTACGCTGCGAGCCTCCTATCCGTACCTGTTCACTCCCTGCCCATTCTCTCGATCCTCCAGGTCTGACCTTTCCGGCACGCTTTGCGCTGCAAGTCCCATTCTACCGGCCCTTCAGTCAATTTCAGTTGCGGAATACGACTCCCCTTCCTCGGCGCGTATTTGCTCCCCCCCCCTTGCACTCATAACGGGACGTCCTCTGCAAAGACCATTGTTTAACCTCCCTTTATTGTCTGTCCCCGACAGTATAGACTTCATGGTCAAGAGCCGAAACCTTAACCCCCTTTTCGAGTAATTGGCTTTTCTCGACGCGCATCCCGTTCCCCCATCGGTTTAGTTGTTTTTTTACTCTGCCATTAAGTTCCTGACTGGTTACCTTGAGGAGTGTACCCCCCCCTGTATACGCCGTTCTTTCCTTCGGAGTGCAACGATAGTGCCCGCCTTCCAAGGAGCTCTCTCAGAAGACGTTTCAAAATCCGACTGCAGGTTTCAGTTTCCTACATTTTATGCCGAAGACCCGACATTCCCGCCACCTCCCTCTTCCATACATTCCATGTTTATTACTGTTGCCACGGTGGCCTCCACGGATGCGTGGAGTCTGGATCTGCAATTGGCAAAGACTTTGGTTTCCCTCTACAATTCCCGTTTTTCCCTTTCTTGAAAAGCGCTACTCTTACCCTCGAATCGCTTCAAACCGAACTAGTGCTCCCTCCCCCCAGCAGAGAAATCTCCCAGCCACCCTATTTCTTGATTTACTACATTCTTTTTCTCCCTCCGGTGCCTTTCAACTATACCCCTCCTTTCTTGTCCTTGCCGGACCTCTCTTGCAAGGGACTATCCGTTCGCCCCGGACCGGACCCGAAATATGATTAAAGACGTGGTTCGATCAAAGTTCAAAGGAAAAGTTTTTATCGTTCTTCCTGATGAAGTAGGTCTTTTTCCCTATGATATTTTTTAATAATAATCCTGGTTTTCTTCTCTCCTTTTAGAACAGCCCGATCTGCACGGTCTTCCCTTACAACGAGCCCCACCTTGCCCTCAGACGGTGTATCCCCCCCCTTGTTGTCAAGTGTGGGCGCCCCCTCTTCTTGAGTCAGATTTCTTCCCCCCCCGGCGATGGCCGGCAAGTCCCCTCCGATGCAGCGGTTTTCCCGCATGCCCGGCTCGGGTTCAAAAAGTGTAGTAAAGCTTCCATACATAAATCCTTCAGATTGGCGCTTCTGATTTACTCGAGTTCCCTCCCCGATCGCTCTGTTTCTTTTCCCCTTTTGCAGGCCGGGACGCGGCATGTGTCCAGTCTCAGACAGCGCCTCAATGCCATGAGTACAGACCTCGTCCTTCCTCCCTGCTTTTTCCCCCTTAAAGTCCTTCCTGTAGTAGAGTTTCCGGCCATTTAAGGAGGTAAACTGGTCCTGAACCCTTACTTCTTTTTGTAGCGCCCGCCTTTTTTCCCTCTGTTAAAGAAGCCCCCCCGGGCGGGCTGAACACGTCCCCCCAGGCAGAAGACTTAAAATCGATCCACCCCCCTGATTTTTAGCTTAATGCCCTTAGTTCCCTCCAAGAGCCCCGATTCCTCTTCTTATCCCCCCAGCATCCGGTGTTTCGAATTTCCATGTTTCCCCTTTCTATATGTGACAATGCCGAGGTCGGGCTCATAATCCCCCTAGGGCGTCCCCCCTCTTTGCATGCTTCGTGCCTTTGTTCAAAGTTGACTCCGCCAGCGTCATGTAGTTAGTCCAACCCTCATCCCTTTACGTACCGTGGAGCTCCCAGAGAAGACTTCAGCCTTCCCTTTTTCCTTCACGCTTTGCCTTCTATTCTCGATCGATCATATGAAAAGGTTTCCATCGATTTCCCCCTGGGGCCCTTTCCCTCCCCCTGAACATTAGTTTCTGGGCGCCAATCCTCCTGTTTAGGGTAGCCAGTTGAGTTTTCCAGTCGCTATTTTCAACCGACAGGCGTTCCTTCCCCCCATTACGGACTTTTTTTATGTAATTGGCCCGTACCCTTTTTTTTTCGAAATTTTAAGGTAGACTTTAGTAGTACGCTTGCCATTCCCCCTTGTCTTTTCCCCCAAGCGTCCGGAACCTTTTTTTAGCAGCTAACGCGCTCCGCAATGTCCGTTTCCGTTATTCAAGGCACGTTCTCTGGAGCCCTCCCCGTAGAAGTAGATGCAGTTGAAAGCTTTTTATTTCGCTCCTTTCGTCGTGTGTCCCTGACCCCCCAGCCTCCTGCAAGTCCCCTTTTTCTTCCATCCAGCCCCTCCACCCGCTTTTCCGCTGTTCCTTTTTCTTAGCTTTTTTCGACGGGAAGCATGTTCCCCGGGTATTTCCCGCCCTTTGTTTTTCAGTCCGGTTGCCCTCTTCTTTCTAATTCAGGGGTGGTCCTTTCAACGCACTTATCCTTCCTGCTGCTTGGCCGCGTTAGTCAGTTCCGGAGATCTTTAGTCCCCCCTAGTGTCTCGTTCTTTTCTTTTCGGCGGTCAGAGTGGTTTCCATCTTTGATCCCTTTCTGTCGACCCTTTCTCCTAGGTGACGGCCTTCTTCGGACACTCTTCGGCTCCTTCGTTTTTTTCCCCCCCTTCCCGGCGTCGGTGGGGTTTTTTCCCCAATTTGCTTCTTCTTTTCCGCCCCCACAGAATTCGCAGTCCCATACTTATACGGCGCTCCAGCTCTTTCGGATTTTTCCGCGTGATCTGACGTCCCCTTCTTGACGCACGTCGCGCGTTCCCCCCTTTTCTCCTTCGGAAAAAAACCAACAATCTCCCGTTTTACCCCCAGCTTATTGTTGACAAACTAGACCGCCTTTTCTTGTTTCCTTACCCCCTCCCTCACTTGGAAGATCGATCTCCCCCCTTCCCTGATTTTTTATACCTCAACGGTTCTCCCCTGTACGGGAAGTAGGACCCCTTGAACCCCTGCCTCCGGCAGACAGGGTGATAGGAATTATCAGTTTAATAACGTTGCCTCCCCCTCTTTCTTGGAGGCGGGAGACAGCCCCCAACCTTTTAATTTTTTCATTCCCCTCGGTTCTCGGCTTCGGAGTATTCCTGCAGGGGAGGAAGGCGCCGCCAATGATGTTTCTTTGTATTACTGTAATTTCCTTCCCTACACCTCCCTTCCTCCGTCGACTTATCGGGTTCCTCTTCTTCTAAGGAACCCAGGAATAATGGGGCGACAACTTCTTTCTGAATTGTATTTTCTTTCTCCTTCCTTTTTGGCCGGTTCGGAGTGACGTGGTTTTTTTTCGGTGCCGGCATCTTTCCTCCTGGGGCGGGTGCCGCCAGACTTGAATTTTTACTTCTTTTCCCCCCTCACGACCGCCCTCAGAAGGCGCATACCTTGTTGAACGATCGGGGCTTTTTTCCCCCCTACTTCCTCCACGCTAGTACTCCCTTCAGTTTCCTCCTTGGCGGCTTATCGACCTTGTGTTTGCAGCTCCCCGAGGTTGCGGGATACTTTTTCCTCCTCCGTTGTTGTTTGAGAGTCCAAAAGCACTCCTAGCCCTTTGTCCAGATGTCGATTGCTACGATCGCTTCCTGACAAGGCCCAGATTAGTCCGAGCGTGTCTTCCCCCCGCCCCACGGATAGTGGGCACAGTTTTTTTTCACTTCCCAGATCTTTTAAAAGGCGGGCCCTTCCCTGTTTTTTTCAAGTCCTTTTATTTTCTCACAAACCCCTGCAGCGCGCTCAGTCCCCCCCCTCGGAGACTGAGACCTCTTTCAACGGAGGTCATTAATGAACATAGATCCTCGGGGGATACCCCCTTGGCGGGTTAACCCCGCCTTGGAGCACTTTTTTCCAGCATTATCAGTTCCTCGAAGTCCCCTCCCTTTTCACCTCCTTCCCCTTGCATGGCCGCGACAGATTACACCGACTTCCCCTGATGATGACTCCTCCCCCTCCATCTGGCTTTCGCCCCTAAGACCGATTTTCTTCGTTTCTTATTCCCTTTTCCACCTTTTTTGCCGTGAGATGCTTCTCCTTGACGTCCGAGTCTCTCCTAATCGCCGTCCGTTTCATTTTTACCATCCCGTCCGTTCTGTATGATTCTCGCGTTTGCGGAGTAGCATAGGACCTCTTATTCGCTTATCCCCCCCTCCTTCTTGAACGTTTATTTTTCTCAACGTGAGTTCTTGCTCCTACAGTTTCACGCCCCCTCTCACGGCGATTTCATGTTTTTTCTTCGGTTTCTCCTAATCCTTTTTCTCCTTTGTTCAAGTGAAAGCGAACCTTCTTCCGCCTTCCTTTTTCTGGGGGTCTTTCAATTACGACGGCCGAGTCAACGACCTTTTTCCCCCTCTCCCTAGGGCCTTTTCACTCACCGTATCATCTCTTTTGCTCACCCGCTCTCCCCTCGACTTTACGATCCCTCTTCCCGCTGGACCGCATAACCTCGTTACCGTCCGACATTCGTGATACCGCGATTGAAGTTTGTGTCCCCCCACTCGGTCTTGGAGAGGCCACTCCCTTTCTCTGAATGTGCAACACCCCCGACTTTTTTCTCCTCCTCTGGCGCACCCTTTATTTCCCCCAACGTTGCGTCACTCCTGATGCGCCTTCGAAAACGTGCTTGACGTGATTTCTTTAGGTTCTTTTTCCAGCAGGTTCTTAGTTTCTTCGCACATTCTTTTTTCGATCCATTCAAAACACATCTAAAATCGCCACGGAACCTCCTTTTCCTCTCCGGCACGGCGCATTGGCATCCTCGGACTTGACCCACTTTTTGACGCTGCCCTCAGCTATAGTGTTCTTACTAAAGTCGCCTCTCTTTCCCGGTCTACTTCCCCCACCTTTTCTTACCTGGAAACCCGCCTCCTTAATTTCTTTCTCAACGAGTCACCCCACCTTTTTCCTTCCCGGACATACACCTTTCCCGATTGTTTTTTTCGGTCTTCCCCCGAATGGAACTCCTTTTTTCTCCCCTTATCACGAAATCCGCGGAATTTCTTCTGACCTTCCCATTGTCGAAGGCTTCGAGTTTCAGGATCTCTCCCGCAATGTTACCTACCTCCCTCCGATCGAGAATAAGTTTGACACGGTCGCTGGTTTTTCACCTCTTCGGCTACCTGGTCCGGCACGTTGATGCGAAAATCACATGAGCGGCGAGTCTCCACTTAATCCGCCCTCATCCTTCCCCACCTGGAAAAGACCTTTGTTTTAGCTTTTCCTTCCCCAGGCAAGAGCACCCTTCCCCCTAAAGCTTCACGGTTGATTTATACTGGGCTTGTGTTTTTTGCCCCTCGCCTCCTTTTTTCTTTAGAATACATTCATTTCCTCCTGTCCCCTGCGCACCGGGAGAGGGCTCACCAGTGCTCCGCGTCTCTTCTCTCCCCTCAGGTTCTACGCCGCCGTGCGCCGGCCAATCGCCGTCGTTTCCTGTCCGTTTACGCCACATCCGAAGACTTTTTTTTTCCCTACCGCCGGAACGCGCTACACTATTCCCTTCCCTCTTTTGGGCCCGTTTTCAGTGCTGTCCCACCGGGAGGTCGTATTGATTAGGGCGTGAATGTCGCCAAAATGGTCTGAACTTCCTCCCACTTGGTCCTTTTCCCCGTAGCCTACTCGTCACAATTTATGCGAAGAACTGCTCCCGTCCCGTCAATTTACCTGGAAGCAGATGGCTCTAACATGGTCTCAGGTGCCGGGGCTGCTCACCCCTCCTTTAGTGATTGCCATTTCTCTGATTGAATTTCGCCTCTCCATTTTTTTGCCCTTCCCCTTTTTGCCAAAAACGCCCATCAAGACACAGATTTGTTTCTTCTTTTAACTGCCTATGTGAGGAATTGGTAAGTGGAATTTTCCTCCATCTCTCTCTTTTCCCCCTGATGAGATGGTTTATACAAGACCGCTATGCTTTCGTCCTCAAGACTCGTTGAAGTATCCGTTCCCCTTGTCTTAAAGCACGATTTCGTCACGGTCGGTACGTCTACCCCCCTCTTTTCTTACTATCCAACTTGGAATGGCCGCACTGAAGAACCCTTATCGCGGTTGACCCCTGCTGGACAATTTTTAAGCCCTGCACTGAACTTCACAGGTGGGCGGATGCCCAAGTCCGAGGTCCTTCTCAGTCCTCCGTTTTTTCCGAGTTCGCTCATGTTGCCGTTGAACGGCAATTTCACGAGGGGTGCAGTTTTTCCCTCCACGTACGTGACGGGCCCCTCTGTTACCTCCTAACTTCCTCGTTAGCCCAAATTCCCTTGGCACCCGAAAGACATAAGGTCGTAGCGCGTTCCTTGGTTGAACTTTCGAGCTTTTTTCTGATCTCTAAAGACAACAAGTATGATTAGTCTCTCTCACGTTCGTGTGAGACCTGCGATAAGTGTCTTCTTCCCTCTTCGTTTCTCTTTTCGCAGGCTCGATAAGGTTCGTTCTAAGAGTTTGCGCCGGTAGACAGAACAGTATTCCTTAACATGGAAGAAAAGAGCTCCCCCGAGGGAGTTCCTGCCCCGGTTTTTCCGGAGTGCCCTCGTGTCTACTTTCTTAATATGGGTTTTACCTTCAGGTAGGCGACAGCCACTGACCTAGTCATTGTTTCTGTTCTTTCTTCTCTGAGTATCTCCCCTACGCGCGCGGTTTTTTTTCTCTCCCTTCATATTCCCCGGCCGACCCTGTTATTAGGGCGGCCGGTCCCTTCTGACGTATTCTAGCCGATCTTTTTTCGTGAAAGGTTTGCCGACTACGCAGATTCTCGATTCCCCCCCCGCACATATGTTGGCGAAATCTGCGTTTATTCTTCCCTGCGCACCAGGCTGACATCTGGTAAAAGGGAAAGGAGGAGTCGTAACCCATTTACTTTCTTTTTTCTCCTTTGGTTCTGCGCCAGTTGGGGTTGCTTCCCTTAGCGAGCACGCCTTTCAGTAGTAATTGCTGTCATGTGGGTCGGGTAAAAGTGCCGGTTTCACGTTCTTGGCCGCCGGCGATTCTGCTTGTATCCGCCATAGAGAGAGCTTGCTTCTGGGCACTGTGATCTTGCTTCCTTCTGCTGTTGTCGCCATGAGCTCTTTTCTGCCGTTGAAAGAGGCTTTTTTCGGGCGGTTCGGTGACTTCTCGCGACCCACTTGTGCGTCCAGCCAATTACCGCTTTTACTTTCCACTCCACGCGCTCGAGGTTCTCTTCTCCCCTCCAGTTGTTTCGATGTTTTGGAAGATGGTAAGTAGACCTAAACGTTTTTCTTCATCGATAGTCCCTGCTCACCGTCCTGGTTGCCTCTTCCCCGCATAAGATATTTTGTTTCGCTTGCCCTAGTTGGAACCTCGTTTGGCAGAAAGATTTCCGCGATGTGGACGTTCAATTTTCGCTTTCCCCCCCGGCGGTCTTTTTCTTTTTGGAAATACTGAGTCTTTCGCGTTTTTATCGGTGCACGGTTTGAGTTGCGAGCCCGATTTTTCCTTTCTTCTTGAACTTCGTTGCCTCCCTTTTGTTTTTTTTCAGAATGGCCCCGCCCTCCTCCAGGACCACGGTTCGCTTTCAACTTTTTCTCCCATTTATTACTGAACCGGATCTCCTGACTCAGTCGGCGAAGTCTTTTCTCTTGCAACAGGGCTCCGTCGCGGCCCCCCCCCCCCCTATCTAACGTTTGAGCCTTTTTCATTTTTGTCATTTCCCACGAATAAGTCTCCCCCCTTTTGAGGTCTCATACGCCCAGCTTTGATCACTTTTTGGACGATAGCGTCCTTCGTTGTGCCTCCACTTTCCTTCGCGGGAAATATCGGAGGATAGAAAGTATGCATCCCCCTCTTGCCTCTGTATAACGAGGCAGTTTTCCTCACTATTCAAGGACTCCAACCAAATCGATTGGGCCTGGCTCCCTTCCCCCTTCACATGAAGTAGTCTCACCATAGCTCGGAAGCTCCCACCTTTTTTTTTGGCTTTTCGGCACCGACTGCGGAAGAGTACACGCTTTTTCTTATTGCCTGATTACTGTATCCCCCTCGCGGCATCTTCGTGTTACCGTGCCAATTAGCTCCGATACGAGCAATCTTTCCAATGAAAGTTATCTCATGTATTTGCTTCCCCCCTGGATCCCCCTGCGTGTTGCGGGAGCGAATTTTTTTTTGGGGCCGGCTAGAGGAAGGGAAACCGATTGTGGCGGGTTGCCGCCAGACTTTGCCCTGACCTTTCTCGCTCCCTTCAATCTTCTCTTAAAAGTTGCCACGATCAGACTGTTTTTTTGTCCTAATCGACACGATCGTACGCTCTTAATCTTTTTTTCCCGGAGCAATGAATGATGTTTGCCTGCAGCGTGGCTCTTCGTTGGCAGTGGATCTTCATTTCCCTCCTCATGTTTTGAGCGATCCGGTAAGCCACCCGTCCTTCCAGTCTTGCTTCTTTCGCGCTGCAACTCTTTCGAGCTTAACGAGTCGTTCTCTTTCCCCCCCGCAGTCTGAGTGGAAAATTTTTTTTTTCCCTCTCCTTTTCGTCGGCGAGATCCTTTTTCACTTCTTTCTTTAACCCCCTGCCCCTATTGGCTGGCTCTATTTTTCTCCTAAAACAAACTGCAGCGCGCTGTCACCACGCGTCGATCCAGGAGAAACTCTTCCCACGAGGCTTTTTCCTTCCCTCTCTTCTGATCTGACTTGTGCGGGCGCTAAGTTCGCGGGTACCCCGATCTCGGGCGCAGGAAGGTGCCCCGCCAGTATATTTCTTAACTAAGCTCCATTCTTCCCGCGCCTGCGGCCCCCCCCCTGCCCCCCTCCCCCCTCTCCTAGAATCGGCCCACTCTGCCCCCCTCTGATCCCCTCTGACTTCCGGTAGTGCTGGTGTCTCACGCGCCTTTATTTTTTTTTATGCGTGCATTATCCTAGCAAGTATCTTGTCTTGCCAGTTTATGTAGCCGGGAAGCTTTTTTACCGCCGATATGTCTCTCATTTTTTTGAGCAATCCCGTTCCCCCGGAACCCAGGGAGTGCGGCTTCTACCCGAA
>Ga0179591_1313869_pt1 | contig 22643 bp, 23 predicted proteins | sample CZOMad2_1_08_16f_FD_182891 | JGI IMG/M metagenome (GOLD analysis project Ga0179591, IMG submission 182891) | Vadose zone soil fungal communities from Angelo Coast Range Reserve, California, USA - CZOMad2_1_08_16fungal (PacBio error correction) | ecosystem: Environmental > Terrestrial > Soil >... | reverse complement strand
CCAACCAAGCGAGTTTTTTCTGTATCTTTTTCAAAATAGAACCCGCTCCGCCATCTACGCAAAGGCATATCAAATTTTTTTTTCTCCCAGAGCCACTTTTCGTCCCCATCGCTATGAGTTCGGTTATTTTCCCAAGTCCTTGGAACCTCAAGGTTTCGCCGGAACGGTCCACTTCGATGCGGTCAGGCTACAACGTTTTTTGGCAAGGCCGGGGCCCCCTGCCGTAACCTAGCTTTTTTTTACCCCTCCAAACCCCCGTGTGCATTTTCCACCTTTGCCGTAAACCTTTCCCCCCTCGTGCTCGGGTTGTTACTTTTCTCCGGATCTGAGGGACAGAATGGAATACCTGGACCACCCCCCTTCTTCACAGTAGGTGCCGCGGACCCACGCAGTCTGACTTTCTTACCGATGTCACGTAATCCCCCGTCCGCTCGTGCCAAGGAGTCCCCATCCTCCTCGTATACAAGACCCCATAACAATATGTCCTGAGATCCCTCCAGTTGCAGTCAGCTTCCCCAGCTATCTGCCAGCTTCTCCCTCGCCGCGAATTTTCTCGCTAGCATTCTCTTCCATTTCTTCTTTACCGCAGATGCAGTACTGTCGAGATCACTTTTTCCGCCTGAGCCGCCCATATCCCCCACCTGTCCCTTTTGCCCTTGAGACCTCCCCGCTGTTGCTGTTTGATTTGTTCGCGTCTTCCTGCGTTTCTCAGCTTGAGCCGGCTTCGACTAGGGTTCGGAACCCGATCCCTCCGTATTCGAACGAGACGAGCCTGCGCCTTAGTTACCTTGCGGGTGACCTCGAACGTTTTCCCGCCTCCTTGCTTTCCCCTCACTTGCGCTCTGTCGCCGGCGAATTGTTCCCCATTACCGGCCATCGGGTCAGGTGCACAAGCACACCTGTTCAATATCGGCGCCAGACCTTCCCCCCCTGTGTCAAAATGCATTTATTTCCCCTTGACATCGGTCGTTTGCGGACAAGTCGTCTTCTTCCACCTTCTCCAGCCCAACTCCCCGAGTTTTCAAGTCTAGTAATGCACTCTGGTGAAGGCGTTTTTTTCCCGATGTTTCTGGGGGATTTGTGAACAAACTGCAACCTCGAGCCATAAGGGAGGTCCAGCCAATCGTATCCCACTACCCCCCCCGCCCTTATTTTCTCTGCCCTGGTAAACCTCTATATACAATCAGAGATCGTTGGGCTCATGAGGACCTCCATTTAACGGCCCCATATTTATGTGTGCCTGACCTCCCCTTCAGTCTCTTCCCTCCTTCCTCTAAGACTCCAAGGCTGTCCCATGCCCCGTCGGCGTGGGGCGCATCTTACAGAGAGAGCTTGCCTTATCTCCCCCTCGTCTTGTAGAACTGACCCCCCTGAGTCCCCCATTCCCCCGTCAAAGGTGCTTTCTCGAATTAACACTCTCTAACTCTTCTTCCCCAGCATCCTGCCACAGGTGAGACATTCTTCTCCTAGCCCCCTGTTTTTCCCTGCTTCGTCGAACCGTCCTGATCGTCTTCACCTCTGAGGGCGATCGGCCTCTCACAACGCTTCACCCAGAAGGCAAACTCTTGGGTTTGCCATCGCAAGATTGTAGGTCCTAGCGACGTTATTCTTTTCCTTTCGCTGCCCGTAGAGAGAATAGCCAACCGTTTGTTCGATCTCTACTGAGACCTCGGCCATGCGGGCCTCTTAGCCCCCCGCCATATTCAGTGCTTCACGGAACCTCATATTTTACTCCCATGTTTTGTCTTTCCCTCTTGGGCGGTAGTTTTTCAGCCCTTGGGCTGCGTTGAACGCGTTTTCGAATTGCTTTCTGAGCCGTTCTCATTCTCTCCCCGTTTTTTCCGATGCGCGCCCCCTCCCCTTGGTTATCGGCCCTTTTCTAACCTAACTCTTTTTGATTTCCAGTTCCTGTATGGGCTATTTGTTTTTACGCGATGGCCCTCCTTGGACCCCGTTGGAAGGGTCGTCTTACATTGAAGGGTTCCAACTCCTCACTTGCCTTCTTTCGTTGGTCCCCATTTTGCGACGAGTCCTGTTGAAGTTTAAATTTCGTTTGCTACTTTCAGAAGGGTTCCGTGCGACAACGCGCTATGTTTTTCTAGATACGCACACCACGTCCTATGTAGTAAGACGAAGTTCGCCTGAAGAACTTGATTTGCGGGACGCTTTAGAGACCTCGGATTCACATCATTTCTTACTTCCCCATACCCTCAGCCCCGGGCGTGGGTCCCTCATTCAGCCGCCTACGCTTCTTTCGGATTAGTTGCGTGTGTCTTTTTTCGATTGGTTTTTCTTCGCGGGCATCCCAAGACGCTCTGCTTCCGTTAGATGACATGGGTGTGTTACCGAGCCCCCCGCCGCGTTATCCTGCCGTTCTCCCTCCTCTTATTGACCGTAGGCAGAGCACTTTCTCTTTTAGTTTCGTAGGGTTTGGAATGTAGATAAAGCCGCTCCCCTCACGAACTTCTGGTGACATCTGGGAGTCGATGCTTCTTCTGAGTACCCTTGGGCCTGGGGTGAACGAGGACCCCATTTTTCTCTCTCCCTGGTAACTGGCCGACCCCGCATCCCGGATTCTAGCTAGCACGCGATTTCGAGGGTCACACTCAAACTTCTGCGGGCGTCCTCGCTTCGCCGTCGGGATGTAGCGCGCCGTTCCGAGATACTGATATCTAAATCTTGCCAATCCTCCCCCTTCAACTTTCTCTCAGGTCTCCAGTCTTCGTCAGAAAAGCTTGACTGAGACTATCGCGTCCTACTCTCAACTTACCCTCCCCTGAAGGACTTTCTTTTTCTGAGATAGTCTTGAAGTTTTTCTTCTCTCGCCCAGACCTTCAATTTACAGATTTGCACGCCGCAAGAAGAGACTAGCGCTTCAGCAGTCAACCCGTTCTGTCGCGCATAGAGTTCCGCGCTTCAGTTAGCCTTCTACCCTTTCCCCCCCTCCGGCGCTCTTCCCTGGACTTACGGCACCCGTCAGAGCTATCAGGATCCGCTAGTAAAAGTGCATGGGTTCTATCCCTAAGGCTGCTTCTACATTTGTCTCAGATTACAGGGATTTCATCCTGGCGATATCTCTCCCCCCTTCTTATCTCCCTTCACCTGGCCATCGATGGAACCTGTCTTTTGGTGCGGCTGTGACTGAGAACGGTTACTTTTAGGGGGCTCCCCTCCCCCCGAAGTAAACCTCACAGTTTTCTTGTTGTTCCCTGCTTCCGCACCTTGCATTTGTCGGCGCTCTGTTAGTCTTTCCCCGGACTACCTGCTTGCTTCCGTCTTCGGTCGCCATAGGAATTCAACGTTTTTTGGACGGACAATAGTTGCATCACGAGACTGCTTCCTGCGGTTCCCTTCCTTCAAGCCCCGTTGCATGGGTATGCCAATGAGTACACGCGCAGATCTTAGGACTTTCGGACCCTTGATCTAGCTTGGAGCGCCGCATTTTACGTTTGCCCCTAGACCTCAACTGTTTGTTCTTCATCGAGCTATTTTGTTCGTATCCCGGGTTCGCTAGCCGAATTCCGATGGTGGGATGCTTCCCTTTTCCGTTGTGTTGAAGACGAGTTCGAGATCAGATGCCACCTCCTTCTCTCGGCTCTATAGGATGTACATGTCTCGACGGTGGACCGTTTACTCCTTACTCATAGCGACCCTTTCATGCCACAGTTTTGGTGCAGTACCGCTTGAACGTCCGCGATTCTCCAGGGAATCTTACGCTTTTCTGTTCTCTTCCCTGCAGACCTCAATGATCTTGAGGATTCAGCCACCACAGCCGGTTCTCTTAGACAACCCCGTATTGGTGCTTGCTCGCGCACGATGAGGATGCCTCTCCCTTAGTGTGTATGGCAGCGCTCGGCGAATTGCCCTTCCTAAGCTGCAAGGCATCTGCTCAATAAGCAATCACCTGTCCCCCTCTTCCGGACTTTTCCCTGGTGTTCACTGAGGAGATTCAACCCCGACATAGCACAGGGAGCAGATGATCTGATGACGCGATGCTAGGGCCTGTCTTAGTGCGTAGGCCCCCAGTTCTGCATTGGGGAGAGGGTCTTTCCTCAGGACTTCGTTCGTCCGAGACACCCGCGCGTATGACTGACTTTTCTCCCCCCAGCATGGTGCTGTTCAAAGGGACCTGAGCCAAGGAATCTCAGCCAGAGTGGAAAAGATTGTGTTTTTTTGAGAGATGAGTCACGTGTTGCACCTTTTTTGAACCGAAGCAAGTCTGGATCGACATTATACGGTCCACGTGATCATTCGGCTCTCCAGCACAATCTATTATTCCTTCGACCACTTACCCCCTCTCCGCCCCCTCAGTATATGTCCCCGAACGCTCAACCACATCTCCCATATCACAGCCTACCGTGATAAGCCGGCAGCATGTTCTCTAGATTCAGAGCCCGAGTCCAGCATCAGCGTGCTTTTTCCCTCTTTCTGTCTCCCATGCTGCCTCTTCTTTTCCTCCGTGTCTTTCCCCGGACCCTCTTATCGCTGCGACACGCACAGACTTCATACACCTTCGCCTTCCTGATTTTTTCTCTGAATACGCTTTCTCACCGCTCTCCCTCGGCGCAAGACTGGCGGATCCTTGCTCGGCTTTTTGAGCGCGAATCCTTGAGACCTATTCCCTTTGGCTGCCTTCCAACCCTCTTCCCCCAGTAGATTGCCCCTTTCGTTGGTACTCCGCTTTGTAGCCCACATTCCAAGGCGCCTATGGTCCCCCCTTCCGCCATTTTCTTGGACCGCAGTCTGAGAAGATTTGGCCCGATATGCGCCGCTAGTGTACACCTTGAGCACGAAGATTCAGACACTCGTTTCCAGTTTCGGAAGCAGTGAAAATCTTCCTCCCTAGCAGATTATCCGCCAATACATCTATTCTTTTTCGCGCTCTGCCCCAATAGCTTTCCCTCCCTCCAATAAACTATGCCCCGGTTTGCCCTAACGGAAGAACCTCCCTCTCTGTCAGTTTCCCGTACTTAGCGCAGAATCTACCGATTTCTTTTTAAGCTTTTTCCCAAAACTACGAACCCGTCGCGAGTCCTTTTTCGTCTCCGGCTTTTCCTCCACGCGTTTGGTGGCGCTTCGCCTGTTTTTGCCGCCGCGTGGCTTGCTCCAGCGTAGCGCTATCCCCCCCAACGCAGCTCAAATTTCTGTCCTTCCACCCGCGTGCCTCCCCCTTTGCTAAAACCGTCACCTTGTGGTTGGGGTTTTTGTACCTTTCCTGTATTGCAATAGGCCCCCATGTACTGGCGAATTTACCCGCCGGACTTTCACACATCCCCCCCCGGATAGTTCAGGCCATTGCGGCGCCCGCAGGGTAAGCGCCCCGATCACTGCCGTCTCACTCCCTGACCGAGTATTGAGTCACGTGCATGCGAAAGCGGGATTTCTCTCCTCCCCATGCCCTCTTCCTTGCCTCATCCTGCAGCTACTAGCGTCCCTCTTTATGTCCGCGCAGCCGTATTTTATCGCTTTTCCGTTAATTTTTTTTCCTATCTTTTCCTTCTACTCTAGGTCCTCGCCCACTGGGCCGGTGTCCGCTGGATTCATTGATTAGTTCTGGCGATAAGATCACACGGGTTCTGCACTCCGGAGGTCCTTTGATTTTTTGTCCAATGATGCTTTTTCTTCTTTTTTTCGTCCTTGCATAATTAGCCTGTCTGGCCCTAATTCCTTTGTGTCTAGGATTGAGAACTGTGTATATGTACTTGTCTAAATTCTTCTTATTTCTTTTGCGCATTCCCCTCCCTCGAGTTATGAAACTTGTACGCAGGTCCTCCCGGTTTTGTGCCAAGAGCCACATTACTTTCTCTTAAGAACGTCATGGGCTCTCCATTCCAGCGCCCCCTCGTGCTTTCAACAATCAAGCGTTAACGGGTTTGATAGTCTTCCCACCTATTTCCCTTTCAACTTCACTAGTCAGTGAAATTTTGTCCATAGCGACTGTTCTTAAACCCCTTAGCTTCCACCTTCTCCACTAGGACCCTATCCGTTCTGTTTGCCCCTCTTTCTCCGGCTCCAGTCGTGATCCTCCCGGCGCCTGCGGTTGTGGGTGCCATACAGATCGCTTCAGCGGAGAGCCGCGCGTCTGTTTCCCGCGACTCCCCCCCCGCCCTTGCTGGTAGCCGTTTTTGAAAACTCCTGCACCAATCAGCCTAGCCTCGCATGAACTAAGCGGCCGAGTCATATCGTTTTCACGCAACTTTGTTATAGCTCCTTTCTTTGCTCCCATTTTTCCCCCCCTTTAGGCGCAAGTTCATACCACCATCGATGTGTATGCTCACAAAGCTTTGCGCACCTCCCTCTTCCGACTTATGCGTACGACTCCCTTCTTTTTCGAGTCCGTCACATTCGTCGCCGTCAGTCCGAACCTCCCCTTACTTCTCTTCTCCCGGATCAATCCCTCAATGTGATCGTCCAGGTCGCGTTCCGGGCCCCCCCTAGGTTCCTTAACCATAGGGTTTTGTAACACCCCACCGAAGGTGTTCCCCTTTTTGCCCACTTCCCCCTCAGGTACTGTTTCTCTGGTCGGGTTGACTACATCCCGCGGCGCTTATGACTGAGGTCGAGATCCGATTAGCACAGGGCAACGAGCTTAAAAGATATCGTTACACAGTGATTCCCTCCCCCTCCCTTCTCCTTTCTTTTCTTTCCCTGTTTTTGTGAGAGATATGGGCCCATTTTGTTAGCACGGGGATGAGTTTTCGAGAGGTTGTTCGTCACGGGTCGATAAGACTATCGTCGAGGACCCCCGTTGTGCAAGCTTCTCTCCTCCCTCCAACATCCCTTCTTTAGGTCCATTTATGGCCATCGTGATGCCTTCGTTGAGTGGTGGTGGGTTACGATTATGACCTTCTTTATTAGCTATTGGGTGAGGAACTTTGCCCGATCCTCTTTCCTCTCTGTCGATTCCTTACAGTGTCTTTCTTTCTTCCCCCATGGGCGACCGGATTCTTTCATGCCGGGCGCACATGTTGTGCTGGCGGAATGAGCCGTTTAAGTGTCTGGCTGCGATTGGGTGAGCGTCACCCACTCGTCGTCCTCTTTCTGAACTTGGACACGGTGGGAAGCCATGCATGGCCTTAGGGCGAATTGCGCTAATTAAATATCGTCTTTTTGTACAAAGTGTCTACCGTGCCGCTTTCTTGGAGCCCCAGCGGACGATCTTTAGGATGGCAGAATTTTTACGTGATCTGACTAATGGTCGGGTTTTGTTTCTTCGCTTGGAAAGCTTCCTCCCCCTCTTTATGCTCCGGGGTTCGTCTACAGACCCCGACGCGCTCAAGCCTCTCTGAGCGCCTCAATGTCTCGTCCTGGACTGATTCTTGGTATACTTAGTTTTCAGTGCATGCTTGATAAACTCTCTTGTACCTCCCCCCTCCCCCGCGGTCGTCGGTGGCTTACCTTAGATAGTCGATGCCCTCCCGAGGTGGCCGGTCTGGAAACCTTAACAAGTGTTTCCCTGGGCCCCATGGAGAAACAATTCGCACGACCCCCCCTTCACAAAGCTTAGATGCGCACAACTCCTTGTGAACTGGTAATAGGTTTCCCAAGCTTCCGGACTGCAGGAGTGGTTTTCGATGATTCACCCGATATCCCCTTTTCCAGTTCCTTTTAACTCCATCCTATCCTTAGGTAGCGCGCGTCCCATGCAGAAGAACGCGCCAAGGGTTCAAAGCCGAGCCTTCGAATAGCAACACAGTTACAGAACTTTCTTTCCCCCACGTGCGGAAGAGTTAACGTGAGATTTTCTACCAGGCGCCTCGGTAACACTCCTAACTCTTGTTTGAAATCTGCTCCAGACATATCCTCTCTCCCTTCGAATCAGCTTCTTCATCTCGAGTCAGACCGCAATTTAGCAGGCCGCTGGTTTTTTTCTTGATGTAAGATCATCTATCTCTTTAACTTCTGTGAATTTCTTATATCCTTCCTTTCAATTCGAGCTTCGGAGGCTCCCTCAGGCTTAGGGTAAATCTCATTCTGTCTCTCGAATTTTCCCTTGTTCTTCGGTCCCAACCGAACCCGATGCTGTACGGGGTTCCCATGTGATTCGCCATTTGGTAGGATGTCATATTTTGACCCTTTTCATTTAACCCCAAGAGTCCAAGGGTGCTGTTGCCCTTCCAGTGCACCCGCTTTTTCCGATTTTTTTCTTTCTTTGATAGCTAAGTCTTTTTGCGTCTGTCGTATATTTCCACCCACGTTTTGAGCGGTTCAGTAGCATCGAGCCGTTCCGTGCGCAATCTCTCCCTTTTTTTGGCTGTTGTGGTCTTCCCCTTCGCCTTGGTGAAAACCATTCCTTTCCCTTTTCACGCCTTGATTTGGAGCGCTTTCGGTCGGACCTTTCGGCCCCTTTGCTTCTTTATCTAGCTTGTACGATGTTTCCAGAATAACACTCCCTTGCTGGCTCGAGTGGCCTCTTGCCGTCTCCGTGGCGACTTGAACCGCCAGCGGCTGCTGTATTTTTCCCACCGCTTTTTTTTGTCCCAGCTGAATTAGCAGTCCTCGTGCACACACGCGGCCACTCGTATTCCTATTACATGGCCTTTCCTCCTGATGGGTGTCTTTCCTACCTTCTCTATGCGACAAGATTAAGTACTCTGGGCTCCTTTATTAGTTACTTCCCCCAAATCCGTTTGTCCCCTTACATGCAGCTTAGGCAACGGGTCCTCACGTAATTGCCAACTGGTTTTTGAGAATCCTTCTCTTCTTACAGCAGTTATATGTGACCCTTGTTCGAGCGTGATTTCGCCTTTCATATATAGGTTTATCTTTTACGAGATGTTTCCCGGGTGTCTCTCCCGGCGAGTCAGGTGTTTTTTGAGAATCCCATTTTCAAATTCTGCCTCTTTTGGTTAATTCTGTTTTACGTACTGCGCCGCCCTGGGAATGTGTGCCGGGGACCTCGGTTTTGCGAGCGATTTTGATATTGCCGTCATACAGAGCTCGCGCATTTGGCGAGAGTAGTGTTGACGGTGCGAGGTCCTCGTTGATTTGGCAGCTTCCCCCGCTAAGGACCTTAGGACTACCTGCGATCCTGTTCGTTCAAGGGCAGTGAAAAATTCCTCCGTTCTTTTTTTGGTTGAGAGAGATGATGAGTTTCGACCCCCTTAACGCAATCCCCTTTTCTCTCACCATTTTCGTCCCCTTTTTCGTCACACAGCAGATGCTTCTAGCCATGAAAGGACCCTATCCCTTTTCTCCGCCAACTTGCGATCTGGTCCTGCCTCCAGACATCGTCAATCGATGACGCGTTCCGGGCGCCCCCTCCTTCCGGTTTCTAAACAACGAAAGGGTGGTATAGTTCCTTACGCTTAAGGGTTTTTTCTTTTGGCTCTCTCTCCCCTCGTTGTCGTCTCTGACAAAACTCTGAGGGACAAAGATTCTCGATCACTCACGTCTAGGCAACCCATCCTCTTTTTCCTAGAAGGCGTGCTATCATTGAATTTCTTCCTTTCTACTTGCGGTAATCTTTGTGGTGTGCTTATTCAATGGCTAGACTAGTTCCCGTTGATACTCTACAGTAATGAATAAACTACTTTTTCTGCTACATAGTGGTAGCTTCTCTCCCCCCTGGTTCCATTTCCCTCAATGGAAAATGGACCAAGACGGTACCCCCGTACTCAGCCCCTTGGCGGTAATTCTTCCCGTTGGTTAGGTCACACCCCCGGACCTGAAGCATCTTACCCCCGACCCTTCCCGCCCGACTTCTCCCCCGGATAGATTACCGCGTCTACGATGCACAACTCTTGTAAGCTGGGTTTCCCCTTTCCGTAACCGACCTCCTAAGCCCGTCAAAGGTCCATGCCACGTCCTTTATAGAACCAAGCCTTGTCTAAAGACCCTCCGTCGAGTTTTCCCTCCCTTGTGCAAAAACCACGGGCCTTCTCTTGAAGATCCTCCTCTGCTTCCAGGTTCTAAAAGCGTGTTTTGGCAAGTCGACTTGCAAAGCCGTTCCTCCAGGGCCTCACTGTCTTTAACCCCGCGGTCCAAACTTTTTAACCATTCTCCCTCCCGGCCCAGTCAAAATGAGGAGACTAATGTGGGGTACGAAGATCTACTTCTGCGATTCCCAGAATGGCCATTCAACATCACTCATCGAGTTGCAGTGGTATCACGTTCCCTGCCCTCCGATCAAATCCCGTTGCAGAATAGACTTAAGACGTAGCCCTTTCGAGTAGTCTCCCATAGTTTCCTTAAGACCTCATCGACGGTGAGACGTCATTCGATTGGCCCCCGTGGTCGCTTTCCTAAGTTTTCTTGGGATGTCAGTTGACGGGACTGCTCGTGCAGTGTGGCATCTAGTCTCGCACTGCCGCGTTTCATCTTCTTTTATCCGCCTTCACTGGTTATCATGCCAGCTAACTTCCCCAAACGGTCTCTTGCCGAACTGTATTTCCGTTTTTTTCCTGCCCAATTGCGTATTTCAGACGTTCGAGTACCTCTGCCCACTTCTTTCGTTATTTATTTTTCGATGCTTCTTTAACCGAAACTTTAAGATTCCCTGTTTAGTGTCCCTTCCGCAAGGACGCGTTCCTCCATTGAGTTTCTTTCCCTCCTGTAAGGTCAACGCCGGTTGTGTACCTCGACCATGCCTTTCTATTCTTCGCATCGAATGTGATCGCCATCACTCTTCAGTGTCAAAGCCCACTGTAATCTTTTTGCTGATTGCAACGGGTAGCACTCGACGTCAAACCTGTTCGGACCGAACCGCTCGGCGAGGAAACATTCTCATCTTCCTCCATCTATCTTGAGAACTTTATCCCCTTAACCCTCCATGTGATCTTTCTTGGCCGCGTTGAGCGCGTCCTTTCCGGTGGATTGTGTGAACACTTCAGCGTCGACTTGGAGCAGCCATCTTGCATCCTCCCGCGCAACAGGACAGCAAAATCCTCATAGCGCCCCAAGGTTGCACCTGGCCCCCCTTCTAGGAGACATGCAGGACATCCCAGCTGCGCATCAGGGATGTGAACCACAGACCGCCTCGGGATGGTTTTTCTAATCAGCTTTTGGAGCCCTAACTTTCAAGGAGACTAAACCGAGGCGGATCACATAATCGATAGCTTCGCTCAAGCTAAGAGGCCACTTTCAAGCCCCTCCCTCTTCTTCACCTCCGATGTGTCCAGTCCTACCCCCCATCGACCAGTTCCCCCTCCTAATGGATCACTGTGAGATAAGTAGGCTCGTGCAAGAATTCATGTGGTCCCTTTGACTAGTTATACTTCCCCCTCGTTGCGAATTGTCTAAAGGACTACTAGCGTAACACCGACCACTTCACTTCGGCATCACCCTGATTTTTTTATACGGCAAGATTTGGGACGTTGCTTTCTTGACGTATTTCTTTGCATAACCCCCCCCTTTTTTCTATCCTCGGGCTCCTTCGGCTTGGCATCGAGCCTTTCGTTTGAACCCCTCTCTTTTTTTTCTTACCAGTTACGACATGCTTTCCTCCTCCGGTGTTAGAGAGCTTGCATTGTCACTAATGGGAGCGTTAAGCATATTTTTTCTACTTTCTTTGAAGCTTTATCCGTCGAGCGACAAACCTTTTCGAGTGCACGCGGATAATAGTCACGCCTTCTCCACTAATCTTCGCTGTTTTTCCCCATCGAACTCGGTGAGTGCTGTGTTTTCTCTTTTCCTTTTCTTCTCTTTTCTTGTTTGGACCGTGCAACATGATGCGTTAACTGACTTATATTGCATTAGGAGTTTGGACCCCTTGTCATAGGTAAAGTTGCCGTAGCTGCCAGAGTTAGTTGTCTTTCTTCGTTTCAGGCCTTTCTTGACAGCATATGAGCTGGTTGTGAAAGAAAAGCTAGTGAGCCTTTGACTTTTCTCCGTGACATTGTGGCAGAAGCCACCATGTTTAGTTTGATTCCTCTCCAATGCTTTGCATCCTTTGTGGGGACACCTATGTCCACGAGCGCGTGGATTCCCTGATGGAATACTTATGTTCTCGGTTAATTCTTTCAGTTCAAGGTCAGGCGAGGTGGTCTTTTTTGACGGCGGGCGCCGAAGCCGCTTCTTCCCGCGGCAGCTCCTCCTCCTTCGTGTTGTCCCTGAGCCCCTCCCACTACTGCGCGGCGCCTCCTTAGTCGGTCATTGAATCTAACATCCCGTTCCGTTTATAGGATGGTTTTGATGGTAAGCCGATTTGCGCACTTTCCCCCCCCGACCATCCCTTTGGTGGCGAGTCTGCTACCACTACCTCGGGCGGCCTCGTCTTGTCTCCGTTTAACGCGGTCTTGAGGCCCGGGGGACTCGTTGCACCATCGGAGCCGATCAAGTATGGGCTTTTCATTCACAATACTTGCCCTTGCGGCGTATCTACGGCACGCCGTATCCTTTTCTGCATGCGCAGGGACCCCTTCCTCGAGAGATTATCCATCCGTTTACTTATCCGTCGCCGCCGTCCAGTCTTCGAAACTCTACCCGGGAATTCTCTTTGTATACTCCCCCCCCACCAGTTAAGTTTACCACCAGAGGAAGCCTATAACGTGAGGCAGTATACAGTTGGCCTTTGCTTTGAACCGACGCGATCCCCCTTCCACCCCACAGTTTACGTTTTTCCCGGCTTCATAGAGCTTCTGTCTTCCAGCGTAATCCTGCGATGCGAGCCCCCCCCGCAGGTCAACGTAAGTAGCGCGCGACCCTTTGCATTTCGTCTTTTCCCTGGCTGGAAACAATGTTCCTTGCCCAGGGACGAGAGTTGCATAGACCCTGGCTTCTCCTTCGACCTCGATGTTTGACCGTTTTATTCTGTCCTTGCCTTAGGCGTTTGACTCAGTCACCAGGCTCCGCCCCCTGGCCATTCCCCCTCGCTGGATTTGAATTGTCCTTTTTTTTTTTTTTTTTTTTTTTTATTGTTTTTTTTTTTTTTTCTTGTTTGTTGACCCTCGGGAATGCGTCCTCGTTTCCGCCTCTCTAAGCGCCTCCAGTTTTAGGGGTTGCGGCAAAGTTATGATGTGTTTTTTGGCTTCTCCCAGTTGCCGGTGTTGACCGTCTTGTACGTTCGAGAGGTTTTTTTTCCCGGAGACTTGTAACAACGCGTGAGAAGCCGGATGAAGACTTCATTTAGTTCAGCGTTTGCCGTGTGCGCACCGGTCTTTTTTTTGTTTCAAGGCGTCCCATCTGCGGTTGGTTTTGAGCAGGTACGCTTTCGTCTTGTATCTCCGATCTTCCCCCAATTTAGCGCGTTCTGAGGACACTTGATTCTTAGAGAGCGCTCTGGGAAGCCTCCTTTTCCCGAGACAATAGGGTGAAGTCCCTGTCCAGCGTCCCTCTGAGTGTTTTTCGAGACTTGGCGATGCTTCTCCCCGTATACCGACGCGTCTAGAGCTAGTTTTTTTTCACAGCGAGCTCTTTTATGAAATAATCCAATTCGGCCAGCTAGGACTTTACTAATGGCGGACAGGTCCCTGGTCTGGAGCGTCTTTGAAGATTGATAACATTTAGCGCACGAGGTACACTCCTAGAACAGCGTACTGGATGATATTCCACCACCGATTGGAACCTTTTTCCCCGCTTCGTTTCCTAACGTAGCGGACCTGATGCCTACAAGTTCCTTTTCCCCCCTTCCTTAGAACCCACCGGTCCTGCCTCCCCTCCAGCGATGTTCCCTCTTACGTTAGTGACTCATGTCAGGCTATCGGCTTAATCGAGAACTGTGAGGGAGTCACCTGCTCAATCCGCGGATAGCATGATTCTGCGCAGAAGAAACACCGTCTCTTTTTGTGCTTTTGGTCCGTTTTCTTCCCCCGACTCGTCGCACTTCCATTTTTCTTCATTCTCCTGATTTTCCTAGGATTGGATCCGTTTATTCCGCTCATGCTCTTTTTTTTTTTTGACTTGCGTCCTCGGCATCCTCGTTTTGTGCGGGTTCAACCGCTTCGTTAACTTGCCCTACCTTATCTGGGCTTTGAGTTCCAGGTCCGTTTAAACCCTGAAACTTCTCTTTTTTTCCCTTCGTGGTTGTTGATCGCACACCGCAGGCGGATACAGCTCTGAACCCCCTGACACGTGAGCATGTCCTTAAGGATTCACCCCCGTCGTTAACCTGCCCGTCCACCAGGATTAGACACGACATTTCTTTGAACCCCTCTCGCCCCCTCTGGACTGAGATCTGTTTTATGCGCCCCCGCCCAACTAAACTAATACAGATCCGCGAGCCGTCCCACAGGCTCAAGCGAGCCTCCGGACAAGCCCCACACGAACGGCAACTACGATAATCATTTATTGAGATTCTATCGAGCAAGCTGATAAGGGCTTCACATCGTCCTCCCTTCTACCATGCGACCCAGCTTCTCGCATCTTTTTCTTGTTCGATAGAGGTAATAATTTATCAGGTATGCTCACCCTTGGATTCTCGCTCACCCGAACCGGCCTGTTGGGATCACTTATTTAAGGCTCCCACCCCCCTTATTTTTCATGCGGGCTCTTCGTGGGGCTGTAACTTTGAGCGAGACCCTCCGTAGTTTTTTCTGACGACTCCTCAGTCTCTCCTGTTCCTTCCTTTCTAATTGTTCGGCTAGTTGAGTACGCCCATCACGTCGCGCCACGGTTCCTCCCCAATGCGGGCTAACTCTTCTTCCGCTTTTTAGCGATACGCTCGAGTTACACCTGCGACAAGACTCCTCACTCTTCCTTATGCCGTTTTTTCTTGCAGTCCGGGATAAATACGCCCGCTCCGATCCCCTTACACCGCCGATTTCCTTGCGTTTGCACCGTATTACCGCTTCAGCATCTACGAGAAGCCTCCTGCCCTATTCTACTCACAAGAAGAAGCTTTGCGAGAAAGAAATCCGTTAGGCCTCCGTTTGCAACCACCTTCCCGTGTAAAAATCAAGTAGTCTAGATTATTTCCTTCCCCTTGCTGCTGAGGCTCAATTTTGTTGCGACACATAGCCCCGCCTGTGCCGCCGGAGCTCAGTCCCCCCTTCTAGTTTTTTTCCGCTTTCAAATTAGTCAACGCAAACCATGGACTTTGCGTTTGCACCACGTCACCCTGGCCCTCTGTTGTTGTACTTCCCCTGTGAGAGGCCAAGTTCTTACAACATTTTTGTGCCTGGAACCCGTCTCCACCCAGATTTATTTTTGGAGCCCTCAAGTGGATCACTTGCCTAAGGCAGTTTAGGCCCATGTTTTTTCCAAGCGACCGCTTCAAACTGAGAAGGCCTTCTGACTGCCGCCATTTCGATTACCGCCCTAATGAAGATTATTCTTAAGGTTATAGATATGCCAATTGCTTCTTGATCGCCTGAAAGCTCTCGCTATCCGCTTGACTTCTCCGCTGCACTATGAGGCTGCGATTTTCTTCAATGACGCGGTTTCGCTTCTGACAATGGGTGGTAGCCTATTCTTATGTGCTTTCTGGACTTTCCTCCCTTAACGGCGTCAACGTTCTTCTAGTCCTTCGTGTTCGCATGAACGTTGTTCTATATTCCTTTCTTTCTTTCGCAGACTGGCGAAGGCTGCCGTGCGAGTTTATTTTTTCACATGAAACCTTACGTATGCGATCCGAGACGCGTCAAGCCTTTAGCAGTGACCCAAAGATCACTCTGAGGTGGAACCCGCTCTTGTCACCTCCTGTCACGATTGAGTGCTTTGTTCGCCGCCATGGGATCATAGTAGCGTGAGGAATGGTAGAAGGCGTTTATAAGTCCCTAAAACCTGTTTTGAAGGTATCTTTAGATCCTTCCCCCATCAACCCACACAAACCCCCCCCCCCCCCCACCCCCCCCCCCCCCCCCCCCCCCCCCCCCCCCCCCCCCCCCCACCACCCCCCCCACCCACCCCCCCCCAACCCCCCCCCCCCCCCCCCACCCCCCCCCCCCCCCCCCCCCCCCCCCCCCCCCAGCCCCCCCCCCCCCCCCCCCCCTCCCCCCCCCACCCCCCCCCACCCCCCCCACCCCCCCCCCCCCCCCCCCCCCCCCCCCCCCCCCCCCCCCCCCCCCCCCCCCCCCCACCCCCCCCCCCCCCCCCCCCCCCCCCCCCCCCACCCCCCCCCCCCCCCCCCCCCCCCCCCCCCCCCCCCCCACCCCGCCCCAAACGAGGGTATTAGCCCCTAATTCCCCTCCTTACTCAAGCTTGACACCTACCGACGTGTTTCGTGAGGACCTTAGTCCCAGCTTCCACTGAACCCTTGGCCCCTCGAGCGTGATGGAGCCTTACTGACTGTGAACTTGTAGCTCGCCCCCCAAGCGATGTCTTTTGCGTCTGTTGGCTTACACTTTTTTAAGCGATCCTGCGGCGCTGATTAGTTTCGCGTTGCATGCGCCCTCCACCAACCCTTTTGAACATTCTCTCTCCCGAGCCCTCCGACCACTCAGAATTATCTTTTCGCTGGGCTATGAGGACCTACCAGCGTTTCTCCCATCGTTCTTTTCCCGCCCTTTGAGCCCCGCCTTCTCCAAGATGACTAAGCCATTGAACTTTCTGCCCCCCACGTTCCGTCCCTGTCCTTCTTCACCTCACCCCCATATGATTGAGAGACCCCATGCTTGCTGAACCCCAGGAAATTCCGCCGGTTCCACCGAACCCGCTGTTCTTCCCTTATAAATCTTGAAGCTTTCTCTGCCATCCCCAATGTGAGATAACTCAGTGCTCGGCAAGCTCCAATGGGGATCGTATGTTTTACAACCCCCCCTAGTCGAATAGTCCCCCGAGCTTCATCCTTCTTACCCCACCACCCTTCCCCAATCACCTCTTTATTGGCCCCCGCGGCAGGAGCAGTAGAGCCGGTAGTGTTGAAAGCTTTTGTCTTAATCCATTGGTCCCTCTTCGAAGTCCCCGGCCATTCACCTCACAGACTTTTCCCCCCCTCCTCCCTTGAGTCCATCCTTATATAGTTTTGTTGTTGTGGAGAGATGGCATGGTCGTGAAGCTGGGCTGCTGCCCGATATAGTGCCAAGGGTTCGATTCCCGCTTTCGTCTTCCCTTCGACTGTCCCCTTTGTCGCATCGCTCCTGAAGGTTTTTCACGCCGACCCGTCTCTACGGCCATCGCCGCGTTTCTTTTGCCATCGTGGATGCATTAGATCTGGTGACTATGCCCCCTATTTCCTTTTCGGTTTCCCGGGAGGGCCTCTCCCTTTTTCCGATCCTTCTGTTAGTATTGCATTCTAGTTTACAAGTATAAGGTGATGCAGTTCCGATAGCGTCGTTTTGGATGGAGGAATTTACTTGTTCCTGGTTCCCTCCTCTTAGTTTGAGCACCTTCTTTAGCGTGTGTACCCGTGTTGGCACATAGGGCGATCTTGCGCTGCTAGGGCATCTAATGGTTCCCCCCATCCAGACTTTTGTAACCTCTTGGAGTTCCCTCTACCCCTTTTTTGTTGGCGCAGGTCCCCGTGGGCTCGGCGAGCGTATGGAGGGTTGTTAGTCGTAGTAGGGCTTCCTCCGCTCTTTCTCTCGTCGCTCTCGCTTCATGCCCCGCCGAGCCCCCTTCCTTACGCTTCTCCCAAGCGCTGCGTTGTAGGTCTGGAGGGGAAGACTGGAGGCATCACTCTTGATGGCCGATATGTCCGTTGGACTGTGGCACTTTTAAGATCCAAGCCTCTTCCCTCCTGACCTTAGAGTTCGGTTGGCCCGACTGGTGTTTCAGTCGTGATAGGACCCTCGGGGGCGGTCGAGTCAACGTTATCAGTTAACAGTGTGCTGATAGAACGCGTTTAGGTCCTTCGCCTCTCCGTCTCACTGGCTGTCATCAAACTTGTTTCGGTACTCGCGTGGTAACGCTAGGGCAGATGACAGTTTCTGAGATCCTCTTCTCCATAAAATTTTTTACCCCCTCCCCCTCCCACAACCAGGTCCAGTTCTGAAGAACGCGACGGGCAGGGCGAATCAGCAACAAACGACAGACCAGAGTGCCCCCACCCCCAACACACCCCTTTTCCAGTCTCCTGACTTCCCGTTTTTAAGGTGAGATTGCTGATCGGCTCCCCGGATCCACAATGACCGATGATAGCCGCCCGATAGCTTCTTCTCACCCTTACCAGACCGCCTTCGCGTTTCCCCATTCAGCGCCTCAGTCGCCCTTTTTGGCGATTAGCGGACGCGACGCAAACAAGCTAGCAGGCACTTATTTCCTCGGTGCATGGGTCTTATCGACGCTTTTCCCCTCGTCACTTCGGAGACTAAGTGAGGGTCCCTGCCTTAGGCTAGGAGCGCAAGACTTAACCATACCTGGCCCCCCTGTGCACCCCCGCTGTCTCTTTTTGCTTCCCCGCGTGGCGTCGCACATGGGCAGTAGATTCTTTTACTTCTAGATACTTCGGCAGCTCCCACCCCACACCAACACAAAAAAAAACCCACCCCAACTAAAAGAGCAAAGTCCAGTGGCCGTCCCCCCCCCCCCCCCCCCCCCCCCCCAAACCCACCCAAGATTGTCAGGTGAGATACCGATGTTGTCAGTCAGTCCTCGTTTACCTCCTTCTCGCACAGCCTCTTCTGGCCCCTTTGTCTGAATTCCCCACTTGATTCAGCCTTCGAAGTCCGTTCGGCTCCGCCTCCGGTCTTATGGTTTCCCCCCCCGGGCTTCACACCGAACGGTTCTCAGGCTTTGACCGTAATCATCGTCCTTTACCCACCCTCCCTTCAATCCCCCCCTCCCTTTCCCCCCCCCCCCCCCCCACCCCTCCCCCACCGCACCCCCCCCCCCCCCCTCCCCCCCCCCCCCCCCCCCCCACCTTCCCCCCCCCCCCCCCCTCCCCCCCACCTCCCCCCCCCCCCCCCCCCCCCCTCCCATACCCACCCCCCCCCCCCCCCCCCCACCCCCACCCACAAACCCCCCAACCCCACACAACCACCACCCCCCCCCCCACCCACCCCCCCCCCCCCCCCCCCCCCCAAACCCCCAACACCCCCATACGCTTTCCGGCAGCTGCCTTTGCCCCTTCTTTATGACTTTCTCTCGGTCCACGGACGATGTTGCCGAGCTGCAATGGTTAAGGTTCCTCTCGCGTAGACGTTCTCCTTTTTTTGTGAATTCTTAATCCTACGAGAAGAGGCGAGATCTTGCTGTTTGACCCATCCTCGCGTTTTCGCATCATCGCTTCCTACTTCCTTTTTCCTCGTCCCGCTGAAATGGGCAGGTTCAATACTTGTTCGAGGTATGGAGGGCACTAAATTACTTAGATACCATCTTTCACTGCCAGAACGCCGTTTTACTGGAGTGAGTCATAACCCCAACGACGATCGTTCTTCTCGATTTAGCGCTCCAACCTGCTCTCTCCCTGAGTAGTTTTCTTCCCGGCGATTCTACCGGTATATTAGTTTTCCCCGCAATGCCTAGATGGTGCATTTTGCGTTAAGAGGAGCTATGTCTTCCGGAACTGTCTTTTTGTAGTTTTCTCCTTTTCCTCTCTCTGTCGAAGCCACGGCTGACTGCAGATAATTCCAATACTTTAAGATGATGACTTTGTGAAGTTGCCTTGTTCCCTCCTGAGCCCACCTCTATCTTCCTCGCGGCCCCCTCTTCTTGATCTGGTATGCTCTTGCTTTGCTTTTAAGCCAGACCCTTCCCTCCTCCTCAGATGGGCGAGCGGGAGTCGGGGTATTTTGCGCAGGCATCCCTTGCTTGGTGCGGGCCTCTCATTGAGGGATGAATCCGTAAACCTGCGTATAACCTTTTGTTCACTTTCTACCAATCCTCCTTCTCTTCCTCTCCTATTCCTTTTTTTTATCTCTATGCGTCAGGTTTATCCTGCCATCGCTCCTGTGCTAGGTCTTCCTTATTCCCTTTCGTTTTCTCGTTTCTACCTAGCACAAGACAGGTCTTGCCTTTCTTCGCTTGACCCACCCCCCTTAATCCCCACCGTGCGTCCTTATCTGTTTGCCGCGGAACCCACCATGTTTACCGATTTCTACGACCCATCAGCTCAAATCCAATGTTGGCCTGACAGAGAGGCAGTCCGGTAGTTTTCCAAAATCGGTACCAGTCCAAGCGCATTTTCATGGTTGATGTTTTTACATTCCCTCCAGCGTGTTACATACTGTTTTCTACAAGGTTAGCGCGGCCATGTTCCCCAAACTAGATTCTTCTCTATGCGTCCCCATTGCTCGTCCTCATGAGGCAATATGTCGCTCCACTCTAAATTAGACTCCGTCGGCTTTTGTACTCCTTTCCCGGTTTCACTTTTCTACCTGGGCCCCAGGTGCCTTCTCTTTGTTGGTGTGCTCTATCATTTTGAGACTTATAGTAGTTGGATGTAATAACAAGTACTTGCTCCCGTTTTGGTGGAACTCTTGGGTCGCTATACCCCGTCTTCTCCCTACCATCCGTCTAGACAGAATCCCCTCATTGGAGGTTAACTCTCCCGCCCTCTTGGCTGATGTCCTAGACCTTAAGATCAGATCGGGTACACCGGCGAGCATGACTTTTCTCCGCACTTCTTCCAGGTATAGGCGCTAATTCTTATCTACTTTCACGCTCTACGCGATCCTATCTCCCACCCCAACCTACACCGAGAGTCCTAGTGGTTTCCCAAACATTTTTCCAGCACTCCATAAATAACTACTCAGTGGACCGACATGCCGCGCTACTTAACCTAGACGGCGTAACGTTCCCTCTTTGGCAACCCGCCCTTTTGCGCATAGTTATCGGTACCTCAATTTTCCCAACCCGACCGTGGAACTCAGTTTCCGTAACCGGATACCGAGGATTGTCGGATTTTCAAAGTTTGGACTCTTTCCCCGCCCCCCCTTGGATGGAATCCCGTCGTCGTCTTTTAGCCTTCAACGCTCCCCCTTCAACGGATGAGAAGTGAAAAACATGCCTGTTATCTCCACTTTTTCTTCACCCCCCCCCGTCACCTGGTGTTTTTGTATTCCCGTTGCTGCGTTTTGCACAGAAGCCACGTTTTTCTACCTCTTGCCCCGGCAATTTCCCTCCTGGGTCCCCCACCAATTAACACTCTAAGAGTAATTCCTTGGTGCAGGTGTCACTTTATCAACTATTCGCCCCGACAGATGCTCAACTCCTCACTTGCCCAAGTTCCCTCCCTTGAAGCGTAATCACCCAAGTAGAATCGTCGAATTTGCGTGACGTATTCTTCGTCTACGCACACTAACATTTACTATCTTATCATGCTCTATCGGACATTCTTCCTCATGTCCCCCACTTGCTCCTCTATGCCCTATTTGAGAGCCGCCTTCCTTATCCTCTTGATTGGAGGCTCTTGATTAGACTGTGCCCCCTCTGCTTCTCTTTTTTTGATCTCACTCTAGTCCTTCCAGGCCCCCTTTAGTCTTGATTTCATTTTTGTCTTCCTACGGAATGTTTGACTCTTTCCTCCTGTCAACTTTACAAACTGGTCTCTCGCACGTTAGTCGTCCTTAACTTTTTCTGTCCCTCTGAACTTTTGCATGCTGTCTTTTCCGACGCTCTCTCCTGTTCCAGTTGCGCAGAACTGGCTTCGGATCTCTAATTTTCATGATGATGCTAAAGAGATTCGATGGATTGGCCATCTGGTCGCCCTATCGAAGACGAGTCGTCCTGTCTCCTTCCTCTCCCCTGATTGCGTTGACCCCCTGAGAGTCACCGGTTAAACTTTTCTCTAGTGTTCGTTCTAAACCCTGAGCGTTCCTATAGTTTGCGGTTTTCGAATGGGTCGCTCCGGCCTCTTTCCAGTCCAAATCCCCCTGGTTAAAACCTGTAGGGTTTTTGCCTCTTACCCTTCCACACATAGACTTTCCCCATTTCGCATTTTCCTTCCATCTACTTCGCCCCCCCCCACATGTCTTCCACTCCCTCATACTTTGGGAGGCCCCCAGATTCGTCCTTTTTCTCTTCCCGCATTCAATGATACCCTCTACTTGACCCTTCCCCCCCCCCCTCTCCGTGACTCGAACAGTACTTCCCACTAATAACGCAGAGCCAGTTCTTCTGCAGTCTTTGAGCGCTTTCTTTATGGTTGCGCTCCCGGCTAACCCAGATAGATTCTCCGAGGTCTTCTTTCTCTCAGCATCGCGTCTGCATCGCCGCGCACTCACAACAACCCTGCATTTATTTCGCACTCCCTCTCAAACTCTAAACCCTCTCAAGCTTCGTACGACCAGCCTCGTCGGACCTTCCTTCAGACCAGACTTTTTTCACCCATAGTGACTGGTGACCCACTTCCCTTCTATGGCCCGTCATCTCTAAAGCGCAAGCTCTCTCCGCAAATGGCCAAGGTATTATGTCCCAGGCTCCCCATGACGGTAATCACCTTTAACGCGAGCTGTTAGCTTCCCACAGCCCAGCTTGCTTCGCCGACCTTCAACTGCCATTCCCCGCCGCGTCGTCGCAACGAAAGCTGTCTGACCGGCCACGCCCCCCCTTCTTCTAGACCATTGAAGCTCCACAGCATTCTTTTTGCCCATCCACTTTGACCCTCTCAGGCCCCTTCCTCCTTCAAGGGATTCACGTCTCTCTTCTCTCAAAAAAATTTTGCAGTATTTTTCCCCCCCTGGTCCTCTCAGGCCGTAAAAAAACCAGAGCCACTCCCACGCGTCATCACTCTTTCATCCTCTTCAAGATTTTGAGTGCGTTATCGCTGTAGGATTGGAAGATTTCCAGATTCTCTCTCCTTTCAACACAAACTTTTTTGACGATTCATTATTCGGGCCAATTCTCCCCTTCCGAAACAACCGCTTCTTTGCAACCTCATCTTTCGG
>Ga0179591_1278731_pt1 | contig 22653 bp, 28 predicted proteins | sample CZOMad2_1_08_16f_FD_182891 | JGI IMG/M metagenome (GOLD analysis project Ga0179591, IMG submission 182891) | Vadose zone soil fungal communities from Angelo Coast Range Reserve, California, USA - CZOMad2_1_08_16fungal (PacBio error correction) | ecosystem: Environmental > Terrestrial > Soil >... | reverse complement strand
TTGTAAGGTGTCTCCAGCGGGCAGCCCGCGTGATGAAACCCCATCCTTTTTTAACACTACCTTCCTCCGACCCCCTTTTTTCCTTCGGTGCCGAGACCCTCTCCCTTGATCCCCCCAGTTTCCCCTCCGCACTCGCCCTTCTTTCAGCTTCACAAAAATAAGACCCGGGGCGAGATCCCTTTACCCTGGTGGCTATCTCTAAACGGTGCAAAAGCCCCTTCCGGCCCTCTTTCCTATTCTTCATTACTCCTCCCAAGGAGTGGATTAGCCTTCTTACTGCATCTTCGGGGCCCTTTCGGCTGAGAGATGATCCTCCTTTATCTCTTCATTTTTTTTTTTTTAAAGCTTTTCCTGTCTTTATATTCCCGGTTTTTTTCCTTTGTGCCTTCTGTCGGAGTGCCGTTTCTTTTTTTTTTCCTTTTTGGCCTCGGCTCTTGGGGAGAGACTACGAGGTACTTTTGGCACGCTTATTGCCACCGGATCCCCAATATCTTTTCATCGTGGAATACGCATATTTCTCTTTTTTCCCTCGCTTCGATCTTTCTCGAGTTTTCTGCCATCTTTTCCTGCCCTTCCTTTGAGTCCCCACGTCGAGGTTGGGGGTGTGCCGGATGTCTCCCTGTTCCTGCTGGTTCTCATCCAGCTTCCGCCTGGGTATGTAATAAAAGAGGTAAGTCGTTCCCCCCCTTTATCACTTTTTTTTTTTCGTTTATATGATTTTTCTTCGCCGGACCCCCCCCCCTCTCCATTTCCTCGTGGGAGAGCCCCAGGTGAGGGTGAGGTGTGATATGCTGATCGTACCTTTCTATGCTTTTTTGTCTCCCGAAGTCCCAAGCCAGTGTTTTTCCCTATGCCCCTTTAACGAACCTCCTTCTCCTAATGTCCTTGAGGGGATAGAGGCAACCCCCCCGATTGAAGCTTTTTCCTCCCCCTCCTTCCCTTTTTTGAAAGGAAGTCATTTTTCGCTGTGCATCACGGATTTCTTTTTCCTTCCATTATTCCTTAATTTTTTTAACTGTATTTTTATTTTTTTGTTATTGCTTCTGTACTCCTCTTCTCGAGTGCAAACCCCCTCCGAAGGAAGGAGTTCTCTCCCTTGGTTTATCACCTTAGAAACTGTAGTTTCCTGAAAGGCATTCCCCTCCCCCACCGCTCCTCTATAACCCAATAAGACCCCCAAAAGAGGTGCAAGATGTTTACACGTCGCGCATCCTTCTAGTTCTCCGTGACGTGACAGATCCCTTTCAATTTTCTTATTACTATTCCCTTTTCAATTTTGAGGAGAGAGTCCCTCCCCTTCGTTTTCCTCCCCGATGTCCCGAGGCATCTAATTCCCCCTTCCAAACTGCGCCCGTAATGTGCCTCAGGGCTTCCCCTGCGGACTTTCTTTCACCCGAGAGCAAATACCAGTAATCCGGAATGCGATTTTCCCCCCGGTTTAACTTTAAGCTTTTGTTCTGAGAGAACTCCTCGTTCCTAATTTTTTCCCTGAATACCTTTAAGTACCCTCCTTTTTCTTCTCATTTCTTCCCCCACCCTCTCCCCACCGGCATGATGCTGGACGATGGCCAATCAGTCCCCCGGTTTTTCAGTATGGCGTCTCCTTCTTCCAGCCGGTGCAAGCACCTACGAATTTTTGTGTTCGATGTCCTTAGAAATCCGTCACCTGCTTTTTCGGATTTCCCTCGTTGGACTTGTCTCCTTAAATCCGAAGCACCTGTGAACCTAAAAAAACCTTTCTCTTTTTATTCGAGGCCCCTCGTAAGTTTTTCTGTTAACCTTTCTTCCTGATACCTTCAGCGTTTGCGGTCCCCTTTTGCATAGGAAGAGCTTAATGGATCACGCTTCGTCCCCGAGCGCCCCAATCGCTTTAGTCCATCCCTCTTTTGATCGGTTTCCCCGGCTCGATCCCCCCCCTTATGGTCCCTGCATTACAGGAATCAGTTTCCATTCCCCCATGTTCTCCTTGTGTTCTCTCATGCCGAACATTTCATCTCCCCTCATCTTTTTTTTTCACATACGCCGTCGATTTGCCCACCCAAAAGACGGAATGACTTCCTTGTTTTTGATGGCGTCCCCTTCTTCCTCCGCTTGATGACAATGACCCTTTTCACTCTGACTGGATTCCCCTTTCTTGGTGTTCCAAACCGATTTACTTCCTTGTCTATAAGGTCCCTTTAGGTAAACCAAAGAGAACTTATATATCATATTTTCCTCTCCTAGTTTTTTGTAGGTCCCCTTACATTTTTTCCCTCTTGTTTCGCGTCCTGAGATACCCCCTCATGCATGGTTGTGACATTGTTTTCCGCCATTTCGTTCCCGGCCCCCTTTATTGTCGCGCTTTCAGGTGGCCCCCATTCTTCCTTCAGCAACCAAGGGATGCCTGGTGACCCTCGATACGCTCCGTTGCACGGTGTTTCTTTTTTTTCCCTGTATTTTTTTGCGCTTTCTCCACCACGTCCCTTCACTGTGGTCTTTGATATACGATTGCTCTCCTGCTTCGATGCACTTCCCTCCATTTTTTTTTCTACCGCTTTCACGCCTCCGGTGGCTTTCTTCCCCCGTTCCTGCCCTTCGGTTTTCTGTAGACGCCGTAAGATTGATTTCCAAAAGGTCTTGTAATTTTTTCCTTTTCCCGACGACGAACGCGGTTCTCCGGGGCCTCTTTTTTCCTTGGTTTCCCCCCCGGCGACTTTTGTAACCGTTTTTTGAGTCCTTTCAGGCGCCTTCCCATCGCCCGTTTTTTGGCGTGAAACCGTTCTAGGCCTCTTTCCATGTCTCCTTCACCTCCGTGCTGAAAATCCTTCTCCCCGAAATAGTTTCGGTTTTTGGCGGCCTAACGCTTGCAACCCCATTTGACCCCGTCCGCTTTCTTTCCCCGTTCTTTTTTTTCTGATTGAGAGCAACCCCAACGTTTCAAGTTCAGTTTAAGATTCCCCATTTCCCGGTTGATCGATTTGTTTTCCTTCCTCCTGCTAGGAAGACAGAGTTAGCAATGAAAAGCGTCCTTCACTTTCACGGATTTCGCCGGTCTAGAGTTTTCCTTTTGAGGATTTCAATGACTGGTGGTCCCATGCGATTCCCCTCCTTTTTTCCTGGTGATTTCTCTAGCGTGGTCACTTTGAATAGTTGAAGCACATTACACCTTCCCTAGAATTTTCGGAGATTGCTATTTTCCTGTCTGCTCGTTCGCAGGTGAAGTCAATGCTTTTTCGATCTCTCTCTTTTTCCCCTTTCATAGTAATAGCTGCGATGTGGTTGGCCCAAAATTCCCGTTTTCGACTTCTTTCCCCCTTGGCGACTTTCCCCTGAGTTTCGGTGATTCATTGTGCTTCCCGTTTCTTGGGTTATTTATTGTTAGGCTGCGGTTTTCGGAGGGGATCCATGTTCTTTCGGGCGGTTCCCCTCATGGGAGACCAGTTTTTCACGGTCTTTCTCACCCTATTTTGGATGGGATTTTTTGTTCAGGGGCTGCATCCTCCTAGGTTCACAAGAAAACCCCTCTTACAAGGATTACACCATATTAGTATCTTTTGTCCCTCAAGAAACAGTTCCCGATTCCTTGCCTTCCACCTTCCCTTTCGGGCAGCATTTCCCTTTTCACTTCTTTTGCCATTTTTTTAATTTTTTTTGATGTATACTTAACTACCATGTCCTTTAGGGCATGAGGCCTCTTCCCACACAACGGTATCTGAAGCTTTCCCCTTTAAATACTTGGCCCGATTTGCAGCAGCTCCCCCAACTTTTCTTCTCCCCCACCCGCACAGGAGCACCCCCCCCCTCTGCGATTTTTTGGTCTGCGATAAGCACCGCCTTTCCACGGTTCCCTCTTCAACCTGTGCCGTAGAAAGGCAGGTTGCAATTAAAAGACCCCTGCTTCTCTTGACTTGCACCCCCATAAAGTGGGACCCAATTCTCCTTCCCCATCGCGCCTTGTACTTTCTTCTTTTCCCCGTCGCCGTCCCCCCTGGGTGACTCACTTCAAGATTACGAGAAACTTTTCCCTCTTTTCGGCTCTTTTTTTGCCGAATCCCCATATTGATTTTTTTTGTATGATACTCCCCCATCAGAGTGACCCTCCTTCACATCTGTGTTCTTCTTCCCCCCGGCTCTGACCCCCCTCCTTTGACTCCTAAGAACAACCGAACCGGCAATAGGTCAAAGTTCCAGGATTCTCCCCGGATCTTCAGCTTTCAACTATTTTCGACCAAATTCTTCAGTCACGACCTTCCCTTTCTGACTGTCCACACCTCAGCCGCCCGACTTCTCCTGCAGCGACAGTCCCGAGTAGTACTATTCGACCCCCAGAGTTGCAGCAAGTTAATTCTTTTCCCTTCCCCCCCGCTCGAGAAATTTTTTTTTTCCAAAACCCCTTGATAGTCGACTTTGATCTTTCTTTGCTTTTCCCCCTCCGATAGCGTTTTTTCCGCTAGTAATGCGGAGTGGTGACGATGTGTAAGAGGCACGAAGAAACTCTGGCATTTTTGTGAGTAATAGTTTTTTTTGAAACGCTTTCGGCACTGCGGGCCCCTCTTCTCTGGTCCCCCCCCCCCCTTTTTTTTTTGATTGAGAGATCCCCAAGTGAGAACGAGGGGACTCACGCGGAAGCCACTTTATCGAACTACTACATTCCCGCCACTGCCAGCCCCCCCCTTTTTTTCGTGCAGATTGTAATAGAAAGTTCGAACTCATTGCTCCCCCTTTGACTTCGTCTGTGACAAAAAAACTTACACTTCTTTTTGTATCAACCTTTGTAAGATAAAGGGCGTGCTTGCACCCGGTTATAGTCCCGGCGGTGAGTCCACACAACCTCAGGAACTTTCGAATCAGAATGGTATTTCCGGAATAAGGTTGGATCCTTCCCTTTTGCCATATTTTCGTCGGGCCGTTTGTGGACCTTTAGGCGCGCTTATCATTTATGTAGATCTCCTCTTGTTTTTTTTCATTTTGATCTTCTCCTCCCCTGGTAGCTTTTTCGATTCCTTTTTTTTTTTTTGCTTTTCCTCGGCTTGGGTTGTGTCCCCCATATTCACCCCTAGTTCTTTGCGTAAAGCTGGGCCCCAGCTGAAGGCATTGATCGTTTCCTTCTCCAACTCATGAAGAAGCGGTGCCTAGAGTGTTTTCTTCGTCATGGAGGATAATTCCTTTTTTTCATTTTTCCCACGGCGGTTGGTCTTTCTGGTTTGCCTCCGGTGTCGACCACTGTTGCTCTTTTGCTTAATAACTCAGCGGTATTTTCCTGCCCGGGAATGTCCGCTGCTCTGTTACTTTGTATCGTGTTGCCCGAGGTTCGATTCCTAATCTTTGGAACCCGCGCTCTTCTTTTTTTTTCTTCTCCGTGTGCTTTTTTGTTTTATTTCATGCGTCTTTTCGTTTTGCCTCTTTCGGTATAAGTTTTGTCTCCCCAGATACCCAGAACCGTTTTTTTTCCCCAGTATGCCCAGTGCCACAACTGGCCTTTTTTCTGTGAGTGTCTCACAAGCCCAAGGCACCACCCCCCCATCATTTGACCCTATTAATTCCCCCCTTTCCTTCCTGTCATGCGCTTCCTGCGAGGAATGACATGACTTTGCGACTCTCTTCATAACTATGTGTAACTTTTTCCTTCTGTTTTATTTTGTTATTGCTTCCTATTAGCCGAATTCCCAACCCCCTAACTCGTTAAGGACTCCTCTCAATTTGGAAGTTCTCCCCAGTCTCACAGGCTATGGGTATACCAGACCCCCCATTCGCCCTTCCTCCCTCCCCCGACTTAAAACATAAGACCCCAAAAGAAAATTCCCTCCCCAATTCTTCAAAATGATGGGGCACACTTCTCTCATTATCCGTAACGTGACTGTGGCCAACTGAGCTCAAAAAAGAAGTAATGGGATATCTTCTTCGATCGACAATGACTTCTTTGCCAACTTTTTTTTTTTTTTTTTCCCAGGCGGCTTTTTTTTTTTGCCCTCCCTTACTAGCCAGGCCTTTTGGTGCCGACTTTCTTCCCTCGGCGGACGTTACAAAATCGCACCAACCATCCCCGTGTACCCTCCTTCCTAGCGATGGGCCATTGCTCCCCTCCCCTAACTGCTCTCGATTTCCCCCCCTCATCTGACTCTTTTTGTAATGACGGATGAGCGTAAATTGAGACTTTTTCCCCTCCCTTTGAGGCTTCTACCCTTCTCCCCTGCAACCTTTTTTCTCTTGCGCCCTCCCTTGCTTTTTTATTTATTTATGGCTTCTCCTTACCTGAGTCCCCTTCCCCAGAAACCTGAAGTAAAGGGTGGATGTTCTCGTAGCCTCCACTAAGTCCCATGCAAACGGTCGGTACGAGGAGTTCGATGCACCCCCCGCCTTTCCCCTCGTGGCTCTGCTTTTTTTTCTCCAGCAAAGCCCAAAACATTTTGGTATTTCCATCGTCATGTCGCTTGCCCGGCCCCGCCGCCTAAAGATTACCCTCCTCAGTCTTCCGACTCGCTCCCGCTCCTTCCATGATCCCCCATGTTTTAACTCCCGCCTGTACGGACCCGCCTCCCTCCCCTGCCACCACTGTGGCGTTCGATACCGCTACTTGTATCTGTGCAACACTTCCCTTCCTTTTTCCCAAAAAATGGGGAACCCCTGCGATGTCTCCCTTCTTTTAAACCATTCCTCTTTGTTTTTCCCTTAATGCGCCGCCCCCCGACCCATCCCCTCCCCCCCCCTACCTTCAAGAATGTTGGCCCTACGTTTTCTTTCTCTTTCACCCCCCATCAGGCCCTATGCTTGCCTTCTTTTCTGGACTTCTTTGAACGGCGTTCATTTCTGACCCAGTCCCTGAAAGATGGGGAGAAATCATTGCATTTGGTAAACAGACTAAGTTGTCTTTCTTTCCGCCCAACCTCACTCCCTCCTTATGATCCTCTAGGTGCACTAGGGTTGGTAGTCTCAGATCCGCCGTTCTTTTTTGACTTTTATGGAAGGCTTTAACCCCGATTTTTGAACCCCACGTACTGAGGTTTTTTCCCTAACTTTTCCTTTTCCGTTGAGTCAGGATTCCGTTGACATCCTTCTCCATACCCCTTCCTAACAGATTTTCTTTGTGCCTGTTTCTTTGGTCCCCCCTCCTCACTTCCTCCTATTTTTAAACACAGCCATGAGTTCCCGGCTATTTTCCTTTTTTGCGGCTATGAGTCAAACATCCTCCATTTTTACTTATAACCGCTCGACCCTCGTGAGATGAGGCCTACCTTTGTGGCAAGCGGTTTGTCCCCCCTATTCAAGAAGGCGCGCTTTTCTTTTAGTCAGAACAGGGCTATTTTTTGCGTTTTTTCCCCTTCCTTGGGTATCACACGTTTCTGCCCGTCGCTTTCTTTTCACCGCCCCTTGTAGAATGGTCCCTTATCATGTGCTTTGTTCCAGGACGTGGAATTCCCCCCCCTTGACCATCGCCATTTTTTTCGGTGAGCACTGCAACCCACGGAGTATTTTTTTATTCCCCGTTCGACCTCCCTCCCCCCCCCTCTTCCACTACTAGATGTTTTTCGCCGGCAGATTTCCCGGTCCGACCCTGCCTACCACTCCACCCCCCCGGTTACTTTGTTTCTGGAAACCTGGAGGGAAGGCAGCCTCTATGAAAAATCCGGCTGTTCCCTCTACTGCCCCCCTCATAACTTGCAGGGTCTGTCGCTCTGCGTGGCCCTACCCGGGGCGTAGTCTCCCTGACTCTCATACGGGATCCTCTTTCAGTTGATTTCCTCCCTCGAGGGAACAGGATTATGGGGCCCATAGCGTCTTCCCGATTCCCGGTCCCTTTTTTTTACATAGAGAGTTTTTGTGCCGAATTCCTCGTTTCCCCTCCCCTATCCGCCCTTGGAGCGATAGGTTTTCTCCGGTGCCTGGTCCAGCTTTTCCTACCTAAGCACGACTGGATGGTAATCTTTATTGAACAATTTTCTACATAGTAATCTGCTCTTTTTTGAGCACGGTCTGGCCCCCCCCCGTCCCCTCTGACGCTGACCGTCCTGAGCTCTTACCTGTTTTTTGATTGCATTGTGGTCTTGTTTTTCTTGGGGGGTCCTTAGTTGTTTTTCTTTTTCTTTGCTTTGTAATTCCCCTCCCCATGTCCTTATTCCCTAGGTATAAGGAGTTAACTTTTGGATGGGATTTTTGGTCCCTTTTAGGGCGTAGGAAGTAACCCTTCCCCCCCATCCCATCTACCCTTATTTCCTATGGGACCTTCAGCAACTCCTATTCCTGCCTTGCGAGAAGAGAATTCTCAATTTGGAAGGAATTTTTGACTCGGTGTTAAGTTTTGGTTTCCTTTTTTACCCCTCCAGTCGCATGGTTAGTGAACCTTGGACTTCGGCCCACCCCCCTCCTTTTTTTATCCGTCTCTCCACTCAACTTGCCCGCCATAGCCTCAAATCAGCCAGATTACCCCTTTCCCCCCCACACTCCTCTCTCCACGATCGTCGGCTTTTTTTTTCGCTCGTTCCCCCGATAAGACCTCTACGTTTCAAAATCGTTTTTTAACCAGCGTTCCGACTTCCCCTTGCCAGGTGGTCAATTAGTCCCCTTTTTGGAATTTTTGCTGCCTTCCTCGCCCTAGTGGTGTCAATTGACCCCACGAAATCGCGCCCTTTTCCCATGGGCGCACAGATCTTCGCCACTCGTCTCCTCTATCCGTCCCCTTTCCCTCCATATTTTTTCCTCCTTTCCCCGAGCCTTCCCTGCAGTGCCTTGAGTATAAGCAAAGCCCTTCTGGTATTCGGTTCAGCTCGCCCCCCTCTCCCTAGGTCACGAGAAAACAGGACCACTCCCCCCCCTTCCCCCTAGTCTTCATTTTTCTTTTCGCCTTTTCAAACTCTTCCTTCTCTCGGGACCAGATCCATCGATACAGATTCTCAGAAGAAGGTCCCGATCTGCCGTACTGCCGTCTACCCTCGGTCGATAGATCGCAGGATACAGTTAGATTGGGCCCCGCAAGTTACTGCAGTATTTCCCGTTTCCAGCTATCCCCACACTTTTCCTCCTTCCCCTTATTTTTCGCACCTTTGATATGATGTCACGTGTTCAGCTATTCTCCGTGCGCGATACTTCTCTTTTCTATGGTGGTTCCCCCTTTCGGCACCAGACATTCTTGTTCTGTTTAGTTCTTCCCTGTTTATTTTGTTCCTGCCCTCTCACCCTTTTTCCGCAAATGCGGGATAAAATTTACACCTATTTCTCTTTTGATGTAAAACTTTTCTTTTCCCTCGGTGACCGCAGCGTGCTCGGCTGACCAGACTTGTCTCCCCTACTAAATCCGCACTTCCCCCCGTTTTTTTTTTTTTCCCACATCGCCAACCAGTTACTTTCCTTTCTCCCTCCTCTTGGATTCCTTTCAACACTCCAGCAGTAACGGTTCCCCCGTGCGTTTTCGGCACCCGGTGTTGCCCTCTCGGTTTTCTAACAGGGAAAGTGATTGAAAGCGACAGTCTCCTTGCTCTTAGTACTAACTTTTTCTTTGCTCCTTCCAGGTCTGGCCCCTTCTTTTTTTCCCCGCTGACACCGCTGGATCATCATTCTCTTTCTATTCTTCTTCTGAATTTCTCTAATTTTGTCCTCTTGTTTGATTGTCGATGACTTTTTCTTTTGTTTCTCATTCCTCTTTTTTTTGGTCGAGCGAACATTTAAAAGAGGGACTTTCAGTGACTGGGCCTTATGACCTCCCACCCCTTGTTTGATCTTCTCCATTCGCCCACACTTCCCGAAGTTCTTTCTCTTTCCCTTTCTTGCGCTCACTCCTCTGGAGGAGGCTTTTGGAAAATAATGATGAAACTCTGCGATTTTGGGAACTTTTTTTCCGATGCTCGCCCTGGGTTCTTTTTCTTGCCTCGTGTATTGGTTTGCCACCGGCTTTCCCCTCCCCTTCAAGTCTTTTTTTTTTGTGGCAGATTTTTTTTATCCTGAGTCCCCCCACGCGCGATAGATTTTTTCTAGCCGTTGTTTTGGGTTTTCGCAACTTTTTTTCTTTAGCTGCTTCGTGAGTCTCAGGATAGTATACGTCCACCTCAACCCCAAGTGTGGTTCCTATGTCCCTTGACTACAACTGTCGATCCGTCCTATTTTTTTTTTTTCTTTCTCTTACATTTAAGCCCATACACCCCTCTTTCCCCTACCAGTACCCAAGGAAGTGTTTCCCTGCATAAATGACTTTTTTTAATCTAGTCCTATTATCCTCCATATGTGTAATATGTGCCCATTTCTTTTGCTTTCCCTTATCTCCATGTGCCCCCCACCCCCCCCCAAGACCCTACCTCCTTTCTTAGTCTACGTGTGCAATCGCCGTAGTTTTCTTGCCAGCCCCCTTCGCCCTCCTCCCCTACCCCCGTATAAAAAACACTCCTTTCACCAAAAGCCCCCGTCCCCCCTTCTCACCGCCGCCGGCCTTTTCTCTGTTGCACTCCGTTCTTTTTCCCCGCACCGCGCCACAAATAGCAGCTAGCCTCCCCACATCGTCCTGGATCAGACCATCCCCCTTTCGCCCCCTTTTTTTCGCCATGGCTTTTTTCAACCCCCCTTTTCCTTTTTCCCCAGGCGCCTCTGCGCCGATTTGTTCCCTAGTTGCCGGCCGGCAAAACCTCAGAGCCACAATCCCCCGTGTTTCCCCGAGCCTTCTCCCTCTGGGCCACAAGGTCCTTGAAATACCTACCTAGCGTTCCTCTTGATGTGGAACTGACTCTTCGCTGCCTTGAGCCCCCTTCCTTCCCTTTTTTCGGGATCATTCTTAGCAATCGATCCAAGATCTTTGCCTCTTTCGCCTTAACTTTCCGTAGGTGTATGTCTTTTGTTTTCCCCCCACACCTTCACTTAGGTTAACCGCAAAGCTACTTCCCCCCATTGTTTTTTTTGTACTCTTCTTTCCGAAACCCCCTCCGGCTTGCCCACTGTAGGAAGAGGTCGTGACAGAGCATGATTCATGCTTTCCTCTTCCTTCTAATTTTTTTGGTACCCTTCCACCCCCATGGCGACCTTGCAGCGAGTCAATGGTCCCTTTCCCCTTCCCACGGTTCGCACCCTTTTCCAAGGCCTTAGATATACCTCTTTTCTTTCTACTGGTCCTTCCCCTTTGGCCCTTCTGTAATAACAGCCGTCCACCCTTCTCCCCACACAGCTCTTCCGTCCTAGACCAACCGTGGGTCCGAGTTCTGTGCCCGTCTTTCCCCTGTCCGTAATCGCCCAGGCGATTTTGTACGTAGGCGTTTGATAAAACTTTCCACTGTTTTATCATGATCACCATCTACCCCCTCCTTTCAAGCGTTTTTTTTCCCCCCCTAAGTCAGAGTTAGGATGTGCACAAATCCCCCCTTGCTGTTTATTTAACGCGGCTGTCCTTGCCCTCTTTATGGAGGTTCAAGGTGATCTGACTCCAGTCCCCTTCCAACGATGGCCCGGAGACCCTCATGGAAGGGTGGACACCGCCATTAGGGGTCTAGACCTTTTTTCCCCCCCAACCAGACCTCCACCCCGATCTCTCTTTTCTTCCTCCTCATTCTTTTTTTGTTTGTCGCTCGCCGACTTGGCTTTTCTCTGGGTTCGTTACCCTTCTAGGACCAGTCGGTTTTTTGGTGTCCCCCCCCGTCCCTGTCTGTCACCATCGTCTTCTTGATTTCGGCATTCTCCTTTTCCTCCTGACCCCTACTTCTTCAGAACTCCTTGCCCTGCCTCCCGATGTGAACTCCCCTCTACTTTTGACCCCGCTTTCTTTTTTTCTTCCCGAGGTACTGGGGTATGAATGATCTCCCCCCCACTTCGGCAATGGTTTGTTTGGATCTCTCGTCCAATTTTTCTCTGTCATCCCCTCCCCCCTTTTTTCCGACTCCCGGGGCCCGATCCCCTTTCTTCCGCGGAGTTATAGACCTCCCGTTTTTTTTGATGACTGTTTAAGTAAGTTTGATCCCCCTTTTTTCACCTGAGAGAAGCTTCTGACCGAATCGTTTTTCCACTCCTCCTGTTTGTGCAACGAGCTGTCCCCTTTCTTTTCCCAAGGGTCCTCTCCGACAAATATCCCTTTTGGTTGGTGGCGTTTGAACTCGCCCACCACAGGGCCGGTCACCTTTGAAAGCATTCCCTTCTGTTCAACTCCTTTCCGACCAGGTTTTTAGGTATAGGGTCCCCCCGCCTCACCCATAAACAAGTTCGCCCCCGGGTTCTGGTCCCTCCTGAATTTTAGCGAATCTCCCTGACTGGTCCCCTTCTCCTCGCACTAATCCTCCGGGTTTGAGCCCCCCCTCGATTTTTTTTCTCCTATTCGAGCCCGACAGGGAGTCTCTCCAATTTTAACCGCTTATAGTAATGGTAAATTTCTATGTAAGATGAGTTTTTTTTAGGCTGCATGCCATTGGTTTCACCCCCCCGCCTCTTCGTCGGTCACTTGAGGTGTTCGAGGTAGGTGTGCCTCTTACTTTTCCCTTAAGCACGATCTCCCCTATGGGTCTCCTCGCTATGTTTTCCTTCCCTCCGTCCCCCTCGCATCTTGGAGAAGAAGATGCTTTCGTCGTTGCTGGACCATCGTCCCTCTCTTATCTGCGGTTTTTTCGCAGGTTCACCTTTTGGACTCGATTCTGCGACTTTTTCCCCTTTCCTGTTTCTCCTTTTGTCCGGGCCTTTGCGGGTTTTATAAGCGAGGGGGTCTTATTTCGAATGGGGTAGGTCGGAGGAACGCCCTGCTTGACGATTTCCCTCCCGGCTCCACGGCTCCTGCCCGCTTTCTTGGATTTTTTCCTTTCTCTTCTGAGGCCGCGGTCACAAAACTACAGATTCCCCCGTCAACTCCTTTCGTCTCTATTCTTTTTTCCTCCCCCGTAACTGAACGATTTCAGACTCTCATTTCCCAATTCCTTTGCTGTGACTTCCTTTGTCAATTTTGCTGTGGCTTTCTTTCATCCCCACCTGGTGAAAGTACCGAGATTTGTTGGCAGTCCCCCCCCAATGTTTGGGATATCTCGTGTTGACCCAGAAAATTTCTTCCCCCGACATCCCTCTCCAAAGTTCCCGATGAACTTCACCCCCACTCCACAGATCTCCCCCCCAGCCTCTGACCGAGTGTAGGCGATCGAAATCCCCTCGGGCACACCAAAGTTCCAACAGCGTGTCCCTCCGTCCCTTCCCCTTGTCCCTTCCCCCCCTCCAAGTTTTACTTTTCTCCGCCCAGAGCAAATTTGGATCAAAGGCACCACAACCTTCTCCCGGCCTTTTTAAGTTTTTTTCTAAACGGGACTCCCTTTCAGTCCTCCTCGCGCCGATGCCTCCTTCCTTCTTCTCTTTTGCGACTTACCCCCCCGTAAGTTCTGCCGTGTTTGATGAAAGTCACAGCCCGACCTCCCTCCGGTGTAGATGTTCAGTTCTCCCACCCCCCCCGAGCCGAGGCCAGTGCTACCAGCCCCCCCTGGTCCCCCCCCACGACTTTCAGAGAACCCTTTTTTATAACAGGTTCCTTCAGCTTTTCCAAACCCCTTAACCCGGCCTTCTACCTCAAATGCTTATCCCATTCCCCCCCCCGCGAGCCGTAGTCACTCCTCTGCCACTTTCGCCTCCATCTGTCCTCATACTTCCGGCGGCCTTCTTTAATTCCAGTTCATCGGAATTCCCCTCGTTCCTCATAGACAAAACGGGGGACGCAGGCATTCGTCACCGTGTGATCTTTTTCATTTTTTACGTTTATCGACGGTTCCTAAGTCCTGCGTTTCCCTTCCTTTTAAGTGGCCGACGACCCTCTTGTAATTTGCGTTTTCTTTCTTTCTTCATCCCCCTGGATGTTGGGTGACGATGTTCTATTTTCACATTCTCTTTTTCCTCCTCTAGTTTTTTTTGTTTTTTTTTTTTGTACAGGTCCAAAGTTCTCCCCTTTTTCTAGGATGAACCAGTCCCTTCTTCCCTTTCCCCTCCAGCTCCTTCGGTGCTTCCCCTGACGTGTCCACCCCCCTCTCACGATTACTTTGATAAAGAGCCGGAATTTATAACTCCGCTCAAAGTGAGACTCTTCCCTTTTTTTTTTCACGGTCTGAGCACTTCCTCCCTTTCCAGTACAACGGCACTGGAGCCTTCGCTCTCTATCAGATATCTTATGTTTCTCCGGCCTTCCGGGCGGTCTTTCGTTGGTGACCTTCGCTTTTTCCCTCTCTCTTTCTTGTTATAGTTCAGATGTTTGACCGCTTCCGCCTCCCCTTTCTGTTCCCCCATGCTCTCCTGATTGAGGTGCTGTTCTTTCTTTTCCTCGGGATCTGGGTTAACTATAAAACTGAGGCTATGTTGACTCATAAGAACCTCCCCCTTCATCAGCGTGGAATTCCCACCTGAAGCCCAGGAGGCCTTAGCGGTCCTATTACTCAGCTCTCTCGGCACCTTCATTAACGTTGCTTCCCATCACTGCTGACAAAGGAGTCCGGGGGGTATCTTGTCGTCCACTGGCGCTGTTTCCTTGCTAACTTTCAGTGGTATCCTTCAGGTTCATTTTCCCTTCTTTCCCCTTTCCTTCGTTTTCCTCTTTTATCTCTGAATCTTCCACCCCCGAGCGCGAGTGTGGGAGAGAAGGTGGGTGGGTTCGATCAGATGTTCTCTTTTCGTCTTCTCCGTTCCTCCCCCAGCCTTTCCCATTCCCCTTACCCACATTGAATCTCTCGCGAGTTTTTCTTTCTAAAGCACAATGAACAGATAAGTAAAGATTGCCCCCTCCCAGCATCTGCTTCGATCCGGAATCAAGATTATGCCTCTTCCCATAGATAATTAATCTGTTTTCCTTTCTGGTTTTGGATTCCTTCCCCCTTTCCTTCCCGCGCCCCCTCCCCCCCAACCCACCCCGCCTGAGGCTAGGCCGTTTGCTCATAGGTATCCTTTCTGGTTGCGCCCCATTTGCCCTGCCCCGCTCTTAACCCCCCCTTTTCCGAACACCCTCCCCCCTTCACATCCCACCAAATGTCAGACATTCGCGCCTGCCGTCGCGTCACGTTCCTGTTGGAATTTTTCCATCTCATTATATCTTTCTTTGGGCCCACCTAGTTAGGCGTATAGACCCCCCTCCCTTTGGCAGTCCCCCTCCCCTGCCCTGGCAAGAGGCCGCGGCCCCTTGCCCCATCAGCCCTCTAGGGCAGTAAATCCCCGTCCACCCGAGGCAGGCTTCAGCCGGCCCCCCCTTTGTCCCCTCATGTCCCCCAGTAGGATACTCCCTGTTCTTTCCCTTTTTTCCCCGCTGCCTCATCCTCTGGGTGACACAAACTGACTCTTTCCTTGACCATACCCGTAGCCCCCTTTCGGCCTCTTTTTTGCGCGACCATCTTTCCCTTCATTTTGGTCTTGCTGCTGCGAAAGTACGTCCTGTGTTCATTTCTTTCCCTTCTCCTCCCATTACGGTTCCATACACTTCCGACTTCCCCTTTGTTGTTAGTTTCCCAAGCCCTCCTGGCACATGTCGTTGAAGAGAGTGCACTGGACTGCGTCTCTCCCCCCTACAGGACGGGCCCTGTGGTTCTTTCCCCGACCCCCCCACATGGTCCTCCGTACGGCAATTCCCTTCCCCTTTTCGTGCCATCCAGACGTTCCCTCTTGAGGCACGAGGAAAGATTTGGAGTCGATTCGGCCTCGACTCCTGGCTGTTTTCCTTCCTCTTTTCCTCCAAGATGAAATAAACGGAGTTTTTCTCTCAAAAACTCCCTCCGTTCTAGTTACACTCGTCTCCCCCACCATGGCTCTTCATTCTCGTCCGATGGCTCCCGCTTCCTGGGCACAATTGCCGACGTTTGGATCTCTCCTGGTTGTGCCCACCTTCCCCCTTCAAGTTTTTCCCACCTTAGTTTCCGCTTTTTTTTTTTTTTTTTTTTTTTTTCTCAATCGGACGCGAGGGCCCTTCTGTAGGGCTTCTGCGCGACTCACTGACCCCTTCTTTCCCCCGTTCACATCCTCTCCCTATACTAATGACGTGGTTGCCAACACTTTCGGTTCTATCTGTCTTTCTACAAACCCATCTAAAGGCGTTCTCCTCCCTTTCTCCTCTCCGTTGTGTTTTTGATCTCTGCCCTACCTTTTTTATTTCTCTTGGGCGTCGACAGAACATAGGTTTTGAAAACACCGACCTGAGTTCCAGCCATTCCCTTCCTTGGTCCTTTATCAGGTCCCTTCCCTTTTCCGATCTCCCCAAGCACTTCCTTCCCCCTAAGAATTTCGAGTTTTGTGCACATTCTCCCCGAGCAAAGGTCCCTTGATTTTTTCTTTTTTTACTTACGTTGCTTGCCTTTTTCTCTCCCACAAACTTTACATGGTGCATCACTTCTCCCATCGTCTTTTTCGGACTTGGCGCCATTTTGTTGGAAGTCCGCCGTTTCCCTCTCCGAGGAGGCCCTTTTCCTCTCCACGCTCGAGTTTGGCGTCGCGGGACCGGCTTTAATTTCCCCCCCCAAAGGGGACCATGGACGGACGAAACTCTGAAGCCCAGATTCCCCCCCCCTGTACCTCACTTGTTCCTTTCCCTTTTTGCCCTGGTCCCAGGCAAGGCCGAGGGCCTCGCTGACCATCGCGGTTTTGCGGTTTTTGCCACCAACATTCCTCCTCTCTGTTGACACTCTCATCCAACTCGTTCAATCCCTTTCCCCTCCATTTGGCTGCCTTGTTTTTCAAGCCCCCTCCCCGGAACCACCGGTTAAGTCCCCCCCTGTTCCTTTCCCCCGTTATTTCTTTCCCTACACTTCCCACCTGACGCCAGTAAGGGAATCGCCATCATGGCGCGATTTTTCTTTCGCAGATCCGGACCGTTCTTTAGTAGACCTGTCCTCTCGATGTTCCAACCCTTCGCATCCCTCGATGCGTTGTGATCAGAAACTGGCTTTTTACCTTTTTGAGAAAATTTCCCCCCCCCTATTCTGGTACATGGTGATTGTTGTTTTTTTGAAGAGTTTTATCCGCCCAGGACCTCTTTCTAATTCAATAGTCTCGATCTGGTCGCCCTTTTGAATTTCGCGGACCTTTTTCCTCCGGTGGATTCCGCCTCCTTTTTTTACTTTCTCTAGGGAGGAACATTGTAATCTCTTCCTCTGGGGGAGGGGAAAAACCGTCCCCTTGACGCGACGTCATTTTTCCTTTCGGTTGCGCTTGTTTTCGGTCCTGATGTGTTCTTGGTCTTCTTTCGCGTGCGGAGTTTCCTGGTTTTGGTCTGGCTTGCCCCAAGTCACCGACTTTTCCCCGTTTAACGGCTTGTAGTAATGAAATCGGTGGTCTCTGGATTTGTGGGACATGATTTTACAGACTGCATCTGAATCCACAACCCCCCCCTGATCAGGTAGTGTCATCTGGCCTTCCCGTCCTCCCTAATTTTCTTCTCCCCTAGCTCGCATTCCCCTCCCTGAATTCACCTGTGTCCTTAATCTGTGTCCCATATTTTTTCCTTTTTCTTGTTCGCACATTCCCCGGATCAATAAGCTGGCCCTGGGCTTATAAACCTGTTCGGTTTATAGGAAGTCCTGAAACCTACCCTTCCTCCGTCCGACTTCCTCACTTCCCCAGCACTACGACTCCCCCCCCCCAACTTGAACGGCTCTTCCCCCCCCTATCTCTGTTTTTCTCTTGCGATCAGCATATCCCCTCCCGGGCCAATCTTCAACAGTTTTCTTTCCCCTCCCCTTCCGGTTCCTTACCAGACCCCATGCTTCCTCTTTTTCCTGACCTCCCCCCCCTGAAATTTTTTAATCGAGTTCCAAAGCCATCCCCACCCCCCCTCGCCGTGTATGTCCTCCCCGGCTGCCTGCCCCTATCGATATATCCGAGACTTTTCCCAATTTTTGCCTTTTGTGGCTCCTTTCCACCGCTCTGCTGATTTTTTGATAGGCCTCTTCGAAGACCTCGGGTAGATGTTACTGGTTTTGCCCCCCGGCAACTGAAGACCCAACTCCGTCCTCTTCTTCCCCCCCTCGACAAAATGATAACTTTCTCGTGATAACAGCCTTTCCACAACGTGGCGTCTTCAACCTCATATATCCCTGAAGGTCCACCACTCCTCCTCCCCCTCATGAATTCCTTCCTTTTATTCCCGATAATCCCCTTCCGACTTCTCGTGGCCCCGAGTTCCTTTTTCCGGCCTTCACCTCCGTTCCTCTGCAAAAGTATCACTTCGAACCCTTCTCTGTTTGGAAGTGGTTCCCTCGGTGGTAAGGAGATGATTTCCTCGGTTTTGCTTTTTTCCTCTTCCCCCCGTCCATTTGGTCCTTTCTTATTTAGCTAGTCATTTATGGGGTACAGATCCCGCTGCCCTGTTCCCTTGTAATATCTATCTTTTCCCCCTCGGTTCATTCTGCATTTCTCCCTCAGGTTCCTCCAGCGTCTCTTGATGAACCACTTATTACCCTACTACCTCCTTTCTCGTTTTTTTTTTCCTTGTCACAGCTTGCCTAAGTCCGCCTTTTAAACCCCTCCTAAGATCAACTTGTCTCCCCTACAGTTGTGAAATTGGTGTTGCGATCTTGAACCTGCGGTTTTGCCCCTTTTTACCTTGCCGGTTCCCACTTCCTTCATGGCTATCTCTCTGGTAAAGGATCGCCTTTTCCCTTGCAAGTAGTGCCAGGTTGCTAGTTTTGAACTGCTCGCGCTGATCTAATTTATTCGCGTGTTTGCAAATTTGCCGTCTCTCCTTTTCTCAATGGTTTTGACGATGTCTGATCTTCTTTTTTGTGTTTCGTGTTTGGTAGTTTCTTGTTTCTATCCTGACATACGATTCCTTATGGTAAAGCTTGAATTCCCCGAAGCAGGCCCTTATAGTGCGAATTATCCCCCAATTCTGCTTACTGTAGTCAATTCTCTTTCCTCTTCTATCTTATGTCGGCAGTGTCCTCCGGTTGTTTCCCCTCCTCTGAACCCCTTCTGTCCGTCTTTTTGATGGGCGTGCGCTCTTGTAGAAATGAGCTGGTGACGGAAGATCAGTCTGGGTCTGGGCCTGCACCCGGCTGCGTATTAAATTCCCTTTGGGCCTTGGTTTCTTTCTTCAGGACCCACCGCGCCCTCGAGTTTGGTTTCTATAATGTGCGTGGGGTTCTCCTCTGATGATTGGCCAAATAACATCATTATAGTTGGTCGAATTTAGTCTCCCCCTCCCACAGTGTGGTGCCGTTCCCCAGTTTTACGTTCAGATCCCGCTAATGGCAGGAGTGGATCCTCTTCCATCCACCCCCCCCCCTACCACATCCCTAAATACGATTTCACTTCCCTACTTTCGTTCAGGCCTCCATCTTGCGGAGGCCCCCCTATTATCCTTACCCTTAAATCAGTTATGTTATTGTCTTTTATAGATTAGCGCGAACCATGTCCCAACCCCCTCCTCCCCGATTTCCTGTAGGCGTCTTGTCTCTATCTTCGTAGCCTTCGGCGTCATTGCCTCCGCACCCTTTTCCGCCTCCGCTAAAAACACACCCCTTTCCGAACAAAGGAACCTCCCCAATTTTTAAAACTTCTTTTTCACTGCTGCATGCCTGCGTCACTTGCCTTTGTTTCCCACGCCCCCCACAATCGCTTCCTTCTATGAGTAACCCCAGTGGTCTTCCCTGCCCAGCTCTCCCGTCCTTACCAAATTATCACTCTTTTCTCCCTGAACTCACCTTATCTCTCCTTCTCATTCTTTGAACCGGGAGCATGAGGACCACTCAGCAGTCCCCACATACATCCCTAAGGCACCCTCCGATTTTCCAAAAGTTTCCGAACACTTACGTCGACCTTCACTGTCCTCCTTGGACTGAACTTGACGGGCTGCTTACTGACGCCTGGTCCCTTCCCCTAAACAATTTTCCTCTTTCCCCCCCCGCTTTGCTTTCCTCTTCCTGAGCTTCCCTTCAGTCCTGTGTTCTGTATTGCGGATAATTTTCTTTTTTTTGTTAACCTTGACTTTTTTTTTTAGGTGTTAGATTTTTTTTTTGGCAAGAAGATTGCCCCCCCGTGACTCTTCGTTGTCCACGAGTTTCCTTTCCCTCGTACTTGGCTCCCTGTGTTGTCGTCCACTCCCCACCATTTGGATGTTTAGAACCCCTTTGCCCGTTTCCCAGCAGGTGACCCTTTTCCTTGAAGAACTAGACCGATTTCCCCCTTTCGAATCTTTCCGTCTTTCTTTTGGCCCCTCTTTCCTCCACCGCCCCTCTTCCAACCGCTTTTTTTTCGTCGCAAAGACCTCGGTCCCATTTAACCCTGCGTTTCAACCCCCCCTCCTTCCCTGCTCGGCATTGGCGTCAGAGGCGGGGATCCCCATCACCATGTCCTACGTGGTGGAGGATTCCCTTCTTGCGACCATCTCACCTTCTTTCCAAGTTTGTTTTGCAAAACGCGATTCGCTGTTGCCACCCCTCGGGGCTTCTGAAGCTTTTTTGGATTTTCGTTGCACGGAGATGTCTGAACTGTTAATATATTCTTAGCACTCTCTGACTCCACCGCTAGGGACTCAATTTCTAGAAACCCATCTCCCCCCAACAGTCAATATTTCCTACCTATTTTTGAGATATCTCAGAAGGTATGCGGATTCCTTTTTTTTAGGCTCCCTGTTTATCTTTTTTAAACCCCCTTCCATTGAGTTTAGATCTCTGTGACGGTCAGTGCATTCGACGTGACAGAGGGGCCGCACTTGCAATTCATTAAGAACTTGGGCGAATGCGTTCTTTTTCCACATCGACTGTCGCAGTACTTTTGACACACGGTTTGGGTCTTACGATACTGGGGATTGGCCAACCGTAGTCCCTGGTTCCCTTTTCTCACTAGTTCAACCATCCGCCGTTTAGCTTCAGTCTCCTTTTTGGGAGCGGCCTTGCACCGCTCCCGCGGCGTCTTTTTTCCTAACCCCTTTTTGGTGGTCGAGGTAGACTTTTTTTTCCAAGCGTGATTCCCCCATTCCCGACGTTCGCGGTATTCGACCCGTTTTCGGTCGCTTTCCTAGGGGGCCGTTGTTTCACCGGCGTACAGCGCGCCAGTCTTTTCCTTTTACATCGCCTGTTTTTTCGCCCCCTGTACCCCATGTCTTCTTTACCGTGTTCCGCATCCCCCTCGTGAAAAAATAGTTTCCGGAAAGGGGTTGCGTTCTTATTGCGCATCACTCCTCTCACCACCCCCCAAAGGACGTCTTTTTTTTTTGTTTTAACGCGTGAATGCATACTCTCCCTAACTATTACCACTGGACGTTCCGTTCCTGTCAGCATCTCCATCACATGCTTTTTCGAGATTTTTTCTCAATGAGAGTCCCTAAACTTTCGTCCTTATCCCTGGGGAATTCTTTCCCCCCCAGGTAGTGATTTTTCGTTGCCCATCCCGGTTCATCCCTGGCCCTACTCGCGCCGTTCGGTTAAAGGTTATGGTGGAATCCGGGTGTTTCTTTTGATTAACAAGCTGCTTTCTCTCTCTGTATGTTGCAGGGAGGGTACTCGTTTCCAGTCCGGTTTGCGATCCGTCCCTCAGTCTGGTCGATCTCCGTGAGGCCCTACTTAATACTCTCTCTTTTTTTTTTGTCTTCAAAAAGTAACCTGTTCCTCCCGACGGTCCTCGCTCCTTTTTCCTCTGCGTTTTTCGGCCTTGCGGGGGTCTTTCTTTGGTTATTTCCTCGTTCCGCGGTTTTTTTCTTTTGCGAGGTTTTTCTTTTTCAGACCGCCTGCTTAATGAGACACCCCTTGCACGCCCCTGGTGGTCCCCCTACCTTCTTTATTTTCTTTTTTCCCCCTGGTCGCTGCGAGCGCGTAAAGCAATCCACTCCCACGTCTTCCCCATATTAACGATTAATGGTCTCCTCACAGCTTTACTCCCTCTCCGTAACTGCGCACCCTTTTAAGTGAAATTATGTGACCCTTGGTGCTCTTTTTTTCACTTTGCTCTTCTCATAAGTCCGTATGTTTTAGTGTCACTGCGGAATCGTTCCCCCCTTTTGGGTTAGATTTTCGTTTTCCGAACCATTAGACCGCCCTATAAGCTACGCACGTCTTACCTCCCCCCCCCCCACCGACCCAAACGTGCGCGCCTGTTTCCTTTCTCTCAGCCTTTACTCCAAGCGGTCCCCCAGACCAAAGATTCGAATGGCCATTCGGTTTTTCCCAATTTACCAGACCCATGCGGGCGTGATGAATCCCCAGCGCCCAGTGGCTAACATCCCCGGAACCGCCCATCCTCCTTGGATCAGGCTTTGCAGAGAAAACCTAGACATCCAGAGACCTAGCCCCCGCCTCTACTTTGACCTCCTGTCGATTGTTGGCGGACGCTAGGTGACGAATTGAAATCAGCGTTTCCTTTTCCAGACATTCCGGTGTAGATGTCACCCCCTCTCCTCTTCACCCGAAGCCCCCCCCCTCCCCGTCCCTGACAGCAGTATGTTTTTCCACTCTCTTACTCTTCAACCCCCGCTGGCAAGTAAATGTGACCTTAAGCCGAAGTTCAAACGCGCCCGAATCCTGCAGCTGCCTAGAAAGACCCCTTCGTAGAGAATAGTCCAGTGCGTAAGTTTGCGGGCAGGCCTTTAAATTCACAGCAGTTCGATCGCACCCCCCCCCCCCCGTGTTCCCCCGCCAAAATGGATTGAAAGGTTGACCTCTCCTTGGTTCCTCTCTTAAGGAGGGTTGCGCGGACCGAGGGCTCGGTTTCACAGCGGCCCTATGCCGGAGGATGTAGTTCATCAACCCTTTTTTTTAGCTCCCCTTGCCTGCACCCTTTCCC
>Ga0179591_1394129_pt1 | contig 22655 bp, 34 predicted proteins | sample CZOMad2_1_08_16f_FD_182891 | JGI IMG/M metagenome (GOLD analysis project Ga0179591, IMG submission 182891) | Vadose zone soil fungal communities from Angelo Coast Range Reserve, California, USA - CZOMad2_1_08_16fungal (PacBio error correction) | ecosystem: Environmental > Terrestrial > Soil >... | reverse complement strand
AGATTAAACAGTAAGAGCCGCGTATCCTTTTTTTCACCGCCCCCCTTCCATTGACGGAAATTGATTCTTCTTTTTTCTTCTCCTGCGGAAGCGCGGGAGTTTTCCCCTTCCCCCCCGTGCTCTTCTCGAGAGAGAATCACGGCCCCACTCCTCCCCCCCCCCATTCCGCGAGATTACATGTTGTACTTCCTCGATGATCCCTTTTCCTCCCTTTTTTTCTAAGGGGCTGGGAAAGAATCTTACCCTTTCCTCCCTCCCTCGGGAGAAGGAAAGGACCCTCCTTTTCCTTAATTTTTTCTGAGAGTGGCTCGGCATCCCCTTTCCATGAAGGCTTTCATTCCATTCAGCAAGAAGGATTTTTTTTTCTCCTCCCAGTCTCAGTCGGAGTTCCCCCTCCTCCACTCTTCCGGCTGACGGGTTTAATGTCTTCGCGGTGCCTTCCTAAAAATGCTGTCGAGTCCTCTTTTTTTTTTTTCTCGGGGGATCGTGTGGAAGGATCCCCCTCCCCCTTTTCCCTGTGCGAAGGCTTTACGAGTGTCCTTTCCCTTTTCTCCCAGATAATGGTCAAGAAACTCTCTTCTTTTGGAATTTTGCCTTTTAGCCAATCTACTTCTCCTCCGACCCAGAGTGGAAAGAGGTTCTCTTCCCTTATTCTACAAAGTAGTCTCCTCCGGTAGAGATCTCCCCCTTTTTCTTTTCACGACAGCGAAACCATGGCCTTTTTTCTCTTCCCCTATTAAAGGATTTTTCGACGAGATTTGTCTTCCCCTCGTAGGTTGCCTTTCCCTTTCCGGATGAGAAACGTGAAAGTTTCTTTCCTCCCCCCCCACTTGCATCCTGAGAGCGAGGAGGCGCTACTTTCTTTCCGTGGTGGAGTTTTCCTGAGTTTACGTACATGGTGACCTCCTCCTCTTCTCTTCTGCCCCCTTCGCAGGATAAGGATATTTTTTGTCTTCATCGCATTTCTTGAATGACAGATATTATCTCCCCCCCCTTTGCACCTCGGGTGATAAAAAAGGCTCTCCCCCCTTCGCCCCGTCTCACGGTAAGGAGGCTTGCATTTTTTTCTGTGAAGGACAGGTCGTTTTTTCTTTCCCTTTCGCTTTCCCAGGCACGAGAGTTTGTGTTGATTGACCCCCCTTTTCTTCTTCCTTTCGTCAAAATGAAGACATATTCTTTCCCCTAGGCTTCGAGCGAAGTGGATTTGAGACTCCTTCTTTTTCCTTCTAAGTCGAAGGGGCACTTTTTTTTTCCCTAGTTCATCCAGAAGTTAGTTATAAACCCCCCCTCCGAGCCAGTTCTCTTTCTTTTATGTGGACAGAGGACCCGGGCTCTCTTTCCGCTCCGCCTGGGCAGGAAATTCTCTTCTTTCTTCCTCTTTTGAGCAAAGTCTTTCATTCCCAACTGCTCTCCCGTAAACCGCGCGATTTATTCTTCTCCCTGCCTCCTATCGAAAAGGCGTTTTTCCCTTTCATTTCCCGTCTGGATAGGAGAGACGGGTTCCTTTCCTTTGAGAAGTTCCAGCGACTCCCTCGGAGTTAAAGAATGAAGAGGTCCTTCTTCCCCGTAAATCTCTCTCTTTTAATCATTCCTCCGGTTTTTTTTTGTTTTCCCCTTTCCTTGAAAAAATAAGGTCGTCACGAGCTTTCTCTTTCCCCCTCCCGACGCCATTTCTTCTCTTTCTCCCCACGATAGAGTAGTAGTAACAATGCTTCTCCCTCCCTTATGACCGTGGGCCGTTGAAAGACTTTTCTATGTTCTCCAGCACTTCCATAATAAGCGCGCGTTTCCCTTTTTAAAAGTTGGTCTTTCTCTCCGTCTGGACTGCAACCCCGTGCTCGCCTTTCTTTCTCCCGGGTCCATCACGGTCACATACATGCTTTTACCCCCTCATTGGCGCAGGAGGCGCTTGTCACTGCCTTTGGTATGTCTTTTTCCTCGCCACCGTGCCAATTCCGCTCCTCCTCCCCCTTGGGGGGACCTCGCAATAAAATAGTCCCCCTCCTATCCCCACATGGTTGCAAGGTTGCCTGCCCGTTTCCCTTTTTTTCTAAAAGACCTTCTCTCTCCCCGTGCTGAAGTAAATGACACTCACGTGCGGCCGTGAGCAGAAGCGCCAATCTTCCTCCCCATCCTCCGGAAAGGCTCCTGCGTGATCATTACTTCTTCCACAAGCCTGTCCCGTCACCCAGTGGGCAGAATATCCCCTTCCCTTTCTATCGCTGATCTTCTCCATAGTTCTCCTTTCCTTCTTCCTCTTTTCTGACACCGCGTAAGGAAACATGACTTCCTTTTCTCCACCCCATGGAAAAATCTCCCCTCCTCGCTTTTCGCGGATTCACGTTGAGGCACCCCCCCCCCTCGTCCCTTGCAAGTGACGGCCAGCCGGCCTCTTTGAAAGTCCACTCCTTTTTCCACCCACAGAATGATGAATCCCCCCTTCGAGTACACCTTTCACCGCCTTGGGGGGAGAGGCTTTTTTTTCCCTCCCCCATTGCTGAGAGCCTCCCGCAATGTTTTTTTAGAATAACCTCCTCCTCGGGTCGGACCAGAAGGGGGCCCCTTTCACTTAGAAAGTGCCCCTTGCCCCCCTCCCCTCTGCCCTAGAGGTGTTGCCCATTTCTCTGTATATAAATCGCCGATTTCCCTCTCGTCTAAACGGATCCCCCGCTAAAGAAGATGTCCCCTCCTCTCTTCCCAGGTGCCGCAGCCCTCGAAGATAATTACCCGTCCGCCCTTTTTTTTCTCCTCCCCTGCCCTCCCGAAGAGACTTGCGTCGCCAGGTCCTTTTTTGCAAAGTGCTGCCTTTTTTTCCCTTGATAGAGATTATTCTCCTTTCCTTTGTTCCGTCCATTCGAAAAGTGGGAAACCTCTCTTTTTCCCTTTCCCTCCCCCCGCTATGTCAGAGGGTGGTCCCACCTCTTTCTTTGATTCTTTATTCCTTTCGTAGTCGAGAGTCACATGTAAGTATCCTTTCCCTTTTCTCTGAGTGCGTGATTCGTAGCGCGAGATAGCGGTTGTAGTCTTTTTCCCCCCCTTCCCGAGAGGAAGAAGTCGAATGCCCTGGAACTGGTTTTCAGATGGAAAATACTCCTTCCTCTTCTCTCTTCCTTTCATCACGAATCCTTTTTTTTTCTCTCAGATACCCTTCGCGCCCGCTTTTTCCCCGCCTTTGTTTTTTTTTTCGCGGGGTCATTAGAATGCGTCCTGCGTTCTTTGGGCGGCATCCAGCACACCTCTCTCCCCCCTTCTTCCCTTCCCCTTCATTGCAGGATACAATGATGAGATTCTTTTCAGATCCCATGACCTCCCCGCAGCAGAGAGAAAGCTCCGTCTTTTTGCAAGCCGATGAAATCACCTGTTCCTTTCCTTTCCCCTTCTCGTTGCCAAAAGTTCGATGACGGCTCTCTTTCGAGATCTTCTCCCTCCTTCCCTTTTGCATAAGACAAGAAGGGACCTTGTTTTCTACTCGTCCTTTCTTGCGTTCCAGGTGATACTGGAATTCCACGCTCCCCCTACGGGCTGACTTCTTTTTGGTCGCAGGCGAAGTGGGGGGGAAATCCCTTTTTTTAGCGTGATAACGCGGTTTCTCTTTTTTCAAGTCTTTCGAGTGTCATCTCCAGGTTATAATTGCCCACCCTCCCCTCTGTATTTTCCTGTCGTCCTTATTCTCCTCTTTTCAAAGGCGGCGTAGCCCCGCGTGGCAAGCTGTTTCCCCCTTGTAAGAACGAAAATGCTCGTGCTCTCTCTTTTTCGGGTAGCACTCCCTGTTGGTGAGGTGGCACGCGTTGCCTTTTTTGGCGCGGATGTGCATTCCTTCACCTCTTGGGTGAAATCGTGTCGGTTTCCCCTGTTGGGTCATGCTGTCAGAGGCCTCACGTTCCCCCCTTTTTTCGAAGGTCTCTTTTTTGCGCTGCGCCGGAGGAGGTACTTCCTTTCCCCTCTGTTCGGTGGGCAGGCCGCGTACTTTCTTTTCCGTACGCGTATTTACATCTTCTTTCCTGTCATCGCTGTTCCTTTTACCTCCGAAAGAATTCTCCCCTTGGGGTGCTTTGAAGAGGGCAACTGTCTCGAATTTGCGAAGGTTACTGTTTTTTTCTCCAGCTTCTTCAGATGATGATACGGTCTCCCTCTGATGTTTCATGGACTTCAGAAAGGGCCTCCTTCCCCTTTTTTTTTTTGGGTGTGAGTGGGTATACCTAAGGTCCTCCCCTTCTCCCATGTTATCATATTCAGGAGCTTTTCCTCGAAGGGGATTGCGCTTTCCCTAGCGTCCTTCTTTCGAGCGAGCAGCCCGCCAGTAGTTTAACCCCCCCCCCCCCCTTACCCGCGAAGAACGTCGCAATTTCTTCCTGTCTTGGTGAAAGAGGACCGGGCGCTAAGGCTCCCCTAGCCTTTTAGTCTCAGCATGCGCATACCTCCCTTTCTTTGTTTTGTTTTTTTCTTCCCCTCCTTTAAGGGGAAGACGCCCCTGAAGCCACCTTTTTCTTCTGGCAGTGCTTAACGATCTCCCCCCCCTCTTTCGGTCACAACGCCAAGGTGAATACCCGCGGATTTTTTTCTCTTTTTTTTACGGTTCCGAATTAGATAGGTGCTCCTCACTTTCTTTTTTTCCCCTCATCTCACGAACGTTCCTCGGTGTTCGCGGAAGAGCTTTGACGACTTGTTCTCCTCTCTTTCCTCTAATAAGAGTTGTTCTTTTTCTCCTCCCCTTTCACACTCAGGAGGTACGCGCTTCGCTCATTTTCCCCCCCAGTGTCGTGCCCTCCTTCGGAAGTTTTAGTACCCCTGAGGAGAATGATTCCTTTCTTTCCCCACCCCCCCACCCCCCCCCCATCCCCCCCCCTTCTTTCCCCCTCCCGTTGGAGATTGGATGTATCGTTAAGCTCTTTCCCCCTTCCCGTGTAAAAGGAGTGAGAATGGAACCACCCTTTCTTTCTCTTGAACCGGCGAGAGGCGTGCGTCCTTCTCGCCCCCCTTGTTTTTCACACTAAAGAAGGGAATCTTTTGGTCCACTCCTTTTGAGAACGGACTGTTTTTTCCCTTTTCCTTCGCTTCGAAGCACAAAGAAGTCGATCCCCCTTTCCCCTTTCTCGCACGAAGAGTATATGACTACACCTGGGCTGCAATTTTGTTCGTTCAATGTTAACCCTTCCCCCCTTTTACCTGCGGCCGTGCTGAAGTCAATGAAAATAACGTCCCTCCCCTCTTCTCTGCCTAAGCGGTCAGTGAAATCCCTATTTCTTTCCCCCCCTCCCTTTTCCAGTCGAGAAGTGGTGAACCCCTTTTCCCATTTGACCCCTTTTTTCAGTGTGTCAGGGTTAAGATAGAGGATACTTCTTTTCCCCCCCTTTTCTCTTTGAAGGGGCAGCAGATTGGCAATTCCCTTTCTTCCCCCCATGAAGTATCGGCTGCCCCCCCACAAAGTCTCACCTATTTTTCTCCTCGCAGGATTCACGTGGAGGCCCCCCCTTCTCCTGCCGTGCGAAGCTTCTCTTCCCCCTTGAAACTTCCCGAACCTTTTTTTGTCACCACTGAACCCTCCCCTCCCGCTTCCCTCGACGGTAATTTTTCCCTTCCAGGGTTGCGATTTTTCGCAAACACATGTTTTTCCCTCCCCGAAAAATGTGGAGTGCTTGATCACCTTTTTTCACCACCGGATAGACAAAGCTGACCGCGGCGTTCCTCCCCCCCTGGTTGTAAATCGATTGCTATCCTCCAGGAACCCCCGTTACCATCCTCTCTCTGAGGGGGGGGGTGTTTTTCCTCTTTTGGGGTGGTTTATGTCTCCTTCACTCTGAAAGAATAGAACGCAATCTTCTACCCTTTTTTTTTTTTCCAACTCTTCACCTTTTTTTCCCGCCAGTGAGTACGCCGCACGCACGAAGATCCTTCCCCCCCTTTCCTTTTTTTTCTTTCGAAGACCTTGAACGAAAGAGGCGACGCGTCTCCGGTCTCTTCCAATGCGCTAGAAGTCTGACCTCTTCTCTAGATTCGCTAGCTTCCACGAGATTCCGCCGATGTAGGAAGCCCTCTCTTCTATCCCAGTTCCTTCGCTTTATGATCTGCGGCTGTCCTTCCCTTCTCTTTTCGATGCGTAAACATTTAAAGTCTTCTTCTTTCAAATGTTTGTCTCCCTTTCCTTAGCGGTGCAGGGAGAGAACAACCTCCCCTCTGAATGACCCGCGAATCAATTGCCCCCTTTTCTATCGGCCCGTTTAAGATGGAATACGCGGCGCTCTTTATTTTTTCCAGCTTTTTTGTTGTTGAGAGTAGATAACCTTTTTTTCCTATACATCTGACAAAGGAAGGTTTCCCATTTCCTTCCCCCTTTTGGTAATTCGAATGGTCTCTTTTTGAGTTTGTCTACCTTTTCTGAGCGACCGATAAGTTCACTCCCCCTATTGCAGGAGAATACATCTTAATTAGACCTCCTCCGATATGGAAGAGAAGGATTCTTTCCCCCCTTCCTTTCACATCTCTTGTCTCCGACAGAGGCTGGACCCTCTTTTCCCTGTCCTGAGAGTGGATATTCATATCGGATACCAACTCTCTCTCTCCTTGGAAATCAAGAACGAAGACTTCTTACTCCCCCCCGAGTCGCAGAGGTCTTTCAGAAACGTCAACCACTTTTCTTCCTTGCTGCGGATTAAAACTCTTTTCACTTCTCCCGGACGTGAGCTGGGGGATAAGGTGAGCAGGTGATCCCTTTTTCTTCTCTCTTTTCGTGAAGATTTAGATTTAATCTCCTTGGTCTTCTTTCCCAGCACCCAGTTTCCTGGAAAGTTCCTCCTCTTTTCGGATCTTTCACAAGGATGGTCGACTTCCAATCGGTGCCGATCAAAGTTGTCTTCAAGTAGTACTTACCGAACATTTAGAGATCTCTCACTCTCTGTGGGAGCACGACCTGCGTCCTTGTTTTCTGGCCGAGAGACGGCTATCCCTCAGAATTTTTGTTGTGAAGGTACCTTCCTTTCCTCGTTTTCGGTGAAGTTCCACTTTTTTCCTCCTGTCCTTTTCGCCACGTTGCAAGAGCTTTTTCTCTCAAAGTTTTTTTAAGGATATGTGGAAAGTTTCTTCATTTTCTCCGACGACTTCCTTTTTCTTTCCTTACTCTTATTTAAATATGTTTCCCTCTCAGGCTCTCCCTACCGGACTTCCTCCTCCTGGATAAAATGGGGTGCGTGAAAGCGTTTTTCTCACCACGGATGCTCTGACTCTGAATCCATCTTCTTATTGGCAGCAGGCAGTTAGGCGCTTTCTTTTCCCCTCGTTTTCGTGAGGTGCAGTACTTCCTCCCTTCCCTTCCCCCGCTCGGTAGGGGGTGAGAACATTGCCTACTATCCCTTACATTGACGGTGACCCCCCTTCCGAAGTGGATGAGAGGCTCCTTTCCATTGTCAAGGTGGAGAGGCTCTCCTCTTCTCAAAACCAACCTTTTCCGTGTAACTCTCCTCTGGATTACAGGCACTGTATGGGAAAGATCCCTTTCTTCCTTTCCCCTCTCTTGCAGTCTTCCTCCCTTCTGTCCTTTTTCCCCAACGTCTAAATATTTTCCTTGGCATACTCCTTTCTTTCAGTACCCATCCCCCTTTTCGTGATTCACGATACGCATACTCTTCTCCCCCTTTACCACGGTAATAAAGATGGTTTTTCCTTTTTCTTTGTACGGACGTACTCGATAGGGTAGGAAGACTTGAAAACTTCATCTCCCTTGGAGTTATACTTTCTTCACCGTTAATCTCTATATGTTAATACTCCCCTCTCTCTTTTTACGGTTTGTCACCACTAGGGAGTCCCCTCCCCCTCTTCTTCTTTCCTAGTTAACCTTTCTTATCGATGACGTATTTCGTTCTCCTTCAGTAGTAGCCAGCTTTTTCCGTGCGTTGAACGAATTTCCTCTCCTTTTACATCCCTTACATAACTACGCTCTCCTTTACCCTTTTTCTTCAACAGTGATAAAAGGAGTAGTACTTTTTTTTTCCCCCTCTTTCAGGTGTTTTTAGCCCCGTTGTAATTAGAGCAAGGAGTAATCGTTTCCCCCCTTCCCCCCAATTGAGACTGAGGAGAGGTTCATCTTTTTGCTCTCTGCACGAACTCCTTCTCTTTCCTTCGCCACCGTGAAAATTCGCTTCGAAGCCCACTCCTTTCGCCACTACAACTTTCTCTCCTTTTCCCCATGAGTCTGCAGGTTGAACCCTCCTTCTTTTCTCACACCGAAAGAGAGGGCCTTTCCTTTTCTTTTTTTCTTTTCCCTCTCCCATTCCCGAAGAGGCGCCGAGCTCCCCGCTTAATCTCTTCGGACAGGCGTTCTTCAGCCCGTGGTGACAAAGAGGTCACGCCCCATTTTACTTTTTCCCATATATCGAGTAAGGCAGGTCATATCGCTTCCTCGAACCTCTTTCAGCAGATTGAAATACGTCTCCCCCCCTGAATAATAGGCCGCCCCCTTAACCATCAAAAATGTCCACTCCTCCGCAGGCCGCCTTCCTTCAAACAACCTTCGCTCCTTGAACGCTGAGGCCTCTTTCTCCTGCCAATTGAAAGTTCAACCTACCTTTCCCCCAAAGTCACTTGCTCTTTCGCGCCGGCGGCTCCCTCCTCGGTATCTCGTGAAAAAGCACAGGCCCCTCTTCTCCTTAAGCATGTCTTCTCAAATGTAGTGATGAATAATTTGTTTTTTTCTCTTTACCCCGCACCGTTGCCAAGAGGGCGACTCCCTTTTTTTTAATTCTCTCTTCTGCAATTAGACCTTCCCTTACAAGATTTTTTACTAATGGAGATTCACTAGAAGAATTAGCCACCTCCCCTTTTTTTCACCTATTCCCCGCTCACGACGAATGTCCCCCTGTCTCTTTCCCTTTTTTCCGCCCCCTCCCGCGAAGATACTTACAAGTACGCCTTTCTTAAATGACTCCCTGATTCTTTTTTTTTTCTGTAAAAGCTCGCGAAGTGAAAGCCCTTCCTACTCTTTTTTCCTGAAGAGCACGCTAAGTACATGCGAAAGTTGGCACCTTCTTCCCTCTCTCCTTCTGAAAGAGATTTTAATCTCAATTTGTATGGATCAGGAGTGAGTAGTCTTCTTTTTCCCCTCTTCTCATATGGTATCAGGAAATTCTTTCCCTTCTTCCCCTCGAATAGAGGTGTGCAGGGAGCCTTCCTCTGAGGCTTTAGAACCCCTCCCTGGAAAGCGCCGTTTCAGATGCTAATTTACTCCTTTCTAATGTATATATCTTCCTTCTTTTCCTCTCTGAGAGAGATACCCCTTGAGACCTAGCCCCGATTTTCCATTTAAGTTCATTTCTTTTGTCGTTTCCCCTCTTGAGGCTCCATGACCATTATTCTAGAAGACCCCTCTCCCCCCCATCCTGATTCAAATGCAAGGAGACTCCCAGATCGTACTGACTTTCTCCCCGCAGCAGAGAAGAAAGAGAAGGGATCTTCCTCCCCCTCTCACCACCGATGTAGAAGGACATGCTGTTTTCCCCCTTATCGTTTCAAAGTGAGCATGACGGCTGTGAAAACTCAATCACGGATTAACTAGAGAAGAATTTTCCCCTTTCCCTTTGCGAAGATCCCTTTTGTCAAGTTATTTGGGTAATTCCACTCTCCCTTCTTTATGATATTCCCAGGCTCTTCCCCCACCTGCTGGTCTAAGAGAGAAGTAGTGTTTTCCCCTTTAGTGAGAGGGGGATTCCGGTGTCTCTCTTCTTTCTTCTCAAGAGAGGGTGAGTAATTCTTTTCTATTTTAATTTTATCAGATACCGTCCCTCCCCTGCTGTCAGTTTAAGTGGAGGAATCTTTCCCCTCTGTCATATCATAGATTTAAAAAGGATGGGTCTCCCCTGTTTCTGTTGAGATCACGTTTTTTCGCTCAGACACAGAAATTGGATTCAGGATCTCAGCACATTCTTGGTCGAAAAGCACCTCTCCCCTTGAATGGTGATGGGTCCACGGCTCCCTTCATCGAAAAGAATTTCGCGATTTCATCCCCCTGAGTCCATTCTTTCTCCTTCCGATTGAAGCAAGATTGTCATTCTTTCTCTTTGTGCCTCAACTTGAATAAGGACGATCGCCTGCTTCTCTTCCTCCTGGGTGTAGGGGCCCTTCTGGTGAAGAGTAAGACTTCCTTTTTCCCCTCCTTACCATTCTTCCGGAGATGGATGAAGATCCGCGAATCCTCCTTCTCCGGTCTTTCTCTGTGTAACTTCTCGAAGGGTAATGATCGCCGTCTCACGGCCCGGTAGGATTGGGAGATCCGGAGATTTCAGAAGAGTTAGTTTTTTGGTCATGGACTTCAGCAAGCGGCCGCCTTGTCACTTTTTCTTTTGTTGATGATGTCTTCCCCCCTTCTTGAAGGGGCAGGGGCACCCCTTTCTCCCTCCTCAATCGGAGTGCCGAAGGGTCCCCCCGGTTTTTTCATAGAAGGGGGCACGGTTTTTTTCTCTTCTCTCAGTCTTTCTAAACAAACTTCATTCCGGCTTCCCCCCCTTCAGAAATCGTTCTTTCCCTTCCTTTTCGGGATCTTTTGACTTCTTTTTTTTCAGTCTCAGCAATGCGACTCTCCTTTTTTTTCAAAAGTTAACTAATGTTACCCCTTTTTCTCTCTTCATTCCCCAAGGCGCTGATATGGCGTTTTTCCACACTCTCTTTTTCCCCCCCCTTTTCATCCCGCTGGATCAGGAGACGCCCTTTTTCTCCTCTTTCGGGGCGCAGCAAGGAAAATACGTCTCCCCCTACTTTACTCGGTATGTTCAGTGAGAGGAATCGCGTGCCTTCCTCTTTGCCTCTATATCTTCCTTAACTTTTTTCTTTTCCTCAGGATCCACTCTTTTTCCCCTATATAACCCGTGCGCTCGATGAAGTATTTCCTTTTCTCCCCCCCTCTTTTTTACCCTGAGGAGAAGATCCAGCTATTTTCCCTCTTTTCCAGCCTTTTTTTGAAGCACGGCCCTAATACAGTTCCCCTTTTTATTCCCTGCGTCGCCCCCGTGTAAAAGCTTTCTCCTTTTCCTCGAGGCGTCAGGAGGAGACCTGCCCCGGTGTTTTTTTTTTTTCATGCTTTGACCTTTTTTTTCCAGGCCGGGAATCCCCTCTTTTTTCCTTCGGGGTCAAGTACATGGTTTGTTTTGAAAACGCTTTTTTCCCTGTGAAACCCCCAGTTGCTTCCGCGCAATCAAATGAGTCCTCCCTTCTCAACATGGTCTGCAAAGGTTGAAAGACCTTAGTCCTTTCCCTTCTCTCCTTTGTTGCAAGGAGGCCGTGCTGAAGTCCCTCAGGACTTCTCTTTTTTTTCCTCGGCCGCTGAAAATCCTCCCTTCCCCCCCCATCAGTACAGTCGAGCCAGTGGTGCACCCGCTGTTTCCTTCTTCCCTTGGGTCAGAATATAGAGTCATTCATTTCCTTTTTTTATTATTCCCTCTCCCAGGGCAGCAGATGGAAATCCTCTCCCCTTTGAAGTAATAGGACTTCCCCCCTTCCTTTCCCCCCCAATTGTAAAAATAGTACCTTATTAAGTTCGCCTCTTTAACGTGAGGACCCGCACCTCTCCTTGAACGTAGGAATCTTCTTCCAAATTTAAAACTTCACCTCCTTAGGTACCACTTCTCCACCTTCGACGACCGGCATTTCTCTTCCCCGGGTAATATCGTGAACCAGCCACCTTTCTTCTTGAGCCCGCACCCTTGATCCCCTCTTGCTGACCAGTGAGAATCACCCCCCTTTCTTCTTGCCCCAGAGGGTCGACCAGCCTGGGGACCTCCCTACTGCACTTTTCGACATTGACAGATCCCATTACCAGAAGCCCCTTTTTCTTCGGAGATTCACTCGAAAGCACATTAGAACCATCATCTTCTCCTCCTTTTCACGGCTCCCCGCCTCACGGACGATGGCCCCACGACTTCTCTTTCTCATCCGCCCCCTCGACGATCATACCCGTCCCTTTTTTTCTCTCCCCGAACTCGAGTATTCCTGTCAAAGGTCGAGAGAGTGCCCTCCCCCCTTATATACAGATGATGAAGAGCCACTCTTCTCCCCTTGCCCCCCCTATATTTAAGACCTCTTTATTCTCCTCCTCGGATTGGCCCCCTCTCTTTCGGCGGAATGATAAGGCTTTTTTTCTCTCTAACCATGTAAGTCTCCTGAAGTGGATCCGTCCCCTCCCCTTTATTTCTAGATGAGAATATCTTCTCTGAGAAGACCCCACCTGTTTCCCGCGGCGGCAGTAGAAGACCCCCCTCTCCTTCCCCTTGAAATGGAAAGAGGACCCTTTCCCTCCTCCCGGAGCGGACTGGTTATCTCTCCCCTCCTCAGGTGTTGTTTTCTTTTAAGACCAGGTTTCCTTCCTCTCCGTTACATCTGTCATTTCCCCGCGTCCATTTAAGGAATTTGATTCTGCTTTCTTTCCTGACTCGCATTTCGGCTCCGCAAAAAGCTCTTCCTTACTTTCCGGATCCAATGCAGGAGACTTACATTTTGTCACCTCACCGCGGATAATTGAAGCCGCAGATACTCCCTTTTTTTGATGTAAGTCTTGGTAGACGAAAGCGTGCTTCACTTCGTTTCGCATGGAAGGAAGCGTTGCTTCTCTTCCTCTCTTCGATCAAGAAGGATTTGAACTTCGCGAGCCTTACCTTCTCCCCGGGCGTCCTGCCCCCCCTCTCAGTTTTGCCTTTTTTTTTTTCGGAATCAAAGAGTAAAACGGCGGCTTTCTCGGTTGTTGTCTTTTAGTAGTGGGGCTACATCGGCTTAGCGGTGGATCCGGTGAGCAGAGAACGCGGTCGGTTTTTTTGGCGAATGGCTTAGATTTTCATTCTCAGGAGCTCATCTCTCCTTCTCCGCGTACTCCTTCTTTTTACTGGGCAAGGTGCGAGAATCGATTGAAAAAGGCTGGTCCTCCCCTCTTTTCTTTTGCTATCCGGTGTGATTCTCAAATTACCCCCCACATTTGAGCGATCAGAAATGTTCTTTGGTCTCCCCTACGCGAACACTGGCCTGGTGCTTTTTTTTTCCGATTTTGCGATGTGCAGGTAATTCCTTTCCCCCCCCTTTTAGGTGCCTCTTTTTTATTCCATTGCCTCTGACGAACTTTCCAGTCTCCTTCCTTTTTTTCAGCAACCTTACCTCCTGGCGGCGCGTCCGGCTATGTGGAAAGGGTTTTCTTTTCTCTGACGAGTACGTCATGGTGCCGTAAGCGGATTCAATTGTTTTTCCTTCCAGCGATGGTGAGGTGAATATCTTAGGATACCCCTTGGGCTTTCTTGGTGTCACCACGCGGCTCCCTTCTCTCGGAGAAGGTCCGTTCTTTGCAGATTTCGGCGCCGCGGTAGTGCTTTTTTCCAAGCACGGGCCCGGAATTGCCAGTGCCCTCTCCTTTTCTTGTGATGCCCATTGAAATGGCGCAGGGCTTTTCTCCAGGTGGAGTCTCTACTCTGCTTTTTCTTCTTTCGACTGCGTGGGCTCAGAAGAGTCCTTTCCCTCGAGGAGAAGGCAAGAAGTCCCTTCCCCCCTCCTTACGGAAACGCTCCCTTTTTTTTTTTTCCTCAATATTATTCCTTCTTTCTGACCCTGGCGCGAAGGAAGCTCCCCCTTTTTTAAGCTGCCGACAGCTTCCCCGTTGTTCCCCCCTTTCAATACTTTTAAAAGGGGCCGGCTTCCCGTACCCCCATTCCTCTTTCGGCCGTGCTTCACGAGAGCACCCTATCCCCCCTTTAACGCCAATGTAATTCCAGTGGATAAGGGAGCCGCCGTTTTTTTTCTTCTTCCCCTCTTCTTCTTGGTTTCCGCAAGGAAATAAGTTTCTCTCTTTTTTTTCTGTTAAGTTTGCTCTTCTTCCCGAGTTTAAAAGTACTCTTTTCTTTTTTTTTGTTGTGGTTTAGATCTCCTTTCCCCCTTCAGGGCTTCATCTGGCTCCGCTTCAGGATGAACTAAAGAGTAAAACGTTCTTCCTCTCCTTAGCCCCCATTCTTCTTCTTTTCGCTGATACAAGAGAGGTCTTTTACTTCCGCTTGGCGAAGGATCGTTTTCCCCTCCTCCCAGCGCGAGGTTGTCATTCCTTCCCAGTGTACACATGATTCCTCCCGAGGCCGAGGCGAAGGATGAGCCTTCCTTTTTCGTCCTCGCGCACAGGGTAATACGTTCCACATACAGGGCCTTCACTCCTCCCTTCTTCGACGGGTAAACGTCCATGATTTTTGCGGTTGCCCCCCTCTTTTTTTCCGCTTCGAAGCCAAACGAAGTAGACCGCGCACCGCACGCCGAGGATCTGCATCAACATGGTATGACAGGGCCGCCCTCTCATTCTCCCCCCCCCCTCCCTCGCCTGCCTGGGAAAGGAGGCCCTTGCTTTCCCTACCCCAGGACCTCGGTCTTCCCTCCGCGGCCGCGAAAAGAAGGCCCTTCTTCCTTCTTACGTCGAGCCCGTGGGTGACACCCGCGTTCCCTCCCTTTTAGGCCGTGGGTCAGAATATAGGTAGGCACCTTCTCAACATCGTATTTTTTTTTCCTTCGATTGAAATAGAGTAAGGCACCCCCCTTCCTCTGCCCAAAAACCCCCCCACATGAAGTAAGAGTCCGTTCTCTCTTTTTCCTTTTCCTTGGCACGTGCGGAAGAGGCCTTTCCCCCCCCCCTTACCCTACACGAGTAAAAAAGCCTGATGTCACTTCCTCCTCCCTTCCTTAGATGACCCCATCTCGTGCTCCCCAGGGGGGAGGGTCTTTCTACCCCCTGTGCTGATCGGCTCCACGCAAAGGTTCGTGTCTTCCTCCTTCCTCAACCGTTGGATCGAAACGCTTGCCACTCTGCATGGGTTATTTCTTCGGTACCTTGAAAGGCCCCCCCTGCCTCGTGCTGCAATGATATGGCCTATCTTTTTCCTTCCCTCTTCGAAACGCCATCTGCGATTTTCTTTTTCACGAAGAGGGCCCCCCCCTCCTTTTTTTCTCAAGTGGTACTCCGGAAAGAGAAGTCCTTCCTTTCCCTGACGCGTTGATTCCCGAGAAATGAAAGCATCCTCTCCTGTTTCCTTTCTTTTTCTCCGGCTGCGAGAAGTGGAAAGCATTCTTATCGAGCCCTTTTTAGAAGATCTTCCCTTGATTCAGACTACTTCAGGCTCCCCTCTCTTGGCCCGATCTTGCTTTATTATCTGCGGCTGAATTCCTCTTCTTTTTTTAGAGAGTACACCAGCACATGGCCTTCTTTTTCGCTCGAGAATAGAGGTTTCATTTCTCTCCACCCCCCCCCCCCGCCCCCCCCCCCCCCCCCCCCCACCCCCCCCCCCACCCCCCCCCCCCCCCCCCCCCCACCACCCCCCGCCCCCCCCCCCCCCCCCCCGCCCGCGAGGAGAAGTCTCCCAGAGAACACTTTCCCCTTCTCAGTGTCAGATGTAATACGCTGGCTGCCCTCCTTTTCTCCTCTTCTATTTTATACTACTAGTTTGTTCTTTTTTCCTTTCGGACACCTCGTTCTTTAAATCTGCAACAGGAAGCTTTCCCCTTCCTTGATTAGAGGGCGTCATTCCTCCTACCGGCTGCGCGGGACTTTGTTGCGGCTCCGCTTTTCTCCGTCTGGCACTCTCATTGAAGGATTCCCCTCTTTCTTTGTGACGCTCGGACAAGACTCCTACGGATAAGTAGCCGCCGCAGAGAGAAATCTCCCCTCTTTCTATGACATATTCTTTTTTTTCCAACGTTCGCATGGAAGGAGCGTTTTTCTTCTATCGATATCTCGTATCAAGAAGGATTTTTCTTTTTTCCGTTTTTTTTTCCTCTCACCTAAGGACCTGGCGCCGCATTTATTTTGTCTTCTCTTTAATACACGCGTACCAAGGAGGACTTCCTTCTCTTTAGTACACTGCGGTCGAAGGAGAGTCGTGGTTCTTTTTATCTTGGGATCCGTTGTTGAGCAGATCACGCCGGTCGCATATCTTTCCTGAGTGACTCAATGCCTCTTACCCCTCCTCAACCGAGAGTAGTTTAAGTGGGTCTTTTCAATTCTAAGTGCAGGCATCGATTTAAAGATGGTAGAAAATCTGGCACTCCCTCCCCCCCCGGCTCTTTTTGTGTGATTATAACCTCCTGCTTTCCTTTGCGGGAACTCAACATGGTCCTTTGCCCGAAACAAGACAAGATCCCTTCTTTCTCCTCCACGAGATTAAAGGACTATTTCATCGTACTTTTTCGCCTATTTTTGCTTTTCTTCCCTTCTCGTTTCGGTGAAGTGAAATTTTTCCTTTCCCTTTCAATGAGCGTGCAGACGGAGGTGGTGCCTTCCCCACAAAACCCCTTACTCCGGAATCTACTTTAGGAGTCCCCCTTTTTTCCTGGCAGGCCAGTAGTAATGGGGACGTACTCTTATTCCTTTTCGGACAAGGATCAGGCGGATGGACTCCTCTCCTCTCCTCCCTCCCGCTATATGACCACGGGCTACCCTTCACTGGTTGATCGACGGTATTAGAGAAGGCGCCCCCCCTTTTCTTTTTCAGCGGAACTATGCGGCGCTGCTGCCCTTGCCCCCGAGGTCGTGATTTTACCTTGGGACCCCCTTTTGCCCCTTCTTTGGTGTTAGACATGAAATGACGCCTTTCCCCCCTGGCAGCCCATGTGGAGCAGATAATAGGCGTTTCCTCCTTTTTTCCTGCGCAGGTTTCGACTTCTTTTTCCTTCCTTTGAACTCTTTTTCCCTTCTCAAACCAAAATAATGGACGTTCCCCCTCCCTCCGGGCGCACTCGGGCTTCCCCTTCCGATTGACCCGGGGCGCGAATGATTTAGTTTCCCTTTTCTCGAGTGGGCAAAATTCCCCTCCTTTCCCCTTTTTTGCCTGTCATGAAGTACACCCTCTCCCCCCCTTCTTTTCTTTTCAGATCGCATCCCTTCCGGTCCCATTATCAGGCGCCGCAGGGGGAAGAAGCCCTCTTTTTTTTTTCTCACGTGGTAAATACGTAAGAGTCCTCCTTTTCTCTTAGTAGACTGAGCGGAATCGCGTTCTCTCTCTTCAAATCTCTTTTCCCCTGAATTTACGGTTGAAATAAGGATCCTCTCTTCCCTCTTCTTTATTTCCCCCATCTTATCGATGAGTATTTACTTCTTCTCCCCCCTCCTCCCTTCTTTCTTCTCCCACTTATCCAGCGGATGAAAGTGTCGTTTTGAAAGCCTTTCCTCTCGACCTTACGTCAGGCGCGCGTGGTAATTCCTTTCATTTTGTAAAAGGACGTGAGACATTTGAAACCGCGGCCGATTCGTCCTCTCCCTCCCAGGAGAGAGGAGTGCCTCCGGGTACTGTTTTTTAACGTCTGCGCCTGCTTTTCATGAGTTGGGATTGAGAACGACTTCTTTCCCCCCACTGCCCTTCGATTCGTAATGCCTCATCGTTTCTTCCCATTAAAGTCGCTGCACTTTCTCTTCTCTCTTCAATGTTGCCAGAATTAGTACCTTTCCCTTGTCCCCCTTCGCGGTGCTGGGCAAGGCGGCCCGTGCTGAACTTCCTTGCCCCTCCCCCTTCTCTTCCAGCAGAGCAGAAGCGGCCCCCGAAAGTAGTTTCTTTTCGAGCCCGTGGTGACAAAAGATTTCATCCCTCCCTTTTGCAGGAATAGCGGTCAGGCGTTTTCCCTCCTCCTTACTCTTCTCCATCGAAGGATCCTTTTCCTTCTAAGATCACCTGGCACATGCAGTAAGAGGTCCTTCCCCCCCTTTTTCCCACCCATGTCCAAATAGCCGTACTCTCTCCTTTCCCTCTCTGTATCACGTTGAGGAAAAAACCTCCCAGCTCTGCCCTTCCATTGACGCACCGAAAATATTTCCAACGTGATGAAACTGAACATCGCGCCTTTTCCTCGCAGGTAAATTCGTTGCCCCCAGACCCTGACTGGTTCCTCTTGCGGAACCCTATGTGATGCTCTCCCCAACTTAGTTCCTGACCGAGAATCCCCCCTCGACGATTGCCCTCTTTTTCCAGAAATGGGGACTCCCTATGATCTGCACTTCTTCCCTTCCAAACTAAACCTGTTTTCCCATTTCTTTCTGCCTAATAATGGAGCTCCCCCTTCTCCCGCCTCGCGACCGCGTGATAATGCTCACGGATCCCCCCTTGCCTCCCCACTGGACTTCGAAGGAGCCCGCAGTGGTAACGCGCCTTCCGGACCTGTCGTTTTTTTTTTGGATTCCGGGAAAAACGAATTTTCCTAGTTGCGTCGCAAGGTCCTTCCTTTTTACCGTCGTCTCGAAGTGAAAGAATTAGTGATCGAGATATCCTCAAACTAAGCCATCTTCAACGAGATTTCCGCAGATGTAGGCGCCAATTAATCGGCTGAGAACAGATCCTTCCTTCCCTCCTTTTCAATGAGACTGCGTGACGTCCCGTGCTTACATTGGATCCGGCAATGCGGACGTTATTTTCTTCCCAGCATGTGTGAAGTTTATCGCCCCCTTTTCTTCGCAGAGAATGAAAACGCCGAATCCCTTTCCTGGCAGTCTCAGTTGCTCCTCCTCTTTTTCTTTCTCTTTTTTAAGAATGAAGACTTTGTTGTTCTTCAGATACAAGTTAGCGCTCCCCTTCCCCTCTGAAACGGCCCGATTCAATTTGTGGCCTCTTGGTTACATTCGCTTTCGGAGTTGGGAGGCTCTCAACAAAGATATTCTCGAGCTCCCACTCCTTCCTCAAATTCAGGAGACTTAATTTTTCTACCCGACCGAAAGAAGATCATTTCAGTCGTCCATACAGCGGACATTCGGCTGGGAAAGAAGATCCCTAGTAGCCGCCCTCTTTTTGTTTAACAAGTTAGTCTTATTTATCGTTTTCCCTCTCGATATCTCGATTCCTACGCTTTTCCCTTTCCATCAGAACAAGGACGTTAGCTGTTCCTTTTCTTTCGGAATCCACGAGTAAACCGTCTTTTTTTTATTTCTGTCCTTAAAATACTGCGGGTCGCAGTCCGCCTTTCTTTTCTCTCGTGAGAGGGGGATACGGTGAAGCATTCTGTTTTGTGAGAGGCTTTTCCCGAGTGAAGCTGACGGAGTATTTTCTTTCAAGCAACAGGCGTCTTTTTTTTTGATGGCAAGTTGCTCGATTTCCCCAAGGATTTTCTTCCTTTTTGCCGCGGTGCAGATCACCTTTCGGTGCTTAATAATAACATTTGATCGATAAGAAATGGTGTTGGTTGACCTCTCTTGACTGGTGAGGGGGACGAGATTACCTTCCCTCCCCTGCCGGGGAGAGATGTTGTCCATCCATGCGTGGGTGACCTCGCGCAGCCCCTCTTCTTCCCGGATGAAGAAAGTTGTGCACTTTTCCTTGTTTTCCTCAAGTGAATTCCGGTCCTTTTTTTCTCGCAGTAAGGCTATGTGGAAATGGTTTTTGGTGGTAAGGGAAGAGTAGTCATTTTTGCTCCCTCCACTTTCTGCCCCTTCGGAAAAGGATCAGGCGCTGTCGCCTCTTTTACCTGTCGAAAGATATTGGAACAAGTGTCCTTTGGCGTTCTTGTTGTCACCAAGGGCTCGCCTTCCGGTGGTACTTCTCGTCTCCCCTTTCGGTCGGATGGGAAGCGGCTTTTTGTTTTTTTTCCTTGGTCCTTGGACTTAAGAAAGGGCCGTCCCTTTCTCCTTTTGTTGGAACATTGACCTGACTCCTCAGGAAACCTGCAGACCAGTTTTTCCTCTCGGCGTGTCTCCCTATTTGCGGGTCGACTGCGTGTACTTCTTTGCACGGTGGCGAGGAGCAGCCCTCATTTTTTTTTTCCCCCCCTCATGGACGTTGAACCAGCCCTCATGTCTCCCTTTCCGGCCTGTATGGCCGAGGAAACGGGTGTCTCTCAGGACGACGCCCGCTCTTTTTTCCATTCGAATAGGCCGTTTTTCCCCTCCACTTTTTTTCCAAGGGGGAAGGACGATGTGTCATTGAAAGTAAAACCTCTCTTTCCCTTTCTACTTCCACGATAGCCATCCCGATTTGCCCCCCTTCCCCGGAAGCTGTCCCTTTGTGACGACGAATTAGCTCGGGGCTTTCCCTACGTCCTCTATCCGCAAGGGTAATCGGGAGTTTCAGCCTATTTTTTTTCCTCCTAAGACTGAGTTTCACCTTACCTCCCCTCCTCCGAGTTGTTTCTCTCTCTCCTTCACTCTCTTCCTTTCAGGAGAAATACCGAGTCAACCCTTTCGTTTCCCCCCCAAAACAATACGTATTTCCCTTCTTCTCTCTCCCCTCGGAGCCTGAGAAAGAGGGATGACCGTGTTTGGAGATAGGTTGCATCTTCCTCTTCATCTCCGTTAGGTAACTTCATACTTGTTTCCAAGGGTGAGACTTTTCCCAAACTATTTATTTTTCCCCCTGCGCGAGGAGGAGTAATTATCTTTCCCCCCGGTAATCCCTTTTCATTGCTCTTCGCGAGGTGTCTTCCCTTTTTTTTTAGTCCTATGAGGATGCTCCTCGACCACCTTTTCCTCCCCCCTCCCTTCCGAAAGAGAATAAAATTAGCGACCGCCTCTCCCCCCCCCATGGTCGGTGCGCCTTCCCTCATTCCGTCACACCCCGTAAACGAGAGGGCCTGGGTCACTTCTTTCTTCCTCATTCCATACAATCACGGGAAACACCCCCCCCCTAGAGCGAGCTCCCCGAAGCAGGCCCTTTCCGCCCCTTTCCTGAGATAGACCGTCTCTCCTTTTCCCCCCGCAGGTCACGCACCCATCTTTTCCCCTTTTCAGAAGAAGGTCCTTGTTCCAGACGTTCTTCTTTCTTCCTTGTCCGGAAAGGGCAGAGATTTCCTCCGCGTCCCGGCCCCATGACGGAATAGGCTGCCCCCCCCCCAAGGTACACATAGCTTTTTCGCGCAGAAGCTGGATCCTTCCCCTTTACCCCCGTCGCCGTTTTCTGCAGCGGACGCATGCCACTTCCCCCCGAAACGAGGGAAAAAACGCTGTCTCCCTTCACTCGCTCTTTTCTCTCTGGGAATTAGTGCCCAGTCCCTTTTCTCGTTCGGAGACCCGACACCATGTGCTTCCCCCCCCCTGTCTCGTGCGGAATAATGTGAGAATTCACCTTGAGCGCCCGCTTTCCATTTTTTTTTATTCTCTGCTCTTCATTTTCCCTCCCCTGGCAAAAAGTAAAAGTACTCTCATCTTGAATAATAATGTATCCTCTAAAGACTTGAACCTCATCTTTTCTCCCCTTATCTTCCTCTCCCTTATTAAAATAACTTTCCCCACCTTCCTTCTCCTGCGAAAGAAGTGGTACGCTCCCTTCCTACCAGTAAGAGTAGTACTCGTGGATTCTACTCCTATTCTCCTTCTTCGACCGGTAATTTAGTTATTATTCCCCCCTTCGAGAGAAGTGAAAGCCTCCTCTCCCTCTGAAGAGAAAAGATCCGTCTCTAAAAGTTGTTTCTCTCTCTCTTCGTCTACCTTCATCGGATGGGAAACAGTCTCCTTTTCTGAGGAGGGCCATGATTGCGTAGCGATCTCCCTTCGGTCTCTGCAATGAGTGCGTGATTCGTCGCCTCCCTCCTTGTGTGCAGGGAGGCCGTCAAGAAAGACGCGCGATTCCTTCCCCCCGAGAATCAATTCCGTCCCACCCCCCTGCTTTTAAGATGTAATAAGGCGGCTCTTCCCCTTCTTGCCTCCTAATAAGTTGTTGTTGTTGTTTCCCCCCCCCAGTCTCCGCTCGTCCCCCTTTTCCCATTCCGATTTCCATTTACGTGCCATTGATTCGAGGCTTCTTCCCCAAGCGCTTTCGTGGGGGCTCCCTTCCCACCTCTCCCCCTGAGCGAAGAGAATCAATCCACTCCTTTTTTCCTTCGACTTACATGGTGACTCCTCCCCCTTCCGGATAATTGAAGCAGCAGATTTAGAAAGATCGTATCTGTTCATCCCCTCCTTTTCAGCGAAAGCGGAGTCTTCCCAAGTTCGCATCTCTTGGCTAGGCAAGCATCGCTATTCCTCTATAAAGCCGCGCTTTCATCTTCCTTTTCCTCACGAAAGGATTCCTCCGCAAGTCTCGGGCGGGCATTTTTCTTCTTTCTTCCAACGGGTTTTCCTCGGGACGGGTACCACTTTGGGTCGCCCTCCGGTAGTGTTTTTTTGTGAGCGTGGGTCTCCTGTTTCCCCCTCCGAGATGAGGGGGAGGCTTTCGAGTTGAATCCCGTCTCTTCTTTCCCCTCTCATGGAAAAGAACCGATTCTTTTTTTTTCCCTTTTTCTCAGTGAAGAGATCTTTATGGGAGAAAAGCGTGGAAATGGTGCGATAACTTTGGTATCCCCGTTTATTTCCCTTTGGACTGATAAGAAAATTTTGTTTCTGCAAGAACCTGAACCCCAAGGCTGTTTTCCCTCTCCCCGGAGAGGTCATTGTCTTTCTTGCAGTTCATAAGGAGTGGGTGCCCCTTCAATGTGGGAATGCCGGACCCAAGTACTGCCGCACGTCCTCTTGTGATGATAAACGTGATCCTTTTACGCTTATGTGGAAATTTCTTTAAGAGTACCGTCATGGTTTTTTCCGACGCGGATCATCTGCTGCCATTTCCGGACACTTTTCTCCGATATGAAATTGCCTGACCTCCCCCAATGGGTGAGTGACTCTTTTCCCCCTCGACGGTACTGATCGCCCTGCGGACGTTTTTCCCTGGGTGATGTGGGTTTTCCCCAAGCGGAAGATTACGGAGCGTTCTTTTTGA
>Ga0179591_1293738_pt1 | contig 22656 bp, 22 predicted proteins | sample CZOMad2_1_08_16f_FD_182891 | JGI IMG/M metagenome (GOLD analysis project Ga0179591, IMG submission 182891) | Vadose zone soil fungal communities from Angelo Coast Range Reserve, California, USA - CZOMad2_1_08_16fungal (PacBio error correction) | ecosystem: Environmental > Terrestrial > Soil >... | reverse complement strand
ACCCTTACGGTTGTCGTTGTCCGATTTTAGCTCCAGGTTCCTTTCCTGTAGCCCACCTTCTTCAGTCTAGCAGTCGATCACGCTCCCCTTTCGTCCATCCGCAGCCTTTAAGTTTCTCAGCTGGTCCCCAGTTCTCGCAGCAGTCCTGGTCGCCCTTGTTTCAGCGCTCCTGTCCTGTCTCCACCCTAACCATTAGTATCTACCTCTTTTTTGCACATCACCCGATGTGTATCCCATGGAGACCTACCCTAGTACTCTTTCTTTTGAAATCCGTTTCCTGACAAGGATTAAACTTCATTTCCTCTCTCTCCCATTAATATGACAGTACTCACATTCTTGGCACGACTCGACGCATCTGTACCAGGGCGGGTCGAGGCAAGGTCAATCCTCGTTTCTTCCTGGCTCCAGAGAGTACGTCTCCCCTCTCTCTTTTCATCCCACTTGATCCTTATTGGAGGTTACGACCCCCAAGCCTCACACCAGAAGATCCGGCTCGCTCCACGAATTTGACCACAATACAACCACTCCTGCAGCTCTTCGATGAGACAACAATGCTTTTTTACCTGTTCGACTCTGTATCTGATTTCTTCTCATCTCTTTAGAGTGCACGCTCCTGCGCGTTTTACCACCTTTGTCTCTTATGACCGAACGACGCCACCTCCTGAACCCCCCAAGCCCCCAAGTCGGACCTGTGTTCATTTGTAGCCGTTCCTTTGTCTCCAGTTATTTTTTTGAAAATAGAAGATGCCATTCCCCCCCCACTCCCGCCCGATTTTGCGGCATCCCCTCTTCCCCTAGCATCCAAGCTCGTTTTGTTCTCTTGTCTATACAACCTCCCTCCGGCATAATCACCCCGCTCAATGTAGACCCCCCGTTCCCCAAGTTCCCTCTTGTTCCTGACCATTCGCCAAGTTTTTCGACGACAACTTCGTCCTTTTTCTTGATTATATTGAGGAATGCTGACTTTGTTGCTCGCAATGGTTCAAATATTTCTTCCGTTATCGTCTGCTATTTCACCCCTCCATTCTCCTGGTTTGTTCCCGCCGTAGTTCATGCAGCTCACCCATCATCCGATCGGAATTCCCCTGTACCTTTCCTAGATTTCCCCCCCGGTTTGGCTACTGCTCTTCGTGCCCCCTTGCGTTGCCTAACGTCTTTTCCCTAATATCCCCCCCAACCACCCCCCCCCCCCCCCACCCCCCCCCTGCCAGGATCCAACTTTCCCTACTTCCCAGTCGTTGTCCGTCAACTCCTCTCCTAGAAGGAATTCAGACTCGAGTGCTCCGCGCTTATTGAACCTGTCGCATTGCTCATTCGTTTCTCTGCTAATCGAACGCGGCCTACCTCTGTGACCCAGGAGGATGCAAGACTCTTGCATCCTGGCGTCCTCTTTACAGCTGACACTTGCGGCGGCCGATAGCCGAACGTTCTCGGTCCAACGCCTCCCTTCTATACCTCTGCCTCTTTAGTCTGCGTTTTCCGCGATGACTCCCTTGCGCTTCCGTCCGGCCCACGCTTCCTTTTGATCCCGTCCTCTTAGGCCCTCGCTTTTTAGTCTTTTCTGCCCCTTTTTCGTTCCACACAGTTGCCCCAAGAGGACCCCTTCTGATTATGACAGGTCTCCCAGTTGTCGGTCTGACGATCCTTTTTCCTCGCCCATCTCGTCATATGATTTTTTCCCCGCTGGCCGAACTGGGCTCAGAGCCGCTTCCCCCTCTTTTTTTCCCGCCTCGCAAGCCGAGTCTCAACACCGCCTTTTCCGCTCTTGTTCCTTTCGGAAATAGCTTCCCTCCGTCACTCCTTCCACCGGATCGATCGGTTGTCCTCCTCAAGGATTCTTATTGAGCCGTTTTTCGATTAGAGCCGCCATTAAGGTTCTCAGTTCGACTGATGGGCCCTTAGGAAAGCCCACTTGAAGACTTTGGTGGAAGACCCGGCAGGTGTGATTTATTTTTTGTGAAACTTATGCTTTGCGTCCCCAGACGGGTATCCCCGTCTCCTTCATCCAGTACTCAGTACGGGCGCTCTTTCCCTGGCGTTCAGCACATGGTCCATTTTACAATCATATCCTTGTCGTTCCTCTACGATCCTAAAACAGACCGTCCCCCCTGACCAATCCGTTCGTAAGATACGCTTTCGAGTTGTCTTTCGACGACAGCTGCGCTTCTCCGCTCTTCTTCCAGAAACGCGCTGTCCCATCCATGAACTCTCCATCTCCCCGCCTTTTGGGAATTGCAAACTTTTGGGGTTTTTCATCTTTGCAATACTCTCCCATTCCATCTTTCCTTATAGGTTAGATCCTGTTGCAACCCTTGACAGTCTTCTTCTTGTGTTTGTACAGATCACGATGATACGACCACCACAGGCGATTTTTTTCCCCCAACCCCCGATTTTTGTTAGTACCCTTTTCTCCTCCTTTTTGTTTGATGATGACGGTGAAGATAGCCTTTCCCCCCTTATGTTCATCTAGCACATACCCTACTTCCCCTCCCTGCTATCGCTTCTAATCCGCTTCCCTATTATTTCTGATCTCTGCCTATTTCCCACTGCTTGCCCTCTCCGGTCTTCGCAGTTATTTGTGGTCATCTCCCTCCGACCCCGTCCTATGTAATGGCTTGCTCGATTTTAGTCCCTCCTTTGCTTCCTTGCCGGATCCTCGTTTGGGACGATCGTTCTATATCCCTCACCCTACTAATTGAAGTGTGGTCGCCCGCTCCTGCTTTTTTCTTTTCCCAGCTTGTGCAAACGTCGTTCTTTTTCCTATTCCCTTTTGCTTCTATTTTAGGTGATCATCAAGTGCTTGCCCAGCCTCAACGGCTTAATTGGTCCCGTTCCACCCAATCTTTCATAGAGTTTGTCCTTAGGTTGGTCAGCCTGTTACTTTATCTGAATTTTCGCAACCCTTCTCCTTTGACCACTCTAAAGGAGGCTTTCAGTACGTGTTCGTTTGTTATTTCCTCCGCTGATCCCGACAGGCGAGCCTCCGTATTAGCGAATTCCCTGCTGTCCCCTCACCACCTCTTTTCTCATAAACGTAATATTCGGTTAGTTGTGATTAGGGTTTTTGTGTGGATTTCCGCGGGGGTCTTGTCAATCGTATCTTGCCCGGCGGGTTTTGTCTGGGCATTCCATGTTCGCTGGTAGTCGTCCACGTATTGTCGTGTGTGGGATTTAAAGCCTCAGAGGGTTCCGTCGGCCGTGACCTCACATGTGCACGATTGGAATCTCTTCAGAATTCCTAGGTTTCCCCCACTCATCTTTTAGGCTTCGGTGTCCCATAGTCTACCTCTATCGACGTACTGTTCACCTTGCCCTTTGACGACTGTTTAGGCCGTGGGATAGTGGGTCTTCTCCCCCGCTTCTTTTCGAATCGAGACGTCTCCCCATACCGATCCTGTCTGGGGCGAGGTTCGCGTCTTTGTTTTTGCACCGAGCCCCAAACGCCACTTTTCGTAAAGGCTTGACAATCGGTCCTTGGCAGTTTCTTTCCATGGGGGCCATCTTTCGTTGTCGTGCTGAGCGGCGTCCCCTTCTGCTCATTCCGCCTTTGCAATCTCCGATCATCTCAGTATTTTCCCTCCTTGATCCCTTTTTGATAAACACTCTTTCCTTCCGTTTTCTTCCCCATCGCCTCCTTACCTCTCCAGCCATAAGCGGACGCTTCTCTTTTCCTTTCTGAGACCTTTGAATTCTTCCTCTTCTCCATTTTTCCTTGCATTAGATTGGAGCTTTCTTGCTAGTCTTTATGAAGGATGTCCGGTACGGTTACTCTTCTGGGGCTTGGGTGATCGTTACCCTCGACTCCATGACCTATTCACCTTCTGAGCAGCTCCTTTACTCTGAGACCACTTTGCCTTTGGTCAGGGTGGTCTGCCTCGCCGCGGTGTCATATTCTTCCCCCCCTATCTCGATGTGATCCGCCCGTGGTGGATCACTTTGTTTTGAATGAGCAATTTGTTTTTGTGGTTCTCTCAATGTTTTGAATCCACTACTTGTTGAGTAGTCCTATAATATTCGCGCGAATAGGTCTGTGTTCCCCAGCCTTCTTTTTTTTCATTTGCCTCCTGTTCTTCACCCTTTTCATGGGATATCGCGATTTGCGACGTTCTCTCTTTCCCACTGTATCCGGAATTTTTCAGCCTCCCCCTCCTCCCTTCTTGCGTTGCACTATGGTAAGTTATACCAACCATCTTTTTTCTTTGGGTCACTTGACTTGGGGTACTACACGCCTCATTGTTTGTGATTTCGTGAGGTGATTTGGTAAGTCGTTTATCCCGCCTCGTTAGAGTTCGTTTCCTTTTTGTACGTCCGTCCTTTATTTAGACGCCCTTCTTTTTTTTGTTTCCTTGCATCCTTCGATGGTGTTTTGACGGTATTAAATCGCACGATTCCCCCCTGCCCGCCCTTCCTTCGAGCTTTTTCTTTTTGTAATGTATGTCTCCGTTTCGGGCCTCTTTCCTGGAGTGATACGCGCCAGTCATCTGTTTTTCAGTTGATGTTTCCCTCCCACTTGCGCTAATCGCGTGCAGTTACGCCCCCTCTTGGTTCTTTTCCCGTTCGTCCAGTCTTTTTTTGCCTGGTTTCAATCGAGCCCATTGTTCTTAGCTTCCTATCTTTCTTTTGGTATTCATCGTGCTTTTTCTTTCTGCGAAGCTTGCGTATCTGTTCTCCTTATCCCACACTTGTGCGTTTTACTAAAAGCTGCGATGCAACCGTCTCTCATGCTGTCCTTTTCTCGTTCCCGGTGCTTGGCCATATTGGGTGGGCCTCTTGCTTCAGATGTAATTGCTCACTTTTCCTGACGTCTGCCCGACGAGGAGTTTCAGCCGTGTCCCCACTGTGCCACTAGCGTCAGAATGTTTAGAACTCGTGGAACCGAGGTCTGGTATTCTCTCAGTTTACTGGAGGTACGAGCTTGATGGTATCCACGCTCTATCTTATCATGCGGAGTCCCCTGGGTCCTTATTGTCTGTCGTCCGTTCCCCTCTTTGCTTCTCCAAAGTTTCAATCCTCAATGTTGCTTAGTTTTTTCTGCGAGATCACCTCCCCCCTTCTCCTTTCGAGGGACTCCCCCATAGAGTTGTTTTCTGCCCTTACTTCCTACATTTTCGAATTGCAAAGCGTTCCCTATTGCCCTTTCCTTCTTTTAACTTTTTGGGCTTAGACTCTCCTTTCCGGCATCCGTCGAATCTAGAAGATATCTCTCGTCCTTTTTACTTTGCTCTTTTCTCTGTCCATCTGCCCCCGTTTCTACGATTTACTTGGAGCACTTTCTCGGCATTTTTGGTGGGTCGTTGACTTGCTGTTTCTCGACAGGAGACTCGACTCTTTATTGGCCTTTAAGGCGGTACTCCTCTCCAGATACTGTGTTCTTCCACGTCCCTCCCTTACCGCTTCCTTGATTGTGCGCGTTACCCGGTCTTTTGTTATTTAAGATTCAGCCAGTTGCGCACCTTTCGTCTCCGAAGATGCCACGCGGATGAGCTGATCCGTTTTTCGTGGAGTTTTTTTCACACGATCTTGGGGTCCCGGGATCTTTTCCGTTATTTCTTATAGATTATCCTTGAAATGCGGCGGGCGCTTTGGTCTCCTTTCTTCCGCACTGATCCTCATCCTTTCTTTGTTTTCTTTTGGTGCGATATTTTTTTTATCTTTTTGGTTCAGACTAGAACGTCTCAGATCATTCCGAAGATGTCGTATTCTTTCGCCCAACCTTCCTTTCTCTTCTGGAATATTGTCATCCTCCTTGTTATTGCCCGGGTCCAAGTCCCTCCCCGGTGATCCATGAGACACCGTTTTCTCCCCCATTTGCTTCACACGGGTATGTGGGTTGGAGCTAACACTAAATCCCCGCCTGGCTTTCTTCTTTTTTGGCGTTCCGGTATTCAGCTTTTTCCTCAGTGTCTCAGACACTCTCCTCTGTCGCGAAAGCGCCACGTGTCGGTCCTGTTCTTTTGTAGAGGTGAGAGGCTGCTATATCATGGGACACACGTTTTTGCATTCGGTTCACTCCTTTCCCTGATACATCGATTTTTGAAGCCGTGGCTGTCGTTGCCTTTCTGGCCTCGTCGCCCTCATGCTCGTCTCCGTTCGGTTTTTCTCTAGCGATGCGTCTTAGTTCTTGCCCACGATGGTCCGATAAAGGCGGGGCGTCGTGGGCTCACGCTCACCAACACCCTGCCGCATTACATTGCTGATGGAGGTCCATCTTCTTCCGACGTTCCTCCCTCTGTTTGGCCAGGTCGGTTGTTTTTTGTAAAGGTTCTCCTCACTTGTTTGGTCGTCCTTATGCCAATTCGTCACTGTCTGACCCGCTCGTGGCATATTCCTTCTCCTTCTGGATATTTTGGATACAATATGCGCGCATGTTTCTCTTCCCTAGTGCTTTCCTGCCACACAGTCTAGTAGTATGAATACTCCTCTGCTGATCTCTCTAGGTCTTGCTACGCTTGGCGTTGCTTTCCTTAACTTTTATTTGAAAGCCCAGAAGATGTTCGAACTTCTCCCAGACCAGAAAATCATTCAAAATTACGTGTTTCTCCCCACCGTGCGTATGTTGGTATGAGTCGGGCTCCGTCTTTTGTCTCTGTCCAGGCTTAGAAGTGCTGTATCTTACTCGTTCATTGGATTTGCGAGACTCGATTTTTATCTCTACCCCCCCGCCCTTCGAGTTTTACCTGTATTACCAGCTCTCAAATATTTGTTAGTTCTTCACCTCTGCCTCCGAGTTTAGGATGCCTCGCATTTTTTCCTCTTTTGGATAGAGTGGGATGCACTCGTCTCCCAAACATCCAATATGCGGGCTTCATATTTTCATGGATTTCCCACTTTGCCCCTACCTTGAGGACTATCTTCATTTGAGTACGACCTCTTTTCGTCAAGGGTCATTTTCTCCTCCAACCCTTTCCAGATGTTCTCGAGGAAACTCGTCTCTCAGATTTCTCGCTCTTTCTTCTACCCACTGGTGGATCACCTAACAATCTCTATTTTTCCCTCCCGTTGTGTGTAGGACCTTTTCGTTTCTTGCCGTTCCTTTATCTCTCCGGTAAGAGAGAGAGCTCCAGTCTCTCAGTACTTTCTTGTTCAGTTCCCCACTAGAAATTGTAGCCTTGAAGATGAAGGTCGCCTCTATTTGTGCTTTCGTGACTCTAGTCATTCTTAGAGTTGTTACTGGAAGTACTTCCATCTTCTTATTTGAAAACATTCCTTGGATGGGGTGGGGGGGGTTTTCCCCTGTGTCCTCTGGTGTTGTTGTTGGTGTTGGGAGGTAGGTGGTTTTTTTTTTTTTTGTGGGGTGTGGGGGGGGAGGCTGTTGTTTGTTTGTTTGTTGTTTTGGGGTGTTTGTGTTACCGGGTTAAACGATCACCGCTCTCTCTATTCTTCCTACCGATTTCCCTGTTTCGCGTCTGTCGCTCTACGAGCCGGAAATTTTTGGTTTCTATTTTCGACTTGAATTTGTTGTTTTCCGGTCCCGTCTCGGCATCCACGAAGAAGCTCCATCCGTTTTCCCCACGTTCACGAAGCGGCGTGTGCCGCTTTCCAGTACCTATACTCTATTAGTCTATCGGAACCCCTAGACCGTTGATGATCACTTCATTTGACTTTCCAGCGCTGGTCGATTTCTTGTTGCTCCTTCGTTGCAGAGTAGCTCGCGCTCTCGGATGGAGCACTTCTTCACATTTCGGTCTTACGATGTTTTTAGTGACTTCTTTCTTGTGAGATTTAAGCTTTTCTTTTTTTTTCTGTCGTTCATCTGAGCGATCCGGCAGTCCCTATGTGCTTCCGCCTCGCTCGAGCTTCCGATCATGCTTGTTGTTCCCTGGCTTACGTTCTTTCCACAGCCCTCTTCTTCTCGCCTCCGACGAAGCTTTTCGAAACCTATTGGGCTGTCCTTTTCCCTTACCTCTGTTAGCTTGTCAGCTGCCTGGTGAAGTTTGTTTGCGTCAGGCGTCCCCAACCATTGACGTCGCTGGATCTTTTTGTTTGTGCTGTCATCCTTATAATCAGTGACGCTGAGGAGTCCCTCTCATCTTCCCCTTCCCTGTAGTGCCTTCCTGAGCGGTATGTAGGCAAACGGTGACCTCCTACTTCTCTACTTCCTCTCTGCACCTTAGGCCTTCCTGTATTTTTAAAGTGGAAACGGCGCGTCCCCGCTTTTGTCCCTAAGGTCTCTAAGTCTCTCCTTTTCTCGCTCACTCTCTTCGCGGCCAACTTGTTGAGCTTTCGCTTTACATGATGTGAGCGTTGTGTCCTTGGCCTGAAGACTTCGTTTCCATTGATTGCTTTCCCCTCCTGCCAACCTTTTGTTTTTCTTTGTGAATCTCATCACCCAGAACCTTAGTGGGATTCTTCTTGTGAGCTTCGGTGTTTTCCTCATTGTTCCCTCACAGTCGTTTTGTTCTGTTGGATTTAAAATTGCCCCTAGTTTGCTTCGCATTCGCCACACAGGCAGTTTTTCCTCATCCCTATGTCATATGCTTCAGCCTTCTCCTGTCCCCGATGCGTCCAAGACCATCAACTCTCATCCCTTGTCCGCGCCCCTCAATTTGCGTTTTCTCTTCTCTGGCCTTTTTTTATTTCTTCCATCGCCCTAATCTATTTAACTGAGCGTCTTCCCGTTGTCTTTTTCCCATCCGGTTTACCCGAGCCTTCGGGTCGTCCCTCCCATGAAAGTCTTTAGTCTTTTTTCATCATTTTCTCCCTCAGATCGTCGGGCACGTTGCATTCTGGCATACCCGCAGGGCGACTCTTCGACTGACAGTCTTTGAAGGGCTTTAGGTCGCTATCCGTTTTTTTTTCTTGCGTTTCTTAGCATGTAGCTCGCTCTGTTCTTGTCGGTTTCTCACGTAAAGCCCGCCCCCCCCAACCATGTGCCTTCTGCTTTACTTCATCGCTTCTACCGCATTTTCTGTGGCACATTGGTCGATTGACGTCCCTTTCGCCTCGAGCGAGAGTTCGACGCTCTCTGCCCGGCCGTTTTGTTTATAGTGTCGTTAGGTCCTTCCCCCCTTTGAGTTCGCTTGCATGATGCTGGAGTGGTGGGGTGTGTGGTGATCTTTTTCGGTCGCGACACATACTGATGATTCTCTTTTTTCCCCCACTTATTTTCATTTCCTATGTCCCTCCCTCCCAGGCTCAGCATCAGTCAGGGCTGCTGCTTCTGTGCCCTTGGGTCAATTGTCTTCTCACCATGTACCCTCTTCCTTGTGAAAATGCCCTAGTCTAGTCGCCTGCTGCTGCGTCACGTCCCCTCCTAGTTGTACCTTCTTTCGTCCTTTTTCACATTTTGTCACTGTAGCTCAATGGGGCACATCCGGCTACAATACCAGCCCCATCGTCAGTCCAGTCTACCCAATTGTTCGCCCCTGACACCGCGCTGCCCTCCGTTGGCTTCGCGGGGAAGGCTGTACCAGCGCTCTTGTTGAAGGCCCGCAGAGTCTGCTCATCCTACCTCGGCAAGTCGTTCCTCTGCTCTTTTAGATAGCCCCCAGCCCGACCAAACAATAGTCCCTACCTCCTCCACCTGGTTTCATTTCTTCTCCCTTGTCAAACTACCCAAACTGGCTGACCCCCCCCCCTAACCCCTCCCCCCATCCCCCCCCTTCCCACCCCGTCCCCCCACCCCCTCCCCCCACCCGTCCCCATACCCCCCCCCCCCCTTCACCACTGGCGCCGAGCTTCATTGCACCCACCTGGCGATGCATCCTTCGTGAATTTTTTGTTTTTTTTTCCCTCTTCATGCCGACCGTCTTTATCCGGGAGTCTCAGGTTAAGAGCGTACCTGACCTGCTCTTTCTCTCTTACACCTCCGGTTGTCTCGGTGCCGATGCGTTAGAAACCCGCCAGTTGAACCCCCGCGGCATTTTTCTTTTGTTCTCTTGCTAGTTCTTTCTTTATTGCGGCTTTTCTAATGGATTTTTTGTCATAATCGCCACCACCCACCACACCTCTTGTGAGTGTGCGCAAATCTCCTCGCTCTTTTCATAGGATACATAACACTTTTTCTTGTTACCCGAAGTCAAGGACAGACAAGCAATTCGGCGCTGAGACCAAGTGACCCCTCCCCTTCGTATTCCTGCTCTCCACCCATGTCTAAAACCCTTGCGTCTTTCAAGAGCTCTCCTTGCCCTCACCTGGCGTCCCTGGAAGCGCTGCCTCCTTTTTGCCTTTTTTTGCGTTCTTGACTATTCCTTTCTCCGCTGTAACCATAAAATGCGCGTATTGTTTATCCCCCGACAGCTCGTCATGTGCACGGAACGTTCCCTCTGCCTTCCCCCCTTTTCATCTGATCCCCCGACCTGATTCCACCGAGTTCTTTGTGATCCAGCTTCTTTTTGCTGGCGATTCCCTCCACCTGCGTAGGCCTACCTTACCTTCCTACTAAGCCTAGGCCATTCACGATCCCTTTGGTACGTAATCGCCTACGCATGCTTCCATGATGCCTTCCGAGGCGCCTCGCCTCCCCATTTTAATGAATTTTCCTCCTGTTTCTCATTCCTTTAGCTCCTCTGCCCTCTACGCCGTCCTATCGGTGTTTTCCCCCTTTTTATATCAGCGCTCTTCCTTGCCCGAGATTGTCAGCGCGCATCCTGAATCGCGCTCATCCACGGAGTTCCTCTTGCTAAGCCGACATGCGCTAGTCTGAGGATTTCTTTGTCTGTTTGCTGTTTCCTTTCGGCTTTGTTTGGGTTTTGTTTTTGTTTTGTTTCTTTTTTTTGTTTTTTGTTGTTGTGAGGATCTTTCACGCGATTCCGGCGAAAACGTGAGAGGTTTTGCCCTTCTCCAGCTGGCCGATTTGCTACAAATTTTTAGTTCGTAATTAGGAATTACTTGACCTCGCCACCCGTTTGCACCCCTCTACCTTCCCCATCTGGAGTCCTGTGACCCCCCAATCTTATCGCAATCTCTTCGTGGATTGGACCAGTCTTTCCTTGCCTGCGCCTGCCCTTATATGACTCTCCTCTTTCAGCCCTGCCACCCGACTGACCATTCTTCATCGTTCGTGCCTCTTCCGCGTACTTTGGTCGTCTAGTAAAACCCGTCTGATGTTGCCCTTAGATGTGTGTGAGAGATTGTGTTTGAACACTATAGCCTAGTTTGCAACCTAATATACGCGCAACACGGATTATTTCTTATTTCCCATCTTATTAATTATGTTTTTCAGCCTGGCAGTTCGTCCTTGTTCGCAGGTACAGTTCCTCATTGCCCCTTGCACTTCTTGTGTGGGTGAAATGCATTTGCTTTTAGAGGTGGGGGTGGGGGGGGGGGGATATTTGGGGGTTCATCCCCATTCTATCCGTCCCCAACCCCTTTGCCTTGCCGTCCGTGCGATTTGACTGCCCTTTTGCCCTGATCGGTCTTTGGGTATGCGCCACTTTCCCACCTGCATTGGACCACCAATTCCCCCTCCATCCCACTGTGTCGTTGAGATGTAAGACCCCCATTCTCCCACTTCCCGATCCGTTGCCCTGCTTGAACGTAAGAAGCCGCTTGTCTTGATTCTCTCGGGTGGTGAACAAACCCCCCTTCTCTCCCGGCCTTCTTTGACCACGCTCCCGCATTTCATACCTCTATTTCTCGCCCGAGCCTCGGTCAGAAAGCTGATTGGCCGCTTTCCTCCTGTGTCTAATGTCGTTTTTTTGATCTCGCCGACACCCCTAATTCGAGGTCTGATCTTTTGATATCGTAAAGTTGTATCCCTTGTTCCGACCTCTTGCCCCACTCCCTTCCCTGATCTTCCTTTCCTGTTGTTGTCTGAGCAGATCATGACTGGGCATGCTGTCCCGCTTGTGTGGCGGCCCCATCTGGCAGTTATGACCCCTACGCCCTGCAGAGTCCTGACACGCATAGTTTCCCAGCGTTCTTGACTTTCTTGAATTCCTCTAATCTTACCCTCCACCTCTTTTCTCCCGGCTGCTTCCGGCCGTGATCATTCCTATGTTGGGTTGATCGCCTTTTGCGCTCCAGACGTCATCTGTTCCGTCCTTTGCACGTCTGGATGATGTCGCGCTCAATCTTTTTCGGTCCCTTGCCCGTCCCTTCCAGTCAGCACGTCTTGTTGATTTTCAGCCGTCCTCCCTGTCATCTTCCCCCGCGCCAGGGGTGATTTTGTCTGTGGCGTGGTGCACAGGCGATCCCTTTTTCCCCCTCACTATTCTCGGCTCCTATGTTGTAACCGGTGCCTTGACTTCCCAATCGTGCCTTTTTCTCTCGAAGTGTAAAACCCTCGCTTCCCATTTATTTCCGAACCCTTTTCCTCTTGTTGCGATCTTGCCCTCCCTAGCCTAGAAGGCTGTCGCATTGCATCTTCTATCTCCTACCTCCACCCCTCTTTCTCCCCCTTCCAATCGGTGACTTGCACGTCCTTGTTTTTCCTCTCTTTTTTTCCCTATCGAAATCACTTCCCCTTCCTGCTGTTTTTCCGAGGACGACCCTTTCTGTTTGGTGCAGACGCGATCGATCTCACTGAATTCTAGCTCTTCTGTTCAGTTGTCTAAACTCCACTATTCGTGGACCGATTCCAGGCACGGACGACGTCCTCTTTACCTCTCTTTTCCGACTCTTCTTGGACGTCAAATCAATTAGTCTTCCTTGCCCGTGTGTGTCTTCCTAGTTTTCCTATTCAGTGCGCTTTTACTGTTCTCCTCCCTGACTACGCCGGTTTTTTCCACGGGAAGGTACCCCTGTTCCTCTTTTCGCGCTTGTACTAATTTGCGCAAACTCCCGGCACACTAGCGTCTTTTTCCCCTCTCTGTTTAAGAGCGATTCTAGGGGCTTTCTCAGAAGCTTTCTAGTTATGTCTTCATATGTCTACGGTGCTTTCTCTTTCATTTTGATTTTCCCTGATGCATTGCTTGCTCGCGTTTGTTTTTTCTCCTTCTGCCCCCCCTGCCCTTTGTCGCTTATATGCCCTCCCACCTCGACCTGGATTCAATGGTCTCTCTTTTTCTCTTTTCTTTACCGGCGCTTTCCTTCCGCATTGTATATTTTTGTTGAGTGCTTTCTCGCAATAGGCATTTCTACCTTGTTTCCTCTCCTGTCCATTTCGAGGCAATTCGAAACGGCCAGAGGGCGATTTCGCGGTGGCGCAATTCTCTCTTTTTTTCACTTTTAGAGACAGGGACCTTGGTCATCCCTTTAAGCTGAATTGGTTGCCCTTTTGCCAATTGCACTTCCTTACTGGCTTGTAGTTTCACGCATCCCCTTTGCCTCTTTAGGTTTGAGGACCCAAGCGCTGATTTTCCATCTTGCTAGTCACAATGTATCCTCTTTTCAGGATCTGATAGACTATGCCACCCTTCTCCCCTTCTAGGCTAACGCCTTCCCTCATCAGGCCTACCCACCCTCGGTCCTTTGGACTTGGATTTTTCTCGACCCTCGCCGCGGGGGATCTTCGTTGTAGTCTTATCAAACCCGCCGTGTATGGTCCTTCACTGTGTGCTGGATCTGCTCCCGTCCTTTTCTTGTGGGCTTTCGTGCATAATTCAGAGATTCACTGACCATCTTCAGACGCACTCACTCATTGACAATGGAACCTGCCCCCCCCGGTTTTTGAACTGTGTTTAATTCTCTGTATACCTTTATGCTCCTATCCCGGGTGGCTTGATCTGCAAAGGCGTTCCCTCCTTTCCTTGATCATAAAATCGATTCTTCTCTCCTCTCCGTCTCTATGGTTATTTACAGCTCCCTTCCCCCCCCCCCCCAGTTGACCCTGTGTGACGGGCACGTGTTGTTGTTTTTTCTTACGTCCGATCGAGACCTTGGACCCCTTCGTTCTCCTTCTCTTTCGGATTGGTTTTTCTCTTTTTCTCTCCTGGAGTTCCCGATATTGTCTTTTTACTACCTGATCTCTGAGCCCCTTCTCAACTAGAGTGTTAGCTTTCCCACTCTCACAACACTTTTCTTCATTTCCATAAACGATTTTGCATGATTCTGCTTGGGCCCTGTTTTTCGGAGCCCCTTTCCTTTTTTGCCCTGTCCGAGGTACTTGCCGCTCGTCTCCTGAATTTTCTGTTTGTCCATCCCTTGCACTCGTTAAACGTTTCGGTGCGAAGTTCTTACTCTTTTGTTATTTTCGGTACTTGCTGCGCTTTTCTTATTCTGTGCTCACTCGCTTTTTTTTTTTGGGCCAGTGCCACTTCGATTCTCTTTCTCCCGCACCCTCGTTCTGGATTCATTGCGATTTTCCTTTTGTCTTCACTATCCGGTTGTTCAAAGCTTTCTCCCGTTAATCTTTTCTTCTGCCTGAGGGCAACGCGATCAGTAGATACGTTTTTTGTGCTTCTTTTTTTTTTTCGTGTTCCCGAGCGATCATCAGCGTTAGGTTGATATGTTGTTTGTCTTTTCGTACCCTTAGTCTACTTCTGATGAAATTTCGTCTCCCCTCCTCCTTCTCTAATCTTTGAAAGTACGGTCGTTCCGTGTCTTTCGAGAGTTTACAATCTCGACTCGATCAATTTTTCTAGTCCGCGAGCTTCCGATGACCTGTCTAGACTCAGCTGGCAACTCTCGGCCATGTGTTTTTTTGTGGTGGTCGGTCTTTCCTTCTACCGGTATTTTTGCTCTGAGTACTGTATCATCTCCCCCCATACACACTTTCCCGAGAGCTTCAAGATGCTCATTTGGTCCGCGCGGAGTTGAAGCCGGCCCGATCACCTTGTTTTTTTCCTTCTTTTCCCCTCTCTGTGCCCCCCCTTGTTTTGCCCCCGACGATCCGATCGACCTTTTTTTTTTTTCGTTTGTTCAACGAGCCTCCTGGTAGCACCGGGACCTTTTTTCATGTGCCCTTATTCCGCCTTTGTCCTCTAGGCTCTTTTTTTGCCGCTTGACGTCGGATTACCCCGCGAGACGTTCATCCTTTTTTTATTTTTGGCTTCCCTTGACGAATGCGTTGGATGTCTGGTTAGTTCCTGGCTCGTTGGTAACGCCTTCTCCCTTCGCGTTGCCTTGATTGGGGTTTGAAACCTTTCGTTTGATCTTTTTATTTTTCCCCGTGCTTTGGTCTGGCACTCACAAGACGATTTTCTTCGTTCGTATTCATAGTCACATGCGTCGTCCCTCCCCTTCTGCTTGGCTCCCCTGACTCTTTTTTTTTCGGTAGGCTTCCCCCCTGAATCCCCCTCTCGTTATCTGTTCAGGTTCCCGGCGAGCACGTCGCCTTCCCGACAGAGCTCTGTTTACCCGCGCTCCTGAGTGTTTTGTCGTGATTTGAGAGAGGTTTATTTTGCAGTGTCGTCTCTTCTTCCACCCTATCGCATCGCTTGTCCCTCCTTTACCCATACCTGATACCCCTTTTTTAAATCTTCTCACGGACGATACGTTTTTGTTTTCCTGCTTTATACCTAGCCTATATCTCTTTTCCCCCTTTCCGTTTTTTTACGAGTCGGCCCTGATGCTGCCGATCCCCTGATCTTTCTTTGAGATCGCAATCCCACCTACTCCTCCCTTGTTTTCCCTATTGCCTTTTTCCGATGGATATTTTGGTCCGCATGCCCAGCCGTGGCTTTTTCCTTTCTTGCGGTAAGCGCGCCGTTGGTGCCTCTCTTTCTCTTCCCAATGTTCGACGCCGATTTGGCCTTTTTTCAGCTTTTTCTTTGCCGTGTGTTAGTCGAAATACCTGCCCTCTCTGTTCTTCACGAACTTACCCCGCCACTACCCAGAATTGAGCTCTCTTTTTTTTCTGCCTCGCACTTCTAATTTCGAACGTTTGAGTCTTACTTCGCTTGATGCGACGTTTCCACTCTCCTCTTTGCTCTTTCCCCCCTCCGTGCACTAAAGCGACTAGTACCCGAGTGCATGGTACACCTTTCCACGATATGCTCTTTCTCGTGGGGTTTGTCTGATTCCTGTTGCGAAGCCTGCTTACTGTGGACTCCACCGTTTTGATCGATCTTATCTTTCATTTTCTGATCTTTGTTAGACTCCCACACCCCGATCATCGTATGTCTTGAAAGCTACCCGAACTGATCCCCCTCTTTTATGTGTCGATCGCTTCTTCCTAGCACTCGTTCGTCGTTCCGTCCGTTCCTTTCTCCGTCTTGCTATTGGTGTACACAGGCCGCCCAGCTTCCCTTTGGACTCGGCGTCCCCTCCCTACTGGATTCGCCTTTCCTTCCAACGGCTGTCAACAGTCCCGTTGTTACTGACTTCTTCCCTACCATCTGATCTCGACGGGCTGGGACCTAACCTTTTCCTGAGCGCCGGACTAGCATCGAGTTGCAGTTCACCTACCTTTGTTCTTTCCTACACGCCAATCTCTCTACTCTCGGGAGCTGCTATTGTTTGGTGCTCTCCCTCTTTTTTATCTGCTGGCGAGCGAGTCTCGAGCTCCCGGTCTGCTCTTAGACAAGTTAGCGCCATGTGTCGTCGACAAGAGATGCTTCCCTCTTCATACTTATTTGGTGCAGTTGCTCTAGCTTCTCTCGTTCCTTTGATGATCTCTCTTCTGAGGGCGGACGCAGTTTGGTCTTTTTTTCTACGTCCAGTTATTACAGCCGTAATTGCTGCATGCTATGATCTACTCTCGACCTTCTTCTTCTCCTTCTCCAGAGAGCGTACGTGGGTGGCTTTTACGATGTTTTTTTTTTTTCCTAGTAGCTCATCTACACCTAAGCAGCCTGTTGCGCGCATTTTCGAGTCCTCATCTCCTTTCCTACGACTGTTTCGTCAGGAATGAGCCTCTGCCCCCTCCTCTCTTCGCTAACGGGGTTGTCCCTTTCTTACAGCGCGGGTCGATCTTCTTCGCTTGCACTTTTCTGCTCGCGGTGGCCCAACGAAGAGCGATGGATCCTTTCCTTCTAACTAGTGCCGATGATTTTCCTCTCAGCAGCTGAGTAGTGCGATTGCCCTACTTTTTTCCCCCCTCCTGATGGACTGCTTCGTCTGCACCTCCATTCGCTGCCTCTGCCAGAGAAGTTCTTCTCCTTTTTTTTGCTGGCGTCTTTTAGTGCACCGTCAAGAGCGCCACACTCTGGGACTGCCTCCGGCCCGAGCGCCGACCGGTGGGCGCTTCGGGACTTATATTTTGTCCTGAATCATTCTCTTTCCTCATGTTTTGCCGGCTGGTTGGCCCCTCTTGGGCCGCGTCTGATATTGCTTCTTATGAGATCACGTGCGCCTGTCTGTTGCACCCTCTCTTTCTGGCATTGTGGACGCGGGGGTCGGAGCTTCCCCCCACCTATTCCCATGCTCTGAATCTGATCACGGAGCAATTGACGTGCAATTTTTCCCCATTTCGTGTCCGCGCTAGGCCTCTCTGATGAGCCGCATCCTTTCCTTCGCGATAACTAGTGGGCGTCTCCTTCATGCTGATCTTACACTGTGGTAGGGGGTGTTGTGGTTTGGGGGTTTTTTGTTTGGGTTTTTTTTCTTTGTTTTTTTTTTGTTTTTTTTTTTTGTTTTTGCCCTGGTTGCCCCTGTACAATCGTTCTCGCTTTGTCATCCCAAGCCCCAGTGTTAGGCCCTGGGTCTTGCCCTTTGTTCTTTTTGACTGCCCCCCCCCTTTGGTTAGTGGGCTCCCATTCTTTTTACTACTTCCGTGGTTTTTCTATCAAAGCATCTTTCTGGTGTCTTTTTAAGCCTCGTTCCAAATGGCACCCTTTCGGTTGCCACTATGCCCCTTCCGGCTCGTCGTCGATGTTGTTCCCCCTCGGATTGTCTCCAGCTCCCTCATCTTGCTATCTCCTCAAACGCACATTCTAGGATTCTCTGTGCGCGTTACTTTATTCCGACTTTCGAGGCCAGCGCTATTTTTTCTTGCCACTTGCCTGTAACGCGTTGCTTGTACCCTCGTTCGTACGTTCCTTGGACCCACTGCCCTTCTAATATCCCGGATTTCGGCGGGGGCATGGCCTCCCCTTCTCCTTGTTTTCGGGAAGCGGTCTGTGCTTCCGCCGTCTTCACTCTGGCAGCTGACGGGTGTTCGTGCGTCGTTCTTTCGCCGGCGGCGCCGTAGCCCTTGTCTGGTATTGGTGCCGCCTTTCGTGATTCCCTCACACTGACCTCTCCCCATTGCCTTGAAGTGGGCTTTCTGTAGGTCTTCTCTCATGCTATTGAAGTACACCGTCTTCTGAATTTTTCTTTCTCCTCCCCTGGTCGGCCCTTAGTATCCTTTCGACTTTTTCGTGTATGTTTAGAGATCAACACTTCTGACCAGAGAGTTTTTCGAGTCTTCTGTCATTTTTCGTTTATTACCCCCTCTGCGTTCTGTCGGGGCTCATCTTATCGCCTTTAGTTTTCATTCTCCAGGCTGCCTCCTTTCCAGGTTCTTTGGGCGTTGGACTGACGTCATCCCCCAATGTCCTGTTCCCCCAGTGTAGAGTCTCTTTTGCCCCCATTCCCGCTGTCTCCCTGATTCTTCCTCCCTCCTCTTCGATTTCGACTCCTTTTTAAAACGTCTGGCCGAGTGACGACTGCAGCCTCGTTTCCCCATCTAACCGGGCTGCTCTTCCCACATTTTGCGTTACTTATCGCCTGCCATGGTTCCCTTTTGTCGCTTGAGAACCGCTCTTGTTTCTTTTCTGGTTAGCCACGAGAGGTTTTCCCACGCCCTTCCCAGAGTCCAGCGATCAGATCGTGGTTTTTCTTTTTTTTTTTTTTTTGCCTTCCGCCCCAAAGTACCCTCCTCTTTTCTTCGAACCATATTGGCTTTTTTTCACATATCAAAACCCCCTTTTGTTCTCGGTGTCCGCTGCACCCGTCCACTAGCATTGTAACTGACTCGTTTATCCTATGAGTGGTCAAATGAATCAGTGGTGTATCTCCCTTACCGTCCCTTTTGGTCAGCCCCTCGGGTCGCTACCATTCCTTACCGTCGGTATTACAGCAAGACCCCATCGTCCACAGTCGCCTTTCAGTTCCCGTTCTCGTCTGGCGGCTCATTTTTTTCTCTAGGTTTCCACTGAAGGGACTGCCCACGATACCCGCGCGCTATTATCAGTTGCGCCTATCTCATGCTCCCATCTTTTTTTCAGTTTTTGTGACTATTGCCCCTGACCACTTGAATTTGTTGGGATCCGCCGTAAAAGTCCCCTCACCCGTCTTGCTAGGCTCGTTCGCCCCATTTCCCACTCCTACATTCTTTTTTTTTCTCTGCACTGCAAATACCTTCGTTTTTCTTACCGTTCAGTGTATAGTGATATATTTTGAAAAGCCATGTGTGACGATTCCCAATCATCGCTTGAAGATTTATCGATGTATTGCGCCGACCACCATTCAATGCGTGGCCCGTATTTTGTTCAGTTAATTTTCCGTGCACGCCGATGAACCCACGCGCTTTTTTCTTGAAATTTACCTGACCGGGCGAGATCCAGAGCGATTGGCTTTTTTCTGCTCTAGCGTTTCACCTGGTTCTCGTCGGTTCTCTATTAATTCCACATCCCCTTCCCCTTCCTGTACGATACCCCTTCGCATCCCAGTGTCCCGTCATTTCGCCGGTAGCTCCAGCCTTACCTGTGATCAGGCGTTTACTGGGAGCTCTCGGCCCTCTTGTGTTTTTCACCCGTCTTGAACCTAGGCATAGTGAATCTTTTTATTTCTTCTCTTCGACAGACCTGCGACAGTGGTATTTTTTCTCCTCCTGAATCGAGTTACATGTCCCTGCCGTAAGCCTTCTCGCCTGGGAGGCTAGTCTTTTTCTTCCTTACCCTGATGGTAGTTCCTTGACACGCTTTTTCTTTTGGCTACGAGGATATGTTTTTTTTCCCAAGTGCATTTGTCCTCTGTCAATCTTCTCTGTAGTTTTTTACTGAAATCACCCAATACGTTGAATCGCGGCTTTTGGATCTGTTAACCCCTTATTCTTTACACCGTAGTGAGTCCTACTTTTTATTAGCCCACACCGATTCCCCTTTTTTCCCTATTGAATGCCGTTATGGCTCTTCCTACATCTTTTAGATCTGTCCCGCCAACCCCCGCTGACGTGATGTGATTTCTCTGGACAATCTTGTGCCCCCCTGTCCAGCATTTCCTTCATCTGTTACAGTGTTTTCTAGTTGACCTGTGTGTTTCTTTCTGTCTTGAGGGTTCTGGGCTCTCCCTGTCTGTCCCAAGGCCCTGTTTGCATCGTTGACGCATTTTTGGACGCTTTTGGTGTCCCCAAGAGCGATCCGAAACCAGTGCTGCTTTGCATCTCGTAGACGTCCCCCGGTTCCTCCTATCTACTTGTTTTATTCTTTGAGTTTTCTTTACAGCCCCACTGTATTCCCCCTCTCAACTTCGTCGTCGCTAGTGAGCTTCCCCCTTTACCCCCCGTCCGTGCTTTTGGTTGATAGTTTCGTTCCGTCTGACGATTGATTCTGCTTTCGCGACAGCCCGTGCGCAAGGCTCGCCGATGCCCTTTGGCGCCTAGCCAGCTTTGATTCCTTCTTTTTCTACATTGCACAATGTTTTTTTTGCTCAGGTGCATTATCTCGTTTAATTGATTGGTCCGGCCTGACTTTTGCGTCTGAATTCCTTTTTTTCCCCTCGGGGTTATGGACTCTCGCTTCTGTCATGATCTCTGTTTTCCCTTTGACTCGTGTGGTGGTGATTGAGATCCTTGTCTTTCGTGTTCGCGTGCACATTCGTACTCCCCAGCTTGTCAGTATTGGACAATTCTTTGTTCTCTTTTGTTTCTTTTTCTTGTTTCCTTTTTCATCTCTATTATTTGTGACGCACGAAATGCCAGGGTTCCCCTTGCCCTCTTGCTGTCTCACTATTCTGATGCTTCTTCTTTGTCCGGGTTTTCGATGTTTCTGACTCTTTTTCTCTTTGCTCCGTGAGCTGTGCGTCGTTCTGACTCCTTGTGCAACTCCCGCTGTCCTTACGACTTCCCGGCTTGCCCGGATGTTCTCTCTTTTTGTTCTGACACTATTTGTAAACTCGAAGCCTCTTCCTCTGGTCTCTTTGATTTTGAGTGCTGCCCAAAGCCGTTTGGCCCCACTGCCTCGCTTTCTCACGTCTAACGCTGTTTTCCCTCTCCTTTATCAAGCGCATTTTTTTGTCTCGTTACCTTTCAACAACGCGCTTTCACCCCATCCTTTTTTCTGCTGATCAGGTTTCGGTTGGCTCTTTTCAAGTCTGAAGCGGCCACCTCGGCTTATTTCTTTGGATTCTAGCCACCTTTTTTAACCCCCTTTCCCCCTTTATTTCTCTCACGGTCAATCGTTTTGATCAGTGAAAGCGTCACCGTGCTTTGTTGTTGGTTTACTTGTTTTCAGCTCGCATCACATTACGTCTTCCACCTTATTTTTCTGTCCGCGGACCGTCGGCTGCCGCCTTCTCCAATTTCGGGACTGGCTGCGGTTTTGTGCGTGAATTCCATCTTGATTTACAACGAATTGTACTTCCCGGCCGTCGTCCCTGACCGTTTCTCTCTTTTTGTTTACAAGCCCTCTGGTGGTCCGCTTTTTCCACTTTGACCCACTTGTTTGGCTGGAACACTTTCCATTCTTTCCCCGTCTTATCTCCTCCTGACGGGTAGCCCTTTCGCGTTTTCTCCTTGACGTCACAGAGGTACAGTCCCATTCAGGAAGTCTCGGAATCTTCCTCCCCTGACTATGAACTTTTTTTCGGGGTTTCCCATCTTAATCTCATTAGTTCTTGCTGCTGGCGTGTGCTCCTTTCGCACAGACACCCCGGTTCCCTCTCGTTTGATTTATTGTGATCTGCACCCTATGCATGTCGACTCCTGAGTCTACCCTCGCCTGTCCATGCGTTACCCTCCCCCGGGATCCTATCGCACGTCGATTTAGTGACTCTTTCCTTTTGTAGGCTGAGTGGTTTCGATTCTGCGGGTTCGTTCCTTTTTCCTGTCCCTGCTCTAGTCTAGCGCTGTCGATCCATGTCGACGAGCAGCCGGTATCTCCCCCCCACTGTGTTGCTAATCTCGACTTTTGTTCCCCTTTACACTGGATATGGATTTTTGGAGTTGTTTCCGCTCCCTTTCCCCTGCCGCTTTCTTCCCTTTTGAGTACTGTGTATTTCGAACACGTTCGATTTAGTTTTGCTTGCAAGCTCGTTCCTTCCTTCCCTTCCTCTTCGTCAACAAGTGCCGCACGACTTTCTATTTCTCGCAAGTTATTTCCATGACTGTTAAGGGTTCTCCGTGCTCCGGCTCCGAGAGCCTTCTCTTTTGTCTGCTTTTCAAACCACATTGTTACTTTCTGGCTGTGTGCGACAGTGCGACGGTTGATTCTCGGTTACCTTTTTTTTCAACGGAACGTCGTTTGTATCCAATTGTACGGATTTTTTTTAAATTGGGATTCAGTCTAGCTGATGCTTTTTTTTTTTTTACGTGATCCTTGCTCTACTGTGTTGCCAGTTAAGAGACGCTGACCATTCATCTTTCGTGGCCGCCTTTTGTGTCTGCGTTTCTACTTTCGGGTGAGTCCCTCTTTCCTGATACTCTAAGATGTGACGCTCTTTCACCCTTTTCCGTTCTTTTAACGTCTTAGTCAGCCGAGACCTTGATTCCGCAGCTCCCCGTGGGACCTGTCGCCTGGTGGGATAGTTTGTCGCAACTGCTTCTTTATGGTGATTCGTCGCCCTGCGTTCTGTGTTAGGCTTTGATTCCACACGCCGGCCTCAGTTCGCTCCTTCGTATGTTTCAGTCTGTTCTCTTGCCTCCTCCCTAGAGGTGTTTAGCCCACCCGCCCCCTGTTACATGAGTGTTAGCGT